>WNFB01001006.1_pt1 | contig 33735 bp, 21 predicted proteins | sample 5400501 | NCBI WGS metagenome assembly WNFB01 (sample SAMN13153341, study PRJNA577476) | soil metagenome | isolation source: 200 cm saprolite under Douglas fir tree site 2 hole 1 | place: USA:California | collected 2015-04-18
TGCGCTCGTTCGCGGCCGAAGTCACGCGGGTGGCGAAAGAAGTCGGTATCGAAGGCAAGCTTGGGGGCCAGGCGCAAGTGCCGGGGGTGGCCGGCACCTGGAAGGACTTGACCGAGAACGTGAACCAATTAGCCGGCAACCTCACCAATCAGGTGCGCAACATCGCGCTCGTCACCACGGCGGTGGCGAACGGCGACCTGTCGCAAAAGATCACGGTCGATGTGCGCGGCGAAATCTTAGAGCTTAAAAACACCATCAACGTCATGGTCGATCAATTGCGCTCGTTCGCGGCCGAAGTCACGCGGGTGGCGAAAGAAGTCGGTATCGAAGGCAAGCTTGGGGGCCAGGCGCAAGTGCCGGGGGTGGCCGGCACCTGGAAGGACTTGACCGAGAACGTGAACGAGGTCTCCACTGCTGTAACCAAGGGCGACCTGACCCGGTTTATTACCGTGGAAGCGCAAGGCGAGGTGTTGGCGCTGAAAGATAACATCAATCAGATGATCGCCAATCTGAAAGATACCACGCATAAAAACATGGAACAGGATTGGCTGAAGACTAATCTGGCGCGCTTCTCCGGTATGATGCAGGGCCAGAAAAATTTAGCCGCGGTGTCGAAATTAATCATGTCCGAATTGACGCCGCTGGTATCGGCTCAATACGGTGCATTTTTCACAATCGAAGCAGAGCACAACCGGCAGGTGTTAGAGCTGATTGCCGGCTATGGTCATCATACCCATACGCGCATGCCGACGCGTTTCCATTTTGGCGAAGGATTGGTCGGGCAGTGTGGGGTGGAAAAGAAACCTATCGTACTGACTAAGGTACCGGAAAATTATATACGTATCAGTTCCGGTCTGGGTCAGGCGGCGCCGGTGAATATCATCGTATTGCCGGTATTGTTCGAAGGCGGTGTTTTGGCGGTAATCGAATTAGCTTCGTTTCATGAATTCAGCGCTATCCACCGCATCTTTCTGGATCAACTGATGGTCAGCATCGGTGTAGTGCTGAATATTATCGGCGCGAGCATGCGCACGGAAGAATTGCTGGAGGAGCTTCAACATTCCAACACGGAATTGGAAGCACAAGCCGAGGAGCTGGAGGAAAAAGCGAAATTGTTGCAAATTAAGAATCAGGAAGTGGAGTTAGCCAGCTTGTCGTTGGAAGAGAAGGCCGAGCAGTTGGCGTTGATTTCCAAATACAAATCCGAATTCTTGGCCAATATGTCGCACGAATTGCGCACGCCGCTGAATAGCTTGCTGATCATGACGAAGCTGCTGGCCGATAATAAAGACGGTAATCTTTCGCCTAAGCAAATTGAATTTGCCAATACTATACAGGGGTCCGGACGCGACCTATTGAGCTTGATTAACGAGATTCTCGATCTGTCCAAGGTCGAAGCCGGCAAAATGGCGGTGGCGCCCGCGGAGACCGCCTTGACGCAAGTACTGGATTATGTTGAACGGGATTTCCGTCCGGTCGCGCAGCAGAAAAATATCGCTTTTACCATTGATCTGACCCCGGCGGTGCCGACCACCCTGTACACCGACGGCCAGCGGTTGCAGCAGATATTGAAAAATCTCCTGTCCAATGCTTTCAAGTTTACTGAAGAGGGCCAGATCGGCATCACCGTCAAGTTGGTGGAACAGGACCAAAGGTTCAATAACGAAACGTTGAAGCAGGCAGGCAAGGTGTTGGCCTTTGTTGTCAGCGATACCGGCATTGGTATAGCGGAAAACAAACAAAGATTAATTTTTGAAGCCTTCCAGCAGGTGGATGCAACCACCAGCCGCAAGTACGGCGGCACCGGTTTGGGACTCACCATCAGCCGCGAAATCGCCCGCCTGTTGGGAGGCGAGATCCATCTGCAAAGCACTCCCGGCAAAGGCAGCGCCTTTGTGCTCTTTATGCCGGAGACCTACATAGGTGCGGAAGCGGAACCGAAGCATGATGGCACCGGGGAACAAAATCCGTCCGTAATAGAAGAAGCGACGGACATAAAGACAGAGTTTAACGGCGAAAAAATCCTGGTGGTGGATGATGACGTACGCAATATCTTCGCCATCACCGGTATGCTCGAGAATCAAAAGCTGCGTGTGGTGTTTGCCGAGAATGGTAAGGATGCCATCGATACCCTGAAACAGACCCCCGATATCGATTTAGTTTTAATGGATATCATGATGCCGGAAATGGATGGATACGAAACGGCGAGGGCGATCCGCGCGTTCCCAAAATACAGTCAATTACCCATCATCGCCTTGACCGCCAAGGCGATGAAGGGGGACCGCGATAAATGTCTGGAAGCCGGCGCTTCGGACTACATTATCAAGCCGGTCGAGACGGATAAGTTACTGTCTTTAGTTAAGGTGTGGCTGCATAAAACGCAGGTGCATTAGTGAATCAATATCGCAGATCGGACAAGGATGTTTATTTTGGAACTCTTAAAGGATATCACATGGAAGAAAAGGACAAGGTCAATATTTTACTGGTGGATGACCGGCTGGAAAATTTACTGGCATTGGAAGCCATTCTTGACGCCCCGGATTACAATCTGGTCCGTGCCTATTCAGGTTCGCAGGCGTTAAAACATTTGTTGGTAAATGATTTTGCCGTGATCTTGCTTGATGTGCAAATGCCGGGTCTGGACGGGTTTGAGACTGCGGCCCTGATTCGCAAACGAAAAAAGTCGCACCATATTCCAATCATTTTCATTACCGCTATCAGCAAAGACGAACGCTATGTCTATAAAGGTTATTCCATCGGCGCAGTTGACTACATATTCAAGCCGCTTGAGCCGGAGATTCTGCTTTCCAAGGTCGCGGTATTCGTGGAACTATTCAAGGTCAACAGGCAGGTTAAATTACAGGCGGAACTGCTGCGCCAGATTGAGCAAAGGGAGCGGGAAAGAAAGCTTGCTGAATTAAAACAAAAGAGCGAGCGCCGCTATCGCAATCTCGCTGACGCGATCCCGCAGATGGTATGGAGGGTAAGTTCGGCTGAGCCGATCGAATATTTTAACCAGCGCTGGTTTGATTATACCGGGTTGACGCACGAACAAAGCCACGGCGGAGCGTGGGAGCGGATATTACATGCCGACGATGTAGCGCCAAGCCTGAATCGTTGGCAGGAGGCCATGCGCACCAGGGAGAATTTAACCATCGAAGCGCGCTTAAGAAGCAAACACGGGGCTTATCGCTGGCATCTTATTGAGGTTCTGCCCGAGAGAGGCGATGACAGCCATATTATCGCCTGGCTGGGTACGGCCACCGACATTGATGATCAAAAGCGCATCGAACAGGCGCTGGCAAGCGAGAAAGAGAGGCTGGTGGTTACGCTGCGTTCTATCAGCGACGGGGTGATTACGACGGATACTGAAGGCAGGGTGTTGCTGCTTAATAAAGCCGCTGAGCTGATGACCGGATGGACCCAGAAGCAGGCGACGGGCAACCCGTTAACGGGCGTATTCCAGATCCGGCACGAGAGAACGCATGAGCCCTGCGAAAATCCAGCGGAGCGCACGCTGCAAACCGGAGAAACCGTTGAAATGGATAAATCCTTCGTCTTAATCGCCAAAGACGGCGGTGAACGGATAATTACAGCCACCAGTGCGCCTATTCGCAACGCCGATAATCAAATGTTAGGTGTGGTGTTGGTTTTCGGCGATGTTACCGATAAACAAAAATTGGAAGAGGAGCGGCTAAAGGCGAGCAAGTTGGAGTCTATCGGTTTGCTGGCCGGCGCGATCGCGCACGATTTTAACAATATTCTCACCGCTATTTTGGGTAATATTTCGCTCGCCAAAATTTATACCCAACCCCAGGAAACGAGTTTCGAGCGTTTAGTCGAGGCCGAGAAAGCCACGCTCTGGGCGAGAGACCTGACCCATCAGCTCCTTACTTTTGCCAAGGGCGGCGCGCCGATGAAAAAACCCGCCGCGGTCGCCGGCCTTATCCGTGATGTCGCGCAATTCGCCTGCAGCGGTTCGCATGTAAGTTGCGAATTTTCTCTGCCGGCGGAGCTTTGGACGGTTGAGGTTGACGAGGGCCAAATGCGCCAAGTGGTCCATAATCTGATCATTAATGCGCAGCAAGCGATGCCCAAGGGCGGCAAAGTAAAAATGAGCGCGCAGAATATCGCGGTACGCCCGGAGCAACGCAAGCTGCCGCTGCCGGCCGGCAACTATGTGAAAATTAGCTGCGAAGACAACGGTATCGGGATTCCGCCGGAGAATTTGTCGCGCATATTCGACCCCTATTTTACTACCAAGCCGAAAGGCAGCGGCCTTGGTTTGGCCACTACTTACTCCATTATTAAAAAACACGACGGTTTGATTACGGTCGATTCCGAAGTTGGGGTGGGCGCCAAGTTTGAGATTTACCTGCCCGCTTCCAATAAGCCTGTTGCCAAGCCCTTACCGATACCCAAACCTTCTTCCAGCGGGCATGGCAAGATCCTGGTGATGGATGATGAGGCCTTTATTCGCGATCTGCTTGGCCGCTTGTTTTCCCATTTCGGCTATCAAGTCGAATTCGCGCATGATGGCGCCGAAGCGCTTGCCTTGTATAAGAAAGCCCAGGAGAAGCGGGAGCCGTTCGATGTGGTTATTATGGATTTGGTGGTGCCGGGTGGCATGGGTGGGCGTGAAACTATCCAAAAACTGCTGGAAATCGATCCGCAGGCGCGCGTGATTGCATCCAGCGGCTACTCAAACGATCCGATTATGGCGGATTACCGCAAATACGGTTTCCGCGAGGCGGTGGCCAAACCTTATGAAAATGAAGAATTGAAAAACGTGGTGCAGAAGGTCATGAACGGTTAACGCCTTTTTATCCCCGGCGGCGGCAGGAATTATACCGCGCCGTAAATCATTGATAGTGTGTCTGCGTGCGTCACTTGCGACATATTGCCGTTTCCGTGCTCAATGACAGGCGTCGTGTCCCGAATGTATCCCGGCATGCTGTTGAGCGCCAGCCCCCCAAGATCATAGCGGTGAGCCCAGGCCTATCGGTCCGTCTGGTCGCCGAAATAGGCGAAATAGCCGGCGGCCTCGGGCGTCAGGTATGGCTGGCCGTGGTGCGCACTTTATGGCGTCCCCAGGAAGGTTCATAACAGTTGGAGAAATCGGCGGGGGGCCGGCGAGATAGGCATTATCACCGTCCCCGGAATCCGCTCCAAGAGCAGGGCAGTCAGTTCATCGCCCGGCGATGGGTCAGTCTCCGGTTTTGTTGCCGTATCGGCATGCAGAAGGCGATGGGGAGGTAGGGCCCTGTGCTTGCGCCTTAATCAGCATCCGACGTGAGAAGGTAAAAATTTGAGCTACGACCTTGTCAGCAACGGAGGAGAAAAGTACTATCCGTTTTGTCCTCACCTTTGGTAGCGTATATGTTTCACGGTAGTATGGTTGCGTTAGTGACCCCGATGCATGAAGACGGGGCCTTGGATATAGCGGCTCTGCGCAAGCTCATTGATTTCCATATTGAAAACGGTACCCGCGCGATAATATCGGTGGCCACCACCGGAGAATCGCCGACGTTGGATTTGGAAGAGCATTGTGAGGTGATCCGTTTGACGGTGGAACACGTGCGCGGGCGGGTCCCGGTTATCGCGGGTACCGGCGCTAATTCCACCACCGAAGCGATTGAGTTGACGGGTTGCGCGCAAAAGGCCGGCGCCAATGCTTGTTTGTTGGTTACCCCCTACTATAATAAGCCGACGCAAGAGGGGTTATACCGGCACTATAAGGCGATTGCCGAGGCGGTAGCTATTCCGCAAATCCTTTATAATGTGCCCGGGCGCACCGCCTGCGATATTTTGTCCACTACGGTGGCGCGGCTGTCTTCCATCCCCAACATCGTCGGCCTTAAGGATGCGACCGGCAATTTGCCGCGTGGCAAGGAAGTGCTGCAAAGCTGCAGGAGTGGTTTCGAGCTTTATTCCGGCGATGATGCCACCGGCTTTGACCTTATGCTGCTGGGGGCGCATGGAGTGATTTCCGTGACCGCCAATGTAGCGCCGCGGCTGATGCGAGAAATGTGTGACGCGGTGGCCAAGGGCGACGAGGTTACCGCGCGCAGGATTAACGATCGTCTCATGCCGCTTCATAGAGATCTGTTTATCGAATCCAATCCTATCCCTACAAAGTGGGCGTTACAGCAGATGGGTTTGATCGAAGGCGGTATACGCCTGCCGTTGACCCCGCTGTCGGCGTCCTGCCATGCTGCGGTACGCGAAGCCATGCTGACCGCGGGAGTCCTATGAGCGCCATGCGCCAATTTACCAGTTTAGCCGCGGGTTTATTGAGCGCCGCATTGCTTGGTGCTTGCGCTGGTTCGGTAGAGCAAGATAAAAAGATCGATTACGGCACTGTCACTTTACCGCCTTTGGAGGTGCCACCGGACCTGGTTAAACCGCCGGTCGATGAGCAAATGACCGCGCCCACGCTGACCCCTTCCGGCAGCGCCACCTACTCCGGCTATTCCGCGCAAATGAAAGATCCGCGTATAAATCAAACTTCGGTATTGCCGCCGCAACAGAATATTAAGGTCGCGCGCGCCGGCGCCCAACGCTGGCTGGTGGTCAAAGGCGAGCCGGAACAGGTTTGGCCGGCGATACGCGAATTTTTTATCAACAATGGTTTATCCATCGCGAAGGAGAATGCGGAAGCCGGGATTATCGAAACCGAGTGGGCGGAAAATCATGCCCATAAAAGCTTTTTTTCTACCGGTACCCGCGACAAATTCCGGGTGCGCTTGGAGCGGGGTGAAGCTGCCGGTACCACCGAGATCTATTTAAGCCATCGCGGCATGGTGGAAATTGTGCAGGGGAGCGGCAACGGCCCTATCGAGACATTATGGCAGCCGCGCCCGCCTGATGCGGAATTAGAGGCGGAGATGCTGCATTTGCTCATGGTGCATCTGGGCGTGGACAATAAACAGGCTAAAAGTTTACTTAATGGCCCGGCTTCGGCAGAACGGGCCAAGCTTAATCGCGATAACCAAAATGATCCGGTTCTCATTGTCTACGACGATTTAGAGCGCGCTTGGCGGCGGGTAGGCCTGGCTTTGGATCATGTAGGTTTGCCGGTGGAAGAGCGGGATCATGATAAGCGCCTTTACAATGTACGTTATAATTTGAATGATGACGGCAAGAATGAACCGGGTAAGTCCGGTAACAATAAAAAACCCGAGGCACAACAAGACAGCGCGCGCTACCAAATTGTCCTACGCGGCGTCCCCTCCATGACCGAAGTGCGCGTGCTGGCTAAGGATGGGGCAGAGGCGGCACCCGGCGCGGCGGGTGGAAAAACCAATACCAGCGAGCAAATTCTGAGCTTGCTGTATGAACAGCTAAAATAAGGTAAGAAGTGGAAGTTGCGCGAGAATCCGATAGTGCCCGTTAAAAAGGGCGTTATGCGGTTTGCCTCGCTCGGCAGCGGCAGCCGCGGCAATGCCACCCTTATCGCTCACGCCGGCACTTGTCTGATGCTGGATTGCGGCTTTTCATTAAAGGAAACGGTTTACCGTTTGGCCAGGCTTGGTTTGGAAGGCGACAGCCTGGCCGCAATTGTGGTTACCCACGAACACGCCGACCACGTCGATGGGATAGGGACAGTGGCGAGAAAATTTAAGCTTCCAATCTGGATGACGCCCGGCACGTGGCAAATGATCGCGGTGAATAGCGACATCGGCGCTTTGCCTGAGGTGCGTTTATTCAGCAGTTACGAGACCTTTGAGATCGGCGCTATCCAGGTTAAGCCCTTCCCGGTCCCGCATGACGCGCGTGAACCGAGTCAGTTTGTTTTTTCCGACGGCGATCGTTGCTTAGGCGTATTGACCGATGCCGGTAGCAGCACGGCGCATATCGAGACCTGTCTGAGCGGTTGCCATGCTTTACTATTAGAGTGCAACCATGACCGGGATATGTTGTTTGCCAGTCACTATCCGCCTTCCTTAAAAGAACGCATCGCCGGGCGCTTCGGGCATTTGGATAATGCCGCCGCCGCCGCCATTCTTGCGAAATTGGACAACTCGCGCTTGCAGCATTTAGTCGCGGCGCATTTAAGCGAGAAAAACAACACCCCCTATTTGGCGCGCGCAGCCTTAAGCGGAGCGCTGAGATGCGCGATGCCGTGGGTACAGATAGCCGATCAAGATCAGGGCCTCGGTTGGCGCGAACTTACACATTAGAGAGGGTGACATGAAACGCGGGCAATTGCTTTATTCCGGTAAGGCCAAATCGGTTTATCTAACCGATGATGCCGATAAACTTATTTTGCATTTTCGCAACGATACCTCCGCCTTTGACGGCGAAAAAGTGGAACAGTTAGCGCGTAAAGGCATGGTGAATAATAAATTCAACGCTTTCATTATGCGCAAGTTGGAAGCGGCAGGCGTACCTACCCACTTTGAGCGGATGCTGTCCGATGATGAATCGCTGGTAAAGCGGCTGAAGATGATTCCGATTGAGTGTGTGCTGCGCAATATCGCCGCCGGCAGTATTAGCAAGCGTTTAGGCGTGGAAGAAGGCCTTGAGCTTAAGGAGCCGATATTCGAGTTTTTTATGAAGAATGACCGCCTGCATGATCCGATGATTAATGAGTACCACATCCGCGCCTTCGGCTGGGCGCAGCCGGAAGATGTGCAGCGCATGCGAGAACTGACCTTTCAGGTCAACGAAGTGCTAAAAAAACTCTTTCTCGACGCCGATGTGCTATTGGTCGATTTTAAACTGGAATTCGGGCATTACCGCGACAAATTGGTATTGGGGGACGAATTCAGCCCCGATGGTTGCCGCCTGTGGGATAAAGACACACGCAAAAAATTTGATAAGGATCGCTTCCGTCGCAGTCTTGGCGGCGTAGTCGAAGCCTACGAAGAAGTCGCACAGCGGTTGGGAATGGATTTAGGATAACCCATGCCTAGCAAAAAACCCGACTTGAAGCCGCTTGCACAGGTGACCGGCATATCGATCATATCCTTGAGCGGCGCCTACGCCTTGGCGCCGTTTCGGCGCGAGCGCCTGTTGCAGAAGCTGCGTAACATCGTGCCGGGAATCAATAGCATCGATGCGCAATATTGGCATTTCGCCGAAGTCATGGGCGAGCTGACAGTGCAAGAGGACATGGTATTGCAACGCTTGACTCTGTACGGGCCACGGCAAACCGGGGATACGAGCAAGGGCGTAACCATCGTCGTGGTTCCGCGGTTGGGTACGATCTCGCCTTGGTCGACCAAGGCTACCGACATCGCGCATCAATGCGGCCTTGCCAAAATTAAACGTTTGGAGCGCGGTATCGTTTGGTATATCCGATGCAATGACGATGTGGGTTTAATCCCCGCGCAACGCGCACAGCTGCTGCCGCTGCTGCATGACCGCATGACCGAAAGCGTGTTGCCGGATTTGACCCAGGCGGGTCTATTATTCCAACAGGCGCAGCCTGCACCGGTAACCGTGATTGACGTGCTGGCGCGGGGGCGAGAAGCGCTGTATGCGGCCAATCTCAAGATGGGGCTCGCGTTATCGCCTGACGAGATCGATTATCTGCTGGAAAATTTCACCCGCGCGCGGCGTAACCCCACCGACGTGGAATTGATGATGTTCGCGCAGGCGAATTCCGAACACTGTCGTCACAAGATTTTCAATGCCGATTGGATTATCGATGGCAAGCGCCAGCCGCATTCCCTCTTCGCGATGATTCGCGAAACGCATGCGCGCAGCCCGCGCGGCACCATCGTGGCTTATCAGGATAATGCCTCGGTTATTGAAGGGTTCACCCTGGAACGATTTTTCCCTGATCCGCAGACCCGGACTTTCATTTATCATCCGGATCCTACCGCCATCATGATGAAGGTGGAGACGCACAATCATCCGACTGCTATCTCGCCTTATCCGGGCGCGGCGACCGGTTCCGGCGGCGAGATCCGCGACGAAGGTGCGACCGGGCGCGGCGCCAAGCCCAAGGCCGGCCTTACCGGCTTTTCCGTTTCCAATCTGCGCCTGCCGGACGCGGAGCAACCATGGGAAACAGATTATGGCAAACCCGCGCATATCGCGAGCGCCTTGGAGATTATGCTGGAAGCGCCGGTCGGGGCGGCGTCGTTTAATAATGAATTCGGGCGTCCCAATATCACCGGCTATTTTCGCACATTTGAGGGGACCGTTGATAACCAGGTGCGCGGCTACCCTAAGCCGATCATGCTCGCAGGCGGGCTCGGCAATATCCGTTTGCAGCATGCGCGCAAAGCGGCGGTGCCGGTGGGTGCGTCCATTATTGTTCTAGGCGGGCCGGCGATGCTGATCGGCCTAGGCGGCGGCGCCGCCTCAAGTATGACGAGCGGCAGCAGCGTGGAAGAGCTCGATTATGCCTCGGTGCAGCGCGGCAATGCGGAAATGCAACGCCGCTGCCAGGAGGTCATCGATCAGTGCTGGGCGATGACTGATGCCAACCCGATTCTATCCATCCACGACGTCGGCGCGGGCGGCCTGTCCAACGCCGTGCCGGAGTTAATCGACAACGCGAGTCTGGGTGGAGATTTTCAATTGCGCGCAATACCGAATGATCAGCCCGGTATGTCACCGATGCAGATCTGGTGTAACGAGGCGCAGGAGCGTTATGTCTTGGCGGTAGATAGCGCACGGCTGGATGGCTTTCTTGCGTTGTGTAAACGTGAGCGCTGTCCGGCGGCGGTGATCGGCAAGACCACCGCCGAGCGGCGGCTGGTGTTGGAAGATGATTATTCCCAGATGCGCGCCGCGGAAACGGTAAATCCACAGTTACGCAAACCGGTTGATATAGAACTCGCGGTATTATTCGGTAAACCACCGAAGATGGTACGCGAAGCAAAGCGCATCAAACGCAAAGCGCCGCGTTTCAGTACGAGAAAGATCAATCTTAGCGAGGCCGCCAACCGGGTTTTGCGCCTGCCCACGGTCGCCGACAAAACCTTTTTAGTCACGATCGGCGACCGCAGTGTAACCGGCTTGGTATGCCGCGATCAGATGGTGGGCCCTTGGCAAGTGCCGGTGGCGGATGTCGGCGTGACCGCAGCCGGTTATAAAACGTTTCAAGGCGAGGCCATGGCCTTAGGCGAGCGCTCTCCTATCGCGCTGATTAATCCGGCGGCGAGCGGCCGCATGAGTATCGCTGAAGCGCTGACTAATATCGCCGCCGCGCGCATCCAAAAGTTGCCCGATGTGAAGTTATCGGCGAACTGGATGGCCGCGGCAGGCCATGCCGGTGAGGACGCGGCGTTATACGATACGGTAAAAGCGGTGGCGGAGGATTTATGTCCGGTGCTCGGCGTCGCGATACCGGTTGGCAAAGATTCCCTTTCGATGAAAACCGTGTGGAAGGATGCGGACGATAATGCGCATGCAGTGGCCGCACCCCTCTCGCTGATTGTTTCCGCATTCGCACCGGTTATGGATGTGCGTAAGACGTTAACCCCGCAGTTGCGCACCGATTGTGGTGAAACCGATTTACTCTTAATTGATTTCGGGCGGGGTAAAGATCGCCTCGGGGGCTCGGCGTTGGCGCAAGTCTATAAGCAGGTCGGTAATACCGCACCGGATCTGGACGATCCGCGCGTGATGAAGTTGTTTTTTGGCATGGTCCAGGTATTGAACGAGCTTGGTTTAATATTAGCCTATCATGATCGTTCCGACGGCGGTTTGTTCGCCGCCGTTTGTGAAATGGCATTCGCCGGCCACACCGGCGTGCACATCGATCTCAATGACTTGAACGGCGACCCGGTCGCCGCATTATTTTCCGAAGAACTGGGGGCGGTGCTGCAAATCCCGCGCGCTAAACGCGGCGGTATCTTTGGTGCGCTGAAAAAAAGCGGCCTGATGCGCTACACCCGGCTGATCGGCACCTTAAGCGACGACGATCATATTACTTTCTCGCGCCGCGGCCGGGCACTGCTGCGTGACACCCGGGTAAATTTTCAGCGCGTCTGGTCGGAGACCACCTGGCGCCTGCAAACCCTGCGCGACAATCCACAGTGCGCGCAAGAAGAATATGATCGTATTCTCGACAGCGCCGAACCCGGTTTAAATGCACAATTAACCTTCGATCCCGCGCAGGATGTCGCCGCGCCTTATATCGCCGCCTCGGCACAGCCGCGCATCGCCATACTGCGCGAGCAAGGGGTAAACGGCCAAATGGAGATGGCGGCGGCGTTCGATCGCGCCGGGTTTACCGCACAAGATGTCATGATGAGCGATTTGGTCGAAGGCCGGGTCTCGCTTAAAGATTTTCGCGGTTTTGCCGCTTGCGGCGGTTTTTCCTTTGGCGATGTGTTAGGCGCGGGCGAGGGGTGGGCGAAATCCATTTTGTTTAATACCCGGATGCGGGACGAATTCGCCCGCTTCTTCACGCGCAATGATACGTTCGCGCTTGGTATATGTAATGGATGTCAAATGATGTCGAGCTTGCACGAACTCATTCCCGGCGCCGAGCTCTGGCCGCGGTTTGTGCGCAATCTTTCCGAACAGTTTGAGGCGCGTACTTGCCTGGTCGAAATTCCGCCAAACCCGTCTCTGTTTCTTGCCGGCATGGCCGGTTCGCGTTTACCCATCGCTTGCGCACATGGCGAGGGCCGCGCCGAGTTCCGCGATAATGAGCACTTATCTCAAGTCATTAAAGCACAATTGATGGCGTTGCGTTTTGTCGATAATCGCGGTACGCCGACCGTGGCTTACCCCTATAACCCTAATGGTTCGCCGCAAGGCATAGCCGGCCTCACTACGCCTGATGGCCGGTTCACTGTTTTTATGCCACATCCTGAGCGGGTGTTCCGCGCCGCCGCCAATTCCTGGCGTCCCCCAGCCTGGAATGAGGACGGGGCGTGGCTGCGAATATTTCGGAATGCGCGTCACTGGCTGGGTTAGCAGTCTAGTAGTTACCTGATGGGCAAGGAGCAAAATTGCTGGCATGGGATATGCAGTTAAGGCTTAAGTACACGTATTTAACGAGGACATTAACGTGGAATTAGGCTATCTAGCTAAAAAATTCAGCGGGGTTGCGATCTTAGCGGCGCTGTTATTGAGCGGCAGCGCGCATGCCGATATTTATGTTTATCAATTGCCCGGTGGAACTCGTATCGTTACCGATCATGTTTTGAATTACCAGCATTATCAATTGATACGCAAAAACTCCACGGTTAAAGGCATCGGTAAATTTATTGCCAGCCAGTCGGTTCTGGCAGATCCTGCCGCTTACGATGAATTGATTCGTGAGACCGCCGCTTTTCATCGCGTTGATCCGGCCCTGGTGAAGGCGGTCGTGCACGCGGAAAGCGGGTTTAATCCGAACGCGATTTCGAGAAAAGGCGCGTCCGGTTTGATGCAATTAATGCCCGAGACTGCCAAACGTTACGGCGTCAAAGACATTTTCGACCCGACCCAGAATGTCCAAGGCGGTGTGCTTTATTTAAAAGATCTTTTAAGGAAATTTAACCACAACCACCGATTGGCGGCCGCTGCGTATAACGCCGGAGAAAATGCGGTGATAAGATACAAAGGCATTCCTCCTTACATCGAGACGCGGGACTACGTGCGTAAGGTGATGCAATTCAAGGTTCAATATACCGCGTTTAGCAAAGCCGAAAACGGTGCCTTGCCGCAGAGTTGATCAAGCCGCATTCCTGCCGGGGAAATACTCGACAAAGGTTTTGCCTAGGCTGCGCGCCAATCTTGGCTAGGCCTAATATCTGCTGCTGAATAAACCCTTTACCGTAGTCGGCGCCATGAAGTTAGTCGCAGTGTGGCGTTAGGATAAGTATCGCTGGGAAGTTCATCGTCGATAAATCCGGTTTTGCTCCAGCCGACGTGTAGCGGGTAACCGCAATCCGCCGCCCAGCGTATGGTCTGCTGGGTGGTGCGCCCGCCCGGCGCAGGTAGAGGTGATCCCAGGTGTGAATGCCGAAGGCATGGCCCTCCGCTACGCGTGCACGCCAGAAGTCCGCCCAGCCGGCGTCCAGCGCATAGTCACCGCGCACGGTTTTTTCATTCGCGATAAAAAAAGTCGCCTTGACCCACTCGGTATTTAAGGTACGCGCTATTTCTTCCGCCTGCGCCATATTGCTGGTGTCGAAAGTGAGATAAACCGTGCCTTTACATTCATCAGCGCAGACAACGGCCAGGCAAGATGTGTAGGTAAGAACGATGAATAGGAAATTTTTAAATGCGTGACGCATGCGAGAAAAAATAAATGCCGTGAGGAGAATGTCCGACGGGGATGGAATGGGGGACTTTCTTGCTCGCCATATCGATTATCGTTACTCGCTTGCTCTAGCGTGACGTCACCCATAATTCCTTGCGATTCGAGATCAACACATGGCGGCCGTCTCCCATGGGCAAGAAGTTATGCGCGCCGTCGCCGGTCGGAATGCGGGCATGGGTTTTAACGGCGCGCCAATTGCAAAAATATGTCAGCTTCTGCCAAACACACGGTCTTGCTGCGACCGCGGTTGTTGGCTATGGTACCGACCCGGTGCAAACAGCGGCGGAATTGGCCGAGCAAACACTAAAGAAATTCCCAATGCAATGTTTTCCGCCGATATTTTTATTAAAATTCCTTCCACTCCGGCGCTTCCGTCACCTTCTTCATTACTTCAGCATAGTAGTGGCGGGCTTCTTCCGAGATACCGGGGGCGGCGAAGATGCCGCGTAACATTTGATAACCAGTGTCGCGATATTCGACATCATCATAGTCCTGTTCTTTAATCGTCGAGATATCGTTCCATGATAGAATGCCATTTTTGCGGTATGACGCTCTCTGATAGTTATATACTGCAAGCGGCCGCACTTTGCCGGCGCGCCAGAAAGCAAAAGTTTCCGCTGAGTTGTTTACGATCGCGTCTACCTGCTTGGTAGCCAGGGCGTGCGCTGCGTCATGGCCGCTCTTTTTGGCGACATAATCAAACTTTACCTTTGCCGCTTGTTCTAGAGCCTTAGTCACAAGTTTGACTTCCGCCTTGGATCCGGTTTCGCCGATTTTGAATTTTCTCGGCGTCGTGCGCGCTGCGCGCAGGTAATCATCCAGTGAATGGTAGGGGCTGTCGGTATGCACCCAGAGCACAAATTCATCATCAAGGGCTATCGTCCGAATAGGGGCAAGAATCTTCCAGTTGAAATCCTCGGCGATTGCTGCCGGATTCGGCACATTAAATGTGACAACAAGTTGATGCATATTGCTTTTTAAACCTTCGGTAGCGAAATTTACCGGCTCGTTGGTTACTACGAGCGGCTGAGGCATCAATTTATTTTCCGCGACAATTTTCTGAATGAGGCGAGCGGTGTGGTCGGCGCTGCTGCCGGGGGCCTCAGGTACAATGATTTCAACTGGTTGTGTCGGCTGCCAAGCGGCTGTGCCAGTAGCGGGCGCAATGCTGAAGAGGAATACCGCTACCAGCGACCATTGTATTAGACGCGCAAGAATCTGCAGGCCGAACGCGAATATCACCGCCGCCAGCCACTGTGTTAAATTCCGCTCAAGAGTTTTCATATTTAGTTTCATTGGTTCCCATCCCGGGCCAAAATTAGTTAATTAGCTTGGACTGAACTCCATAAGCAGTTTGTGTGCCAACTTGCGGTTTGGGAAATCAAGCGGTATGTATTTGTTTTTGTTCTTTAAATAGGGTCGTGCGGGACCAGTTTAAGTGACGCTTAATGGCTAACGAGGCAAAATTTCAGCACTTAAACCTATTGCAAAAAGTCGGCGGCCCTTAAAATCGCGGGGAAGTTAGAAGACATCGGCGGTGGTACTTAAGGAAACTCTGAAAAAGTCCTCCCTGACATTTTTGTGCGGCGCCTCCCTGCGTCAAGCAAAAATCCGCCAGGAGCGAATTTTCGCGTTAGCCCCGCAGGGGTGAGGCGCAGGGAGGCGCCGAGCAAAAACGGCGACACTTTCTGCGCTTTCCTGCTGCGCTTGAAAGCCGGGGCCGGTCTTCCGTGGCCGGCGCGCTCGGCGGGAGGAAGGTCCACCGGACCTTCCCCATCATACCGCCTCGCCCTTATGCCGCAGGAACCTGTGACTTAATCAGAGGTTCCTTAAGAAGCGGTTGATAACCCGCCAGCAACCGCTTTGCGCGGACGTTCTTGTTCTTCTCGAAGTTGCAGTGCCCACATTTCGGCATAAATGCCCTTTTTGTTCAGTAATTCCCGGTGGGTGCCGCGCTCGACGATGCGTCCCTGCTTCATTACCAGGATTTGATCGGCGTCAGTGATCGTGGAGAGACGATGCGCAATCACCAGAGTGGTGCGGTCGGCGGCAATTTCGCGCAGCGCGGCTTGGATCGCTTGTTCCGATTGCGAATCCAGGGCGGAAGTTGCTTCATCGAAGATGAGAATGCGCGGATTCTTAAGAATGGTGCGGGCAATGGCAACCCGCTGTTTTTCGCCACCCGAGAGCTTTAGCCCGCGTTCACCGACCAAGCTGTCGTAACCCAAGGGCAGCGATTCGATGAAATGGTGGATGTGGGCATGAACAGCGGCTTGGATGACCTCATCATGGCTGGCGTCGGCCCGGCCGTAAGCGATGTTGTAGTATAACGTGTCGTTAAATAATACGGTGTCTTGCGGCACAATGCCGATTGCGGCGCGCAGGCTTTCCTGGGTGACGTCGCGGATATCCTGGCCGTTGATCAAAATGCGGCCGGCGCTGACCTCGTAGAAGCGGAACAGCAGCCGGGATAAAGTCGATTTACCCGCGCCGCTTGCTCCGACCACCGCCATCTTGCGCCCCGGCGGAATATCAAAACTTACGTCAAACAAGATTTGCCGGTTCGGCTCGTAGCTGAAATCGACGCGATCGAAACGTACACCGCCGGTGCCCACCAGCAAGGGGCGCGCATCCGGCCCGTCTGTAATTTCTGCATCTTGGTCCAGCAAGCTAAACATCTTTTCCATGTCGGCAAGTGAATGCCTAATCTCGCGATAAACAAAGCCTAAGAATTGCAGCGGCATGTACAGTTGTATCAGGAACGCGTTGACCAGCACCAAGTCGCCAATGGTCATGGCGCCCGCCACCACCTTATAGGCGGCCAGCGTCATCAGGGCGGTTACGCCGACGGCGATAATGCCGCCTTGGCCGGCATTTAATAGCGACAGCGATGTTTGATTGCGCACCGCCGCCTGTTCCCAGGTTTGCAAATTTTCATCATAACGGCGGGCTTCATACTTTTCGTTGCCGAAATATTTCACGGTTTCATAGTTGAGCAGGCTGTCGATCGCCTTGGTGTTGGCCTTGGAATCCATGTCATTCATGGTGCGGCGGAAGATCATGCGCCATTCAGTGACGATCAGGGTAAATACAGTATAGGCAATTAAGGTGATGAAGGTAATAATCGCAAACCAAACATCATATTGTGTCAACAGGATTGCCGCTACCAGTCCGATTTCGACCAGGGTTGGCAGGATATTGAATAGAGTGAAATTCAATAAAAAACTGATGCCGCGCGTGCCGCGTTCGATATCGCGCGACATGCCGCCGGTTTGGCGCTCCAAGTGGAAGCGCAGCGATAGGGCATGCAAGTGCCGGAATACACTTAATGCCACGCGGCGAATGGCGCGTTGTGTGACTTTGGCAAACACCGCATCGCGTAATTCGGAAAACAGCGAGCTTGCAAGGCGCAGCGCGCCGTAACTCAGCAATAAGAAGATCGGCAGGCTCAGCAGAGCGGCCGGTCGATTTAAACTGTCGACAAGATGTTTCAGAACCAGCGGCACGCTGACATTGGCGAGCTTGGCCATTAATAATAATGTCAGCGCCAAGGCTACACGCCCGCGGAATTCCAATAAATAAGGCAACAGGTTGTAGAGGGTCTGCCGGGTGTTGATCTTCGCCGGCGGCTTGCCGGTATGAGTAATACGCATAAAAGAAGTTTATCTGGAAAACGGGTGAGGGTGAAATGCCGCCGACGAAGTGCCTATTTAATCCGCTGGGAGTCGGCGATTTGCCAATGAATCAGATTTTCATGGCTACACTAGCTGGATTTTACCGGTTATCCCGTCCTTCAGCCGTTGCTTAAGCGAAGCGGCGACATATATTGCTGTCTGTACCGCGTCGATACCGGCGTACGGCTTCGTAAACCGAATAAAAAGTCCCTTGGCGGCGGTGCGCCGCCTAAGGGACTTAATTGATTATAAAATATTTTTATTTGAAACGCTACTGCCGTTACTGAATATTGAGTATCTTCATCGCCTTTCCGAGAGTATCAATGGATTCTTGATGTTTTCCGGCTTTGTGCAAAACCTCGCCGTCAGCGCGCAGTTTCTTAACCTCGGCCATCTGTTGGGCGCTCAGGTTGGGTTTGGCGGCCAGCGCCGCGTCGATTTTTTTCATATCGACCGGACAATGCATAGCAAAAGCAACACTGCTTGCTAACGCTAATCCGGCAGCCACTACTAAGTTGCGGATCTTCATATTTTTCTCCTTGGCTATTGTTAAGGAAATAACTGCATGGGACAAAGCTATTCCCGGTGTAGAGCCTGGTTAATCTAGCAGAAATCAATCCCCCAAGTATAGAGGAAAGCGTTAATTAATGAATTAACTTTTTATACTTGATGCGGTGCGGCTGTTCCGCATCTGTGCCAAGCCGGCGGTGTTTATCCGCCTCATAATCGGCATAATTCCCCTCGAACCAAACTACCCGGCTATCGCCTTCAAACGCCAAGATATAGGTAGCGATGCGATCCAGGAACCAACGGTCGTGGGAAATTACCACTACACAACCGGCAAAGTCCAATAACGCCTCTTCCAGCGCGCGCAGCGTGTCGACATCCAAGTCGTTGGTAGGTTCGTCCAATAACAGCAGGTTGCCGCCACTCTTTAGTAACTTCGCCAGATGCACCCGGTTACGCTCACCGCCGGATAAGTCTTTAACGAATTTTTGTTGATCGGCGCCCTTAAAATTGAATCGGCCGACATAAGCGCGGGATGGCACCTCTAATTTGCCGAGTATAACATTGTCGTTGCCGTCGGAGATTTCCTGCCACACGGTTTTGTTGCCGTCCAGACTATCGCGGCTTTGATCGACATAGGCAAGCTGCACGGTTTCGCCGATGCGCAGCGTTCCCGCATCGGGTTTTTCCTGCCCGGTAATCATCCGGAACAAAGTGGTTTTTCCCGCGCCATTCGGGCCGATGACGCCGACGATGCCGCCGCGCGGCAAGTTGAAGCTTAGGTTATCGATCAACACGCGGTCGCCAAAACTTTTCTTAAGATCGACCGCCTCTACCACTAAATCACCGAGGCGCGGGCCGGCGGGGATGAACAGCTCTTTGGTCTCATTGCGTTTCTGCCTTTCCTGCGACGCCAGCTCTTCGTAGGCCGCGAGGCGCGCCTTGCTTTTGGCATGGCGTCCTTTAGGCGCGGTCCGCACCCATTCGAGTTCTTCTTTCATGGCGCGGCGGCGCGCATCTTCTTGTTTCTCCTCAATCGCCAGGCGTTTTTCTTTTTGCTCCAGCCAGGAGGAATAATTGCCTTGCCAGGGAATGCCTTGTCCCCGATCCAGCTCTAAGATCCAGCCGGCGGCATTGTCCAGGAAATAACGGTCATGCGTGACCGCCACAACGGTGCCGGGATAATCGTGCAGATAACGTTCGAGCCAGGCGACGGATTCGGCGTCTAAATGGTTGGTAGGTTCGTCCAGCAGCAGCATATCCGGTTGCGATAGTAGCAGCTTGCACAACGCCACCCGCCGCCGCTCGCCGCCGGAAAGTTTGGTGACCTCCGCTTCCCACGGCGGTAAGCGCAGCGCATCGGCGGCGATTTCCAGTTTTCTCTCCAGTTCCCAGGCGCCCGCCGCGTCAATTTGCTCTTGCAGCTTGGCTTGCGTTTCCAACAGCGCATTCATTTCCGCGTCGCTTAGCGGCTCGGCGAACTTCATGCTGATTTCATTAAATTTGTCCAATAAGGCTTTTGTTGCCGCGACCGCTTCTTCGACGTTGCCGCGCACATCTTTGCTTGCATCGAGCTGCGGTTCTTGCGACAGATAACCGGTTTTGATGTTGGGCGCCGGCCGCGCGTCGCCGTCGTGGTCCTGGTCGATGCCGGCCATGATGCGCAGCAGCGTGGATTTGCCCGATCCGTTTAGTCCTATAACGCCGATTTTGGCGCCGGGGAAGAAAGACAATGAAATGTTTTTAAGAATCTCGCGTTTCGGCGGCACCACCTTGCCGACCCGATGCATGGTGTAGATAAATTGACCGGACATATAATCCTTAAAGACAAAGACCTGGTTTTTAAGTGAATGAGTGGTGAGATTACCCTTGTACAATGATGTAGACAAGTTTAGGAAGCATTGAATTAAAGTCCTTTAATCCCCGGGGTTCTACCGCTCATCCGGGATTGCGATTAATGTTATTGGATTAGCCCGAGGCTTGATCTAAGGTTTCAACATAATAATGATGCGAGCGTAACCGAGGGTCGTCATGCAAGCGATGGGTTCTCCGCGACGATTAATGATCGCTGCGCCTTATGGAGGGCAACTGGTTGATCTTTTGGCCAGTCCCGCGCGTGCGGCCGCGCTTAAAAAAGCCTCGCATACTTTTCCTTCTATTGATCTCACCTCGCGCCAATTAGGCGATCTTGAGTTATTAATTACAGGAGCGTTTTCACCGCTTTGTGGATTTATGGACAAAGCTGATTATGAAAGCGTATGTTCCACTATGCGTTTGGCCAATGGTATTCTTTGGCCCATCCCCATTACCCTGGAAGTATCCGAAACAATTGCCGAGCATTGGCAGGCGGGCGAGCGGATTGCATTGCGCGATTTAGAGGGAACCATGATCGCCGCTCTCGCGTTGACGCAATTGTGGAAGCCGGACAAAGCGCTGGAAGCTGACAAGATATTCGGCACCACCAGCGAAACTCATCCAGAGGTGCGTTATCTTTTTAATAATATGCGCGGTATTTATATCGCCGGGAAAATCGAAGCGATACAGCTGCCGACACATTATGATTTTGTCGCGCTTCGTCGCACACCAGCGGCAGTGCGCGCCTCACTGTCCGTCCGGAATTTTACGCGCATCGTTGGTTTTCAGACTACTAAATTAATGCACCGAGCGCATGTGGAGTTCACCCGGCGTGCCGCCGCGGCGAACCAAGCCGGGCTTCTGATTAATGCAGTGGCTGGTGCTGAGGCGATGGATACGAATTATTTTTCTCGCATCCGCAGTTACCAGGCTATTCTTGCGCATTATGAACCACAGACGGCGCAGCTTAATTTGATACAGTTAGCGCGCCGCCTATGTGGCCCGCGTGAGGCGCTGTGGCACGCGATCATTAATAAAAATTACGGCAGTTCTCATTTTATCGTCGAGCATGATTACGCCGGACAGGGCGATCAAGCTAATGGCGCACCGCTTTATGGTCGGTATAGCGCGCAAGGTTTATTGGCACAGCATGCCGATGAGATCGGGATTAAATTAATACCGTTCCGCGATCTCGTGCCGGAAGAAGACCGCGTGGAGCTTTTTATAACGAACGGCGGTTCACCGTTAAAAGCAGATGCAGATCGTCAGAGAGAGCGTGAATTTGCAGAATGGTTTTCTTATCCGTCAGTCATTGCCGAATTGCGCAAGTCTATCCCAAATCGGGCACGACAAGGCTTTACCGTGTTTTTCACCGGCTTGTCGGGCGCCGGGAAATCCACGATAGCCAATATATTGCAGGCCAAACTGCTGGAATGCAGCAATCGGCAGGTAACGCTGCTCGATGGTGATCTAGTAAGAAAGCGTTTATCCGCTGAATTGGGATTTTCGCGCGAACACCGGGACATTAACGTGCAGCGCATCGGCTACGTCGCAAGCCTGATCACTAAAAATCACGGTGCCGCGATTTGTGCGCCTATCGCGCCTTATGCGCAGACGCGCGCTGAAGTCAGGGCGATGATCGAGGCTTGCGGTGGATTTATTGAGGTTTATGTCGCGACTTCCCTGCAAGTATGCGAGACACGCGATCACAAAGGACTATACGCGAAGGCGCGCGCCGGCCTGATTAAAGAGTTCACCGGTATAGACTCTCCGTATGAAATCCCCGCTCGTCCGGAAGTGGTGATCGATACATCCGATATTTCTGCGGAACAGGCGGCGGATCAAATCTTACATTACCTGATCAATGCGGGCTTTATTAAGCAAAGCATTGTCGAGCACGAGGGCAAGAGTAACATCACCGGTGTTAAAATCCGGCAAGTCTTAGCGCTCGCCGCGGCCGGCGCGCCGGGTCCGGATCGCATGACATGAGACCGGCGCGTGTTGGGTGCATAAGTTCAGAAACCTTTGGCGCTCTTTTCGCGAACGAGTGTCATGCAACGACAGCACATCGGATACTGGATCCGGGGGTTCTACCGCATTGGCGGGTATCCTTTACGATGCGGAATGCCAAACGACAAAGCCTGACACCGCCTTAAAATCCTCCCTGTTACGGGAAAAGCATGGCCTTAAGGCCTCACCCTGACCAATGTCCACAGTCGGATGGGGCTTGCCGTGGCTCCTTTGGTTCAACCGGGATCGGCGGCACTACAACCTGGCCCAGCGTTCTCCTCTACAATACCGGCTCAATACCAACCTAAGTGCCAAAGGGGTGGACTCACACATTGGTTGCCGCGGGAAAACACGGTCTGTAGAATGATTCGAGAAAACACCTAGCGAAGCCGAACCAGAAGGAGGAGACCATGCGGCTGCTTTGTTTGCGCACATCCAGAGCGGTGCTCGCCATCCGGGCCCTCGCGGCGATTCTGGTATGGTGCCTCGCGCCGCAGTCCGGCTGGGCGCAAGGCAAGTATCCGGAGCGGCCGATCCGGTTGATCGTCGGCTATGCGCCGGGCGGCGTCGCCGACCTCACCGCGCGCCTGATGGCGCAGAAGCTGTCCGCGTCGATGGGGCAACAGGTGATCATCGAGAATCGCCCGAGCGCGGGCGGGATCATCGCCGCCGAAACGGTGGCAAAAGCCGAGCCGGATGGCTATACGCTGCTTCATATGAATAGCGGCAATGCCATCAGCGTTTCGCTGTTCAAGTCGCTCCCCTTCGACATCATTCGCGATTTTGCGTCGGTTTCGCGGATGGGATCTTTCGATATCGTGGTGTTCACCAACAAGGACTCGCCGCTCAACGACGTCAAGGACCTGATCTCGACTGCCAAGGCGAACCCCGACAAATTCAACATCGGCTCGATCAACATCGGCAGCACGCAGCATCTCGCCGCGGAGTATTTCAAGGGCGTGACGGGACTGAATGTGCCTATCATTCCCTTCAAGACTACGCCCGCCCTGATCATGGCGATCAAGAGCAACGACATCCAGGCCGCCTTCGAGGTCATCGCGCCGGTAATGCCGTTCATCAAAAGCGGCGACCTGAAGGCGCTGGCGGTGAGCGCCGATCGCCGCTTTCCGGGCATCCCCAGCGTGCCGACCGTACGGGAAAGTGGCTTCCCGACTTACCAGGTGACGGCGTGGAACGCGATCGCGGTCCCGACAAAGACGCCGCGCGCGATCATCGAGCGGCTGAACAAGGAAATCAACACCGCGCTCGCCCAGCCCGACATTCGAAAACGCTTCCAGGAACTGGGCATGAACGTCCACGGCGGCACGCCGGAAGAACTGGACGAGCTTCTCGTCAGCGAAATTGCAAAATGGGGAAATATCATCGCGGCGGCCAAGATTGAAAAACAGTGAAGGGCTGCCCCTCCCGGTTACCGGGGAGAGACCGCCTGGCCGCGTTTCTGCCACGAATTGTGCCCATGAACCGGGCGGTCTCTCCCTCACCCGGCCCTTCGGCTTCGGATCGCCCTCTCCCGGTGGGAGAGGGAAAGTCGGTGCGGCCTCCGGCCGCAGGTTCATGGGTAGGGTCGGGGTAAGGGCTTACTCCTTACAGACTAATTCATCCATGAATAGGAATATGACCCGAAGCAAACTCTCCATCGCCATAATAGGCGCTGGCATGGGCGGCCTGGCCGTCGCCGCGACGCTACGCAAGTTCGGCTTCAACGTGCGCGTCTATGAACAGGCAAGCCGGTTCGCGCGCATTGGCGCCGGCATCCAGATGATGCCGAACTCCATGAAGGTCTTGCGCGGCATCGGCGTCGAGGAGCGGCTGCGCCGTGTGGCCTTCCCGCCCTATTCGCACCTGAACCGGGTGTGGGATACAGGCGAGATCACGAACGAGCTGCCCATGCCCGATACCCTTTATGGCGCGCCGTATCTCTGCATGCACCGCGCGGATCTGCACGACGCGCTTACTTCGGTCGTGCCTCCGGAGATCATCCACCTCAACAAGGAGCTGGTAGGACTCGAGCGGCGCGCCGGCAAAGTTACGCTCGGCTTTGCGGACGGCACGCGCGCCACCGCCGACGCGGTCATCGGCGCGGACGGAGTGCATTCGGTGGTGCGGGAAATCCTGCTCGGGCCGGAAAAGCCGCTCCACAAGGGGCGTGTCGCCTATCGAGCGGTGTTTCCTTCTTCGCTCGTCGGACGGGACCTCGGCCTGTCGCGGACCAAGTGGTGGGGCCGCGACCGCCACATCGTGATCTATTATACGACAAACAACAGGAGCGAGGTCTATTTCGTGACCAGCGTGCCCGAACCTGCCGAATGGATGACGCGCGAATCGTGGTCGGCGAAGGGCGACGTGAGACAGCTGCGCCAGGCGTACGAAGGGTTTCATGCCGACGTGCGGGCAGTGCTGGAAGGCTGTCCCGATTGCCACAAATGGGCGATTCTCGAGCGCGAGCCGCTAGCGCGCTGGAGCGAGGGGCAGGTCGTGCTTCTCGGCGATTCCTGCCATCCCATGACGCCGTACATGGCGCAGGGCGCAGCCACTTCGATCGAAGACGCCGCCATTCTCGCGCGTTGCCTGGACGACACCGATGGAGAGGATATCGACGGTGCGTTCCGGCGCTACGAGGAAAGCCGCAAGCCGCGCACTTCGCGTATCCAGGCGATCTCGAGCGCCAATACCTGGATGCGCACCGGGGAAGCGGACACGAGCTGGCTGTACGGCTACGACGCCTGGAACGTGCCGCTTTCCGAGCCGGCTCTAAGCTGACTAGCCGGCAAGCTTCGGAGGAATCCTAAAAAACCACCCGCGTTTTTTCTCTCGCAACAGCCCTACTGAACGTCATTCCCGCGGAAGCGGAATCCAGGAGTTCAAAGAGTTACTGGATGCCAGCTTTCGCGGGCATGACGGAATTGGTAATACAAAGGACTTTTTCAACACCCTGCTAATTCCCTGCAAAAGTAAAATCTTCGGTTTTTGATGCCGGTTGTGTTCTTGCAGATAAAATCTACAATACGCCGACCGATTCCCTAGTTAAGGAAAAATGCATGTTCCGCAATTTGAGTTTATTTTTGCTGATAATTTTTTTGGCGATAGGAACGGGTTATGCCCAGAATGCCGGCACCGAGGCTGGAGAGCCGAATGCGACCGCCGCTTCCGCCGGCGAAACCATTACGCTAAAAACCGATAAGGGAATCTCTTTTAAAGCTTACCGGGCGGGACCGCGCGGCGCGAAGCGCGGCATTTTATTGCTGCATGAGTGGTGGGGTTTGAATGATTCCATGCGTCGCTGGGCGGACTATCTTGGCGAGTTGGGTTATCGCGTGATCGCCATTGATCTTTACAACGGAAAAGTGGCCGACTCAACCAGCCAAGCTAAGGAATACATGCTGGCGGTAAACCAAGAGGCGGCGAACGCCAAGCACCGCGCGGCGCTCAATGCGCTAAAGGCGCCGGGAAGGAAACTCATTGCCATGGGTTGGGGCTTCGGCGGCAGCCAGTCTTTGCAAGCCGGTTTTGCCGAACCGAATGTGGTATCTGCCGTCGTAATTTATGACGGCGCTTTGCCGAACGATGCCACGGCGATCAAAAATTTAAAGGCGGCGGTATTGGGTGTTTTCGCAAAAGACACTTTGCCCGACGGGATCAAGGCGTTTGAAACCGCCATGAAACAAGCTAATAAAATAGTAAAGCTTCATTTTTACCCAGGGAGCTCCGATTTTTCCAATCCCGCTGCCGACCGGTATCGCAGCGAGATTATGCCGGCGTTGTGGAAAGAGACCCAGACGTTCTTAAATAAATATGTGAAATAGGCGGGAGCATTTGTAGAAACTATGAAGAGCGTTCATCGTCTTGCCTCCTGTTGTGTTTGCTGAATACCTCAGGGTTAGCTTAATCCGGCGGTGGGCGCTCTTCATAGTTTCTACGTCCATTTTTGAGGTAACTTCCGGCCGTTTGGCTATCGAGTAACCAATAAGAATTCAAGCAACGCCTTTTGCGCATGCAGGCGGTTCTCCGCCTCATCCCACACCACGCTTTGCGGCCCGTCGATCACCTCGGCCGCGACCTCGGCGCCGCGATACGCCGGCAGGCAATGCATGAATAAGGCGTTTTTGCCGGCCAGGCTCATAATCTTATTATCCACCATGAACCCGGCGAATGCCTGGCTGCGTTGCGTCTTCTCGTTTTCCTGGCCCATGCTGGCCCAGGTATCGGTAACGACGATATCGGCGCCGCGCGCCGCCGCCTGCGGATCCCGCAGCAGACTGATGTTTTTTTTGCACGCCTCGGTCAACGCGGCGTTCGGCTCATAACCCGGCGGCGTGGCGATCTTGAGCTTAAAGTCAAATTGCCGCGCGGCATGCATCCACGAGTGACACACGTTATTGCCATCGCCGATCCAGGCCGCGGTTCTGTCCTTGATCTCACCGCGCAGCTCGATATAAGTCTGGATATCAGCAAGTAATTGACAGGGATGATGTGTATCGGTAAGGGCGTTAATCACCGGCACGCGTGAATACGCGGCGAATATCTCGATCTTGCGGTGTTCATGCGTGCGCATCACGATAACTTCGACCATTCTTGACAGAACACGCGCGGTATCTTCGATTGCCTCGCCGCGACCCAGTTGCATATCGGTTGGTGACAGGAACATGCTGTGGCCGCCGAGTTGAGTCATGCCGGCTTCGAACGACACGCGCGTGCGGGTCGACGATTTCTCGAAAATCATGGCCAGGTTTTTATTGTGCAGGGGTTCGTAGCGTTCGCCGCGCAGGTGGCTCTTTTTAAGCTCGATGGCGCGCCGCAGCAAGTCCTTGAGCTCGGCAGCGCTCAAATCCAGTAAGGTAAGAAAGTGGCGCGGTTTCACCGCTGCTCCAAAAACACTCGCACAACGTTGGTTAAAATACGCACAATCCGGTCGGCCTCATCTTCGCTGACGATCAAAGGCGGCAGCAAGCGGATGATTTTATCGTTCGCCACGTTAATCAGCAGGCCTTGTTCCAGCGCCGCAGTAAGCAATTCTTTGCATGGCCGCTCCAGCTCAACCGCGAGCATCAAACCTTTGCCGCGGATTTCTTTGACGCCGGACGTTCCAGTGAGATTCCGCTGCAGACCCTTTAGGATACGTTGACCCAATTGCGCCGCGCGTTGCTCAAACCGGCCGTTCTCCAAGGTTTCGATCACCGCCAGCGCGGCGCTGCACGCGAGCGGATTGCCGCCGAAGGTAGAGCCGTGGCTGCCCGCTTGAAACACATCCGCCGCCGGCCCGCGCGCAAGGCACGCGCCGATCGGCACGCCGTTGCCGAGCCCTTTGGCGAGCGTCATGACATCCGGCGCCACCTGTTCATGCTGGCACGCGAACCATCTTCCGGTGCGGCACATGCCGGTCTGAATTTCATCCAGCATCAACAGCCAGCCGCGCGCATCGCAAATTTTGCGTAAGCCCTGCAGATAACCCGGATTCGGGATCACGACGCCGCTTTCGCCCTGGATCGGTTCAACCAATACTGCGACTACGCTGCTATCGTTCGCGCCGACCTGGTTTACGGCCTCGAGGTCATTGTAAGGTACACGGTTAAAGCCGAGCACTAAGGGTTCAAAACCGGCCTGCACTTTACGGTTGCCGGTTGCGCTCAGGGTCGCCAAGGTGCGGCCATGAAAACTGCCTTCCATGACAATAATAGAAGGTGTGCGAATATTGCGCTGATGGCCGTATAATCGCGCCAGCTTGATCGCCGCCTCGTTAGCCTCCGCGCCGGAGTTGCAAAAGAAAACGTTATCCATGCCCGCAAGCCGGCAAAGTTGCTCCGCCAGTTTCTGTTTTAACGGAATTTCGTACCAGTTCGAGGTATGAATCAGCTTACCTGCCTGATTGCAGATTGCCTGTGTTACCGCCGGATGCGCGTGGCCCAAGCCGCACACGGCCACGCCGCTTAAGGCATCCAGGTATTTTTTGCCGGCGTTATCCCACAACCACGCGCCTTCGCCGCGCACGAAAGAAACAGGCAAGGGGGGTAAAACGGGCATGAGATATTCTTTAGCCATGCTGATCACCAAAATATAAAAGCGCCCTGCACGCAGGGCGCCGCGAGGAAATAATTTTAATCCCTTATTACGATAATACAAGCCTCAAAAGCGCACTTTGAGAGGTTACGATAAATAATAAAGCCCGGTAAGAACCGGGCTTTATTTTAGAGTTATTTTGTATGATTAATGCAAACTAGGCAAATGCGCGCCGGCGACCATGAAGAAGGCCATGGGAATAGACAACATAGTATTCGTGCGTGAGGCCAGAAATGCCACTCGCGCCGCCTTCGCCTTCGCCGCATCATCCACTTTCACGATGCCCAATACCTTTTTCTGATTGGGCCAAATCAACACCCATACATTAAAGAGCATAATGGTGCCAAGCCAGGCGCCAAGGCCGATTGTGGCGCTGGCCCCTTTCAGCATAAAGGCGTCCGCGAGGCTTAAATGAGAAGCGCGAAACAGGTAAAGGGCGCCAGTTAACCAAGTCACCACCGCCGCCCAGCGGAACCACAGAAGCGCGCGCGGGGCGATGTGGGTAGTGATGCCCGCGGCGGTGCCGTCGGCCCTGGCTTTGGCCAGACCCGGGACTTGAACAAAATTAAAATAATATAAAAGACCTATCCAGGTAATGCCGGCTAGGACGTGCAACCAACGATCAAGGATTAATTCCATAGGTGCCTCCAGTTTTTGTTTGTTCGGGAAAGCGGTCAGCCGACGACAACCAAAAAATTGCGCGCAAATATATATAAAATCAGGGTAAGCACTAATCCGGAAATGATGGTTCCCCAAATGGAATCGAGAGGATTTTTCATGGTGTCTCCTTTTCTTGTTTGCAGGGTTGAGTGATTTTGCTCGGCGCTAGCGTAAGGCAGGCTCGGCGGGAATTCAAGTTCTATGCCGGGGGGCAGCCCTGGCGGCTGGTGACTAACGATGAGCTAGGGATAGCGGAGCGCTGGCGAAGAGCCCGCGATAGCTGGGTAGGGGCCCAGCGTAGAGCCATTGTGGCGTTTTCCAGCCGCAGGGCGGTCGCGGCACCACGTGATATTTCTGATCACCGGCTTGTTGCTGCAGGCACGACGAGATAGGTTCGCGCCGTCTCGGGCTTTAGTAATTCGCGGGCGAGGGCGTTGATCTCCTCCAGGGTCGTGCTTGCGATAATGCCGCGTGTTTGGTTCAAGCGATCGAATGCAGCCGTTGGCTCCGGCTGACCGCGCAGCGCCTGCAGCCAGGTGCGCGCTTGCCCGCGCGACTCGTCCTCTACTCTCAGGGCGACCGGCACGACACGGGACATCTCTTCCTCGGTGAAGGGCCGCGTCTCGATCTCGCGCACCACGGTCATGACGCGAAGCGCGGCCTCTCGGACTCGGTCCGAGCCGGCGTCGACTTGGACGCGCAGCCAGCCGGGGAGCTGCATCACCGCCGGTCCGAAACTCTCTCCGGCGGCGACGCGCAAGCTGTCCCTGACCCGCTGCGCCAGCAAGCGCGCCACGAGTCCCTCCCTGATCCAGTGCGGATAGTCGCGCATGCTCGGCACCGGAAATTCCACGACCGCGAATGCGCCGTTGTCTCTGCCCGTATAGGTCAAAGTCTCGACCGCGCCGGGGGGGAGCGTCGGGAGCTCCTTCTCGGGCGCCCGCTCGCGTGGAACCGCCCGGCGAATCGGCAAGGCTCCAATCGTTGCGGCGAGCTCTTTGAGTGCCGCCTCGGCTTCGGTCTGTCCCACCACTGTGACGATGAGCGGAGCTTCCCGCAGCGCCGGTGCGAGCCACGCCTTCAGCTCATCCCAGCGGCGTGCCTTTAGCGTCCCCAGATCCGGCAATCCGCAGCGCGGGTCGCCGGCACAGCGTCGACGTGGAAGGTAATGCTCAATGACGCTCTTTGGCGCCGCGCCGATTTCTGCAACTAAGCGGTCCAGGGAACCCCTGGCCAGCGCGAACCCTTCCTCGCGAAACCCCGGGGCCGCCAAATAGGCGGTAACCACCCGCAGCACGAAAGGCAGCTCCTCTGCCGGGGCGCTGACGGTGAATTGGAACTGCGAGTCGGCGACGGCAAACCCGAGATCTACATTGCGGCTCTTGAGAAGACGATCGAGCTCACTGAATGAATGTGCACCCAGGCCGCCTGCCAGAAAGTATCGGTTCGCCAGGTAGGCGAGCCCGTCCCGGCCGTCGGGCTGGGCCATGCGCCCGCCGCCCATCACATCGACAGCCACATGAATATGGGTGTAGGGACCTTGGGCTCTCAGCACGACGGCGCGAGATCCATTGGCGAACGCGGCCACCGTCAGGTCCGGACGGGGCTTGTCGCGATAGACGACCGCCCCCGGCGCCCCGAAGCTCTTATAAGCGAACGGCGTGTCCTTCTTTGCCTCGGGCGGCTTCAGAGCGACCGCTTCGCTTGCCCTGACCGCCGCGGCAACGGCCGCCTCCGAGATGTCACCGCCGACCGGCCCGCTGAGCAGCCGACGCCGATCGCCGTCCATCCACAGCGCATGCAACGCCGCTTGCAGCGCGGCGCCTCCGACCGGTTCGATAGCCTTGTCGAGACGTTCGATGACCGGCTTCAGCGAGGCGACTACGAGGTCTGAGGGAATACTTCTCACAAGGGATTCGACGGCATCGGTGGAATTCATCCCGGCCTCGCTGGCGAGAAGCTGCTGCTGCCAGTTCTTGCGCACCTCTGCTTTCGCCGCGGCGACCTCCGGCTCGGTAAAGCCATAGCTCAACGCGCGCCGCAGTTCTTGTTCGGCCGCCGCAACGGCCTCACGCCAGTGGGCACGCGTGGTGGCAAGCTCGATCGCACCGATACGAGCGCGGCTGAATTGGACCCAGGTGCCAACACGCGTTACCGAGAACATCGCGCCGGCCGCGAGAGATCGATCGTTAAGACGGCGGTTCAGGATCCTGAACGCCAACTCGAGCATTGTGGCTTTTTCGCGCTCAGCGAAGTCATCGCGATAACGGTCAAGCGGTTCGGCGGCAAGGAGCACGATGGTCAGGTTATCCGCTTGTTCGGGCACGAGACGGATCGCCGTACCCCGCGGCATGAGCGGTGGGAAGGCCGGGTCCGGCGCGATCGCGCGGTCCGGCGCGTGGAGATCGCCGAACCGCGTTCGGATCAGGCGCTCGACCGCCTTGCCGTCGACCGGGCCGACGGCGATGACGACGAGCCGCTGCGGCCGATACCAGCGGCGATAGAAGCGCACAAAGTCGTCGCGTTGAACGCGCTCGATCACCTCGCGCGAGCCTATGGGCCAGCGCGTAGCGAGCCAGTCACCGAATACCATGCCAAGACTCGCTTCGAAGACCCGCGAACCCGGGCTGCCCCTCCCCCGCATCTCGGCCAGAACGGCTCGGCGCTCCTGCTCGATCTGGCGGGCCGGGAACGTGAGGCCGCCCGCGGTCTCGCGCAGGATGAACAATCCCTTTTCCATCAGCGCCTCGCTCGCGCCGGGCAAGTCGAGCTTGTACAAGGTGCGTTCGAAGCCAGTGTCTGCATTGTTATGCGTGCTGCCTACGCCGAGCTTCTGTAATTCAGCCACCATCGTGCCCGGAGGCAGGTGCTCGGAGCCGTTAAAGGCCATGTGCTCGAGAAAATGCGCAAGCCCGCGCTCCTGATCGGTTTCGTTGAGCGAACCGGCTTCGACCAGCAGACGCAGCGACACCTTGTCCCGCTTCGGCAGCGGCCAGACGGCGTAGCGCACACCGTTGTCGAGGCGCCCCCAGAGAATCTCCGGATTCACCGGAAGGTCGCTCGTCTCGTGCGCAAACGGGCGCGGACCGACCAAGGCAACGCCGGCCGCACACGACGCTAAAACAAGGACGAGAAGACCAGCGCCAAGAAGACGAAAGATACGAGCAAAATCCATCCCGCCTCTCATAAAGGCTCCCTCCTTCAGGGTTTTCAGATAACCGAGTACTGATACAGCCGGCGTGCGCGGGTGGGACGTTCTTGAAGAAGACGGCGGCACGTTTCGAACTAGTCGTTGAAGGACGGCATGGTGTCCCCTTTAATGATGTGATCTGCCAACCCCTCGGAAACCCGCGCCAGGCGCGGAGTTCCACGGGGTCGTCTATCAGTCCAGCGGCTCCATCTTGATGATCGAGGCGCCGTGGTTGCTGCCGACCCAGAAGGTCACCGGCGTCGTCGAATTGTCCACGAAGACGCGCCGGATGTTCGTCTTGCGCGGCAGCAGGTAATCGACGAACTGGCCGGTCCTGGTATCGAGCCGCGTTACCTGGTCGGTGATCATCGAGCCGGTCCAGGCCTCTTCGTTCTTGTCGATCATGACGTCGTAGGGCGAGGCCCAGCGCGTGGCGAGCTTCCACTCCTTGAACTGCCCGCTGCGGGTGTCGAACATCGCGATGCGGTCGCCGCGATACTGGCCGAACCAGAGCCGGTCCTGCGCATCCATCATGCCGCGCCGCGGGGCGGAGGCCGGCGTCGGAATGGCAAAGAGCTTGAGTTCGCCGGTCTTCGCGTCGATGCGCCCGATGTGGCGCTGGCGGAAGTCGGTGAAATAGACGTTGTTCTGCGAGTCCGGAATCACGTCGTAGATGTTGTGCGCTTCGCCTTTGGGCGCGCTCTTGAACGGCTCCCAGGTCTCGACCCTGCCCGAGGCGAGGTCGAGCCGGTGCACGCCCGCGAATCCGTTGTTCTGCGTCCACACCTTGCCGTCCACGTGGGCGGCCTGCGGGCTCACCATGTTGACCTGCGCTGCGTCGATGTTCTGCTCGGGCGGCAGCTTCCAGGTGCTGAATTTCTCCGTCTTGCGATCGAACTTGACGATCGTGGCCTGGTACATGTTGCCGAGCCACAGGTTGCCGTCGCGGTCGCTGCGCAATCCGAGCAGGCCGGTCGGGAAGCCCGGCTTGTGCTCGGCGATGGGAAATTCGGTGACCTTGCCGGTCCTGGGATCGAGCTTGCCGAGGTTCTGCTCGCCGAAGCTCGAATACCAGGCGATCCCGTCCGCGTCCACGATGACGTCGTGCGGCGAGATCGTCTCGCGCGGCAGATCGTACTCGGTGTAGATGACGCGCGTCGCGCGGCCCGAAGGGCGCGGCAGCGTGCGCAGCTCGTAGCTCCACTTCTGCGCGGAGCCGAGATTGATCGTGCTCAGGTATTCAGCGGCGGCACGGTACACCTGCACGCGCTGGTCGCCGCGCTCCTCCATCAGCCGCTCGGCGCGGCGCAGTTGCGGATGCTGCGGAATGCTCTGGTTGACGTAGCCCTGCATGCGCGGCAGGAGCTTCATGAACGCGTCCGCGTCGTGCGGCGAGCGCGCGACGCGCTCGAGCGTGTGGCAGCCGACGCAGTTGAGCAACTGCCCTTTCTGCTGGTCGGTGCCGGGAAAGCTCGCCATCCATTCGCCGTTGGAGAGCTGCGCCGCGAGGTCCGCGGTCTTCTTGAGCTTGAGGTCGAGGGTGG
>WNFB01000413.1_pt1 | contig 33732 bp, 29 predicted proteins | sample 5400501 | NCBI WGS metagenome assembly WNFB01 (sample SAMN13153341, study PRJNA577476) | soil metagenome | isolation source: 200 cm saprolite under Douglas fir tree site 2 hole 1 | place: USA:California | collected 2015-04-18
TCCTATCAGTGGAACCAATACCTGGTCTATGACATAGCGCACAAAGTGCGGTGCCTGCATACCCTGGGTGCTGGCATACGATTTGAACGAATAGTTGGCCATCTCGTTTTCTGCTTGAAGGGCCTGGTCAGGTGTAATCATGTTGAGGTCAACCATGGACTGCAAGACGGTCTTCTGCCGATCAAGGGCGGCGGGTTTATTGTCCACCGGGTTATAGTATGAAGGGCTTTGAGGCAAGCCGGCCAGCAGTGATGCCTGGGCAAGGTCTAGTCGCGATACCGCGGGCGTGCAGGAGCGACTGGTGCATAGTGGCTGTAAATTGAAGTAGTCCTGTGCTGCCGCCTCGATACCATAGTTCAAATCACCATAGTAGACGGTATTGAGATACATCTCCATAATCTTCCACTTTGGGTATTGTTTGGTCAGGCCATAGGCCAGTATGGCCTCCTCGCTTTTGATTTGCAGGGTGCGCGGCTGTGTTAAGAAAAGCTGGTTCTTGACCAATTGTTGGGTGATGGTACTGCCTCCCTCGACAACGGTATGGCTCTGCAGGTCAGTAATGGCAGCACGGAGCGTACCCGGGACATCAACGCCGTTATTATCCCAGAAGGTATGGTCCTCGGCGGCAATCGAGGCGTTGACCAGCAGGGGCGAGATGTCGTTGTAATTGACATAGGTGCGGCGGCCATGACCATCTTGAGGATCGTAGAGTTCATAAAGCAAGTGGCCGTTGCGGTCATAGATATGGGTTGATTGGAAAAGTGTATGGTCGGCGACGCCATTGAGCAGCGGTAGCTGTGCCTGGTAATATGCATAGGCTACACCGGCACCCGTGGAGAAGACGGAGAATAGTACTACAAACAGAATCAAAGCGATAATCATTAAGCGGGTGGCAATATCCCGGTCATGGCGTTCGTGGAATCGCTTGCGCATGATGATACGGTTAACTCGCGTGCGCCGTACCGCAGCGTAGGGACCCGATTTATCGCGCCCCAGGAGTGGGATAGATGGTGGAGTAGCGGGAATATGTCCATTGGTGAGAGTTTTGTCTTGCCCGTCGAGGGCGGTGATTATTTCATGCTGTTGAGGATCGTTTTTATATTCATCCATATAGTGTGATATATCCTTCCTGATAGATACAAAATATGCCTTTTTATTGTATGAAACTCTGTAGACCTGCCTTCACCATTCCCCGAATACGGCCGGATTTTGAAGAATACAGTTCACCGCTTTATTATAACGCATTGCTACACTTCTTGGTTTCATGTCTAGTACCTTCCCTATCTAGAAGGTCGTCACCATAACCTGACCGTCTGGGGCAGAAAGCCACGCATTGCCACCAGCGATGCTAATGAAACTGATAGCAAGATGAAAGAGGAGATGCTGAAGGCCACAGACCCTGAAAATGCTACGGCTTAGTTTCATTTTTATGTACTGGCGACGTGCCGACATTCAAAAAGCAGGACGAGAAGCATAGAATGCAACTCTTGTAGCTCTATTACGTAGTTACTAATGACGGTTCCACAATCCCCCGCGTGTATGTGGGGAAGGAGTTCCTGATATGGATCAACAAGAATTTGTTCCAGGGTTGCAGCCACAGGGAAAGCAGCCCATGGGCGAAGATGAAATAAATTACCCGGCACAACCTTATTATTGGTCAACAAAGCCAAATGCACCGAAGGATGAACCAGCGTCGCATTATGATGAGCCAATGGTGCAAAGCGATGATCAGAGCAATTATCAAAACGGCTATACGGCGCAGGAAAATGTGGCATTTACTACAGGCCAACAGCGTGAAACGATAGATGCCGATCATCAACAATCGCAAACGGCGCAATCGCAGTCGCGGTTCCAATCGCAAAGAATGGAATACGGCCCGGATGGGGACGCATTTGAGAATCAGTATCGCCCAAATAACGCTAACGCCAATCATCAGCAATGGAGCCCACCTCCCTGGGCACGGCCACAAATTCACCGCCGGCGCCCGGCAAGGCTCATCTGGTTTATCGTTTTGGGAATAATATTCATTGGGCCTCTCCTGCATCTGCTAGGTGCATTAATTATCGGCATCGGCGTACTGGTGCTTGCCATTTTAATGCCGTTCTTGCTGGTGGCTCTGGTGGGTCTTCCTTTTGCGATCTTCAGCTTGAGAAGGGGACGGGGACCATTTAGAAGTCGCCCCGGTCGTTGGCGTTTTTCTCCCCTTGCCCGAAAACAATACACTAATTATTGGCGTGGCCCCTGGGGATGGTAAAGCACAGGAATGTTTGTTAGTATGTACAGCCGTGGCACCTTTCAGGCGCCACGGCTGTACATACTAACAAACATTCCTGTTGCGAATAAAAATAGATTTTAAGGGAAAGCAGGGAGAATAAAAAGTGGCAGAGAGGCATTTACAAGACACCCCAGAGGTGCCTGAAGCAGAAGAGATAGACCTGACCAATGTGCGCGAGCTGCGCAATCTCCTCTATGCACATGGAATGCGCCCCCACAAGTCTTTTGGGCAGAACTTCTTGATCGACCGCCCGATACTGATGAAAATAGTTGAGGCAGCAGAGATCAAGATGAGCGATCAGGTAATGGAGGTAGGCGCGGGAACGGGCGTATTGACGCAGGAGTTAGCTAAACGCGCCTCACGGGTGGTGGCTGTGGAACTTGAACGCGATATGCTGGCCATACTGGCGAAGATGACAGGCAGGTATGCAAACGTTGAAGTGGTAGCGCGTAATCTGCTGTATTTGGACCCGGCTGAAGTTTTTGGCGAAGCACCATACAAACTGGTAGCGAATTTACCGTACTATATCACGGCACCCACCTTTCGCCATTTCCTGGAAAGTGCGAATGCGCCGCGTTTACTGGTGGTGATGGTGCAAGAAGAGGTGGCACAGCGCATCGTTGCGGAGCCGGGTGATCTCAGCTTGCTGGCGGTGAGTATCCAGTTTTATGGTCGACCGCAGATTGTCGCACACGTTCCTGCCAGGGCATTCTATCCCGCGCCTAAAGTCGATTCTGCCATCCTGCGCGTCGATCTCCATGCTCAGGCACCCCTTGCGCGGGAAGACCGCGATAGTTTCTTTCAGATTGTGCAGGCTGGATTCTCCGAACGGCGCAAACAACTGCATAATGCACTGACTCACGGACTGCATCGCAAAAACGAAGATATACGGGCCTGGCTGACTGCAGCCGGTATTGAGACCAGCCGCCGCGCTGAAACGTTAAGCATTGAGGAATGGCTGAATTTGCATAGAGTTTGGAGGAGTATCCCGACCCCTTGATGTGTTATGATATACATTGAGGAAATAGCCATCCCATCCCAGGGCGAGGACAAGCCATCGCCCCTACTATGCTACGTGTAGGGAGCGATGCCGTCCATGGTAGGGGCGATAGCAGCCGCATTCGGGGAATGGTGAAGGCAGTCCTCGCCCTGGTGGGGCGGAGATATTGCCCTATAGTTATTATATGGTTCAGCGAGATTAGAAAGAAAAAATGTAGTGGCATCTTTTGCGGGTGCCAGGAGCGATATGACGACACAGGAGCTATTTTGTGAAACGTGTGGACTCGCGAACGCGCCATCGGCGCGATTTTGCCAATATTGTGCCGCACCGCTGCCTGTTACACATATTACAGGTTCTCTACCAGAACAAACATTACTGATTGGTCGCTATCAACTGATAAGCCGCATCGGCCAGGGTGGCATGGGTGCCGTCTACAAAGCTAGCGATATACGGCTTGATGACCGGCTTGTGGCGATCAAGGAGATGAGCAAGGCGGGGTTGCCTGCTGCCCGCATGGAGGAGGCGGAGGCTTCTTTTGAACGTGAAGCCCGCCTGTTAGGGAAACTGCTACATCCTAATTTACCGCGCATCCATGACCACTTTACGGAAAACGATCGCTCATACCTGGTAATGGATTTTATTGATGGCGAGACGCTGGAAGATTACCTGGATCGTACTGGGCGCAGGCCGTTTCCGGTGGAGCAGGTTCTCGATTGGGCGGAGCAGCTCTGTGACGTGCTGAGCTACCTGCACAACCATCAGCCGCCCATCATTTTTCGTGACCTCAAACCCGCCAATGTGATGATCAGCGAGAGCGGACACATTTTCCTGATCGACTTCGGTATCGCCCGTATATTCAAGCCTGGACAGTCTCATGATACGGTTGCGCTTGGCTCGCCCGGCTATGCCGCTCCTGAGCAGTACGGCAAAGCACAAAGTACGCCGCGCTCCGACCTCTACAGCCTGGGGGCGTTAATCCATTGCCTGTTGACAGGCGATGACCCCAGCGATCGTCCCTTTTTCTTCCGGCCCGCTTCGCAGGTCAACCCTGCTGTGCCTGCCGGTCTTGATGCGCTGTTGCAACGTATGTTGAATATGGACGCTGAACGGCGGCCCGCCAGTGCGCAGGAGGTTTTGCAGGCCTTGCGGAGCGATTTTTCTCCCCTTGGCCGAATACAGGATGCAACATTACACGGAACTTCGCAGATGGGGCGACTGGGATATACTTACGGTGGTGTCACACCCATACCTTCTGGCACGGATCTTTTACTGGAAGAAGCACATACGCTCTATACACAAAAACGTCTGAACGAGGCAGAGAAGGTCTATACTCAGGCTTTGCAGATCAACAACACCAACCCGCTGGGCTGGCAGGGGCGCGGCTTGACCCAGGGCCTGCTTTCTCGCCATACCGAGGCCCTTACCTCGTTTGAACGAGCTTTACAACTGGACCCTGCGCTGGTGGTTTCATGGAATGGCAAGGGAACGGCCCTCAGCACGCTGCAACGCAACAAGGATGCGCTGGCGGCTTTTGAGCAGGCCTTGAAATTGGACCCATCAAACGCTTCGTCCTGGAATGGCAAGGGGGCGGTGTTGAACGCGCTGGGTCGTCCCATTGAGGCTCTGAACGCCTTTGATAACGCACTGCGCTACGATCCACATATGGCACAGGCCTGGAATAATAAGGGACTGGTGCTGCGGCAGCAAAAACGCTTTCAAGAGGCTCTGGGTGCTTTTGATATGGCACTGAAGTATGATGGTAGCATAGCCACATCTTGGAGTGGGAAAGCCAGCGTGTTGCATGATATGGGACGTTTACAGGAGGCACTTGAAGCTTATCAACAGGCCTGTTCTTGCAATGCTGCCCTGGTCTCGGCATGGAATGGCAAGGGGTCGGTGCTCTATGATATGGGACGCTATAAACTTGCGTTAGAGGCGTTTCAAAAGGCTCTCACTCTGGATAAAAACTATGCCCCGGCCTGTTATGGTACGGGCAATGTCTACTATGCTCAACAAAAGCTGAAAACTGCTCTCGAATGGTTTGATCGAGCAACGCGCTGTGATCCCAATTATGCCAAGGCCTGGAATCGGCGCGGCAATGTATTGAACGATCTGGGTGAGCGTCAACAGGCCCTCAGCTCCTACGACCGGGCACTACAAATTGACCCGCGCTATGCCTCTGCCTGGAATGGCAAGGCAGGAGTGTATTGTCAACTCGAACGCTATACCGAGGCCTTGCACGCCTATGAACAGGCATTACGCATCAATCCGAATTTTGCGCAGGCCTGGAACGGTCAGGGCAATACGCATTATCACCTGGGTCATTATTCGCAAGCTCTGGCGGCGTATGATCGTGCTGTGAAGCTGAATCCCAAGATGGCCTCTGCCTGGCATAATATCTCCCTGGTGTTGAAGAAATTAAAGCGTTACCCGGAGGCCCTGAATGCAGCCGAGCAGGCCATCCGTTTTGCCCCCAACGATCCCGACAACTGGGTACGCAAATCCGAGGCCCTCGATAGTATGCGCCGTAAGAGGGATGCGCGCGAGGCCAAGGAGCAGGCTGTTCGCCTGCGTGGCACTTCGTAGATTACTTTATGGGATTTCCCATGAACAAGCGCAACAATGCAAGTGTTTGACAGAGTCAAACACTTGCATTGTTGCGCTTGTTCATGGGAAATGATAAAGGCAGTTCATGGGAATCTCAGATGATTTATGTTCTGTGTAGCCATTTGGGCGTTAGGCCAAAAAGGCAGATAGTAGACAAAAGCACTGTTGCACCGTTAGAATACTGTAGGGGTGCAATTCATTGCACCCTCGTGGATAGTCGATCCTTGTCCCTGGGTGCAATGAATTGCACCCCTACAGCATTGATATGATTAGGTATGAACAGATGGCGCGACTGATGGCACTGGATGTGGGAGAGGCCAGAATCGGGGTAGCAGTGAGCGACGCTATGCGATTTCTGGCCTCTCCTTATACAACTTTGCATGTCTCTGGCGATGAAGCGCAGACATGGGCGGCAATCCAGCGATGCATCGAGGAGACAGAGGCGGAAGGGCTGGTGATTGGCCTGCCGATTAGCCTGGATGGACAGATTCATGCACAGGGAAAATGGGTACAGGCCTGGGCTTCGCGCCTAAAGCAACACATTGCCATTCCGCTCACATTCTGGGATGAGCGTCTTTCAACAGTTGAGGCGCAACGGCTACTCGCTGAACGCGATCAGCAGCAAGCAGGGAAACGCCAGAGAGGTGGAGGGCACGAGCCGCGGCGCAGTCGCACAAAGCGCCCACCCCGACACCCGAGGAGAAATGGGCAGGAAATTGATGCGCTGGCCGCTGCTGTTATGCTCCAGGAATACCTGGACAGCCTGGGGCGTAAAACGGAGGAAACGAGATTATGAGAGGACGAAGCGCACGAGGTGCTATCATAGCAGTTTTTTTGCTGGGCATACTGATCTTTGGTGGTGTCTTTTATGCCTGGAAAACTGCCACCGATATCTTTCAGCCGGTCACTTCTGGTGGAGCAGGGAGAAACATCCCTATTCAGATCATGAAAGGCGAGACCGCTGCCCAGATTGCCGATGACCTGCAGAACAAGGGCCTTATTCGCAATGCGCTGGCGTTTCGTATCTGGGCGCGCATCAAAGGCTTAGATGCCCAATTGCAGGCGGGCGGTTATGACCATTTGAACACCAACATGACCATCAGCGATATTATTGACCAGCTTCTGAATGCCTCGCCCGACGTCATTTATGTAAGCATACCAGAAGGATATCGTATCGAGCAGATCGCTCAGGCCTTCGCGGGAGTGGGGCTGGTCAAATTTAACGCGCAAGATTTTCTGAAATATACGCTCCATCCAGACCAGTTCCCCGACGCGGCCAAATATCCTGTTTTGAAGCTCATTCCGGCCCACCAGAGTATGGAGGGGTTGCTCTTTCCAGCTACCTATGATGTCCCCATAGATGGCGATGCCCGCTATGTCGTGAACAGAATGCTGACCGTCTTTGATGATTATGTACAGAAGTATGATCTCGTAGCAAAGGCGAAGGCACATAACCTCAACGAGTACCAGATGGTTATTCTAGCCTCACTTGTTCAACGTGAGATCGCCAATGTGAATGATGCTCCAGGAGTGGCAGGGGTGTACTGGAATCGGGCCTTTAGCACTGTGCCCAATGACACCGCAGGCTTTCTTGGTTCTGACCCCTCGGTAGAATACGCTCGTGACACACAGAACCCGCCCAAACAGTACTGGCTACCACTGGCGGATGCCGGGAAAAATATCGCCACCAACAGCCCCTGGAATACCTATATCAATAAGGGTCTTACACCTACACCGATCTGTAGTCCAGGGCTGGCGACCTTAGAGGCCGCGGCCTCACCAAAACAGTCAGGATATTTCTACTTCTTTAGTACAAAAAGTGGGAGTATCGTCTACGCGACGACCTATCCTGAGTTCTTGCAAAAGTACAATTCAAGCTCGCATTAAAGAGAGTTACAGTGTAGGGGCGCAATTCATTGCGCCCTGGGACAGCAATCGACCATCCACGAGGGCGCAATCAATTGCGCCCCTACCATGGACGAAGAGTTAACAACACATGAATCTCAATATCTGGCAGACGATTTTTCTGGCCTTGCTGCAAGGGGTGACAGAGCTATTCCCCATTAGCAGCCTGGGTCATACCGTTATTCTCCCTGGCCTGTTCGGTTGGGGTGATCTTGTACGCAACACAAGTTTCTTACCACTGATTGTTGCATTGCACCTGGGTACCAGTATCGCGCTGGTACTCTATTTCTGGCGCGACTGGCTTCAGGTCGTGCGCAGCATCTTCAAGAGCATCAAGGATGGAGAGGTGAAGACGGGAACTGAGGAGTGGGTAAGTTTTCTGATTATTATAGGCTGCGTTCCGGCTGGCCTGCTCGGTGTCTTTTTGGAGCAACCGCTTAAGCTGTTGTTTGCCTCACCTCTGGTCTCCTCCACTTTCTTAGTCGTCAATGGCTCGCTGCTCTTTTTTGGCGAGAGTATGCAGAGGGTATGGCGCCGCCGGGCGGAGTCGAAAGAAGGCGATCTTAGCCCCAAAGAATGGGAAGCACAGTTCCGTCCGCTTTCCTCCCTCTCCTGGAAAGAGGCGATCATTGTTGGTTTTGCGCAATCCCTGGCCCTTATTCCGGGAATTTCGCGTTCGGGAGCTTCCATGGTGGCTGGTCTTGGTGTACGGCTCAACCATGAAGACGCGGCCCGCTTCTCCTTTCTACTGGGAACGCCGCTGATTGGCGCGGCAGCTTTACTGGAGCTGCCGCAACTGATTGGCCAGTCATCCTCTATACTCCTCCTCGTTCTGATAGGTATGGTTCTGGCGGGAGTGGCGGCCTTTTTGAGTACAAAGTTCTTGATGAAATACTTCGAGACCGGGCGATTGAATCCTTTTGCCTACTATTGCTGGGGCGCAGGACTGCTCTCGCTGTTCTTACTGCTCTTTGTTTTGCACACACAGGCGTAAATTACCCAAATGGGCTATTTTGTCCTTGTTTGTTCAGCTTGAAAAGCTTTACTCGTTTGATACAATGGAGACGCTTTGGATAGACCAGAGCGGATATTTTACTAGAATTACTGGAAAAGGTAGGTAATCGGTCCTTATGAAGAATCCTATGGTTTACTACGCTGCTATTGGCCTTGGCATTATTGCTCTCGCCATTGGTGGCTATCTTTTGGCAACCGCTACAGCAGCGGCCCCTCATCATACCAGCAGTTATGCGGCTCTTGGCGTTGGAGTTGTTCTCTTGATTGGTGGCGTCGTTGGTTGGTTTGTCATGAAACCCAGCGCTTCCGCGAAGTAGTCTCGACAGAGAGCAAAAAGAAGGAACCTTACGTTATGAATAAACAATTGCTTTTTTTTGGAGCAATTATCGTTGCCGTGATTTCCCTGGCCATTGGTGTCTACTATGCCATTCCGGGCTACCATCACGTGGCTACCTTTGGCTCGCATCCTCCCAATGATACACAGCCATCGCATGTAGTTCTGTTCCTGGGCATCACCGTGGTTTGCGTCGTTGCCGCGCTTATCACCCGCCCGCGATCAAATGCGCGATAATTATCCATGTTAGAGAGGAAGAAGGCGCTATCGTACATGTTTCTCCGAAACATGTACGATAGCGCCTTCTTCCTCTCTAACTCAACACCTCTCCTACGATGTGCGGATAGCCACGCAAAAACTCTTCGGTGCTCATAGCTTTCTTCCCTTCGAGTTGAAGCTGCTTCACCACTAACAGGCCCGCACCCGTCACAATAGCAAGCGTTTTATGACCTCCCTCTTCTCGAACGCCGATCAACCCGGGAACGCCTGGTTCAGTGGATTCCCGCGCCAGTGCATGAGCTGAGATGATTTTCAGCCGTTTGCCGCGCCAGTGACTGTAGGCAGCGGGCCAGGGAGTGTAGGCACGCACCTTGCGTGCCAACACGGCGGCGGGCAGTTCCCAGGAAATCTCTCCATCTTCTTTGTGTAACATACGTGTGTGGGATACGCTTTGTTCGTCTTGCGGCTCAGGGGTGATCTCGCCTGTAAGCCAGCGTGGCAATACTTCCATCAGAAGATGCGCCCCTAGCTCCGCAAGTTTGTGAGTGAGGCTGCCGGTTGTCTCATCTTCACTTATGGGGATGCTGCGCTTGAGCAAGATTGGCCCGGTATCTACCCCTGCATCGATGAGTATAATGGTGACGCCAGCCTCGGTGTCGCCCTGTAAAATCGCCTCCGATATGGGAGAGACGCCACGATATTTGGGCAGCAATGAGGCGTGGATGTTGAGTGTGCCATAGCGCGGCAGATCGAGCACCGCCTGGGGAAGAATTTGCCCGAAGGCGGCTACAATAAAGAGGTCGGCTTGATATGCCGTCAATTTTCTCCCCTTGCCCGAAAACAGTGCCTCGATATTTTCTGGCCGTTTTAGTGATCCTGGCTGCCAGACGGGAATGCCGTGCGCTAAAGCGGCCTGTTTTACCGGCGAATAGACGATCTCCTGTCCCCTTCCCGCAGGCTTATCAGGACGGGTGATGACAGTAATGATCTCGTACCCTTCTGGCAGCACCATACCAGGGGCTGCTCCTTTGACCAGTGCTTCAAGTGCGGGGACCGCGAAATGCGGTGTACCCATGTAAATAATACGTACCATGCTGATTTTTCCCTCCCTACATATGTGTAGTTTATCTAGAGGATAGACGGTCCTTCTCTGCTTGTCTTATGTATCGTTTCAACCTTCGTTCTCGATTTATCTTGTACTTCTGGTATTCCTTGACCAGTTTGGACTTACTCATTTTATCTTCCAGATCAAGGACATATGGGCGTCGAAAATCTTCATAGGCACCTTGCCACTTTTTTCCTGCTGCCAGTGGAGTAAAATGGAGGCTTCTTGCTATCCTATCGCCCTCTTCTGTCGTAGCAACATTGTAAATACGCCGAATGATAATCCCGCGTTCTAACAGCTCAGTGAAGTAGTCCTTACAAGCATAGATCAGTTTACCAGCATAATACTGTTGTGCTATGTCTGGTCTTACGATAATGCCTACAACATAACAATCTTGTGGATGAGTGCTAGAGTAGGGTAGATAGTCTTCTGGCTTTATTTGTGTCTCATTGATCTCTAGCCTGATGAGCCTACTCAACACTTCTTCTCTGAGAGGACTCATGGTAAAGCCACCCAATACGTGACTGGTTTTTGTATCCTTCAGGACATGCATCACCTCTGGATTGTAGGCAAACCTCGCCAGTTGCTCATCAGGCAAGATCAGGGTTTCCTCGTGAAAAACCATGCGGTCTATGTCTACTAACTGAACTAAATCATCCCTCGTCGGTACCACAATTCTGAGCCTTTCTGCTTCCTGTTCATACTCTCCAAGTATTCTTGCTTGTTCCTCTGCCAGCCTGTCTATTTCAGCTTTGGGATACAAAGCATGTCTCCGTAAAGGCAAAACAACCCCTTCTGGAATATCTCCTCGTTTGATTAGATCATAAAAGGTGCTTTTCTTGAGCCTAAGTTTCTTCATCGCTTCTTTGGCTGTGTAAAAATTTTCCATACATACTCCCGATGTTTTCTCACCCTGCTAAGATTATACAGCACTTTGGACAAAGTGGATAATTGGCTTGACAAACTGAGTCTAATTGGGTAGACTATGAACATAGTGAACGTTTCGGATAATTGGTTAGAAGATTGCTTATGAGGTGCTGTGAACGCCTCATAAGCGGTAAGAGTCTAGTTAGTAAAGACCGATCTAGGCTCTCAAGCGGGATGATACCTGCGAGGGAGTCAGATGTCAAGCAAGCGCAAAGGAGGCGCACGGCATGTTAGATCAGATGCAGGTAGTCACTCCTACCCCTTCACGTTCCTTTTCCCCTGTTCCTTCGTATGTCATCGGTCCCATTGATCCAGCGCAGGTCATCACTCTGCAAGCGCGTCTCTCCGATGGTCAGGAAATCTCTCCGCTGATTCCTGTTCATCTGCCGCCCCTTGTACTCAACCATCCTGTATTCAAGGAGGGATATGCATGGGGCTATGCTGCGGAAGCTGATCTTGAGGAAGAAGTAGAATGGACAGTTCCTAAGCTAGTGAACGAGGTCTATCAGCTCCTCGCTGAAGTGTGCGACGAGTCTGAGCCTGACTTTTATCCCTGGACGCTCGGTTTTCTGCTTGGGGAACTGGCACGCATGGCACAACGAGACAGGATGCTCGCACTCACCGGGCTTGCACATTTCGCCTTCCTGCTTTCGTTTATCCCGCTTGACGCTGTTCTCTGCTGGCCTGCGTTCTGTTTGCTACGCGTACGGTATCGGCACAATGACGCGCTGCGTGCCTACCGGGCGCGTGTTCGTGTCTACAGAGCGCAGGGGATAGGCTTCTTGGAGGCGCAACGCCTGGCACTGGCCACACCAGCGCAGTAAGGCACGTTGAGAAAAGAGGGCAGCAGCATGAAGTTAACTGAGCAACACGTTATTGATCGCAAAGACCCGCGCTATGCGGTGATCGATCAGGCCGCCTTTGCCTCAAAGAACCTGTATAATGCTGCCCTCTATGAGATTCGGCAAGCGTTTATCCATCAAGGGGTCTATATCCCTTACAAAGAGATGGACAAGCGTATGAAGCAGCATAAGGCGTACAAAGCGTTACCTGCGAAAGTGGCACAACAAGTCCTCATCCAACTGGACAAGGCGTGGACAAGCTTCTTCGAGGCACGCGAGGAGTACAAGGAAAACCCTTCCAAGTTCACAGGACACCCGCGACTGCCGAAGTACAAGCACAAGACGGAAGGACGCAATCTCCTGGTCTACACCGACCAGGCTATCAGTAAGAAAGGCTTAAAGCGTGGACTTATTCACCCCTCCATGCTCCCGATCAGCGTCAAAACCCGGCAAAAGGATGTTGCCCAAGTTCGCATTGTGCCAAGGCATGGCTTTTACGTGGTCGAGGTAGTCTATGAGCGAGAACCGATCCAGGCCAAAGTCGACCCTTCGTTTTGTGTAGGCATTGACCTTGGGGTCACAAATGTAGCGGCGGTAGCATCAAACCGAGAGGGTTTTGTCCCTCGACTGGTTAACGGTCGTCCGCTCAAAGCGTGGAACCAGTGGTATAATAAGCGCATGAAGGAACTCAAGAAATTGCTGCCCAAAGAGGATCGAGAACGCGTTACCAAGCAAATGGAACGCATCACGAATAGGCGCAACCGCCGTATTGATCACTACCTGCACACGGCCAGTAAACGCATTGTGGACTTCTTGGTTGAAGAGGGGATAGGGACCGTGATTATCGGGAAGAATCCGTTGTGGAAGCAAGAAAGCAACATGGGTAGGAGAACCAATCAGAACTTTGTCTCCATTCCACATGCACGCTTCATTGACATGCTCAGCTACAAAGCGGCATTAGTGGGAATAGGGGTGGAAGTCCGGGAAGAAAGCTATACCAGTAAAGCCAGCTTTCTTGATCTTGACCCTATTCCTGACTACAAACCCAATGATGAGACAGTGTATACGTTTAGCGGAAAACGGATTGGCAAGAGAAACCGCCTGTACCGCACCAAAGATGGGCGCAAGATATGTGCCGATGTCAACGGTGCCTATAACATTTTGCGCAAAAGTAGACCCGATGCCTTTGCAAAGGGAATAGCGGCCTATGTAGTTCAGCCCGTACGGCTTGCCGTATAAATCCAACAGGAGATATGGCGTGTGCAATAAAACGCTAGATTTTTTGGAACTATACTTCTTTTCACTACGATGGGGGAAACAAGGATACGTACAGCATATGCAAGAACGAGTTCAAGACATCAAGAGCTTCACATTTCAGCCGCCAGAGAGCACGTATATGCTCGCGACTGTACGACTCAAAGCACCGCAGCCCCGGCGCAACTTTACATTTGGTATTGATTCCACTGTTCCACCGGCCACCGATGCCAAGACAGTGATGCAGCGCGGGGATGAGGTCAATACGGTGCTGCGTATGCTCACCGACTTACAGACGAGTACCATTCTGCTCACCGGTGATCCAGGGGTAGGTAAATCAATGCTGGCTGCACTTCTCTATCGCCGCATGGTGTTAACCGCACAGGCTGGATTGCCTGCCCCAAAGCACTTTGTCTGGCTGACTCTTGGCGTACATACCACTCTGCCCGATGCTATCGCAGCCATTCTTGCTGGTATCAACATCACTGAACCAGGTTTTTTTCTTGTCAAACCCACACAGCAAATTTCGTCGCTCCTGCGTGCATTACGCCGCCCGCAAGAACCTGCTTTTGTGGTGTTAGACCAGTTCGAAACACTGTTACATCCAGAGACTCAGCAGGGATTGGAGGGACGAGGAGCCATCGCGGATTTCCTCGAGATGTTACAACAGGACCTGGGGGTGAGTCGCATCCTGCTTACATGTTCTCGCTCGCCCTACATGGCACAAAACCTCCAGGAGACGCGGGTACGCTCCTTTCTCGTTTCGCGTATCAGCCTGCCAGAGGGTGTGGCATTGCTCCAACAATGCGGCATTCCGGGGGCATACGAAGAGCTATCGCTGGTCTGGCAACGTTGTGGAGGACATGCCTTTGCGCTGGTTTTATTCAGTGCCCTGGTGAAGCTGAGCGGGCTATCCCTCAGCTACCTGCTAAACTCGCCCGATTATCAACCTCTATGGAGTGGCGAGGTTACACACCATCTCATTGCCACTGTCTGTAACCACTTTAACCTCATTCAAAAAAATCTGGTGAGCGTACTCAGCCTCTTCAGCGAACCAGTGCCCATGCAAGGGCTGTTTATGGCTATTATGGGGGAAGACTCGTCCACTAACCTCTCCATGTATGAACAAGAGCTGGAGCTATTGACGCAGTATTCACTGATTCAGCGAGCAGTAAATAAGCAGAATGTACCCTGCTATCTCTTACATCCTTTGTTTCGTCAATATATTCTGGAACACTATCTTGAAGTGAGCATGCCGCCTCAGCTTCATTCAAACGGAAATGGTTCCACGTCGCTCGACAATTTTTTTATCAATACCGGCGGTACGAAAAATCCTGACCTGCATAGTCAGGAGGCTCAGGAAGTGGCTCTAGCTGCCGGATACGTGCGGGTGGCTACCGCGTACCAGCACATGGCAAATCAGCACTATATTCCTTGTGAGAAACGCAGCAGTCCGCAAGATATTGTCTATTTGCTGGAAACGATACGGCACCAATGCCTTGCCTGGCACTGGCAACAGGCCTGCGACCTGCTCATAGATGAAGGCATCTACGAAAGCATGGTACAGTGGGGCGCATGGAATTCACTGATTGTCCTCTATATGACCATGCTGCCTCCAAATAGTGTTCTGACTCGCCGCGATGAAGGCCTGATCTGCAACCACCTGGGCTTGCTCTATGACCGGCTGGGTGACTATCAACTGAGTCGGGCCTACTATGAACGGGCTCTCGTCGTGCAACGCCAGGTTGGCGACCAGCACGGCGAGGCTATTACTTTGACCAACCAGGGAGAACTGTTTCGCGGTCAAAATGCATTGCAGCTGGCCCGTACCACCTTCGAGCAGGCCCGCGCACTGAACAAACAACTGCGCGACCCACTCCTGGAAAGCGTGCTGCTGCATAACCTTGGCATCCTGCATCATACTGTCAAGGACTACAAGCAAGCATTCAACTATTATCTGGAGGCACTGAGATTCGCGCAAACCCTGGAAGAACACTACAACGAGGGCATGATTCTGACCAATACAGGTATGCTGTTTTACGAACAGGGCTATCACGCAGAGGCTCTGGCCGTACTATTCTATACCTTACAATTGCGTGCCTCCTTGCAATATTCAACTGTGAGCTTCATTGAACTTTTCCTGACCGCCCTCGAGGACAGTATGGAAGTGGATGCTTTCGCCCGCCTGCGCCAGGCGTCACGCGAAGTGGAAGAGCAGGTACTCTCTCGACTCATACCCTCAAATATGAGACAATAAGTGGGGCGGAGGTGGAGCACGATTGCGCCTCCTACGTGGAGCGAGGACGCGATACATCGGGTTCCTACGCAATCTGTACAAAAGAAAGAGAAGCTTGCTATGTCCACTACAAAACCCAGCTCCCAGAAAGCACCATTGGATGAAGGTACTGCCGTTCCAACCAGAGGTCGCAGCGTGCAGGGCTGGTTACTCATTCTGCTGGTGTTTATCGCGGGAGCGTGTTCACTCGCCGTAGAACTCTCGGCCTCGCGGCTGCTCGCGCCCTATTTTGGCACCTCTCTGTTTGTCTGGGCAAATCTGATTGGTCTGATCCTGCTCTACCTGACGATTGGCTATTATCTCGGTGGACGGCTCGCTGATCGCTACCCACGACCGGCAGTACTCTATCTTCTCACCATCATTGCGGCTTTTCTGATTGGACTCATTCCTTTCATCTCGCGTCCCATCCTCTTCTGGTCGTTGTCGTCCTTCGCTACGTACTCTGTCAGCGTCTTCTACGGCTCATTAGTCTCAGTGATGCTGCTCTTTGCCATCCCCATGATTCTGCTGGGCTGCGTCTCTCCATTCGCTATACGTTTGAGTGTAGAGCAGGTCGTCAAATCTGGGCGCACGGCAGGTCAACTCTATGCCATCTCCACAGCTGGCAGCATCCTGGGCACCTTCTTACCCGTACTCTGGCTTATTCCGACTATCGGAACGTATCGCACATTCATCGTCTTTGCGGTTTCCCTCCTGCTGATCTCGATAATTGGATTAGCCGCCTCTCGCATTGGGAGTAAGCGGGGACGCGATACATCGGGACGCGATAAATCGAGTCCCTACACATCCCTGCTGCCCATACTGCTCTTGATTCCCATGGGTGTGGCACTCTTTGGCACACAGGGGCCAATCAAACAGGCGAGTGGCACAAATGGCGGAGGGATACTTGTCACCGAGCGCGAGTCGCCCTACAACTATATCCAGGTGGTGAGAGTAGGCGATGAGATGCAATTGGTGTTGAATGAGGGCTTAGGTATTCATTCTATCTACAATCCCCACCAGGTACTAACGCAAGGCCCGTGGGACTATTTTATGGTTGCTCCCTATTTTAATAAACCTCCCTTTACGCAGAAGCAGGTACACGAGGTGGGGGTGATTGGACTGGGGGCAGGCACCCTCGCACGCCAATTCACTGCCGTCTATGGGCCAATTCCTATTGACGGGGTTGAGATCGATGGTACGATTGTAGACCTGGCCCGGCAGTACTTTGCTATGAATGAGCCCAACTTGCATGTGGTTGTGCAGGATGGGCGCTACTTTTTGCGAACAACCACACAGCAGTATGATGTGATTGGCATCGACGCCTATCAACAGCCCTACGTACCGTTCCAACTCACCACGCTTGAGTTCTTTCGCGAGGTACGCGCCCACCTCTCGCCAACAGGCGTGGCGGTCATCAACGCGGGCCGCACCTGCTGTGATTTTCGCCTGGTCGAGGCCCTGGCCCAAACCATGCGTGCGGCCTTTGCCAATGTCTATATCATCGATACCCAACGCTTCGAGAATAGCCTGGTGATTGGCACGAATGCGCCTACCTCGCTCGACAATTTTTTTATCAATGCCAAAAGCCTGACCAATCCTTTACTGAAAAGTGTCGCCAATGCAAGCATTGTCTATGGGCATATGCGCGAGGAAAAAAACTCTACCATCTATTTTACCGATGACCGCGCTCCCGTCGAACAGTTGATTGACCAGATCATCTTTGACGCGGTACAGAACGGCAAAGAGTGAAGGAGATTATAATGGGATACCTTCCATCGTTTGCTCCATCAAGAACTGGGTGACGGCACGCAGACTGCCCGTTTCCTTATAGAGAGCAATCTGGCGGTCAGCACCGGTGCCGCGTGGATCATCCAGCAACGTGCGGATATAATTGATATCACGGCGAGTGCCTAGATCATCGTGTACGTCGTCTACCATATCCAGCAGCTCATGGATAGAATCTCGCATACGCAGGGTACGATGCTGTACAAAATCGACTATTTCGGCATCCAGGCCATAGCGCATTGCACGCCACTTGTTCTCCTCAAGAAGATTGCGCGGCACCACAGTAGCTCCCCCCCACAGCCTATGCTTATGCAGCCAGGTCAATTTGGCAACAAGCGATTGACAGAGTGCCGCAATACCCATCACATCATTGAGGGTAGACGGCATGTCAAAGATGCGAAACTCCACGGTGCCAAAAAATGGATGGGGGCGAATATCCCACCAGATTTTCTTGGCATTGTCGATACAACCAGTCTTCACCAGCGATTGCACATAGAGCTGGTAATCATACAATGTGGGGAAGGCATCGGGAAGACCACTACGAGGAAAACGCTTCCAAACCACGGCACGATACGATTTGAGACCGGTCAATCGACCAGCCCAGAAGGGGGAATTTGAAGAGAGCGCAAGCATATGCGGGAGAAATGTACGCAATTGGTTCATCAGTTTGATGGCAATCTCATCATTTTCAACAGCGATATGCACGTGCAGGCCAAAGATTAAAACGGAACGCCCCACGTCCTGAAACTCTTCTTGTATTTGATCATAACGCTCGCTGGGTGTGACGGGCTGATCCATCCAGCGAGCTTCAGGATGCGTACCTGCACTTACCGGTGCTATTCCTGCTTCCGCTAAAAGAATCGCCAACTGCCCTCTCAATCTTCGTGTCTCCTGACGTGCAACCACAATGTCAGGGTAGATTTTTGAGATAAGCTCTATAGTAGGCTGTAGCATCTCTGGTTTAATCTGTTCACCAAAGATAGGGAGGCCTTTCTCCATGATGGTAATAATTTTCGGACTGAGCTGGCCTGTGTCGCGGTCTACTAGCTGAAACTCTTCCTCGATGCCGATAGTAAAACGTCCTGCCATGCCGATCTCCTTTGCATTTTCTCAGCAATCCTTGATAGTGCGCCGAGGGATTTTAAGGGTATATGGATTCCTCACGAGTGAAAGCTTAGCTGCATTGGCCGCATAAAGAAGTACAAGTACAACAACACCGGTCCTGGGACTTATAGCGTACACAAAAAGCGTGTGTTATGTCAATGGATTTTGCGATCAAATTGTTCACAAAAAAGGCAGGCAGGAGGGGCGCGGGCGACTTTTATAGTCCGAATGCATGTGGCAGCAAATCGGCCACAGAAAAGTCTTGAGAGGCTCCATCGACGTAGATAATGGCAGTAGGAGCAAGGTCTGCCAGCCATTGGCGGCAGGCACCACAGGGGGTGCGCTGATTGAGCGGGGCATGAGCAGGGGCATCAATGCAGGCTACAGCAACCTGGGTAACAGGGCCTGCCCCAGCCGCGATGGCAGCCGCCAATGCTGAACGCTCCGCACATAATGTGAGACCGTAGCTCGAAATCTCAACATTCACACCTGTGTAGCACGTACCGCCAGCCACAACAGCAGCACCCACTCTGAAATGTGAATAGGGACAATGTGCTCGCAGCGCAGCTTCACGAGCTAGTGCTAACAGTTCCTCGCGTGCCATAACCTTTTTCTCCTATGCATGTTTAGTGTAGTTTAGCCGATATGAGTAAAAAGAGCTACCTTGGTGACTATTTATAGCCCAAATTGTATCATGATGTTACTGCCTTCCGTCCATCGCGTTACTAGCAATGAGAGCAAAGCTCAATCAATGAGCAGGTGGGGTTGCTTACGAGTCGAGGTATGTAATGGTATGGTGATACAGGCCTTGCAGGAGGAGTACACGTGAAAATCATGGTGGCGGATGATGACCGCGATATGGTAGATATGCTGAGCTACTGGCTCAAGGGGCATGGCTATGATGTTGTGCGCGCATTTGACGGGGAACAGGCGATCAAGCGTTGGCGTGAGACATTACCCGATCTTGTGATCCTGGATGTGCAGATGCCCAAACTTGATGGCTTTGAAGTATGCCGCCAGATGCGCAGCGAAACCAATTCGATGGTTTTAATTCTTACCGCGCATGATCGTGAAGATGATGAGATACGTGGGCTGGAGATGGGTGCTGACGATTATTTGCGCAAGCCGTTTAGTCCACGACAGTTGCTTGCTCGTATTAAAGCAGTGATGCGTCGTTCGTCTATTTCAAGAGGAGCTTCCAATTCGTCGTCCGTGACCGTTGGGCCGGTCACATTGGATGCCATGCGGCATGAGGTGACGAGGGACGGGGTAAAAGTCAGGCTGACTCCTACCGAGAGCCGTCTGCTCCATCTGCTGATCACCCACACAGGCCAGGTGCTTACCACTGATATGATTATCGAACGTGTGTGGGGCTATGATGAGGCAGGAGACTCCGGGCTGGTGAAGACGCACATCCGCCACCTGCGTCAGAAAGTTGAACCAGACCCTAACACTCCACAATATATTATGACGGTACCCGGCGTTGGATATACCTTCACGGCACCCGTGACGATAGAGCCATAAAAGCATTTGCCTATGCAGCGCAGAAGCGCAACAAAGTGGCCGGTTGACAGAGTCAACCGGCCACTTTGTTGCGCTTCTGCGCTGCATAACAGGAATAAAACATGTTTCTCTTAACCCTCATTTCTGCTTCTTAACCATATTACAACACACTCACCATTATTTTCTTATCTGTACCAATGTATAATCACTTTCAACCATTGAAATAGCGGGGCACTATTGATCACGCCCCTTCGGCATCAGGTAACAGATATGAATTACAAAAAATATGGCATAGCTGAGGCAAGAAAATATGGCATGGCTGAGGTGGCTAGCGCGAGCGCAGCCACTACTATACCCGATGGCATGGCTGAGGCAAGCGCAGCCACTACTATACCCGATGGCATGGCTGAGGCAAGCGCAGCCACTACTATACACCAGACCCGGCTCGTACATCTGGACTCAGCGGCAGCTGAGATCTGTAATTGTTTGCCTCTCTCTTCAATGAAAACTATGCCTTTAATCGATGGCTTGCAGGAGCAGGAAAAGGCGATGACAGGCAGGGAGAATGTGGAGAAGGGGGGGGAGAGGGCAATGTGGACGCCCGCCACGCCAGCATTGAATGCCTCTCTACGCCAGCAATTGGGCAACCACTTCCCACGTTCGGCACCGTTGAGCATCTTGCTTCTGCACGTCTCGCAACTGGAGCATATCCAGAGTATTCCCCAGTCGGCGATACTCGACAAACGCCAGCGTTATCATGCCTCTAGCAGTTTCCTGGAGCAGGTGCTGGTAAATGTACGTCGTGCTATGCGAGGCAATGACCTGATGCTGATCCACGCGGGCACTGGGACGGCTATGATCTTTCCTGGCGTGGATCAGCAGGGGGTTCACAGTATACTAGAGCGAGTCTACCGCAATGTAAGCCTGCTCCAGGCAGAAACGGTGATCCCGCCATTAACACGCGAGACAGATATTGTGATGGGTGTGAGCTCTTATCCAGAATCAGGCCCTTCAATTGAGCACCTGCTCTATGATGTGAGTGTTACCGCACGGAGATTTACCTTGCGTCCGGCGATTACAACGCACCTATCAGGCATCGCACCCGATGCTGTAGAGGCTCGCTTTATCACCTCTCAGGTCACGGAGCGTACCAGTAAAGTAAGTAATACTATCCCCTTTATGCAGTTGCCAGTACAACTTCCTACGCGCCTGAAACACTTGATCCCCTATCATATCGCGCTCGAATTACGTTGCGCTCCAGTGGGCCGCGATCATCATTGCCTGACGGTTGCCCTGGCTGACCCCACAAACAGCAATGTGTTACGTTTGCTGGGAGAAATAACCGGCTTAACAATTTTCCCCGTATCGTGCGAAATTACTGCATTGAATGCACTGCTGGCCAATAAGTGGTAAGGCCTTAATAAACAGGTGGTGATGAATATCTAACCACATCGGCGCGAAACTTAACCAGATCACAACTAATCCTCAACGTAAAAGTGCATCACCATTGGTTACTATAACATGCAATGAGACAATAATTTGTATCGTCTGATACAATTTTGACTGCCGGCATGGCTGAGGTAGCTAGCGCGAGCGCAGCCACTACTATACAACGAAATGCGCCGGATGCATGGCTGAGGCAAGCGCAGCCACTACTATACACGATTTGAGGAGAGAAACACATGGTTTTACAAATGATTCAGGATGACGTCCTTCTAACTTTCAAAGAGGCCATGAGCTATCTACGGGTGAGTCGCTCAACACTTTACCGCCTCATGTGGTCTGGTCAACTTACCGGTCACAAAGTCGGGAGTACCTGGCGTTTCTACCGTGAAGACTTGCGATCTTGTGTTGGACGCGAGATAACTTTGACTAGCCTGCCAGCAAACGTTATGCATGGCTGAGGTGGCTAGCGCGAGCGCAGCCACTACTATACGACGTTTCGCAACATCTATATCTTTCATGCGCCGGTTTTATAAAAACGATCGATCTTTGGTGATTCAGAGTAATAAAGAAGTACAAGCGGAAAAGCGCAACAATATGGATGGTCGACTCCTGTTTACCGTCAACCATCCATATTGTTGCGCTTTTCCGCTTGTATTTTCTTATGGGCCTGTCTACTTCACAAGCGATCGTAATACGTAATTTTCCAGCTTCCTCCTATTTTGCTGACGGTGAGTAGTGCCGAGTAGCTGCTATGAGCACGTTTAACATCCACCGTGACGTTAAAATGAGAGAGGTTTGGCCCTGTGTTTGAGTTCGTTTGAAATGAAGGTTGGCCCAGGGTAAAGGATAAAACCGGTCCATCCTGTGTATCGATCTTTGTTGCCTGCGTTGAAAAAGCTTCCTGCGTGAGTCCCGTGATTGCCAGGTCATGATAGGCGGCTGTATAGTTACTTGACTGGAGATTGGAATAATAGTCATTCACAACGTCCAGCGACCCCGATACCTGCTGGTAGGTTGTGTTGAAAATAGTGTAAAAGGCCCAACCACATAATCCACAACTGGCCAGCACAATCACACTGAGAATGGTGACCAGCAGCCACACCCAGGTATGCGATTTTTTAGCCGGTGGTGGTGGCATATATGCAGGAAATGCGCCAGGAGGCTGAGGAGGATACAGCTGCACATTCCCTGGAGGCATCTGTCTTTGTGGCACATAACTTGCGGGCCCTGCGCCTACTCTTTGTGATGATGGCGGCAATGGTGGTTGTAGCTGCTCAGGTAATACTGGCATATTTTGATAGTAAGAAGGTGGCGGCGGGTAGACCAGGCCTTGACGGACAGCCTCATCTAACGGGAGGTATTCCAGTTCTCCTTCCGGCAGTACCTGCGTAATTGGCGCAGGTTGAGAAGCCAGGTTGAACTGAGAACCCTCGGGCGGAAATTCGTAGAGCGGTTGGAATGCCTGCGGCTCTTCGGGTTCCTTATACTGCTTATTCTCTTCAGCCTCCTCGGCGTGTTTGCTGGCATTGTCTTCGACTGGTTGCTCTTCGGAGGACTGCATGCAATCAAGACTCCTTCATGGGTTGGCCCCGGCGACCGTAAAGGTCGCCACTACATTTCAAAAAAGAGTATAGTCCTTTGTCAAAAGAAACGCAAGAAAGACCATGTTTAACGAAAAACCCGCACAATGTGGGCACTTGCGCCGCAAGTGCCCACATTGTGCGGGTTTTTCGTTAAACATGGTCTGGTTATTTTATCAGTGCGGAATAGACTTGCTCGTAGGCATCTAGCATTTGTTCCAGGGCGAAATGTGTTTCAACGTGTACTCGACAATGGACGCGAGGAATGTCAAACAGGTCATCAACCAGCGCGGCTGCATGGGCGCACTCGCCAGGCTCGACGAGGAAACCAGTTTCGCCGTGACGTATGACCTCCTCTGCCGCGCCGCGTCGAAAGGCGATGACCGGAGTCCCTGTGGCCATTGCTTCGACCGCAGTCAAGCCGAAAGGTTCGTCCCATTCGATGGGGAAGAGCAGACCGAGCGATTGACCCATAATTTTCCACAGGGCCAGGCGTTCCAACTGTCCCAGGTACGTTACCTGTTCGCCCGCTCGCTGTAGTTTTGGTTCAATACGTTCCTTGTAGTAGCGACGGTCGTAGATGCCGCCCGCGATCAAGAGACGATAACCCGCCCGTTCGGCAATCTCGATGGCAGCTTCAACGCCCTTCTCCGGGGCAATTCGTCCGGCAAAGAGCAGTGGTGGCTCTGGTCGCCCTAATCGCCCTACCGGAAGCCTGGGCATAAAAGGGATAGCATCCAGGTCAAGCCCGTTATAAATGACTTGATCGATGGGTGTATAGTTGGCGTAGGTTTCGGCACAGGCATACGATACCGTGATGAGTGTGAGAGGGTGCCCCTGCCGGTCTAACACCTGCAAAGCCATATTAATTTCTGGTGACACCGCCGGTAGATGGAGGGTATGGATGACAGGGACATCTCGTATCAATGTGCTACAGGCAAAGGCCGGCCAGTCAAACGCGTGTATATGGATTACGTCGAATTCGGCACTACGGCGTTGCAACTGGAGAAAGAGTTCGAGAAAGAGATTGGCTTGCGTAAAGAAACCTGCATCCGCGGCACGCTCCTGTAATGGTACAGAAAAGTCGGCTGGGAGGACGCCCTTTGGCACGGTCACCGGTTCGATAGAGATACCAGGAACAAAAGAATCATCCCTGGCAAAGAGTGTAACGGTATGGCCGCGCTGTATCAATCCCTGGGCAAGATCGGCCAGCAGCGCCTGTGCGCCACCCAGATATGGTTGAGCAATGGCTGAGACCAGGGGTGCCACCAATGCGATTCTCATAGCTTTCCTCGATAGCTAGCGATATTATTTTCTGTTTCATGCAGCTTCACTTCATACAGAAGACCTTCAGGCAGGGCGCGTTCCAGGCGTTCCCAGAACTTGATAACCAGCACCTCTGTGGTGGGAATACTGTCCTCAAGCCATGGTACATCGTAGTTGAGATGTTTGTGATCAACCCAATCGATGATATGTTTGTTGATGGCCTGCTTGAGGTCTGTTAGATTTAAGAGCATGCCGGTTTGTGGATCGGGCGTGCCTTGTACTGTTACTTCCAGCACGTAGTTATGTCCATGACCATTGGGATTGGCACACTTGTCATAGAGAGCAATATTTTCTTCTTCAGTCAGGTGACTGCTCCATAAACGATGAGCTGCGCTGAAAGTTGTACGCCGTGTCAGGTAGACCATAACAACACTTACCTATTGCTAAATATCTCAATGTTGCTGCCATTGAGCATCCGTCCAGAGTCATCGGCCAGGAAGAGCAGTATCTCAGCCATATCGTCGGGAGTCATACCGGCTTTCAGGTGCGGCGCAGCCTGCCGCAGCATTTCAGTGTCTACTGCTCCAGGGCTAACGGCACAAACGCGAATATTGTGAGGCATGCCCTCGACTGCCAGAATCTCGGTCAGGCTCGCCACTCCCGCTTTTGAGACGTTATACGCGCTCAGGCCAGGAAACTTCTCTACACCTTTTACGCCTGAAAGCGAGGAAAGGTTGATAATCACCCCCTGCTGCTGTGCCGCCATCATCTGAAATGCTTCACGGCAACACAAGAAGGTCCCGCGTAAGTTGATTCCCACAACCATGTCCCATGTCGATATATCCATTTCAACAAAAGGACGTACCGAGACTATTCCCGCGCAGTTGACCAGGATATCCACCCGTCCATAGGCATCCCTGGCTTTTTGAAAGAGCCTATGAACATCTTCCTCACGGGAGACATCTCCCACTATAGCCAATGCCTGGCCTCCCGCGTGCCTTATCTCAGCAACTGCTTCATCGAGTTGGGAGGCGGTACGGCTGAACAATATAACCTGTGCGCCCGCACGCGCAAAAAGGTGTGCCGTGGCACGCCCTATGCCTCTGCCCGCTCCCGTAATAATAGCGACACGATTTTTCATGGTACTCATAGTTGCCATTATAGCAGAATCTGAGGGTGTGAGGGCAAGATCATGTGGTAACATGCAAGTAGGAGGTAATCAATGCAGGACGGCTGGGAGAGACGCCATCAATTCATCACCCTTGACATACCAACAATCACGGACATGCTGCGACCAGTATTGCCGGGGAAAAAGGTCGTGTCGGCCACACCCTTGGACGGTGGACTGGTAAACACCAACTACAAATTGAGCATAGCCGGGTTGGATGAAGCGTATGTTTTGCGCATCTATGCACGCGATCATCAGGCATGCCGGAAGGAAGTAGATATCTTTCGTCTGGTACATGATCGCGTTCCGGTACCAGAAGTGCTCTATGCTGACACTGAAGGGGCACGATACGGTTCACCTTATACCCTGACGAAATGGGTAGAGGGGATCATGTTGAGTAAAATACTTGCAGGGGCGAATACGGCTGACAGCTCGCGAGGACACAATGAATTGGGCACGGAGTGTGGCCCCTACACGAGCGAAATTGCTTATTCAGAGATCGCCTACTCGTTGGGATCAGTGCTTGCCGCCATTGGGTCTTACACTTTCCCACAACCAGGATTTTTTGGCCCCGGACTCAAGGTAGAACAGCCACCCTGGAGTGCCATGGACTATATTGAGGAATGCCTGTTCCAGGGAAAAGCGGGGCAAAGGCTGGGAGAGACGCTCACACAGAGGTTGTGGAAGCTGATCGAGGACAATGCAGTGTATCTTAATGAGGTAGAGGGCGCATTTGCGCTGGTTCACGCAGATTACAAAGGGCCAAATATACTGATGAGACACGTGGCTAACGGATGGCGGACGGCGGCAGTGTTGGATTGGGAATTCGCATTCGCGGGATCATCCCTGTTCGATATCGGCAATATGCTGCGTTACGATAAGCAACTGCCTCCTGAATTCGAGCCACATTTCATTCGTGGTTTCTTACAACAAGGAGGCAAGCTACCTTCTGAATGGAAGAGAATAAGTAAGCTGCTAGACCTCGTGAATCTATGCGGTTTCTTGAACGCGCTAGATCAAGGCGGTACGCTCTTTGAGGATGCAACAAAGCTGATTACTGAAACGATTGAAGATTGGGAGAGTTATTGAGAGGTGTGAAGAAGTGGAGGAAGTAGTGATCAACCAACCGTTGCCTATTGTCCTACTTTTATTTACCGGTTCGCTACTGATTGTGATGGTTGCCTCTGCATGGTTCACGCGCAGGCTGGAATCAATTTGTGATGTGCTGGACCTGCCACCCAGCCTGTTGAGTCTGCTGGGAGCATTGGGAGCGAATATCCCCAACTATGCCGCCTCCACTGTAGCCATTGCTGGTGGCCACCTGGATGTCGGCCTTGGTATTATTATTGGCTCTAACATCTACAATATTGCCATCATCCTCAGTATTGCCACCTTTGCTACTCCAAAGAGACACGGTATTGCCTTAACGGTCAAAGAAAGGCAAGATGTACGCATCGTAGCTGGCTATACACTGGCGATTATGCTGACAATCCTTTTGGGAATGTGGCTACTTCCAGGGACACCATTAGTTATTGGGCTACATATGCCATTGCTAGCAAGCATACTATTGATCGTAGCAGCTGTGCTCACGTTGAGTCTATTCGCTGCACTCGCATTTCACGCGCTCACGTCCCGTGGCGGCGGCAGGGGTGGAGAGGATGAGGAGAACCAGTCCACCACGAAAGATACATATAACGCTGCTATTTTGCGCTGGATTGGGGAAGGGCTGCTGGCATTAATAATCGCTCTCGGTGGGGTGGTCGTGATGGTGCAGTCGGGGCAAGCATTGGCGATTGATCTGCGTATATCCCAGGTGCTGGCTGGTCTGCTCATTCTGGCGGTGGCGACTTCATTGCCTAATACGGTGGTGGCTTTCGGCCTTGCCCGCACTGACCGGGAAACTGCCTGTGTCGAGGAGATTTTCAGTAGTAACAGTATTAATGCCTCACTTGGGATTGCCCTGCCCCTCTTATTCTGGCACGATATGCTATATGACCGGCTTTTGTTGCTGCTGGATACTCCATTGATGGTGCTGCTAACACTGGCGGCATTGTTTCTGGTTTTCAGACGGCGCGTGAGCCGCACTGCCGCCCTACTCCTGTTGCTAGTATATGGAGCATGGGTAGTGGTACATGTATTCCTATGAGTGAGAAGACATGTTTAAACCGCTTGCTCAGCTTCAGTGGGTCCAGGCAATCTGGAATCCAATCTTAGCTTGAGTCATCCTGGAAGTTTGACAGCCGCCTGTTACCTGGCCCGCGCGGGCATTGCCGTGACGCTTCTTGAAAAGGCATCGAGCCTGGGTGGCCGTGCGGGGTGCTACTACTTGACATTGAAGGGGAACGTGTGCGGAGAGTCTACGCGGTCGTGAATCCGGACAAGCTGCACAGGCTGGAAGAGCATGGCTGAGGCAAGCGCAGCCACTACTATACACGAGATGCCCCTTTGTGCGTGTATAGTAGTGGCTGCGCTTGCCTCAGCCATGCAAAAAATGCACGATCACCCTGGTCAAACTGTCCCCTTGACGTAAACTCAGCAGGGATGTATGCTCATGCTATCTCGGTTACTAATTTACACCCCCTACGTCTCATGAAGAGGTCAGCGATGGAGCAGCGTATCGAACACTTGCTGGAGCAAATACCAGGTTGGAGCGGTGCCAATCCTATAGTCGCACCCTTGGTTGGCGGCATCACGAACCAGAATTATCGCGTGGATGTTGGAGGAGAAACCTTTGTGCTGCGCATTGGCGGTAAAGGGACACGGCTGTTAGGCATCGACCGGGGGCGCGAATACATCTGTACCGCTATCGCCGCACAAATGGGCGTTGGAGCGGAAGTGATCCATTTTCTTGCATCCGAGGATGTGCTTGTGACACGTTTTATCGTTGGTAAAGGCATCTCCCCAGAAACCGCCGCCCAACCTGAGACGCTCAAGCGCATTGTAGACTCCATCAAGCGCTATCATAGCGGTCCAGCCTTCCCTGGTACCTTCTCACCATTTGAGACAGTGCGCAACTATCATACACTGGCACTTGAACGAGGTGTGCGATTTCCCAACACACTCCCCCAGGTCTTTGAGTTAATGGAACAGATCGAGGAGGCATTTGGGCCACTCTATCAGCCGAAGCCATGCCACAACGATCTGCTCGCCAGCAATTTTATTGATGATGGTCACACCATCTGGATTCTCGATTGGGAATATGCCGGTATGGGTGATCTCTTCTTTGACCTTGGCAATTTTGCCGTCAATCAAACACTTAATGATAAGCAGTGCAAGCTGCTGCTGCGCTTTTATTTTGGCGAAGTGCGACCCGCGGACGTGGCACACTTGCACCTGATGCGGCTTGGCTCTGACCTGCGCGAATCGTTCTGGGGCTTTTTGCAAATAGGTGTATCTGAACTCGATTTTGACTATCGCCAGTACGCCCATGACCATCTCAATCGCTTTCTACAGAATGTAGCCACGCCAGAGTTCACAAAATGGCTACAAGATGTGAAAGGTTCGTAGGGACCCGATTTATCGCGTCCCCCACCCTTGGGATGCGGGACGCGATAAATCGGGTCCCTACTCTAGACAGGAGACCAACCCATGCAAGATCAAGCCAGGGCCGTCATAATTGGGAGCGGTATAGCAGGCTCGAGTATTGCCTACCATCTCACCGAGCTCGGCTGGCGAGACATTGTGGTGTTGGAACAGGGGCCACTGATCAGTGGCACAACCTCCCATGCTCCTGGCCTGGTAGGGCAGTTGCGCTCTTCCGTGAGCCTGACGAAGATGTTGATGTATAGCGTTGAGCTGTACAAGCAACTACAGATAGATGGCAATGCTGGCTACTTCGAGGTTGGGAGTTTGCGCTTAGCCTCCTCTAAAGAACGCATGGAAGAACTCAAGCGGCAGGCGGGCTTTGCCAGAGGCGTCGGACTGGCGGTAGAGCTGATTAGCGCGAGTGAGGCCCGGCGACTGTTCCCCTTGATGAATATGGATGGCGTCGAGGGGGCCCTGTATCTCCCCACCGATGGTTCCGCACGCGCCCCTATCCTGGCACAGGCCATGGCAAACAAGGCACAGCAGCGTGGGGCGACCTTCTATGCTCACACCCGCGTGACCGGCATCGACATCAGCAATGGGCGTGTGCAGGCAGTGAATACGACGCAAGGACGCATCAGTAGCGAGCTTGTGGTTGTGGCAACAGGTGTCTGGTCGCCGCGTATCGGGCGTATGGCTGGTGTCACCATCCCACTTGTACCCATGCAGCACCAGTACGCCATGACCGGCCCACTGCCCGAACTGGCGGGAGATGCCAGCATTCCCAATTTGCGCGATCCCGATAAACTGGTCTATTTTCGCCAGGATGGAGAGTGCATGGTGATTGGCGGGTACGAGCGCAATCCCGCCGCCTTCGATGTTGACGCCATTCCAGGTGCCTCCATCGGGCCACCCGCGAGGGGTGCCCCTACCATGGACGAACCAAGGCCACATTTCGACAATGTCAATCCCACTGTCCTGGGTTTTGACCCGCCTCGCTTTGCCAGTTTGCTTGAAGGGTGCATCGAGCGCGTGCCTGGCATAAGCAATGCTGAATTCATCAAACAGATCAATGGGCTTGAGTCGTTTACACCGGACGGGGAGTTTATCCTTGGTGAATCGCCTGATGTGAAAGGGTTCTGGACGGCATGTGGCTTTTGTGCGCATGGCGTCTCCGGTTCAGGGGGCGTTGGTAAGATGATCGCTGAATGGATAGTCGAAGGCGAGCCGAGCCTCGATCTCTGGCACATGGATATACGGCGTTTTGGGGCCTATACGTCCAGTCGCCGCTATATCTCTACCCGCACTCATGAAATCTATAGTACTTACTACGACATCTTCTATCCTGCTCAGGAGCGCAGCAGTGCCCGTAAACTGCGCCTCAGCCCGGTTTATAACCGCTTAGAGGAACTTGGCGCAGTCTTCGGTGAGAAAGCGGGTTGGGAGCGCCCCAACTGGTTCGCATCGAATGAACGGCTGGCGGAAGGTCAGGACTGGCCGAGGCCAGGTGGATGGGCCAGCCGCTACTGGTCGCCCGCGATCGGTGCCGAACATCAAGCCACTCGCGAGCGCGTCGCCATGTTTGACGAGACCTCTTTCAGCAAAATAGAGGTGCTTGGTCCTGGCTCGGCGGCCTTTCTACAGCGTATCACCGGCAACCAGATGGATCAGCCTCTGGGAGCCGTCACCTACACGCAGATGTTGAACACACATGGTGGTATCGAGTGCGACCTCACGGTCACACGCCTGGCAGATGATCGCTTCCAGATCATTACGGGGACGGCTTTTGGCATACATGACCTCTCCTGGATTCGCAGCCAGATGCCCGGCGATAGCTCGGTCTACGTCAATGATATTACCTCCAGTCGTTGTTGCATTGGCGTGTGGGGGCCCAGGACACGCGAACTGATGCAGCAGGTGAGCGAGAATGACTTCTCCAATGAGACCTTCCCCTACCTGACCGCGCAACAGGTGACCATTGGTGACATACCGGTATTAGCATTGCGCGTCACGTATGTGGGCGAACTCGGCTGGGAGATTTACGCGCCAATGGAGTACGGCCTCAAGCTGTGGGACACACTGTGGGAAGCTGGCCAACCTCTAGGGATGGTGGCGGCTGGCTACCGGGCTATCGAGTCACTGAGATTAGAGAAGGGCTATCGCTATTGGAGTGCCGACATTCATTCCGAATACAATCCATACGAGGCAGGTCTGGGTTTTGCCGTCAAGCTTAAAAAGGGCGATTTCATTGGCCGCGAGGCACTGGAGCGCGTCAAAGCGGAGGGAGTGACACGCAAATTGTGCTGTCTGACGCTTGAAGACGCGAGCGCGGTAGCCCTGGGTGGTGAGCCGCTTCTGGATAGTGAGCGCGTGCTAGGTCGTGTCACCAGTGGGGGCTACGGCTATACAGTGCGCCAGAGCATTGCCTATGGGTATCTGCCAGTGGAGTATGCCACGCCGGGAACTGCGGTTGAGGTGCAACTGTTTGGTATACGCTACCGGGCAACGGTGATGAAAGAGCCATTGTTTGACCCAAAAAATGAGAAGATCAAAGCGTAATATTACACAATAGGGTGTACTGCCGTCTTTCCCAGTAGCAATATGTGCATCAGTCGGCCCAGCAAAGCTCCTGGGATGGCGATGACCATGCCAACAATAACCTCGACGAGCGTGAGAACAAAGATAATATCTCCAAAGGTGTTAACGGGCGTTGTGGAAAGAAGAGAGATGCCAAGCAGCAGATGAACGGACGCGCCTAGCCATGCAATCAGTCCGTAGGCCAGGGCCAGCCACCACATGCCACTACTGCCAACTGTAAAAGTGGCGACCAGGCTTATACCCAAGGGAATGAGTGCCAATCCAACAAATCCCGAACCAGCACTGATGAGTAAGGCCATCACCGCGACCATCAGCATTGTCAGCAGGAGTACAAATAGCGATGCACGCACGGCCCGTTCAGGGGTTATCACTCCCCGCCGCACATTGGGATCGAGCTGGATACTGAGCAGCATTGCAAATACAAGCACGACCACCGGTATTGTCCATTGAAGCCACTCTGGAAAGGTGGGAACAGGTCCCAGGGGTAGACCAAGCAGGAAGGCAATCAGTAATCGCAGCGATACCGACCGTGCCGAGGGCGCGATCAATCGGGCCCCTACAGGCGTTGAACCTTGCATAATACATTCCCCTCACCAGGGCGCGATCAATCGGGCCCCTACTCGCGGCAACATTTGTAATGAGATCGGCAGAAACCTCGTATGATGGTGAGCTTGAGCATAGTATACATGAGGTAATTTCGATATGCAAGAACTTAAAGAGTGGCGTAGCTAGGCGAAAATAATCATGCTGGGCAGGGCTGCAGCCCTGCCCAGCATGATTATTTTCGCCTAGCTACTATTTCACATCAATAGTGAACGGCAGGTTCAGAATATATTGCGGACACAGTTGGCCCGCTTGGCAGATGGCTCTGGCCGAAAAGTTCAGTTGAGTTATGCCGGTCCCCTGAGCAATGAAATGCCAGACACACATTTTCTGGGCTGGCGAAGAATAGCCATACGGTGTTTGCAATTGCAGCCCCCCTTGCGAGGTGGTTGGACCCATCCACTGCTGACCAAATGGCAGCAGAACTTCTATCAGGTCTCCGGTATGGGCAGCTGTAGTGCTATTCGCATTCGTAAGATGTAGTGTGACATTGGGCGTGGCTTGCGGAGGGCTTACTGCTACATTGTTGGGGCAGCCGGTGGCGGTACTGCCATTACCAGTGCCGGTAGTTTTTACGGACGTAGGAGTTGTCCCCGCTGAGCCCGTCGTTGTTCCGCCGTTTGAGCCACATGCGGCTAATATGAATGTGAGTATAAGGACAAGCGATACAATGAATAAGAATGATCGCCGTCGAATAATACGGCATTTGGTCTTGTAGCTAACTTTACCAGTTGTACGCATTATGGAAACTCCTTATGTTGCTCTTCTTTGCTTGATCGTCCTACGAACAACCACCATAACCTTTAACAATGTCAAGACGATTTATCTTGTAAAAAAGTTCCTCAAAGTGTGTCATGCGGTAATGAGAGGTGTCTTACTCACTATAAACGTATAACTTAGATGCCCTTCGTGTAATAAACCCGATATGCAAGTTCTTTGAATCCTCACTGCCTTCGGCAGTTCGCAAGGATTTTATTGGTGCTGATTTTGCAGCCACATTCGGGGAATGGTGAAGGCAGCCGTCGGCTGCCTTCACCATTCCCCGAATGTGGCTGCAAAATCAGCACTAAAATGGCTACAAACACTCATTTTTGGAGGGCCAGTACGACGAGCAGTTCCTCGGCGTCTGAGAGGAAGTAGCGGGAGGAGAGTACCTGGTGAGCAAGACCCAGGCGTAGGGCTTCGCTGGCCTTGATGGTTTCGCCGGTGAGCATGAGGCGCATGGTAGCGTTATAGCCAATTAAGGCGGGAAAATAGACGGCGGCAATGGGTGGGAAAACAGCCAGATTCACTTCTGGCAGGCCAAAGGTGGCATGTTCATGGGCAATCACGGTGTCGCAGAGGGCGGCTAATTCACAGCCACCGCCAAGGGCATGGCCTTTGACGAGGGCAAC
>WNFB01000414.1_pt1 | contig 33707 bp, 31 predicted proteins | sample 5400501 | NCBI WGS metagenome assembly WNFB01 (sample SAMN13153341, study PRJNA577476) | soil metagenome | isolation source: 200 cm saprolite under Douglas fir tree site 2 hole 1 | place: USA:California | collected 2015-04-18
CGTCTGGCGAAACCAAACTTCCACGTTGAACCTCCTGACGCCGCTTCGCTTTGCTGGCCCCCGATCCTACCGCGCAGTATGATCTCGCCAACAAGGACCGAAACGGAGGTGTGCAGAATGCCAGCCCAAATTCGGTATCTGTCGATCATCACCGAGCACCCGGAAGGGCTCGCGGAGTTCTACGCTACCTATCTTGGCCTGCGGGAGCTGGGCCGTGGCCCGGCCGGCGACATTTCCATGACCGACGGCTTCTACAACCTGACCTTCCTCAAACGCCGTGCCGATCTGGGCGAGCCCGACGACCGGCTGGGGCTCAACCACTTCGGGATCGAGATCGACGATATTCGGGAGGTGGAAGCGCGGCTCGAAGAGTTCGCTCCCAATGCCGACATTCAGCAGGAGAGCGGCGATCTGCACCATGGCGAGTACCGCGTGTTCGACCCGAATGGCATCGCCGTCAGCCTGTCCACGCGTAAGTTCGGCGTGCCCGACGAGCCCTTAGGCCTGCCGTGCATCCGGCACGTGGCGCTGTCAGTCGGCAAGAACGACGACGTGCTCGACTTCTTCAGGAACGTGTTCGGCTTCCGGGAGCCGACAAGCAGCCACGTCTGGCGGGAGAAGGGCACCGACGTGCGCTTCGCCGCCGACGGGCATACGAGCCTGGCGATTCTGTGGGGGCCCGAACAGATGCGTAAGGATTCGGGCGAGCAGGACATCGACATCCGCTACGGGCTGAACCACTTCGGCTTTCTGGTGCCGGACATGCAGGCCACGCTCGGCAGCTTGCCGGCCAGCGCCGGCAGCGGACGCCGGCCTTCCAACCGGCCAATGGCCGAGTTTCGCGCCTATGATCCGGAGGGAAATGGCGTCGATATCTCGCAGCTCAAGGGTTACGAGATCGACGTGGACGTCTGGGCGCGGGTGCCGGCCAGCGCCACCGCCTGAGGCTCCCGCCGGGCGCCGCCTGAGGCGGCAATCAGCGGCACCACGCACACACCGGTAACCGCCACCAGGGCCACCGCCGCCGCGGCGGCGACCGGCAGCTGGCCGCGGCTCCAGATGTTCCAGATTGCGGCAGACAGCACCCGATTGTCGGTTTCGCCCAGGAACAGCGCCATGGTCAGCTCGGTAAGGCTCAGCAGCGCCGTCCAGGTCGCCGCCAGCACGATCGTCGGCCGCACCAGGGGCAACACGATCCGGCGCATGGCCACGAGCGTACCGGCGCCGCACACTCGAGCGCCTTCCTGCAGCTCACGATGCACCTGCACCAAAGCGGTGTTCAGCATCCTCGTGCCATAGGGCAGGCGTGTAATGGTGTGGGCGATCACGATCACCGCCAGCGAGCCGGTGAGCGGCAGCCAGGGCAGCCACACCGCCGCCGCCAGCGCCGCCATGTACAGCGCGAAGGCGTAGGCAATGGGCGGCACCGCGTGGGGCAGCATGGCCAGCGAGTCCAGGGCAAAGCGCCCTCGCAGCGACGTCCGAACGACGACCCACGAGATCATGAAGCTGAACACCACTACCAGCAGCGCCACGCTCACCATCAGGATCACGCTGTTTCGAATAGCCACCAGGCCTCCGATCTGCGGCAGGATCCGGGCGTAGTTGACGAACGTGAGCTTGGCCAGGGCGGCGCCCGAGGGCATCTGAATCACCGGCAGGAACGATACCCACAGCAGGACCAGGAGCGGCAAGGCCACCGCCAGCAGCAGGTACAGTGCCACGAAGGCAATGGCTGGGTAGCTCAGCCGCCCAAGCGGGGTGAGGTGTGCCCGGTAGCCTTTGCCGCTGACGACTTCGTACTGGCGCGAATCGGCCAGCAAGCGATGGTAAAAGGACAGCGCCAGCAGACTTGGGACTGCCATCAGCGCGGCATACACGCCGGCGACGCCGTACTGGATGTCGATCGAGGTCTGGCTCGTCGGCCGGATGTCGTAGAACAGCTCCGTAGCCAGCAGCGGCATCTGCGTTCCCAGGCCGCCGAGCAGGGCCGGCACCTCGAAGATGGAGATGGCCGTTACGAAGATGTAGATCGCGCCGCTCAGGATGCCTGGCCAGACCAACGGCAGGCTGATGCGCCGCAAGGCGAACCAGCGGCTCGCGCCGCAAAGGCTGGCGGCTTCTTCCAGCGCCGGATCGAGCGACCGGAAGGGGCCGGCCAGCAGGAAGAACATGACCGGCGCCAGCATCAGCCCCATCACCCATGAAACGCCATACAGGCTGCTGGCGGTGAGCGGTACGCTGGCGCGGCCCAGCAGGGGAGCGACGGCCTGGTTGATCAGCCCCACGCGCTCGTTCAGGAGCATCGTCCAGCCCATGGCGCGGACGAAGCCGGGGACCACCACGGAGATCGCCAGCAGGGTTGCCCACACCTGGCTGAACGGCATCGACGTGCGGTACAGCAGCCAGGCCAGCGGAACCCCGAAAAGCACTGCAATCAAGGTCGTGCCGGCGCCCACGATGGCCGTGTTGGGCAGCACGGTCGTCAGGACGTAGGGCCGCGCGATGACGCCCCAGTGGCGCAGCGTGTAGCCAGGATTCGTCGGCAGATCGGGGACGAAGGTCAGGTAAAGCACTAGCAGCGACAAGCCCGCGACTGCCGCCAGCACTGGCACAGCCACCGCCAGCGGCAGCGCGTCCGGACGCAGCGTTCCTCTCCCACCGCGGTGGGAGTGGCTAGGTGAAGGCGCCCTTAGCCGCGCTGCGTCAGCGCCTTCGACAGCGAGTCCAGATATGCCTTACCCTCGTCTGTGGACTGCCACCGGAACAGCTCCACCGTCTTGGGGTTGTCGAACCAGGTGAACATGGTGCTCCCCGCGTCCTTCAGGTTCTTGACGACTTGCTTGGACACATCCTGCGTGTTCAGCAGCACATTCAGGTAGAACTGGCCGGACGTCGACCAGATCGCTTCCGCTTCGGGAGTCGTCATCCACAGGGAGAACAGCGTGGCGGCAGCAGGGTGCTTCGATCCTTTGGGAATCATATTGAGCACGCTGCCCATGGGCGTGAAGTCTTCGAAATAATGGATCTCGATGGGCGCCTGCTGATCCTTCGCCTTCGACTGATAGTAGTAGCCATGGTTCAGCTCGGCAAACGCCAGCTCGCCCAGCAGAATCCGGTTGGCGCTGTCCGGGAACAGCGCCACCGATGCCGCGTTTTTGGCCAGGCCCTGCGCCGCCTTTACCAACTCGTCTTTGGCGTACACCAGCGGGCCATAGGCCCACGGATCGAGCAGCCAGGGTGATGAAGCGACCTTGCCCTTGTACTTCGCATCGGCCAGATCGGCGCGTCGTTTTGGCAGGTCCGCTTTCGAGATCAGCTTGGGGTTGTAGATGCCGACGTAGGCCACGTGTGACCAGATGAAGCTGAAGCCTTGTAGAGGGTCGGGGCTGAGCTGCTCGGCCTTCAACTGGCCCGATGCCACCACCGGGTTGATTTCGGCCAGTAGTGCCTGCCAGTTGTCCACGCGCTGCGCCAGTCCCCCGAGCGCCATCGGCAGATGGCTGCCGTCCGGGCCTTCGAGCGCATCCACCGGGGGCGGCGCGCCGGCCTGAACCGCGGCCCGGGTCTTGGCGAACAGCTCGTACTCGGTCACCCGGTCATCCAGCTTCACGTCGAGGTTGAGGCCGAAGCGCTTGTTGAACCCGGCTCCTATGGCCGGAGCGATGGCGCCGAGGCCCTGGCGCACGCTGGCCGACAGGCTGCCCTCCTGCTTGGCCTTGGCCACCAGCTCCTCCAGGAGCTGCTTGCCGTTCGCAGCCGGCTTGCCGGAGGCAGCCGTAGCGGCTGAGGTCCCGGGGCTCGCCGCGGCTGCCGCGGACGAAGGTTTGGCCGCAGCCGCCGGGCTGCTGACCGGTGGGGCCACGCCGGGCGCAGCCGTCCCGCCGCAGGCGCTGAGCAGCGGCAGGAAGGGCACCAGCGCCAAGCCTGCCGCTGCTTGCTTGAGAAGATCTCGGCGACCGATCACATCGCAGTCCATGGCCTTCCTTCTCCAGAAGTGATGGAGGGAGATTACCAGAGCGCCCGGGCGGCAGCCTCTTCGGGCGCGTCCTTATGCGTCATGAAGCCGTAGCCCAGCGGATGCTCCCAGCCGCAGTTGGGGCAGGTCCGCAGCTTCGGGTCGCCGTTGAACGTCTTGACCGCCTCCCGCTCCGCGCGCCAGAAACCCTCGAAGCCGTCCCGTCCGGTCTGGTACACGTAGCAGTACATCAGCGTGACGCACTGCTGGCAGTACCAGGCAAACATGTCGCGCTCGCCAGGCCGCGGATACCGCATCAGCAGGATGCGAGTGGCGTCGTCTTCCGGCGAGCCGCTTCCCACGGTGATGTACAGCTCGTCGACGTCGTTGATGTGCCAGTAGCCGAACAGATGCTGCGTGTGATGCGGCGTGCCGCCGTAAATCACATACAGGCCGAGCGGCGCGCGCGGCGGGCTGATGATCCCCTGCGGTCCGATCTCCAGGCTGTCTTCCTGCATCAGCTTCAGCGGGCGCCGCCGAATGCCGACGAGGTTTTCGCCCACGGCCGTGAAACCAATGAACTTCTTGACGTCGTGCTCGTCGGTGAGGTCTACCGAGCGATGCATCTGCATGGCCAGTTCGACGAGTGACTGCGGCATATGGTCCCTCCTAGTTCAGCTCGGCTTCCTGCCGACCGCTAGTTCTATGTGCCCGTCTACGATGCGCACGGCAACCCCGGCCGCCGGGTCGTGATCGGTCGGCATCGTCGCTTCACCGGTGCGAGCGTCGAACCTGAAGCCGTGCCAGCCGCAGGCGATATCGGTGCCAACGAGCCTGCCTCCGGCGAGCGGCCCACCGCGATGCGGGCACTCATTCAGCAGGGCGTAGAGGTTGCCGCCAATATTGGCCAGCGCGTAATGCTGCTTGTCAGCTCGAACGGCTTTTAGGCTGCCGGGCGGCACGTCGTCGAGAGCCGCGACTCTAACCCATCCGGTGCTCCGTCCGCTGACCTCATCTGCCTGCTCCAACACTGCCGCCATGTTACCTGCATCTAGGGGTATCATGCCTGCCATGTCAGCCCGCGACGACTGGACGGACTTTGTCCACACCGGCCCGGGGACGCTCGCGGGCCGCTATCTTCGCACCTTTTGGCAGCCGGTCTACCGGTCGCAGGACCTGCCCGCGGGCCGAGCCGTGCCGGTTCGAATCCTCGGCGCGGACCTGACCCTCTACCGCGGCGAGAGCGGCGATGCGCACCTGGTGGCGCCTCGCTGCGCCCATCGTGGGACGCAGCTCTCGACTGGCTGGGTCGAGGGCGACTGCATCCGCTGCCTGTACCACGGCTGGAAATACGACGCCTCCGGCCAGTGCGTGGAGCAACCCGGTGAGGATGAAGGGTTTGCCGCCAAGATTCGCATCCGCGGCTATCCGACGGAGGAGTATCTGGGCCTCATCTTTGCCTACCTTGGCGAAGGTCAGACGCCGCCGGTGCGCCGCTTCCCGGATTTCGAGCGCGAAGGCGTTCTGGCGGCTGGGCCGCCGGAGCACTGGCCCTGCAACTACTTCAACCGCATCGACAACGCGCCCGACGGTGGGCACGTGCCATGGACGCACCGCGAGTCGCTGACGCGCGCCGGCGGCCGGCGGGCCAGCGGTGCCACCCGCAGCGCTGAGGAGACGGAATACGGGGTGCGCAGCCTGGCATCCGCTCCGGGCGAGCCGGTCCACTACATCCACTTCCACATGCCCAACATCAACCAGAATCGCTCTGCGGCCAGGGTCGAGGGCTCGCTCGAGGATGCCGCCAAGCTGTGGGTCGATCGGATCTTCTGGCGCGTCCCGGTGGATGACGGGAACTGCGTCAGCTTTGTCGTCGACCTGGTGCCGTTGACCGGCCAAGCCGGCGAGGCGTATCGCGAGCGCCGCCGCCAGGCAGAAGAATCACAAACGGCCTCGCTGCAAGAGATCGCCGAGTCAATTCTGGCCGGCAAGATGCACATCCGCGACGTCGACCAGAGCCTCAGCACCTACAAGCTGTTCTGGCTTGAGGATTACGTGGTGCAGTGCGGCCAGGGCCCGACTGCTGATCGTGACCACGAGCACCTGGGGCGTATCGATGTCGGCGTGATCCTGCTGCGCAAGGTCTGGCAGCGGGAGCTGAAAGCTCTGGCTGAGGGCCACCCATTGAAGCAGTGGACAGAGCCGCCCGGGTTGGGCGACATGAGCGAGCTGCCCGCCGGGTCGCTCGTCAGCGCGAAAGGCTAAATCCCCTCTCCCGCCGCGGCGGGAGCGGGCTAGGGTGAGGGAACCCGGAGGGGCTAGGCGGGGCCCAGTCGTCCCCTACTCGAAGCCGAGCACTTTCGGGAACGTTTGCTGCACCAGGGCGGTGCCGGGCATGGACAGCCCGAGCTCGTGGCCGAGCTCCAGCGCCGGGCATAGCCCTTTCCAGAACAGGTGAGCCATGCGCTTGGCGCTCTCTTCGTCCGCCGCCGCCATCCTCTTGTAGTCCTTGAGCCAGTTGTCGGTCACCTGGCTCTGCGCTCCCGTGGTATGGACCACCTGCTGCACCAGCTCCACGTCCAAGCCGTAGGCCTCTGCCAGCCGCATGCCCTCCTGGCCCGACAGGCGATTGATGCACACGATCACCTGCTGCGCTAGTTTGGTGGCCGAGCCGGCGCCGACGTCGCCCATGTAGAAGATGTGCGCGCCCGACGTCTGGAAGGCGGGCTTGGCCTTTTCGAACGCTTCTCGGTCCCCGCCCACCATGTAGGTTAGCTGCGCCGCCGCTGCGCCGCCCTTGCCTCCGCTGACGGCTGCATCTAGCACGATAACCCCGAACGCCTGAGCCTCGGCCGAGACGTGCTTGATAGTGCGGGGATGAATGGTGCTGTGCACGGCCACAATGGTGCCCGGCGCTGCCGCGCGGACGATGCCTTCCTTACCGAGGATTGCTTCCTCTACCTGGGCGTCGTCCACGACCGAAAGCTCTACTAGCTCGCTGTGCCGGCCAACCTCGGCAGCCGATCGAGCCGTTTTGGCTCCCAGCCTGGCCAGCTCGCGCATGGGTTCATCTCGGATGTCGTGCACCATCACGTCGAACCCGCCCGAGATGAGGTTGGCCGCGATGGGCAGCCCCATGTTGCCCAAGCCGATATAGCCGGCTTTGGTGATTGACATCTGTCCTCCTCCGCGGACGGCTAGTCCACGTGCCAGTAATGCTCGATGGGTCGGGTTCCGAGGCGCTCAGCGCCGCCGGCCGTCACCACGACCGAATCGCCCACGTGGCCCACGTCGGTCATGCCTTTGTACGAGACGTTGGGCTTGATCACGAACACGTTTCCCTCCTGGAGGGGCACGTCGGCCACCGCCGGCTGTGACTGGCCGGTGATGAGCGGGCCTTCGTCTCCCAAGCCGCGGCCGTGCAGCAGCAGGCTGCCCTCGGCGTCTGCATGCTGGCCCACTTTGCGGCCGGACTGCTGCAGCTCTCCAAATGTGACGCCTGGTTTCATGGCGTTGACGATGTCCCAAAAGCACTCCACGGCCAGCTTGTGAGCATCAGACGCCCACGAAGGAACGGCGCCGAACGTCATGGACTGGTCCAGCTGAGCCGTATATCCGCCCCAGCGACCCTCGATCTCCACCGCGAGATAATCGCCGCTGGCCACCTGACGGTGAACCGGCTGCTCGATGCGGTGGTAGGCGCCGCCGAACGGCCCAGAAGTCCAGCCGAACATCATCGGCATGCTGCCGCCCGCGGCGATGGCCGCCTGATACATGTTCGCCATGATCAGCGGCTCCCAGATGCCTATGCGGGCCGTTTGGAGCATGGCCAGGCCTGCTCGCTCGGCGATCTCGGTGCCGCGACGCAGGAACTCGATCTCCTCGGGGCTTTTCACGAATCGGGCCTCACCCAGAAGATCGGTGGCGCTGACGAAGTTGGCCTCAGGCAGCGCTTCCTTCATACGCATGACCGCCGTGTAGCCGGCGTAACCGTCCGGCTGGCGCACCACCGAGTAGGTGCCGCGGGTCAAGCCGCATACGCCAACCGTTGCCCGCTCCATGCCCGCTTCCTTGAGGCACTGGAGCAGGCTGCCCGACCAGGCCCGCTGCGACCGCATCGTCTCACCGATCCACTCGCCGGCCGGCCAGTGGCCGCCCCGGTTGGTGATGGCCGTCACTTTGCCCTCGATCGGGAAGCACACCGCCACCTCCTCGCAGTTGTTGCCAATCTGCGTCAGGTAGCGCACGTCGGCCTGGTTGCGATTATGAGTTCCGGTGCTGTTGAGGCCAACGATGCAGTCGATGCCATCGCGGCCCATCAATTGGCGCACCCGTCCCCAGCGGCGCGCGCGCTCTGCCATTGAGAACGCCGGCAGCAGCCATTCCGGAAATTTGGGGTCCTGGCCCGGCTCGTCCACGCTAGGTCTCCATCTTGGTGGTGATGGCTTCGATCTGGAGCGTTACCTCTTCGCCGGCAACGATGCGTGCCGGATCGACCTGCGGCGGCACGTAGATGTTGAAGTCGCTGCGCCGCACCATCGTTGTGGCGCTGAAGGCGCGACGCGTGCGCCCTCGTCCGTCTGTGGCCTGGCCGAAGTACCAGGCGTCCAGCTCGGCAGGCCGGGTCACGCCGTGCAGCGTGACGTCACCCGTTATCCGGTAACGCTCGCAGCGGGGCTCCCAGGCCACGACGCCCGGATACTTCTGGCCCGACACGGCTGCGTTGCCGTTGGGCAGAGCTTCGACCTTACGGCTCTCGAAGCCGATCGTTGGATAGCGCTCGGCATCCAGGAAGTCGGCGTGCCGCAGATGGTCGTCCAGCTGCTCGTAGCCCGTGTACACGCTGGCCGCTGCGATGGTGATGCTGGTCTTCCAGTCGAGCGGGCTCTCGGGATCGAGGTCGAGGCTGACTTGCACATCCCTGAACCAGCCTTTCACAGTGGCGATACCCAGATACCTGACCGACCATTCGACCTTGGATAGGTTGCCGTCGTATTGCCAGGGCAATGCCGTCTACTCCTCTACCTAGCTGGGCGGTGGCAGGGTACCATGACTAGCCGATGGCCAAGCTGACGATAGCTGCGCTGCAGCAGATGAAGCGCGACAAGCAGAAGATTGCCGCCTGCGTTGCCTACGACTATCAGATGGCGCAGATGCTCGACCGAGCCGGCGCGGACCTGATCTCAATCGGCGACAGCGTGGGCAGCCGTTTCTTCGGGCAGCCGACCCATTTCGAGACCACGCTGGATCAGATGGTCCTGTGCTGCCTGGCGGTCACGCGCGGCGTGCAGCGGGCGGTGGTCAACTGCGATCTGCCGTTCGGGCCCATCCAGGAGGGTCCCGACTCGGCCGTTCGTGCCGCCATTCGGCTGGTGAAGGAAGGCCATGCCGAGATGGTCAAGGTGGACGGAGCGGCCGACAATCCGGAGGCGGTCAGGGCCATCGCCAAGGCGGGCATCCCGGTCTGGGCGCAATTCGGCTTTACGCCGCAGACTACAGCTGCGTACGGTGGCTTTACCAACATCTCTGACGAGGTGCGCAGCCGTCTGCGTGACACGCTCGTTCAGCAGGCCAAGATGCTGGAGGATGCTGGCGCTTCGGCTTTGGACTGCACCAACGTCGGGAACGAGATCGTGGGCGACATCGCCACCGCGGTGAGCATCCCGGCCATCGGCGGCTACAACACGGGACCAAATGCCGATGGCCGGGTGACGGTGAGCTACAGCCTCGTTGGCTACGGCGCGACCACGGTCGACCAGCCGCCGCGGCCCGGAGGGGTCAACGTCGGCAAAGTCATCTTGGACGCGATGACGGCGTACTTCGAGGCCGTCCGGAACGGCACCGCCCCACCGTAGAGGCCCCCATGTCATGCTGAGCCAAGCGAAGCATCCGCCTGGAGCACGGATTCTTCGCCTGGCGGCTCAGAACGACATCGCTGGTTCAGCTTGCTTGGTTTCGCGCGAAACCAAGCAGGAAAGCCGCGGCCTCGTCTTCGTGCCCTTCTTCCGAGAGACGCACCAGCTGGGCGCATTCCTCTGGCCAGCGGCCGAGCGAAGCGCCGTGCCACGGAGTCCGAGGTCGCAGCGCCGGCAGGCCGAGGCGCTGCCACACCTCTCGGGCATGCTCCATATAGTCCTTACGCGGCAGCGATACCGGCGGGTAGGCCCATTTCCTTGTGGCGTCGACCAGCATGATCGAGGCGCCCTGCGGGCTGACTAGCGACGTGGGATACGGCCGGCGCTCCTTCGCGTCCTCGTACGGCGCCACCGACTCGTCCAGGCCGGAGCTTCGGCCCTGGATGATCTTGATGTCGCGATGCGGCTGGCAGCGGTCGACCACCGCCCACAGGACTGACTCGACGTCGTGTGGATCCACGTCGTCGTCAACGGCGATGACGATCTTGGGCCAGCTGCTGTCGGCCGACATCACCGTGAACAGCGCCTGCCACACTGAGCTGTTTGGCGTGCGCACGCCGCCCACGTCCTGGAAGCTGATGGCGCAGAAGTGCCGCGCGCTGCCGCAGTGGTGGAAGGCGACGTCTTTGACGTAGGGGATGCCGTGGGCCCGCAGCAGCGCCAGGATCCGTCCTTCGCAGTTGAAGCTTCGCAGGGTGCTCGATTCGGTGGGCGGGAAGCCTTCCACGATGTCGTGCCAGATGGGATCACGGCGGTGGCTGATGCCGGTCACCTCGAACGGATGGACTTGGCCGCGCAGCATCACGTGCCCGCGGTTCTCGCCGCTTGGGCCGTCCACGTCCATGGCATCGATCGGTATGCGGCCCTCGATGACGACCTCGGCCATCGCGGGAACGGCCAGGTCCACCGTCTCGCACTGAACGAGCGAGATGGGTTGCCCGATGAAGCCGCCGGCTACCTCCATCTCGCTGACGCCGAACGGCACGTCACTGGCGGCCACGCAGGTCACGATGGGCGGGGCGCCGACTACGATGGCTACCTCCAGCGGCACGCCGCGCTGCCGGCATTTGTCCCAGTGCAGGTGCAGATGCCGGGCCGTCCTGAGGTTGGCGCGCGCGGGCCCCAGCACAATGCTGTTGTACATGCCAGCGTTGAGCACGCCGGTATCGGGGTCCTTGGTAAAGACGGCCGCTGCTGTGATGCGTGGAAAAGCTTCCCAGCCATTGGTGGTGAACGGGATCGGAAATTCCCGCAGCCCTCCGTGCTCCAGCAGCCCGGGTCCGACGTGGACCTCTTCCTTGACCGGACCGTCCTTAACGATCACCGGCCCAACGTGCTGCTCGAACGCCCGCGCCCAGCGGTCGCGCGCTTGATCGAGTGGGCAGCCGAGCGCCAGTGCGTACATCTCGCGGTTCGCTGCCAGGACCGAGCACGCCACGTGGCCGTTGAGCCGCTCGCCGTGCGTAACCACCTGCTCGAACAGGAATCCGAACCGCTCCGGCTCCTCCAGGCCGCGGTACTGCCAGCGTACCAGCGGGTGCAGCTCGCGATCTTTGTCAATGGCTTCCGAGATGCGGCGCAGCTTGCCGCCGCTCTCCAGCGCGGTCAGATATTCACGGAAGTCTTGGTAGTAGGCCATGTGGTCTCAGCTCCCGAGCAGTGTCTTGAGGTAGGCAACCACCTCTGGCCGCTGCCGGACGTAGTTCTCCTGGTTCAGCTCGATGGGGTGCGTGTTGGCTCGCACCAGCGTGGCGTCGAGCACGCCCTCGTTGGACACGTCCTGCCGGCGGCTGGGATAACCGGCTGCTCTGACCAGCGCCTCCTGGCCTTCCTTGGACAGCAGCCAGTTCAGGTAGACCCTGGTCGCGTTTGGATGGGGGGCCTTGTTCAACACCGCTACCCCGCCCCAGCTAGCCGTCAGGTGGCCGCCCTCCTTGAGATTTCCAGCTGAGATGAACTCCACCGCGACGCCGTTCTTGCGCAGCTCCACCGCGGCGAAGCCGTTCGCTCCCAGCCCGATGGGGTACTCGCCTTTGGCGACCCAGTCGGTCAGCTGGCGGTCGTCCTTGTTGATAGCCACCTGCTGTTGCTCGAACAGTTGCTTGATGAAGTCCTTGCCAATCTCGGGCGAGATGTACCAGAACTGGACGGCCGCTTGCGCGCTGCCGGGCAGCCGCGGATCGAGCATGGCTATCTTGCCTTTCCACTTCGGATTGAGGAAGTCCTTGTAACTGGTCAGCTCCGAGATGGGCACCAGCTTGGGGTTGTAGATGCCCACTCCGCCCATGCCGCCAAGCATCGCCAGCACGTACTTGCCGGTGTTGTCCGAGAAGCTGAACTTCTGGTCGGTCCACTTCGAGGGGTCCTCGTCCGGTCCCACCAGCAGTGGCGGGATAGGGTCGACTGCTTCCGCGGCCACGAGGTCGAGGAGATTGGGCGGGCCCTGGACCATGAGATCGATGGTGTACCGGCCAGCGCGCCGCTCGGTCAGCATCTTGGTGACGAGCTCGTTGCCGTTGCCGCCGGTGAAGTCGAGCTTGATGTCCGGGTAACGGCCCTTGAAGCCCGCCGTGAGTGACTCGGCCACCGCCGAACCGGCCTGCCCGGTCATTACCAGGACGCCCTCCTGCTTAGCCGCGGCCACCACCTGGTCCCACTGAGAGCCACCCGACGCGGCGGGCTTGGCGCTCGGCTGGGCCGTTCCGCCACAACCAAGCAGCAGGAAGCTGAGCACCACCCCCCATGTCATCCTGAGCGAAGCGAAGGACCTTTCTCGCCCGGACCGGGAAGGTCCTTCGTCGCTCCGCTTCTCAGGATGACATCGTGCCAGGAAACGCATAGCGCCCACAAGGCTACAGCATGCTCCGTTTCCTGCTATCGTTGGCCGGCCATCAGTCGAAATCCGGGAGGTCGAACATATGCCGTTTGCCGACCTGCGCGAGTTCATTACCGCCGCCGACCAGATCGGGGAGCTGCGCACGGTGCGAGGAGCCGATTGGGACCTGGAGATCGGTACCATCACCGAGCTCAACTACGAGCGCCAGGGCCCGGCCCTGCTCTTCGACGAGATCAAGGACTATCCGCGTGGCTATCGCATCTTGGCCAATGCCATGGATTCCTTGCGACGGTCGTTGCTCGCACTGGGTCTGCCCGTCGACTTGTCCATGGATGATGCACTCCAGGAGTACCAGCGCCTGATGAGCGCCTACAAGCCCGTGCCTCCTCGAGAGGTGAGCACTGGGCCGGTGTACGAGAACGTCCTGACCGGCCGCGACATCGACCTCTGGAAGTTCCCCACCCCCAAATGGCACGAAGACGACGGCGGCCGTTACCTGGGCACCGGCGATATGGTCATCATGCGCGACCCGGATGGCCGCCGGGTGCACTTCGGTACCTATCGGGTGATGGTCCACGACGAGAACACGGCCGGTCTCTACATCTCGCCCATACACACTGGCGCCATCATCGCCAAGAAATACTGGGAGCGCGGCGAGAGCTGCCCGGTGGCGGTGGCCTTCGGCGAAGAGCCGATCCTGTTTTGCGCCGGCGCGCCCTACCTAGGCCAGAAGCTGGGCATCCCCAAGTACGAGCTGGCCGGCTATGTTCGCGGCGCGCCCGTGGAGCTGGTCTGCGAAGAGGTGACAGGCCTGCCCATTCCAGCCAGCGCTGAGATCGCGATCGCTGGAGAGGTGCCGCCGCCCAGCGTGGAGGCCCGCCCCGAGGGGCCCTTCGGCGAGTGGACGGGTTATTACGCCTCGGCCACCCGGCCTGAGCCGGTTATTCGGGTGGAACGGCTCTACCATCGCAACGATCCCATCATCCTTGGCCAGCCGCCGGTGAAGTTCGCCGGCTCGCATCCGCACTTCACCTTGCCGACTCAGGCCAAGAACGACCGGGAGCGCGTGGTCAAAGCGGGCGTCGAGGACGTGCTCGACGTGTGGGACCTGGCCATCCCGGGCGTGACCGTGGTGCAGATCCGGCAGCGCTACGCCGGGCACGCCATGAAGGCTGCGCTGGCCGCCTCGGGCGAGTACATGCAGAGGTTCGTGGTGGTGGTGGACGAGGACATCGACCCGCGCGATCCCAACGCGGTCCTGTGGGCCATCGGCACCCGCTGCGATCCTGAGACGTCGCTCACGATTCTGAAAGGCTGCCAGTCGAGCTGGCTCGATCCGCGTATCCCGCCCGATCGTAAGCGGGCAGGCGATCTGACGAGCTCGCGGGCCATCATCAACGCCTGCAAGCCGTTCGAGTGGATCAAGGAGTTTCCGAAGACCAACGTGGCCAGCGACGCGCAGCGCCGCCAGGTCCTGGAGAAATGGACAGACCTCTTTCCTGTATGAAAAAATGTGCCCCCATGCGTAGCCTGAAGACGTTCTTGGCCTTTTCCGCGTTGGCGCTCGTCTTGGCCGGTTGTGGCGGACAGCCCACGTCTGCTCCAGCATCGAGCGTGGCCGCCAACAGTGGAACGGCGGATTGGCAGCAGGTCGTAGCCGCGGCCAAGCGCGAGGGCAACTTCGTCATCAGCGGTCCTCCGACCGACGAGCTCCATCAGGCGCTCACCAAAGGCTTCGAGAAGCGCTACCCGGACATCAAGGTCGACTACATTAGCGAGCCGGGCAGCGCGGTGGCTCCCAAGGTGCTGCCTCAGCGACAGGCTGGGCAGTACGTTCTGGACATGGTGATCAACGGCACGACCACCCAGCTGACGCTGATGGGTGCCAATGCGCTCGATCCCACTCCGCCATTCATGATCGGACTGGAGAGCCAGAGCCGCGCCAAGTGGCGGAACGGCGACTTCGAGTTCGCCGACAATGCCGGCAAGTTCAACTTCGTGTTCGGCGGCATTGTGAAGACGCCGCTGGCAACCAACCCATCGCTGGTCCCGCCAGGCACGATCAAGAGCTACAACGACCTGCTCGACCCGAAGTGGAAAGACAAGATTGCCATGTACGACCCACGTGGCGCGGGCGCGTCCCTGGCGACGGTCACCTTCATGTACACCACCCAGGGCCTCGGCAAGGACTATGTCACGAAGCTGTTCGGGCAGAACATCAAGCTGTCGCGGGACGATCGGCAAGTTCTGGACTGGGTCGTCCGCGGAGACTCCCCGATCGCCATCGCGCCCAGCGAGAAATTCGCGGCTGAGTTCCAGGAGAAGGGCATCAAGCTCAACGTCATGGGCGCCGACGACATCAAGGAGGGCAGCTATCTGACCGCCGGCGTGGCGTCGTTTGGCGTGCTCAATCGGGCTCCCCATCCGAATGCGACGAAGCTGTACATCGACTGGCTGCTCAGCCAGGAGGCTCAGCTGGCGTTTGCCAAAGGGGCGGGCTACGCCAGCTTCCGGACCGACGTCCCGACCGACTTCCTCCCGTCCTACCTGGTGCCCAAGCCGAATGTGCAGTACCAGGAGAACCACAAGCAGCCCTATGTGGAGCTGAAGGACGAGATCATCGAATTCTTGAAGACGGTCATCAAGTAGAGCCGACCGTGCAGGTCAAGGATCTCCACACGTTTCTGGCCGACTACGAGGCTGCTTATCCGGAGCTGGTGGTCCACGTCCAGAAGGAGGTCGATGCCCGCTGGGAGGCGGCGGCTATCGCCCTCGAGGCGCAGCGAGCTCTGTCCGAGCCGCCGGTATTCATCTTCCACCGGCTGCGCAAGGTGGATGGCCAACTGGCCGAGCAGCCGCTGGTTTTGAACCTGTTCGCCTCACGCAGCCGTTCCGCCTTTGCCGTGGGCTCAACGTTCGAGTGCGTGGCCCGGGATACGTATGAGCGCCGGAACGATCGGATCAAGCCCCTGGTCGTGGATCGCGCAGAAGCTCCGGTCAAGCAGGTGGTCCAGAGAGGCGATGCGGTAGACCTGGGGCAGCTGCCGGCAATCGTCCATGCCGGCTGGGATCCAGGGCCGTACCTCTCAGCCGGTTACCTCACGACGTACGACCCGGATAGCGGCGTGGACAACAGCGCCCTGCAGCGCGGCTGGCTCTACAACGACCGCGAGGTCCGCATTTTCCCCAGCAGCGCCAGCCACAACGCGTGGAACATCCGCAAAGTGGAGGAGCGCGGCAGCGACGCCCGAGTGGCGTTCTGGATCGGCCATCATCCGTCGGCTTGCATCGGCTCAGAGGTCAAGCTGGGCTACCCGGAAAGCCACTGGGCCGCGGCGGGCGGGCTGCTCGGCCAGCCGCTGCGGCTCGTCCCCTCGGAGACGCTCGGGGACGACTTCCTGGTCCCGGCCGACGCCGAGTTCGTGATCGAAGGCGTGGTCCCCCGCGGCAAGCTCAAGGCGGAGGGCCCGTTTGGGGAATTCCCGCGCTACTTCGGTGGGCAGCGCCTCAACCCCTACATGGATGTGACGTGCGTCAGCCGGCGGGAGAACGCCCACTGGGTGTCCATCATCACCGGCTATGCCGACGATGGCATCGGCGGCCTTCGGCGCGAGGGCTTCGTATTCGATCTCCTCAGCCGGACGGTGCCGCAGGTGACCAACGTCTACCGGCCGCCGAGCTGCCCCTTCTATATCTACGTCCAGATCCGCAAGACGCAGGACTGGCAGCCGCGAGCCGTGATCACCACGGTGCTGTCTGCGCCCGAGGCCATCAAGTACGTGTTCGTGTTCGATGAAGACGTCAACATTTTCGACGAGCAGGAAGTGCACTGGGCCGTCGGCACGCGCTCAGATTGGGCCAAGGATCTAATCGTGCTGCCGGATATGCAGGTGTCGAACCTCGACCCGACCAGTGTCCGCGCCGGCATCGGGACGCGTGGCGGCATCGACTGCACCAAGCCAGCGCCGCCGGGCGTCTACGAGCAGCGCTCCTTTATTCCCGAGGAGGTCGCCGGCCGGATCAGGCTGAGCGACTATATGCCGGCTGGCGCCAGCACTCCCACCGCCGCCGCTGGTCTGCCGCGAAGCGCCGGCAAGCCTGCAGCCGTCCAGCGTCGGGCCGGCGCGCGGCATGTGGCCGGCGCTCATAAAATCGCGTTCGTCATTTGTCCCGAGTGCAAAGGCGAGTACTACGTCGAACGCTCGGATTACGCCGGCCGGCCAGACGCCGAGTGCCACTGTCCGTTCTGCAGCCACGAATTCCCGGTGTCTGCCGGCGATCCCTATCCGCCCTTCGCGGGCGAGCACTGAGCAACAAAGGAAACGCATGCCACTGCTGTCGAATGAACTGGCCGGCCAGGTAGCCGTCGTCACTGGCGGCGCATCAGGTATCGCCCGAGCCACGGCGCGCTTGCTGGCTCAACACGGCGCGCAGCTGGCCCTATTCGACATCAATGTGCCTGCCGCAGAAGGGTTCCAGGCCGAGCTGCGCAAAGATGGCGTGGAGGCGTCCTTCTTTCGCTGCGACGTGACTAGCTGGCAGGACGTGAACGGTCAAGTTCGAGCTGTGGCCGATCAGTTCGGCCAGATCGACATTCTGGTCAACGTGGTGGGTGGCTCCGACGGCGTGGCGGGCACCGAACCCGCCTGGATCTGGGAGATGTCGGAAAAGAACTGGGATGGCATGCTCCAGCTCAATCTGAAGTCCACTTTCCTGTGCTGCCGGGCCGCCACCCCTCTGATGATGAAGCGGCGCCGGGGCGCCATCGTCAACGTCTCCTCGGGGCGCGGGGCGACGCCTGCGCCCCAGCGGGCGCACTATTCAGCCGCCAAGGCGGGCGTGATGGCCCTTACCAGGACCATGGCCGCCGAGCTTGCGCCGTACCAGGTGCGGGTCAACTCGGTCGCGCCGGGGGTGACTGGCACCGAGCGAGCGCGGAGCACCTTCAGCGAACAGGGCTGGCGCGAGTTCGCCACCAAACAGCCGATGGGCCGCATCGGCGAGCCTGAAGATCTGGCCGAGGCGATCGTCTTCCTGGCCAGTCCGCGCAGCCGCCACATCACGGGGCAGATCCTGCACGTGAATGGCGGCACCTATATGCCGTAACCGGTATGCCGTACCCGGCTTCTGGCATGACCCTGTCCCGCAGAAGCTTTGTTCTTGGCCTCGGCGCCGCCGCTGTCAGCCTGGTGGGCTGCAGCTCGACCGCGTCGACGCAGCGTGCGAGCACCAAGGCGCTGAAACCAATCACCGTCGGTTACGGCAGCCTGGGGCTTAATAACGCGCCAGTATGGGTGACTGCTGAAGGCGGCTACTTCGCCAAGTACGGTCTGGACGCCAAGATGCAGTACGTCGATCCAGCCGCGGTTTTGCCGGCGCTGGCTTCGCACGACCTCACCTTCAGCGGCTCCGCGGCAGGCAGCGATATTCCTGCCCAGGCGCAGAACGCCAGCATCAAGATCATCGGCGCCTACATTCACTTTCCCACGCCGGCCCTGCTGGTCCAAACGTCCATCAAGGGCGCAGCTGACCTGAAGGGCAAGAAGTTCGCAGTCGCTCAGGGAACGGCGGAGTTTCTCGCCAAGCTGGGGCTGAGCAAGCTGGGCCTCGATCCAAGGAAGGACCTCGAGCTTCCCCGAGTGGCCAACGGCAAGGCGTTGCTGGCGTCATTGCAGACCAGGGCAGTGGATGGGGCCATTCTGTCCGATCCGGATTGGCGGACCGCCGTGTCCGAAGGCTACTCCCTTCTGGCTCGACTGAGCGATCTGGACATCAAGTACGAGCAGTCGACCTTGATCGGCAATAGCGACCATATGCGGGCCAATCCCGAAGTCACTGTGAATTTCTTGAAGGCAGTCACTGAAGGCCTTCAGCGCTTCAAACAGGACCGCGAGTTCGCGCTCCAGGTATTCACCAAGTACCAGAACGGCAACCCGTTGTCACCCGAGCTGGATGCCAGCTACAAAGACGCCGCCTCGAGCTGGGCCAGCACACTGGGCATCAGCCTTGAGGGCATCCAAACCGTGATCGATGCCACCGGCTCGGGCGGCAAGCCCGAGGACTACGTCGATACCTCCTACGTGCCGTGGGCTTAAACTAAGGGACCTGTTTTCCAGGAGGTGCGAAGGTGATGTCGGTCAGACGAGGTGCGAGCCAACTCGCCGTGGCGCTGGCGTTGAGCTGGCCCTTGGCTGCCTGCGGCGCAACGGCGCCGGCGGCGCCAAGCGCGAGCTCGGGGACATCGGCCAAGCCGGCGGCGGCGGGCAGCGACGCTGCCTCGGCCTCCGGCGCTCCCATTGCTGACGCAGCCAAGGTATCGGCGGCCTACAGCGTCGCCAGTCCTGGATTCTGGCCGCTGTACCTGGCGGCCGATACCGGCATCTTCCAGAAAAACGGCCTGGACGTGGCGCTGCAGCTCATCCCCGGTGCGCCCACAGCGGCGGCGGCCATGATCTCAGGCCAGATTCAGTTTGCTCAGTTCGGTGGTGGCGCGGCCATGAGCTCTGCCGCGAATGGCTCGGACCTGATGATCGTGACGGTCATGATCCCCGTCTATCAGTTCGTGCTATACGTCGCTCCGGACATCAAGTCGGCCACCGATCTCAAGGGCAAGAAGGTTGGGGTTGTCGCCCTCGGCGGTTCCGAGGATCACATTTCGATGCGGGCCGGCTTGGGCCATCTGGGCCTCGATCCGGACAAGGACGTCGCCATTCTGGCTGTCGGCGACCGCGTGACCGCGCTGCTCAACGGCGCCATCCAGGGTGCGGTGTTGACACCGCCCGACACGCTCAACGTGGAAGCCAAGGGCTTTCGCCCACTGCTCGACCTGGCAAGCACCAAGCTGCCGCACCTCGGCCAATCCAGCGTGTCCACGCGAGCCTACGTGTCAGCCCACCGCGACGTCGCCCAGAAATATGTCGATTCGCTCATCCAGGGCATCGCCAAACTGAAGCAGGATCGCGCCTTGAGCATCGAGGTGCTTGGCAAGCGCATCAAATCCGATGACCAGCACGCCATGGGCGTCGCGTACGACTTCTACACGCATGAGATCTTCCCGGCGCTGCCCGAGCCCAAGCCCGAGCTGTTTCAGGACGCGATCACCGAGCTGGGCAAAGAAGACGCCAAGATCCGCACCTTCGATGTCAATTCCATCGTCGACGCGTCGTTCGTCAGGAGCGCAGCCAGCCGCGGGCTGGACAAATCCTGATCGCCGGCGCTAGCGTGGCATGCCGGCTGGCACGACCCATTGCGTCACAGGACGGCCCTCGGCCAGCGCTTTGAGCTCACGGCGCCATTGCTTGCGCCGCAGGATAACGCCCGTGTCTAGCCGGCCCAGGTGCTCCTGTGAGCGATCGGCGATCGGTCCCTGGCCGACCTCGGTGACGTAGTCCTCCACGCGGAACATCTCGTACGTGCTGGTGCACGGATCGAGCTCGGAGATCCGTAACTGCCCCGCCATCACCGTCTCGCCCAGCTCGTTGGCCTGGGCTAGCGCCGCCGATTCGCGCGCGTAGCGGTCGCGGTACGCATCGGCCGCTTCGCCCTGAAGCTCGACGTGATTGATCTCGAATCGCAGACTCGACTCGTCGGTCACGGGCACGGCCCACGTCGTGCGGTCCTCCCACACCGTGTTGTCGTCGCGGGCGCTGGCCACCCCGGTCCTGACGCGGATCTGGTTCACGTTGGGCATGATGGCGTGCAGGTACTCCGGCGGACGGTCGGGCATTTGCAGTGTGGTTCGCAGGCCGTACTCTGTTTCCTCGACGCTCAGCCCGCGCTCCTCGTACATGGCCGAGCGGCCTCGGCGGCTGATAGACTCGCGATGCGTGTACAGCACGTGGAAGCCATCGGGATCGTTGTCCAGCCGATTGAAGTAGTTGCACGGCCAGACCTCGGGCGGCACGGCGACCACCACGCCAGGACGGTCGAAATCGGGATAGTCCCGGAGTGGTGGCGGGCCGCCCTCCCCGAAATAGGCAAACACCAGCCCCAGGTACTCCTGTGTAGGATAGCTGGCGATTTTAATCTTGGCGGCGAAGCCGGATTCCTCACCGGGCTGCTCAACGCACTGGCCCGTAGTGTCGTATTTCCAGCCGTGATAGAGGCAGCGGATGCAATCGCCTTCGACCCAGCCGGTAGACAGCTGCGTGCCGCGGTGAGCGCAGCGGAAGGCGACGAGATGCGGTTCTCCGGACTCGCCGCGGTATAGGGTGAGATCCTCGCTCATGATGCGGATGGGCGTGGCCCGCCCTGCGCTCAGATCCTGGGCGCGATACACCGGCTGCCAGAACATCCGTAAGTAGCGCCCCGCCAGGGTCCCAGGGCGCGTCTCGATGAGCTCCAGATCCTCGTCCAACATCAGTCTTTCCCTTAGTTCGGGATCGCCGTCTTGAGGAAGGCCAGCACTTCCTGCTTGACTCGCTGGTTCTCTTCGCTGGCGTCGTCGAGGTACTGGACTCCTGGCTTCGGAAGGACGTGATCCGGCAAGCTTTCGTTGGAGGTGTCCTGCCGCCGGCTGGGATAACCCGACACTCGGGCAATGGTTTCCTGTCCAGCCCTCGACATCAGCCAGTTGAGGTAGACCTTCGTGGCGTTTGGGTGCGGCGCCTTGTTTATCACGCCCACGCTGCCCCAGCCGGCGTTCAAGTAGGTCGGCTCGCGAATGGCCGGGCCGGGCAGATTCTCAATGGGCACGCCCTTCTTCTTCAGCTCCAGGGCGGCGAAGTCTTGCTGCCCCAGGCCGATCGTGTATTCGCCTCGAGCAACCCATTCCGCCAGCTGGCGGTCCTCTCTGGTGAACACCAGAGCCTGCGTCACCAGCTGCTGGATGTATTCCTTGCCGAGCGTTGGGTTCCGGTAGAACAGGGTCATCATGCTCAGGCCGGAGCCAGCCCCGCGCGGATCGTACATAGCGATCTTGCCCTTCCATTTTGTGTCGAGCAGATCCCGGAAGGAGTGGAAGTCGCTGGCGGAGGCCTGCGACGGGTTGTAAATGAACGGCATGTGCACGCCGCCGGTGAAGATCAGATCGTACTGCCCGGCGCTGTCGGCGAAGTTGTACTTGCCGCCCAGCCATTTCGAGGGATCGGAGTCGTCTGGTCCTACTAAGAAGGGGGCGACCGGATCCAGGGCGTTGGCTGGGAGCAGCGTGGATACGACCGTCGTAGTTCCATGGACGACGAGGTCAGTGCTGAAGCGTCCCGCGGCGCGTTCTGTCAGGAGCTTATTACTGACGTCGGCGCCATTGCCGGCCACCAGCTCCACGCGAATGTCGGGGTAGGCTTTCCGGAAGGCGTCCGTCAGCGATGTCCCGACGTCGGTGCCACTTTGGGAGATGATCGTCATCTGCGCTTCGCGATTGGCCGCCGCGATGACCTCCGGCCAGCCCACCGCTGCTCCGGATTGTGCGGACGTAGACGTTGGAGCCGAGCTCGGCGGGCTGCCAGTCGAGCAAGCAGATCCCGTTGCCAGCGCCAGCGCCGCTGTGCACCAGAGAATCCAGGGCGGTCTCATGGTCTTGCTCCTTAGCGCCAGGGGTGGACCGACACGTGGACGGCGTCCGCCGGCCCGGTGCCGGCGATGGCGCCGATGGCGTCGTGCACTTGGGCCAGGCTGAAGCGGTAGTTGGCAACTTCTTCGAGCGGATACTTGCTGCTGGCGATCGTGCGCAGAGCCATCTCGACCGCGGTATAGCTATGGCCTCTGGCTCCTTTCACGCTCAGGCACTTGCGCGACAGCATCTCCATTGGGAAACCGTCAATAGGCGCGCGGGCTGGAATCACTACCAGTGTGCCCCGAACCTTGAGCAGATCGATTGCAGGCAGCACCGTCGTTGTCGTGCCAGCCGCCACGTCTATGACGACGTCGACTCCCGCCCCGGCCGTAGAGTTCAGGACCTGCTCGCGCAAGTCCTCGCGCTCGACATCCACGGTGGCGTCGGCCCCGAGCTTGCGAGCCACCTCCAGGCGATGCTCGTCCCGGGCCAAGCCGGCGACGATAACGCGCTCGGCGCCGGCTTCGCGGGCCGCCACCAGGCAGCCGAGGCCCTGCTGGCCCGGTCCCTGGATGAGAACGGTCTTGCCCGGTCCCGCTCCTCCTTCGAGGTAAGCCCATTGCCAACCATTGCCGAATGGGATGGCCAGCGCCGCGTGCTCGTCCGGCACATGCTCCGGCACCTTGTGAAAGCGGAGATTGGGGCGGAGGTACAGGTACTGGCTGAAGCCGCCCGCCCGCGAGGGCTGGTACGCCGGTAGGCTGCCGTCGGGCGGCCGCGCGCCTTCCGGATCGCCTTCGTGCGGACAGAAGCCGAAGTAGCCCGACAAGCACGATGGGCAGTGGCCGCACACCTGGTAACCCTCCAGGGCGATCCGGTCGCCTTCGCGGAGGCCCCAGCGCCGGGCCGCCAGCCCGCCGATGCGCGCGACGCGGCCGACGTTCTCGTGGCCCATGATGAACGGACCGTGCTCGAGCGGCAACTGGTAATCGTGGACATCGGCTCCGCACACGCCGCAGGCAAGCACTTGCAGGAGACCGGCGTCGTCCGGGATCTCGGGCATGGGAAACTCCCGGAGCTCCGTCTGAAGCGGGCCGACTTTCACCGCAGCAAGGACGCTGGCCACGGCTCCTCCCTAGTGGCTGCTCGCCGTGGCGAGCTCCGGCGGCTTGGCCGCTGCCGGCAATGGCGTGGCCCCATCCTCGAACAGCGACCGCCATTTGTCATACGTTCGCTTCCGTAGCTCTTCGCTATTGCGGTTCACTGGCGGAAAATCATCCTTCCACTCCCACGGCCGGCAGGCGATGATCAGCGCTCTGCTATTGGTCAGGCTCCGCTGGCCCTTCAGCGCTGGCGGAATGCGCGGGTCGAGCGGGCTGGCAGGGCAGTCGGTCTGAATCTCGAAGGTCGTGGCGGGATCGCTGCGGCTAGCGATGGCCCACAGCACTTCTTGCGCGTTCGATGGATCGATGTCGTCGTCGACGACCACCACGAGCCGACACATGGTGTGCATCAGGCCCGAGGCGACCCGCCCCACCTGGCGGGCGTGACCGGCGTACTGCTGCGTAACGGACACGACCGTCACGAACTCGCCGCCAGCGTTGAGCGGATACACGCCCTTGATGCCGGCCAGGCCGGCTTTCTCCAGCCCATCCCAAATCGTCAGGACGCTGCGCGCCGGCGGGCAGGCAATCGTCAGCACCGGCGGCTTGAGCGGTGGATCGCCGTGCAGCAGCGGATCGTTCCGGTAGTACACGGCCTGCACTCGAATGACCGGTCGCTCTTTCCGGCCGCCGGCGTAGTAGCCGGTGTATTCGCCGAAAGGACCTTCGATGCGCTGGTCCTCGCTTGGCGGGGGGACCTCGCCCTCGATGATGAGCTCGGCGTTGGCCGGCAGGGGCAGCCCCGTCCTCGGTCCGCGGAAGACCTCCTCCGGCTCGCCGCGCAGGTAGCCGGCGTAGTGGTACTCGGTTGAGCCCCAGGGCAGGCCTTCGGCTGAGGCCAGGAACAGCGCGGGATCGAGCGAGATGGCCACGGCCACGGGCGCGCGCTTACCGGCGGCCCACCACTTCTGCATATGCAGGTTGCCGTGGTGATAGGGGGCAATGTCCACGGCCGTGGTCTTTTCGTCGTGGAGCATGCAGCGGTAGGTGCCGAGGTTCACCCAATCCTCGTCGGGATCGCGTGTGATCACGGCGCAGCCGGTGCCGAAATAAGGGCCGCCGTCCAGCTCATGCCAGAGAGGCACCGGGAACTTGGTGAGGTCGACGTCAGCGTCTTCATCGACGTTTTCCATCACGGCGCTCCAGGTCACTTCGACGGGCTCGACAGGCCGGTAATGGCGCAGCTTGTCGCGCCAGGCCTTGAACATATCGAACTCTGAAACGTCCTCGGGCAGTCCCATGGCGATGGCGCTGCGCAGCGGCGTGGAGTAGGGCTTGGCTGCGATGCGGTAGTTCTTGGGATAGCCCTTGATGCTCTCGAACAAGAGCATCGGCCCCATCCGCTCGCACATCAGCTCGGTAAGCGCGCCGATCTCCAGCTTGCAGTCGGCCCCCTCGACCACCTTCAGGTTGCCGCGGCGCTCGATCTCGGCTACGAACGACCGGAAGTCCTTCCAAACCATGTGTTCTCTCCCTCTGTTTCTCAGGCTGTGGACGCGACGTGATGCATGTCCGACACACCCTGGGGCTCGCGCCAGTCCGTCAGCGGGCGGCCTTCGGCTAAGGCACGCAGCTCGCGCTGCCAGATCTTGCGAACCAGGATCAAGCCTGCGTCCACGCGGCCCAGGTGCTCGTGCTCGCGGTCGGCGATCGCTCCCTGGCCCACTTGGGTGGAATAATCCTCGACTAGAAACAGCTTGTAGGTGCTGAAGTCCGGCCCGGCATCCTGGATCCGCGTCTTTCCCGCCAGCACTTGCTCCGCCACGGCGTTCAACTCGCTGGCGGGCAGCTCGCCTGCGTTCTCCCGGCGCCGCCGGTACGCCTCCGCGGCCGGCCCCGTCAGATGAACCAGCTCCACCTCGAAGCTGACCGAGTGCTCGTCGTCGCTAGGAACTCGCCAGAACATGCGGTCCGCCCACATGTGCGCCGCATCCGCCAGGGTGCCCTCCATCATTACCTGGGCGCGTACCTGGTTCACGTTCGGCATATGAAAGTGGAGGTACTCGGGCGAGGCGCCACGGACCGCGAAGCTGGTCCGCACCCCGTACTCCGTCTCCTCGGCAGAGATATCGCGCACAGCCAACCGTTCGAGCTTGCCCGAGCGGGTGATTGAGGTGCGGTGCGTCCAGGGTACGTGGCCAGCATCGGCCGCGTTGTCGATGCGGTTGAAGTAATTGCAGGGCCAGGCCTCCACGGGGCCAACTTCCAGCACGCCTGGTTTCTCGAAATCCGGATAGCGCCGCGGCGGCGGAGCCTCACCCTCGCCCAAGTAGGCGAAGATGAGTCCCAGGTACTCCTGCGTGGGGTAGCTTTGGATGCGCACTTTGGCGGCGAAGCCGGAGTCCTCGCCGGGCTGCTCGACGCACTGGCCGGAAGCATCGTATTTCCAGCCGTGATACAGGCAGCGGATGCAATCGCCTTCCACCCAACCACTGGACAGCTGAGTGCCGCGGTGCGCACAGCGGCTGGCTATGAGGTGCGGCTGGCCGCCTTCACCTCGGTACAGGGTCAAGTCCTCGCTCATGATCCGGATAGGCACGGCGCGGCCGGCCGGCATGTCCTTGGCGCGGTAGACGGGCTGCCAGAAGCGCCGCATGTAGCGGCCGGCCACGGTCCCGGGCCCGGTACGCACGACGTCCAGCCAGTCTTGCTCGTCCGTGATTTAGGGTCCTCCGCCCTCTGCCGGCGTCAAGAACCCGTCCGCGCGGAGCTTCGCCATGAACGAGCCGTCGATGACTTGATCGGTGGTCAGACTTGCGTAGCGAGCCGAGTCGATGCCTCGGAGTGCCGTGAGGATCGTGTCGAGAGCCAAGGCGTAAGGCGTGTGCATAGCGGTTTTTCTGCTTTCAGCGGCGTACACATCCGCAACCAGCGGGTCGTCCGGCTGGCGCTTCAGGTCCTTGGCCATGGAGGCGATGGCCTCAGACCGATTGTTGGGGTCTTGCATGAACCTGCCACCTTGGATAAGGCCTTTCAGGATCCCCGACGCGATGTCAGGGTTGGCGCGAGCGAAATCGGCATTCACGGTGACGCCGCCGGCAGCGTAGGGAATCTGCTTCTGGCTCAGGCTGACGATCAGCTGCATGCCCTGCTTCTTGGCTTCGGCCGCATACTGGTCTTCGTCGAGGATCGCGGCGTCGATCTGGCCGCTTGACAAGGCGGTCCATCGCGCCGGTGAGTTGCCAACGGTGCGGGTATTAACGTCTCTATCGGCATTGAGGCCCAACAGCGCCAGAGCCATTCGGAGCGAGATGTCCGACGTATCGCCCTTAACCCCAACAGCGATGGTCTTACCTTTCAGGTCCTGAGCCCCTCTGATGCTTGGCTGAGCGAACAGACCGTAGGGGTTAGTCACCTGGTTGAAAGCGAGCATCTTCAGTGGAGCACCCGAGGTCATGGCCTGGATAGCTTCCACGGCCCCGGTCACCACGAAGTGCGCCTGGCCCGCTACGAGCGCCGCGATCGCCGTGCTGGCTATGGCATATTGCGCGTCGGCTGAAACGCCATTTTGCTGAAAAAATCCCTTTTCGTCAGCGACGCGGACGAACGTGTGTGCGCCGGTCGTTGTGCCCCACAGGACGTGAACCTGCTGTGACGCTGGTTTCGGGGCCGCTGAACTGACTTGCGGTTTTCCAGCCGCACTCGGGCTGCCTGAGCTTGAAGTGCCACTCGCTGTACCGCAAGCAGACAGCAGCATCGCCACAATCGGTACGTACAGCCATCTCATTGGGAGAATGCTCCGCATGGCCGAGACTCTAGACCAGGGAGCGGTCAAATGGCAAGGGACGTACGACAAGCTCGCCGCTCAAGCCGCGGGCAGTGTGCAGGGGATGCCCTCGCGCTGGAGCGCTTCCTCGTAGTCCCGCCGGATGGCCGGATCCTCCTGGTCCGCCTCGATGAGCGTGCCTCCCTCGCGCAGAGGGATGAGGTAACGCCGCTCCTTTTCCGGGCCACCATCGCGGAACTCCAGACGGTGCAGTAGGCTGCTATAGTGGAACGCCAGCTGGCGGGCTGGTTCCGGCCCGGTATTGAAGTGCTGGTGAAACCAGTCGCTGGGCGGAGTGAATACGCCGTTCACCTTCCAATCGACCTTGACGACGGCGTCCGCGTTTCCTGATTCGTATGGCCGCATGCCTGTTTCCTTCGGCCACATCAGCGAGTATCCTTTCGAGCGCAGGATCACCAGGGCCGCTCCCGCCGGATGGTAATGGGCCCGGTGGTACCGACCGATCGGCCAGTCGGTGATGTGGCCCACCAGGATGTTGTGGGTCATCTCGAACAGCACGCTGCGGTGGCCGCCAACCACCTTCCTGTCACCGCTGTCGTCGAGGTGCGCTGCTCGAGCGTCCGCGATGAAGTTTGTCTCCCAAACGTTGGCGGCTACCCGCCCCTTGCGATAGCGCTTGCCTTCGCCGCTGAAGTAGTCGTCCTGGGCCACGTAGCGGTCGTCGAAGCCGTAGTCGCAGTCCAGTATGAAGTCGACATTGTGGAAGATGTCGAACACCATGGGAGCGTTGGTGCAGCCCAGCAGAACCGCCGGCTCTCGGCTGCCATTGATGAAGCGATGCCAGGTGTTGAGCGGCAGGGCAAAGAGGCTGCCCTCGGCCCATTCGAACGTCTGCTTGTGCCGCTCGTCGCGCCAGACCTCGGTCGACCCGATGCCTTTGAGGACGTAGATGATCTCCTCGTACAGATGCCTTTCCGGCTCGAGTGCGCCGCCGCCTGGGATTTCGACCACGAACAGGCCGGTCATGCCTTCCAGGCCTGGGAACTTGAGATAAGCTCCCCGTCCGCCAAGACGGGCCCACGGCTCACGCGGCACGTCAACCGCGTCCTCGACTCCATGGCCACCAATAACGGGCAAACCTTCGTGCTCCAGCCAGAGGTCGTAGCCGCTGGTGGTGGCGGGCGGAATGGCATCCATCGATTTGTCGCTCCTTAGTTGGTTATCAGCTCTCGCCAGCGCTCGTAAAAGAAACGTTCGAGCGCATCCAGGTAGGGCGGCCGGGCGTAGCCGATGCCGGGACCGAACCATGTCTGCGACGGCTTGGCTCCCAGGCCCATGCGGTACTGCAGCCACAGCTTGCGAGCCTGCGGTGAGCTGACGCCGCGCGTGCCCTGCGCCCAGTTCTCCACGTCATCCTGCTCGAACAGGCCCGCTACCCCGAACACTCGCTCGTAGCACTCGCGCGAGTCGGCCTTCCATTCCTCGGGTGTGTTGCGATCCATCAGCAGCCAGGTGAGGGCCTCCATCTTGTCCGGCCCCTTCGGCTGCCACTGCCGCATCGTCAGGAAGGACATGGGACGGTCTGGTCCGCCCCACTCCTCAGGAGTGTGGCCGGCGGTCTCTAGGAAGCTGAAATTCGGGAAGATCGTCCCCACGGCGACCACCACTCGTTCCAGGAGCTGTCGCTGCTTGTCGCCGAGGTGGCGCTCGAGCTCCGGCCACAGCGACTCGGGCAGTGCGCAGAAGGGCGCCTCCACGGTGCCCTCCGGCTGCGACGAGAACGAAGCGCAGTGGCCGTTACCGAAGCCTACGGCGTAGCCCACCGGCAGACCGGTGCTGCCCTTCGGTTTGAGGCTGTGCAGCCCCAGCTGGGTCGAAAAGCCGTGGGTGGTGAAGATGTGCGTCCCGTCGCCCGAGAAGTTGGCGGAGCCAAACTTCCAGTTGGCGTCGATGAGCCACCGCACAGGCGGCCCGACTACCTCCACGGCGTCCGTCCGGCCGAAGAAAATGTCCAGCGCCCATGTAGCATCGCCCAGGTACTCGCGCAGCGTCTGCTGCGGCTCCCAACAGGCAAAGATCAACCCGTGGTAGGTATCGACCCCGGCCGCCTCGCAGAGTCCCAGCCTATCGCGGTCCAAGCGGCCCTGGTAGGCGTCGGCGAACGGCAGCCCCGTGAGCTGGCCTGCGCTGCTGTAGGTCCAACCGTGATAGCCGCAGCGGAAATGCGTGGCGCGGCCGGCGTCTTCGGTGCACACCTTGCGACCGCGGTGCCGGCATACGTTGAGCAGCACGCGGACTTTGCCCTCGGCGTCGCGAGACACGATCACAGGGTCGGCGCCCATGTGCCGCGTGACGAAATCGCCCGGGTTTGGGATCTCCGACTCGTGCGCGACGAACAGCCAGCAGCGCGGGTAGAGCCGCTCCATCTCGATCCGATAGATCTCGGGATCGGCGAAGATGCGCGCGCTGACCATGCCCTCGTCCGTGCGCACGAGCTCGTCGATGGGCTGGATCATACGCCGGCGATTGCTTCCAGGTTGGGTGTCGTTCCCCGTTTGGCGCACTCATCAACGAAGATGCGGGTGACCTCCTCCATCAGCTCTGCCGGAAAGTCCTCGAAGTTCATCATGCTGCCGCCTTTGCGCACGCTCAGCATGGTGCCCAGGCTGAGCCGGTTGACCTTGTTGCGCTTGCTGCTGAGCTTGAGCGCCAGATGCTGCACCGGCTCCTGGCTCACGGCGGCGTGCTGGTGCCACCACCAGCTTGGCGGAACGAGCATCGTGCCAGGGCCCCAGTCCTCCTTGATCTTCTCGCCGCCGTCCGGCCACATGAGGGTGTAGCCTTCGCCCTGCAGCCACAAGACATGCGCGCCAGGCCCGTGGCGGTGGACGTTGCTGAACCGGCCGCCGGGCATCTGCATGATGTGCGCGCCAAGGACACCGTTGGCCAGCTCGAATGTGACGCTCTGGCCACCGCGGCCGCGACTCGATTCCTGCATCGGGATGGCGTGGATGCTTGGGAAAAAGTTGGCGCAGGCCACGCCTACCGGCTTGTCCCAGCCGAGGAACTCCTCCATCTCGACATTCGCGGCGAAGTAGTTGTCGCGCTCGTTATAGCGCTCGGGAAAGACGGCGTCGTTGTTGAACATGAAGCCTTCGTTTCGGATCAGGTTCATCATCACCGGAGCGGTCGTCACGCCCACGTAGCGCGCCGGCTCGCTGCCTGAGCCATTGAAGTGCCTGTGCCGAGCGTTGAGGGGGATGCAGAACAGGCTGTCGGCCTGCCATTCAAAGCTGTTCTTGCGCTCCTCGTCGTACCACACGGTGGTGCTGCCACGGCCTTTGAGCACGTAGATCATCTCCTCGTACATGTGCCGCTGCGGCTCGAGGGCCTTGCCCGGTGGGATCTCCTGCACGTAGGCGCCGTTCATGTCGCCGGTGCCGTCCAGCTGGATCTGCACCGCATGCCCGCCTGTGCGGGCCCAGGGCTTGAGGTCAACCGTGAACACGTTGTCCACCTTGTTACCCCGAATGAGGGTGAGCCCCTCGCGGGCTACCCAATCGTCGTAGTACAGCCGGTTCCACTGGCTGTTCGGGTCGGGCATCAGATTACCGCCATGACTTCCACTTGGAATAGGCCCGCTCCGCGCGTATCCGACTCGATCGCGTGGCGCGCCGGTCGCTGGTTCTCGTCCGGATACATTTTGATCCACTCTTTGTTGACGTTCTCGCGGTACTTGATGTCCTTGACGAACAGGGTGAGGTGCACCATGTTCTCAGGGCCGCCGCCCGCTTGCTCCAGAAAAGCTCGAATGTTCCGAAACATGACCGCCGCTTGCTCGTCGGGATCCTCGGGCAGCCGGTTTGTGCCTAGCTCCCGGCCGGAGATAGGCGATGACATCACGATGTTGCCCACCTTGGCTCCCGCGGGAATCGGTGCGCGATGGTCCATGCCGGGGATGTGAATGCTCTGAACGCTGGCCAATAGGAAACCTCCCGTAGGTGATAGACGCAGCCATGGTACAGCTCAGGGTGCTTGGCTGCGGCCAGCGGACATGGTATAAGGGCCGTGCATAGGCCAATGGACGATCTGACCAGCAGCCGCGGCTCCATGTCCGCCGGCCGGCTCGATTGGAGCACCTGGCCGCGTTACGAAGCGGCCACTGTCGGCTTTCGCGAATACTGGTACCCGGTCATGCGGACGCGCCAGCTCAAGCGCTGGGCGGTGCGGACTCTGCTGGGCGACCACGTGCTGTTTTTCCGCGACGGCGGCAAAATCTACGCCCTGAACAACCGCTGCATGCATCGCGGCGTGCCGCTGTCGGTTACTGTCAACCGCTTCGGCGGCCGTGGCGGTCCGCGTCAGGAGTTCCCGGGCACCGTTACCTGCTCTTATCACGGCTGGACGTACGACCTCCCGTCGGGCACGCTCGTGGCAGCGCTGCCGGACGGGCCAGAGTCACCGATCTGCGGCAAGGTGCGGCTGAGGACCTACCCGGTGGAGGAGCGGTTGGGTTGGGTCTGGATCTACATGGGCGACGCCAAGCCGCCGCCAGTAGAGACGGACATCCCCAGGGAGCTGCTCGAGAACGGGCACTATTTCTGGGGCATTCGGGTGACGCTCAGGGATGGCAACTGGCGCTGGCCCTTGGAAAACGCAGCGGACGAGGCCCATCCGCGCTACCTGCATCGCGATGCCTTGTTCCAGTATTTCAAGCGGGCTCAGCCTGCCTGGATGCGCACCAAGGTGTCGTTCATCGAAGATGGCCGGTACATGACTTACACGCCTTACGAAGTGCACCGGGAGGCTGAATACCCTGGTCTGGGGAAATGGCCGCCTAAGCGCTGGTACCACCGCGGCAAGAGCGCGGTGCAGCGAGTGTGCGTGGGCCTGCCCTGCAACGTTCGGGTCAATCAGCCGAAGTACACCATCTTCTCGTGGTACGTCCCAGTGGACGCCGATCACCACCTGGCCATTCAGACGGCAGTGAGATTCGGCCGCGGCCCGAAGGTTTGGGCCTTCAAGCTCTACTACTGGCTGTTCTTCCGCTGGGTTCAGCAGATGATGTTCGGTAACCAGGACTACCAGATGGTCAAGGTGATGGATTCCCCCCCTGAGCGGCTATTCCGGCCAGACTTGTCGATCATCGCCTGGCGCAAGATGTGTGAGCAGGCCCGGGGCGCGAGCGATGCCGGCCCGCTGCCAGCCGCGATCCAGGAGGGGGAGCTGCGCGAGCTGACTCGCGAATACAGCGCCACGACCTAAGAAAACCACGGCAGGAGCAGCAATGGCCGACCAGCAGTGGAGCCGGCTCTACTACGACGACTGGGTAACGTGCGAGGGTCTCGATCTCATGCGAGGTAACAAGGTCGAGAACGTCTACACAGTTTCCCTGAAACACTGGGCGCGGACGGGCGGACAGGCGGTCCACATCCAGCTGGACGGCACCGGCGATCTGAATGCCGCCTACGTGCAGGAGATTCCACCGGGCAAAGCGCTGGAGCCGCAGCGCCACGTGTACGAGGAACTGGTCTACGTGCTGTACGGACGCGGCAGCACCAGCGTTTGGTATCCCGGTGCAGCCAAGAACAGCTTTGAGTGGCAGGCGGGCAGTCTATTCTCGATCCCCCTGAACGCGTGTTACCAGCACTTCAACGGCTCAGGTCAGGAACCTGCCCGCTATGTGGCCGTTACTACGGCCCCCATCATGATGAACCTGATGCGCAACGACGACTTCATCTTCGAGAACGACACGGTGTTCCCCGAGCGCTACAACGGCGAGCACGATTACTTCACGGGAGAGCTGCAAACCGAGACGTACAGCGGCTGGGGGTTTCCCTATTCCGTAGCGGTGAGCAACTTCTTCTCCGACATCAATGCCATACCGCCTGAGATCCTCAACCATGGCCATCGAGGCACTGGTACCAGCGGCCTGAGCTTCATCCTGGCCAACGGCGTCCTCGGCTCGCACATCCTCGAGGTGCCAGGCGGTGTGTTCACCAAGCCGCACAGGCATGGGCCTGGCGCACACGTGCTGTGGCTGAAGGGTGAGGGCTACTCGATGCTCTGGCCCGATGGCGGCGAGCTGCTGCGAGAAGACTGGGGGCCGGGCACGATGCTGGTGCCGCCCAGCTGGTGGTGGCACCAGCATGCGGTGGTCAGCAAGGAGCCGGCCCAGCATCTGGCTCTGCGCCTGGGCAACACGCACCATCGCCTGAATCGTCTGAGCAGCGGAACGCTCAAGAACGCCAAAGAGGGCGGGAGCCAACTGGATTTCGAGGACTTGCCGGATGGCCTCGGCGAGCAGTTGAAGCGCACCTTTGCCGAAGAGTGCGCCAAGCGCGGCACGTTAGTTCAATGGGAAACCGTGGAGGGATTGTGACACCAGCGGCAAGCGCCGCCACAGGCGCGACGGGCAATGGACAGGGCGGCTGGAACCGCCTGTACTTCGACGAGTGGGTAGCCCGCGAGGGGCTGGACCTGATCCGCGGCTACAAGGTGGACAACGTCTACACCGTGGAGCTCAAGCCCTGGGCTAGGACGGGTGGCCGCGCGGTGCAGATTCAGTTGGACGGCACTGGCGATCTCAACGCTGCCTACGTGCAGGAGATTCCA
>WNFB01000415.1_pt1 | contig 33703 bp, 33 predicted proteins | sample 5400501 | NCBI WGS metagenome assembly WNFB01 (sample SAMN13153341, study PRJNA577476) | soil metagenome | isolation source: 200 cm saprolite under Douglas fir tree site 2 hole 1 | place: USA:California | collected 2015-04-18
ATCCATTGCACACTGACAACCGAATAGTGTTTGCCGGTTCCAAGGTAAGCTCCCTTGGGTAAAAGCACTAGCGAACCAAACCGTTCAGCGTGCCAATCGATGACGTAGGCAGAGCCCACAAGCCACCTACCGAGATTGCAACGAACGCCGGGGCAGGAAGTGCCCCACGTAAGCCCTTGCGGGTACGTTCCGCAAGTGGGACTGCGTAGAAGCCCCTGGCTTTAGCCATGGGGTGCTTCACAAAGGGATAACCACAAGCGTTGTATCATCATCCACCATGTGACCGCTCTGCCGCTCTTTTTCAACGAGTTCGGCGAAACGGCGCGGGTCGGTCAACGATGGAAGGATATTCCAGGTAGTTTGCTGCTGCTCAAATTGAGAAAGCAACCATTGTGCCAGTGCGTCGGTTGCCATCAGCAGGACATCGCCACGACGCCAGTGGCCACTCTTAAAGCGAAAATATGGGGCGAGCGTGGACACGTTGTTCCCGGTGCTGGTCAGCAGTGGTGGTCTGTCGCTGAATCCTGCACTGCTATCCAGCGGGAAACTAAATCGAGGTCGCAACGTACCAGACCTATCGCCTCGAAAGATGAACAGGCAGGTATCGCCTATAGCCGCCGCATGCCAGGAATTGTTCTCACGGTTCAGCAGGAGGCCGAGGAAGGTGGACGATGCTCCTGTTTGCAATGTCCTGCGAAAGACATCCGCGGAGAGTGGTTTCTCGCCGATGAGCTGGTTACGCTCATCAATCTTCCATTTCCAGGTCTCTTGTATCCATCTGTGCCAGCGTTCACGTGGTTCTTGCAACCAGAGAGCAAGCGTTTCTGCATCAATTTCTTGAAAAGGCCATTTAAGCCATTGTTGGCCAAGAAGCGTGGCCCATGGACGCGGGAGACTACTTCCACTGGCACCATCACAGAGTGCAAAGTAGGTCTCATCATCGGAGATGACGCAGGCATCATCGCTGGCGATGGGATTATCGTTGCCTTTCACCATGCTAAAGGAACGTGCCACTTTCGGTCGCGGTATGCTATAGAGGGGATCGGTCTCGAAAAGTGGGGGGAGAGTACTCGGATCGATACGCGGCTTGCGTTGGGCCAGGGGAGCTTCTACTCCACTCATATCAGGATCGTAGGTGACAGGGAGGGATCCGGAATAGGGGCGAAAGTAATCTGCTGGATATGGTCCTACCTGCCCAGGGTCATGCATAGGCTTTTGATTGACCATCTCGGTGGGACCCAGGAAGGTAATAGCAAGGAAGCCGATCAACGCTAGCACGCACAAGCCGATACCCAGGCTGGTGGACAGTAAGCTTTGTGAACGGGTATCAGAAACCGCGACAGAGATGAGCCCCAGTAGGAAAGCGGCGAAGCTTGCGCTGCGGCAGATGCCAGGTGCAAGTGCGGGCTGTTGCCAGGCCATCCGGCCTTGTCTTATCAGCTCAAATAATGCATATGCTGCTGTGATCAGCACGATAGCGAATGAAGCCACGTGCGGGAATTGGCCAAAGAACGAGTTTGTCGCAGGTGTCGAGCTTGCCGGAGGTGATGTCAGGTGCTCGGCGGCTACAGCCAGAGCCACTCCGATGGCAACACAGAGAATAGGGACATTGAGTGCCACATTGGTTGTGTTTCCCGAGGTGGAAGCAGCAGGTGGTTGAGCCATGACTGTCCTCTCTACTAAGAAATTGGCGATGACCTCGCTTGCTATCGCTCGAAATTTTGGCTTGGCCGCGTTCCCCAACTGAGGAAGTCAATGAGATCGGCGGGATTAGCATTATAGATGAAACCACGAGCGCCATCAGGTAATCCTGCGTTAAAGGACTCACGAGCGCGCTTAGCCATGGTGGCCGGTATTTCGCTCGACATCTCAAAGAGGTTGACGGCCCATTCACGCTCATCGGCATTTGAAACATTGCGGGAAATCACTTGAGCATCGCGCGGGAAAACAAGGTGGCTGGTACTATTGCTGGTGAGGTGACAACTAAACAAGAGCACATGCCCGTCATCGGTATAGAGCCGGCGTATGCTTTTTGCCGCCTCGATGGGGTCGCCTTCGCCGTTGTGAGCGCCATCGGTAATGTTGATGACGATGGGTGGAAACGACTGGCGACGGCGTAAGTCTGCCTGGAGCCAATCCTGTACGACTCTATAGGCTCTCTGCAAAGCTTTTGCCATCTCGGTCTTGGTGCTATCAGCGGTATAGTTGATCCAAAAGGGCTGCATTTCCTGTACCTGAACCTTCTTGCCCTGGACGCGATCATACTTCTCCACCAGCACTGGTCTGCGTCCAATCGGATTTTCGGCAAGGTCCTTGATAGAGGCCGGCGCGCCTTGTCTATTGTCAAGGAGTGGCGTCACTTGATTGCCATAGCCCAGGACCAACAAATCGCAGTAATCTTTGAGGCGACCCGTCTGAGAGTCAATGGGAGTGTTGTTAATAACCGATACAATCAGGTCATTGAGAGCCAATGTTGCCATCTCGCCATTGGTATACTGCCGATTGCCTATCTGTACCGGTTGGCGCATCGACCCCGATTGATCCAACAGAAAAATTAATAGGCCGCGATGTTGTCTATTCCAGGATTTTCTGTACGAATCCTCTGGTTCCCAGGTTGCCATGGCATGCCACCTTTCTATTAAGTTTGACCTGTTGGGGTATCATGAGTATTGATAGATGCGTACATATGTACATGACTATAGTATTGCATGATAATGTGAGCAAGTCAATAGGGAGAGCTATTCCATTTTATTAGCATGAAAAGATAGTGCCATGCGATTAGCATTTTTGTTCGAAGGGCAGGGTTGTCATAAAACTGGAAAGAAGTTGCTCCATTAATGGAAGGGTGTATGAAATAGTTGTTGGAAGGGGCGTAGGGACTCGATTTATCGCGTCCACGGGGTGGGGCAAGGCTACACGCTCGATTGATTACCCACAACTATTTCATACACCCTTGATGGAATACTGACTGTACATCTGACTGAAAAAAAGTTAGAATAGGATGGGTATGTCAAGATGAGTACGTGCGGTTTTTCATATTTGTAGTAAGGAGTTCTAGCGTGATGGATGGATTCATATTCTGGCGGTTTGCACATCCGATAGTGGCGTCTGCTCCTTCCCCAAACGATCCTCTCAACACGATCACAGCGAGCTTGCTTGTTGTTCTGGCTATTGCGCTCCTGCTGCTTGCCTTAGCCGCATTTTTCTCCTATTCCAGAACGAGTAGGCAGAGCTCTCAAGCGCAGGGAAGAGCGCCTAGAAGAGTGCAGAGGAATGTAAGCGCTATTGCCAGCATCATGCTAGCAGTTCCTGTGGTCTGGCTGTTAGTGGTGGGGATCGGTACATCCGCTGGGCAACCAACTCCAACACCTGCAGCCAAGCCTCATAATATGACACCGACTCCTACACTAAGCCCAGCTGCAGCACTTGCCAGAGATCTCTTGGCTGCTGGAACTCTCACCGTGGGCAGTGATACGACCAATCCACCCCAGGAATACATTGATCCAAACAATAATAACCAACCCACAGGGTTTGATATTGATCTCATCACTGCAATTGCACACAAATTGGGCCTTCAGGTAAAAATAGTTTCCACACCTTTTAGCTCTCTCTTGGATGACCTGAATAACAAACAATTCGATGTGGTTATCTCGGCGGTTAACATGACTCCTGACCGTCTAACGAAATCCGATTTCGTTTCCTACTTCAAGGGGAGCGAATCGCTACTCGTGCAGGCGAGCAACCCTAAGCGTTTTAAGCAGTTGAGTGACCTATGCGGGTTGTCTGTTGGCGTGCAGAATGGCAGTAGGGAGCAGGTTGAACTAAATGACACCAATACTGCGTGCCAGACTGCAAGGAAACCTGGGATCATAGTCACCCCAGCAGCAACCGAGGTAGATGTTATCCAATTACTGCTCCAGGGGTTAGTCAATGCGACCTACCAGGACACTGCTGCCGTTGACTACTACATGCCGCAGAATCCAGGAAAGTTTGTGGTTGCTGGAGAGATCGCTGCTCCCAATGAAGGGATCATGATTCGTAAAGGCGATACCGCTATGTTCAACGCAGTGAACGCCGCATTTGCTTCGTTGAAGCACGATGGGACGTACCATAAACTCCTTGGCAACTGGCATCTTACGAATGAAGCGATTGCTGTAATCGATCGGCGATCATGGTCTATTGCTTGATTGTAGCCGATGAGGCGGGAACTCCTGTTAAGAGTACTGTCCCATGCCTTCACTTCACTCTGCCTCTTATCCTCCGATCTGCACGCTCAAGCTGCATCCGGTAGACGTTTTCGAACGTAGCTTTCAGCCGTCTCCAGGCCGAGGCCGCGCCGGACCTCGAGGAAACGCACAATGGCGTCGCGGCTGAGTATGCCGACCAGGCGGCCGTTTTGTACTACGGGCAACTGATTGACGTCTCGACCGGCCATCAAAGGTAAGACATCGTTCAAACTTTGCTGGGGAGAAACCACGTGCAGGCGCTCCAGAGGAATCATGGCATGACCGACGGGAACTTGTGCCCATTGGTCACGCGGGACATGGCGAATATCGCTCAGCGTTATCAAGCCGGCTAGTTGATCAGCCTGCATAACAAGAGCAGAGCGGAGGCCACCTGGCAAAAAGTATTCGTCGACGAGTCTTTGCAATGAGATGTTGGCGGGGACCGTAACCAGATTTGTATTCATCACGTCGCTGACGGTGACGCCACGGAACATGGACTGCAACATGACCTGGGAATTGGCAGATTGGGCTGCGCTCAACAGGAACCAACCGATAAAACCAATCCAGATTCCATTCAATATGTTGCCGCCAAAGAACTGCCAGATGCCCCAGAGGATGAAGAGGTAGGCAATAATCTGACCCACAATGGTGACTATGCGAGTGGCTCTCTGCAGGCTTCCGGTGACTTTCCAGATGATTGAACGTAACACTCGCCCGCCATCGAGAGGGAAGCCTGGGATCAGGTTGAAGATGCCTAACAGGACGTTGGTAACGGCGAGATAGGCTAGTATCGCTACGATTGGGGATTTGCTTCCTCCGAAGGGCAACTGAAGTAGGTAGGCTAACAGGCCAATCAGCAGGCTGACTACCGGGCCAACCACAGCCATTTGGAACTCGACGCCTGGACTTGTAGGTTCCTGCTCGATGTTGGAGACACCACCAAAGATGAATAGTGTAATGTTTTTGACGGACAAACCACGCGCACGAGCAACGAGCGAATGGGCCAACTCATGTAAGAGCACTGAGACGAACAGGAGTAGCGCCGAGACGAGGCTGATCACCCAATACGTGGTGGCTGTCCATCCCGGATAAAATATCGGGAACCAGCCGGTGGCAAGTGACCAGGTAAGGAGTACGAGGATGATGAACCAGCTAACGTTAATATAAATGCTGATTCCAGCGATCTTGCCGAGATTCAATGAGCCGGGCATATGACGCTCCTTTCAGGGGTGTTATGCATGAATATATAGGGATGTTAGAGCAGAACGGACGATAAGTGCAAGCACAACCACAGGAAGGCGCCGGTGATAAAATATGCGTAGATGAATTGTAAGCTAGAGAGAGTTTTTAGGGGATGAATAAAGATGATATCGCTTATCACACTTGCTAAAGTACTCGTTGGTGCCATCTGTCTTATTGTCGGTCTGAACTTGCTTATACGCCAGCGAGTCTTTAGCGGAAGGATGCTCTCAGCCACAGGTGTCGTTGTTGGGCTGGATATTATTAACGATGAAACACGTTCTGCTGTGGTGAGATTTACGACGCGTAATGGGGAGAGTAGAGAGGCTAAGGTCTTGACTTCTGGTGAATACAAGGTTGGGGAGCAGGTTACTATTCTGTATGATCCGATGAACCCGCTTGAGGTAAAAGTTCAGTCAATTCCTGAGCATTGGCTTTTGCCTCTGGGTTTCATGGCGGTTGGGGTATTGCTGTTGCTATCTCTGTTGTGGAGATAATCAAGTAGCAAGTACAACGAAGCGACAGTGTGGTGTCTCGCCACAGTCCTATATCATCTGATTGGTGTTGTGGCTCCTGGCCGGTCCAGGAGACGGTATTGCTGCCGCTATTATTGGGTTCATTGGGTTGGCTGCTGTCCTTAATGACAACCATGATGTCCCAATGGAGACAACGGAGACAAGTGTCCCCAATTGAGACTAACATCATGACCACACGTAGTATAATGAGTGTGTAGATATAAACTGATGACGCCGACAAAGGAGAAGGTCACGATGCAATTGCGCTTGCAGGTTCCTGAGCAGCTCACTGGGAAAAGTCAGCAACAGTTAGAGGCACTCGCCTTCGAAGCCCTTGTTGTGCGGCTCTATGCGCTGGGGGAACTCTCCTCAGGGGAAGGAGCTAAGCTATTGGGCCTGACGCGGCGCGAGTTTCTCGATCTGCTGGGCCAGTATAATGTCTCCCTTTTTGATGATGAAATAGACCTCAAGAAGGAGGCCGGCTACGGATAGCCCTCCGGTCGTGACCAATACAACCCCGCTGATCACTCTTGCAGGGGTTGGGCTCCTTGACCTCCTTCCGCTCTTGTATGGCAAGGTCTGGGCTCCTCACATCGTACTAGATGAATACCAGGCAAAGGCACCACCAACCGAACCGGATCTGGCCCAGGCATCATGGCTCACGGTGGTAGATGCCGTCATCATCGATCCTACGCTTCCCCTATTGGATGTCGGCGAGGCAGCAGCGCTCTCTCTGGCACAAACGATCGGGGCACGACTGATCCTACTGGATGAACGTAAGGCGCGGCGGATCGCTGCTCGCATCGGTTTGCAGGTCGCTGGAACGTTAGCAGTGCTGCTGCGGGCCAAGCAGCAGGGACTCATCGCTGTGATCTGGCCATATATCACTCAAATGCAGAGCCAAGGAAGACGATTTCACCCCGATCTCATTGCCCGTCTCCTCGAGGACGCTGGCGAATAATGCTAGCCGTAGACAATGCGATGATTGGCCCTTCTCTTCATAAGGATCGTTATTGCTTTGCCTGCCCACTGCTGTTTCGGATAACCGAATAAATTCATTATAAAAACTGCCTTTGCGCATCATGCCATGCCTCTCATACTCAATTGAACACGGCCACGCTGCATATCGACTTTGAGGACGCGCACCTGTACTACCTGGCCGACGGCTACCACGGTTAGCGGGTCTTTGACGTAGCGGTCGGCTAGCTCTGAGATGTGTACCAGGCCATCTTGCTTGACGCCGATGTCGATGAAGGCTCCGAAGTCGACGACGTTGCGTACGGTGCCTTGTAAGATCATGCCGGGTTGCAGGTCTTCCATTTTGATGACGTCGTGGCGCAGGATGGGCGCCGGCAAGGCGTCGCGTGGGTCAAGGCCGGGTTTTTCGAGGTTGTCCAGGATGTCGTTGAGGGTCGGGAGGCCGACGCCAACTTTTTTGGCTATATCAGCCCAGGCGGTTTGTTCAAGATTATCAGCGGCAGTAGCCCCCCGATTTATCGTGGGGGTGCGGTTACGGTTGTTGCGGCCAAGACTGTGTTGCAGTTTGACCAACTGGCGGAATTGCGCGATGCGCTCGGCAGGTTTGCTAGATTTACTATCAGCGTTAGTGGGGAGCATGTCGAGTATGGCTCGGGCAGCGGCATAACTTTCCGGGTGAATAAAGGTGTTGTCGAGAGGCTCAATGCCGTTGGCAACTTTGAGGAATCCTGCTGCCTGTACGAAAGTGGCAGGACCAAGCCCAGGAACTTTGTGTATTTCTTCACGCGAATGGAATGGCCCATGCTGCTCGCGGTATTTGACGATGGCGTTGGCGACTCGTGTATTGATGCCCGACACATGCTTGAGCAGTGCGGCGGAGGCAGAATTGACTTCGACGCCGGCGAAGTTGACACACGAGACGACGACACGATCGAGCATGGCGGCCAGTTCCTTCTGATCTATGTCATGCTGGTATAGTCCTACCCCGACGGCTTTAGGGTCGATTTTCACCAGTTCGGCCAGGGGGTCTTGCAGGCGGCGGGCAATGGAGATGGTGCCGCGCTGCGTTACGTCGAGGGTGGGAAATTCTTCACGAGCCGCCTCCGATGCAGAGTAGACCGATGCCCCAGCTTCGTTAACGATGACATAGCCAATGTGGCCGCCTTTGCCTGTCTCTTGTTCAAGCTGATGAATGAGCGCGGCGACCATCTGCTCTGTTTCACGCGAGGCGGTGCCGTTGCCTATGGCGATGACGCTGATGTTGTGTTGTGCCAGCAGATTGCGCAATGTCTGTTGTGCTTTCTCTGGCTGGTGCAGGTAGATGGTGTCTGATGCGATGTATTTGCCAGTTTCGTCGACGATGGCCAGTTTACAGCCTGTGCGATAGCCTGGGTCAATGCCGAGCACTTTGCGTCCACGCAGTGGGGGCTGCAAGAGGAGGTTGCGCAGGTTGGCAGCGAAGATGTTGATGGCGTGTTCTTCTGCCTGTCGTGTGAGTTCTACTCGCACTTCACGTTCCATGGCAGGTGCGAGGAGACGTTTGTAGCCATCTTCCATAGCGTCTGCGAGTTGTCCGGCGAAGGGCGAGGTGGCTTTGATGGGGTAGTGCCGGATGATGTCGGGCTGCGCCTGCTCATAGGCGAGTGAGACGCTGATACGTAGTACTTCCTCTCGTTCGGCGCGGTTGAGAGCCAATACGCGGTGCGGGACGAGTTTGGTGACGCTTTCGTTGAAGTCATAGTAGAGCTGGTAGAGGCCATTGGGGTCCTTTGCTGCGACATTTTCTGGGTCGGCCAGCCTGGCACTAATGGTTGAGCGTTTGAAGAAGGTCGCACGTACACTGCCACGTACGTTGGCGTCTTCGGCTACGGTTTCGGCGGCGATGTCGCGTGCGCCTGCATACGCTTCGAGGCTGGTGTCGATACCTTTTTCGGGATTGAGGAAGGGCTGAGCGTGCTGTTCGAGGATGGTTTGTATGTTGCCCTTGAGTTCAGGCTGTTGCAGGATGAGGTCGGCCAGCGGTGCCAGTCCTTTTTCGCGCGCGACGCTGGCACGGGTTTTGCGTTTGGGACGATAGGGTAAGTAGAGGTCCTCTACTTCCTGCAGCATTGTGGCGGCGAGAATGGCGGCGGCGAGTTCACCGGTGAGTTTGCCCTGTGCATCGATGAGTCGCCGGACGTCAGCTTTGCGCTCGTGCAGTGCACGTAGGGCTGCAGTGCGGTCGGCGATGGTTTGGATTTGTACTTCGTCGAGGCTACCGGTGATTTCTTTACGATAGCGTGCGATAAAGGGGATGGTGTTGCCTTCGTCGAGTAGTGCTATGGTGCGTGCAATGGGTCCACTGCCCAGGCCCAGTTCTACACCGAGGATGTGGGCAAGTTCGGCGATGGATAGGGATTCTGTAGGGGCGTGATTAATCACGCCCGTACGTGCGGTTGGTTGTGTTTGGTTTTGAGTTGTCAAGAATATTGCCTGCCTTCTATAGTTGCTATGATCAAGTTGTGCTGAGGTTGATGGTACCACAGCCGCGCCCTTTCGCGCAAAAATGAACCCCACCCATGTGCAATCCATGGGTGGGGAGGTCTCCCAAAATGTAGTGGCACGGGGCGGCAAGGTGGAGTGGTGGGGCCCTTGCGGGTGCCAGGCTTTGTGACGTTATTCGACGTCGCCGCGCTTGCCTTGCAGTTGATGCTCGTAAGCTTTCTTGAAGGCATTCAGACTGCGTTGTACTTCGCCACGCTGCTCCAAGAGATTGGCATAACGAGAGTAGGCGCTTGCTGCAAGTTCATGAGCATGGGACGAGTCTAACAGCTCCAGTGCCTGTGTGAAGAGCTTATCGGCGGCGGCGAAATCACCGTTCTGGTGGTGGATCTGTGCCAGGGCGATTAGCGCCTGTCCCTGGGTTTGGGGATCCTGACTTGAACGTGCATATTTCAGCGCTTCCTGTGCTTCGTGCTCTGCTTCCTTTGAATTGCCGCGTTTGAGCAGGAGTTCTGCCAGGCTGGTAAGACAAATAGAGACCGAGACATCATCATCAAGCTCGCGCTCAATGGCGATAGCACGCCGGTATTCTGCCTCTGCACCATCGAAGTCGTTCTGCCTCTCCAGGGTCTTGCCCAAACGCTGGTGTGTCATACCGACAAGCCGCTGCTCATCGCGCATCTGGTAGAGTGCCAGGCCGCGTGTAGCATAGTCGCGTGCGATCGTCAGTTTGCCTGCTTCCTTATAGTTGCGACTGATCTCCATATACTTTTCAGCGAAGCTCTTGCTGTCGTGGCTCATTCCATCCAGGGATTCCAGGGCGCGATGGTAATAGGAAACTGCTTTCTCCGGGTCTCCGAGACGGAAGTAATCGTTGGCCAGGTTGCTGAAAACATCGAGTGAGAAAAAAGGGTCATTGATATATCCATTCTCGATAGCAGCATTACAGCGGAGGTGATTCTCCATCGCCAACGTGTAATTATATAGCGAGAAGTATGCTTTTCCTAGCAGGTTGCGAGCGCGTTCAATGTACTCGATATCATTGAGACCCTCGCCTTGAGAGACGGCAGCACGCAAGTCGACGACCGCTTCTTGATATTGGTTCGCGCTGAGGTGGATCTGTCCACGAAGCAGAAACAGTCGATATGCTTGATCGGTGGTGATACGTTCGGGCTGGATAGGTGCGAGAAGCTGTTCAGCTTCCTTGTAGGCATGCTGGTGTACGAGGATATTGGCCTGCAACAGGTCGACATCGACACGCTGGTCAGGTCCTGAGTCTGCGGGCGAGTAGCCGACAGCCCTGGCTTCGGCTGCACCGGCGGGGGAACCCTCCAGTAGAAAGGTCAAAGGGACGTCCAGACGCTTGGCGAGGATGGAGAGTGCCCGTAGTGAAGGGCGAATCTTCCCTCGCTCTATGGCTGAAATATAAGAGATCGAAAACTCAGGTGCCGCAAGTTGGGCCTGCGTGAGACCGAGCTTGGTACGAACTTCTCTTATATTTGTACCAACCCGCGCGGCAACGGCCCTGCCGACGTTGGCAGTTTCAGTTGATGGCATACAACACAAATCCTTTCTATGATATCCTTTTTCTTTCATTAGAAGAAAAGGATATCTTTGTAGATATTTTGGGTTCTAGTAATTGAATCACCTGGCATATCGAGTCGCTGTTTTTCTTCTTACTCTAAGATACATCAACTGCTCTTCCCTAAAACGAGATTTTGAGCAGTATGTACCAGCAAGAAATATCATCCTAGATGATACTGTATATGATACCACTAGACAACGTTATATGTCAACTAATAAACAGGTAAGATTTTCTCATTTGTACGAAAAATCAAATCAATGTAGCAAAGCATTTGTGGATTGAAATTATTTTCGAGGGCACATGATGCTGTAGAGTACATTGTTATCGTAATGAATAGATGGCTACATTAAAAAATACATACCCAGCTTTGGAATGTAAGGTATGTATTAGTAACTGCTGCAAGTTACCGATCAAGCTATACTCTCTCCTCACTATCATACATGAGCTACAAAGAATTGTAGTACAAATCATCATCTTTAACCCCAAGAAAGTCTTAAGAAAAGGCCGACGCGGATAGCATATTACTTGACAATTGACAGAAAAAGGATTTAAGTACACTCATATAAACCATAGAGGTTTTTGATCTTGGAATATTATATTAAGGAGAGAGACGACATGGATAGCATCTATCAACTCTTCAATGCAACCGTCGAACGATTTGCAGAACGTCCTGCGCTCATCGAACCGGTTGAGAGAGGTGAGATGTCCACCATGACATATGGGGTGCTGCAGGAGCAAGCACGTCGCTTCGCGGGTTACCTGCAGGGGCAACAGATTGGGAAAGGGGACCGGGTGTGCATCTGGTCGGCTAGTTGCTCAAATTGGATGGTCGCTTTTCTGGGAGCATTGCTTGTGGGTGCGGTTGTTGTTCCACTGGATGTGAATACGAAGGAGGACTTCCTCGCACGTATTGCGGAAACCACGGAGGCCAAACTCCTCGTGACTACAAAAAAACAATATGCGGGCCTCAAGCAGCCGCCGCTGCCACGGGTTGATATCGACGCCTTGCCACAAGAGACGCTGGATGCAACGAAGTTACCGGCAGTTAACGGTGACGATTTAGCAGAGCTGGTCTTTACCTCCGGCACAACGGGTCAACCGAAGGGCGTGATGCTTAGTCATGGTAATATCACCAGTAATGCTACCGCGGCGGTCGGCGTCGTCAACATCCAGACAAATGACCGGGCACTTTCTATCCTTCCACTCAGTCACATGTTTGAAATGACCGTAGAGATAGCCCTGCTGCATTCTGCGGCAAGCGTTGTCTATGCACGCACACTCGTACCGGACGCTCTGCTGAAGCTATTCGGAACGCAGCACGTCACCTGCATGGTGCTGGTACCGCAGGCGCTGCAACTCTTCCTGAACAGTATTGAGCGTGAAGTGCGTCGCCAGAAGCGAGAAAAGCAGTTTGAGATGCTTCTGAGTGTCGCTGCTCGCCTGCCGTTCGCATGGCGACGCATCCTCTTTGGCACTATCCACAAGCGTTTTGGCGGTCACTTCCGCTTTTTCATCAGTGGAGGGGCATATCTGCCGCCGAAGTTGGCCGAACGCTGGGAGAACATAGGGTTCCGTGTCATGCAGGGCTATGGGGCGACCGAGTGCGCGCCGATTGTTGCTGCTACCCCTTACAACGAGCATGTGCTTGATTCCGTCGGTAAACCCCTCCCCGGTGTAGAGGTTCGTATCGCTGAGGACCAGGAGATTCTCGTGCATGGACCAAACGTGGCATTAGGGTACTGGAAGAATCCTGAGGCAACCGCTGAGGCCTTTGAGAATGGCTGGTATCATACCGGCGATCTTGGGTACCTGGATGCCAGGAACTATCTCTATCTGAAGGGTCGCAAGAAAAACTTGATTGTGCTCGCCAATGGCATGAATGTGTATCCTGAAGACATCGAAAACGTGCTATCTGCGAACCCTCTGGTCAAGGATGCCGTGGTCTTCGGACTGATGGAAAAGGATCAAGGGCCAGAAGTACACGCGATACTGTTGATGGAGGATCCGAGCAAGGCCAAGGCGGTTATACAGCAGGCCAACAAACAACTCGCTGCACATCAACAGGTGCGCGGCTTCACTATCTGGCCCGAAGCTGACTTCCCGCGCACACATACCCTCAAGGTGAAGCGGCACGAGGTGCTCAATACATTGCAGCCGAAGCGGCAGGAGGAGTAGCGTGCTCTACCTGGTCGCTACGCCGATTGGGAATCTGAACGATATTACGCTGCGGGCGCTGGCGGTATTGCGCGAGGTTGATGTTGTTGCCAGCGAGGACACGCGTAAAACCGGTATGTTACTCAAGCACTTCGACATTCACAAGCCGCAAATTTCGTTCCACGAATACAATGAGGAACGAGCGGGCGAGCAAATCGAGGAGTTACTGCGACAGGAGAAGTCGGTCGCGGTGGTCACGAATGCGGGCACGCCAGGCATTTCCGACCCGGGCTTTACGCTTGTGCGCCGGGCGATCAATGCTCAGTTGGAGGTGACGATGATCCCAGGACCAACGGCGTTTGTGATGGCTCTGGTGTTGTCGGGTTTGCCCGTTCACGGCTTTACCTTTCGTGGTTTCCCGCCACGGAAATCTGCTGCCAGGCGCAAATTCATGGAGATTGATAAAGAGTCGCCTCATACATTGATTTTCTATGAGAGTCCCTATCGCCTGGAGGCGTTCCTACAAGATGCGCTTGAGGTGTTTGGTGATAGGGAGGCGGCGATTGCCAATGATTTGACGAAGATGTTCGAGTCGATTCAAAGAGGGACGCTCTCTGAACTCGTGCAACAGGTGGGGAAGGAGAAGCCGAGGGGGGAGTATATTGTTGTGATTGCGGGGACGAAACTGTAAGGGGCCGGTTCACCGTGCCCACTGCCGATTTATCGGCCCCCGTCCTGGGGAGGTACATGGATGTAGACCCGCTGATCATATCGATTGCATATAATTTGCCGGTGAATCGGAACATTACAGTCACCCCTAATAGCGAGTCCCTACGGCGGGTGGAAGCTGGTTCAGTTCCTGGAGATCGGTCTGAGAAAGCGTTACTGAGAGCGCTCCGAGGTTCTCGTCCAGGTACTCTGCGTGTTTTGTTCCCGGAATGGGAATGACCTGCTCACCCTGGGCCAGCACCCAGGTCAGGGCAACCTGTCCCGGCGTGACATTATGGCGTCGTGCAATCTCCTCGACCCGCTCGACAAGGGCGAGATTCTGAGCCAGCGTTTCTTCTTGAAAACGCGGGAGACGCGAGCGGAAGTCGTTGGGGCCGAACAGGCTTGTGGAGCGGTAGCGCCCGGTCAGAAAGCCACGGCCCAAGGGCGCGAACGGCAGGAAAGCTACTCCGTGCGCCTGGCACCAGGGCAGTATCTCTGCGAGAACGTCACGGGTCCAGAGCGAAAGCTCGGATTGCAGCGTGGCAAAGGGATGGACCTTGATCGCGCGCTCCAGGGGAGGCAGATCGCACTCGGAGAGGCCAATAGCCCGAACCTTGCCGACGGCAACCAGTCAGGCGAGCGCACCAATGCTTTCTTCGATTGGCACTTGTGGATCGGGGCGGTGCAACTGGTACAGATCGATGACCTCGACGCCCAGGCGGCTCAGCGAAGCATCACAGGCGGCCTTCAAATGTGCGGGAGAGCCATCGTTGCTCAAGGTGCGAGTAGCAGGATCAGTGACGACCAGGCCACCTTTCGTAGCTAGAACGACCTGTTCCTGGCGCCCCTTGATAGCACGTCCCACGATCTCCTCACTGGTAAACTGGCCATAGATATCAGCGGTATCAAGGAGTGTGATCCCCTGATCCAGGGCATGCTGAACCAGGCGAACCGCATCAGCTTCGGGGATAAAGCCGTAGGTCCAATCGCTGAGACTCATGCATCCCAACCCGATCGCACTAACCTGTATACGGCTTGTACCAAGCGTTCGTTGTTGTAGCTGCGGCATAAAGCTTCTCGCTTGCTCGTTTTCTTTTATTTTAGCACTTGGTAAAATGAACCTTAAAGATTCTGGCCAACGACGTGATGAACCTTAACGTATAAGATCACACGTGGATCACCAGGATTGCGCAGGGAGTACCACAGTGTTCTGCAAGTGTATTGAAAAAGGCTCCGTTGGGATCTTCTTCAATCCGTTCAACAACACCGCGAAATTCGGCATAGGTATAGGGCTCTTCAACATCTGTTATGGAGAGAGATACACGCGGATCACGCTTGATATTCTGGTATTTCTTTCGATTGGTAGCATGTGTGAGTTTCATATATTCACCATCCCACAAAAACCACATGGGTGATGACTGCGGTTCTCCATTGGAACCAATGGTAGCGAGATGGGCAAATGTCTTTGATCGAAGTATTTTCTGAACCTTTGGATTACTCAAATCTGTCATGAAAAAATCCTCTCTCTCATATCTTCTCTTTCATGAATAGCTAGGAATGTAGCTATTTCCAGGTAGTGATCAACAAGGCTCGTAGAAGAACAAAAAAGATTCTCCACCTGGCATTTCGTTTGAGCATACGCAACCGATTAAGGGGGTGACTGTAACTTTCCTCCTATTTTACCACATGATTTTTGGATAAGCACTTATTTCATACGCCTCCAAAGTACCCGCGTCCTTGACAGACCTTTTCACCGTATGCTACCTTCGAGTTGAGGAAAACGACAACTTTTCGGAGGGAGACATGACGGCTCCGGCCACCTTTTGTGACGAGTGTGGCGCATCCAATCCGCTGCAAGCAACCCAGTGCTTCGCTTGCAACGCTGCCTTGCACCTTCCCGCATCCTCACCTCTTTTCCCGAATCAAGCCGGCCTTACGAACACTGCCATTTCGACAAATAAGGTCATACTTGCCCCTTCTTACCTGCTCCACTCGCGCTATAGCATCGTTCGCCAGATCGGGACCGGCGGCTTCGGAGCCGTCTACCAGGCCAAAGATACGCTGTTCAGTCATCGGCTAGTGGCGATCAAGGAGATGAGCCAGTACGGCCTCACTCCGCGAGAGCTGGCCGAGGCGACTGCTGCCTTTGAACGGGAAGCGCTCTTGCTTGCTGATCTTGCTCATCCCAATCTCCCGCGTATTCATGATCACGTCGTCACCACCTCACCCGCTGATTGGAAATACTCCGGATATTTCCTCTCCTACTCTAGTACCGTCTCCTGCTAATGCGACGATTCTCAGCCAGCCACTTTACACATACCGCGGTCATGAAGGATCAGTGACGGCTGTTGCCTGGTCACCCCATGGGAAGTACATTGCTTCTGCCGGCACTGTGGACGGCTCGGTGCAGGTCTGGGATGCGAGCACAGGAACCATCATCCTTATTCCTACTCTTGCAATCGATTCAACGGAGAAGAGACTTCCAGTTCAAACAAGCATGCCTGCTTATTTCGCAACGTACAACCAGAGAGTGGATGCTCTGGCATGGTCTTCGGACAGCACACGTATTGCTTCAGCGCTTGGCAACGACACCGTAGACGTGTGTAGTATAAAGACAGGGGATGCGATCCTTTTTCCTTTTAGTCCGCCTGGGAATGTCAATGCCGTGGCATGGTCTCCCGATGGTGCCAGCATCGCTGCTGTCAGTGGGAACATCTCTATCCAGGTGCGTTCGGCTACGACGGGAGACCTGTCATTGACGTATACCGGCCATGGTCAAGCTGTACTCACCCTCGCCTGGTCGCCCGATGGGAAACAAATCGCTTCGGGTGGGGTCGATGGCATCGTGCAGGTGTGGGATGCCGCTAGAGGATATACATACATGACCTATCGCGGCCATATTGCTGAAGTCAATGCTGTCGCCTGGTCACCCGATAGCAAGCAAATCGCCTCGGGCGGGACCGACGGTACCGTGCAGGTGTGGGATGCCGCTACAGGAAGCATACTTTTTACCTACCGTGGCCATGCAGGTGGAGTCAATACGGTCGCCTGGCAGCCCCAACAACCTCTGCTTTCCGGGCACGAAGCGCGTATTGCCTCTGGCGGTGCCGATGCCACGGTCCAGGTGCCCTGACGGCAAACTTTACCTGATGGATACTGGGACAGCCCCTCTAGCAGCCGTTATGCCAGAGAGTAGTTCTATCCATAATCTGGGGATGCTCCTGCATCAGGTACAGACAGGAAAAACGTTTGGTAGCTCTCGCCTGCAGATGGCTCTTCCAAGGCTGCGTAAGAGGTCCAAGCACGCGAAGCACCCGCAGTCTTTCCCGCTCAAGGTATTGATTCGGCAGATGCTGCACAAGGACGTTCGCAATAGGCCAAACAATATGGGTGTGATTAAGCAGGAACTGCAACACCTGGCGGCACAACAAATTACTCCATCAACCCCGAAGAAAAGCAGATTTTCTCGCCGCACGCTTTTCAAATTGGGAGGACTGGCGGCCGGGTATGTTGTACTCGCGGCAGCCAGCGGCTGGCTGACACGGCAAGTGGAAATTCTGTTACAGGGGCAGAGGCCGATTACAAGCTATAGTCCAAACCTGGGAGGCACCATCTACACCTATGATATCAAATCCTGTTAATTCCTGTATCTTTGCACGGTTGTGAGTTGCCTTCTCAAGCCTGTTGCACGAGCCATACATATAGTGATCGGCAGGATTTGATATGATACGCACAGTGGTGTCCTTGGAGTGGCATGGTCCCCAAATGGGACACGTGTTGCTATGGGAAATTGGAATGGCCATGTACAGGCATGGGACGCCAACACTGGACGCCATGTCATCAACTTTCAAGCTCCTGGCCTCCAAAGCCGAGTTGAGGCCGTCATCTGGCTACCTGACGGCAAGACGATCGCTGCTGGAGGTGATGATGCCGTCGTGTGGATCTGGAACGCGGCGACTGGACAGGTACAACGAATTTATCATGGACATGCCGATTGGGTCATCACGATCGCTTGTTCAACTGATGGTAAGTACATCGCTTCGGGAAGCAATGATCAGACCGTCCAGGTCTGGGAAGTTGCCACCGGACGCTCCATCTTCACCTACCGTGGACATTCCGGCGGCATAGGCTCGGTCTCATGGTCGCCCGATGGCAGGTACATTGCCTCGGCAAGCTTTGATACGACTGTGCAGATCTGGGAGGCTGCCACCGGACGCCACATTTTCACTTATCGTAGGCATTCAAAAGAGGTGTATACCGTCGCCTGGTCACCTGACGGCCAACGCATTGCCTCGGGGGGGAAGGACCATTCGGTACGGGTGTGGCCTGTAGCACTCTTCGAGAGCGATGAACAGCTCCAAAATAGTTCTTTCATAACGTATCGCGGGCACAACAGTGCAGTTCAGGCTGTAGCATGGTCTCCCGATGGCAAGCGCATTGCCTCGGCAGCCAACAACGTGCATCTTTGGAATGGCCTCACCGGGAAGCATATCTACACATACACCAAACATACCACCTCAATCACCCTGGAAGTACAAGCAGTCGCATGGTCGCCAAATGGCCGCTACATTGCCTCCGGTGGCATGGAAGGAACCGTGCAGGTCTGGAACGCCAGGTAGTCCCCCGATTTATCGTGGGGAATTCCTTTTTCCCCGTAGTCCCCCGATTATGAACTTTAACAAGCAACACCGGTAATGTTTTGTCACCCTGAGCGCAGCGAAGGGTCTCTCTCGGTGGGCAGAGAGATGCTTCGCTGCGCTCAGCATGACAGGACCGGCTTTGGTCGTTAAAATTCATTATCGCGGGGAATTCTTTTTCCCCGTAGTCTCCCGATTTATCGTGGGGAATTCCTTACACAGGCAATAGCTGGCACGCCTTGCCTATCGTGGTTGGCTGACTCATCGCGCAACCTGGCGTCACCAGGAAGGAGAATTGCGCACCACTCGAAGAAGTAAGGACAAGGTACTGCCCTTTTGCTCCTGTAATGTGCAGTGCACCAGTATGGGACGGTGCTAGATAGGTATGTGGCCCCACGTTCGTTTGCAGGTCAAGAGAAGTTGTCATCACAATCAACACTCCTTGAGTAGGGTCTTGCGCTTCTGAACCAGCATAGACGCTGAGATGCACACCATCCACTTCCTCCTGCCACTGGTTGTTGATGACATAGAGATCTCCTGGGAAGGGTGCCTGGCCGCTTTCGATGACTCCTGATGCCCATGGTTGACTGGTAGCACTCGCTGGAAGTGCTGCATGAGTGGGATGTTTGGGGGGCTTGTTGGGATTTTTGATCGCTGCCATACGTATCTGCTGGATTGCTTTCAGTGCATCGAGTTTCGGATTACCTCCTGCAAACGTGAAGCCTATCGCCAGTTGGGCGAGGCTGAATCCGAGGATGAGTGCAGCGGCAATTCCAGCGACCATGATCCAGGAAAGTTTAGGCTGTTTTTGCTGGAAAGGCAATTTGAACTTTCTCTTGCTAGACATGTGTCTTTGTCCTTCTTCCCTTGGGTTTGCCGGGGGCCGATAATGCATATTAACAAATTGATCTGGACATGGCATTGGGTTTGCCAGGGCCGATAAATCGGCGGTGGGCACGATAAATCGGCCCCTACAGGCGTTTTATCCCCTTTTACGGTGTCCGGGGTATTTCGTTAATGTCCATAATCGGCCCCTACGGGTGTGTCGTCAATTAGCCTTTGTCATGTCCGACAAAAAAGTAAGGCTCTGGGCTGTTCTTGAATCGGTGTTGAGTGCAGTCCAGAGCTGTGTCCAGCCCTGGATCGGCGTGTTGTTCGTGCCAGTACAGTCTGAATTTTGACATGCTCCGTACTGTGTGAAGGCTCCCTGGCTGATCATCCTACCAAATTGGCCTGAGTGCAAGTACGAATAGAGCGTCAAACTATACCATTGATGAGCTTGACTCCCATTGGTCGTGTGGATCTCTGGAAGTGGTAAGGCAGATTCCTCATTCCACGCCAGGTACACGACGTCAGATTGCCTCCACCCGTGGTTGCAAGAGCCATTCCCTGTTGTGGCAGATTGAGGGCAACCGGCGGCGTCACCATAGTCGTAGTAGAAGTACTGGTGTTTAGAGGCATAACCGTCAGCCCATGCACGCGTAGCCGTTACACTATTCCAACCCAGTTCCATATCAGAAGCAGCTGCGACGGTCTCCTGAGAAATAAAGCCTTGTGCTGTGATCCAGGAGCCAACCTGGTTTACCGCCAGAGCCCATGCCTGACCATGAGCATACGTCGTTTTGCCGTGATAGTTGCTTGTTCCGAGCGCAAGTGTAATAAATGGCCCGTTATAGGGTGTGCAGTCCCAGAAGCCTTGAAGAAATGACTCTGATGCGGTCGCAATCTGACTGAGGCTGGCGAAGTCGTTGTTAAACAGGATCGAGCCGTAAGTGCCTTTCTGGTACCAGGGTTGACCAAAATCGAGAACAACGACGCCGGCTTGATGAGCAGCACCCTGTTTGCATCCTTCATTGTAGAGTATATTTGGATCCACTGTGACCATATAGCGAGATGTCGTCAAAGGCGGCAGAGTAGGTGGTTTGTAGCTAACCTGGCTAGAGAACGCGGCCCACGCGGGGATACAAGTTACCAGCAGTGCCAAAGATATGATAAACCTACTCGTGTACCTGCTCAAGATTGCTTGAGCATCCTGCACAATGGTGCCTACCATGCTAAATTTCCTTTCAACAACATAAACAAATCGTGATAGGACAAGTTGCCAGGCAAGAAGGAAGATCCAGGTGAACGCTGTCCTGCAATCATTATAATGGTCCTAAAAATTGTGTGGACATGCCATTGGACCTGAGCGGGTGAGCAGAGGGTGGAGTCCAGTTAACGGTAAGAGCCAGACCCTCACTCCGCGGGCGCGATCAACCCGGCCCATACGCACCAGCTCCATCCCGGGGGCCGATAAATCGGCGATGGGCGCGATGAATCGGCCCCTACGCTTGGCCTCTCAGGCGTGTTCCGGGTATCCTGTTAAAATTCAAACATAGTAGGGGGTAAGCAATGCAGTCCAGTGACATGAATCCTCAAGAAAAACAGCAACTCAGGAGCACTATTACGGGTACATGGAACAGTGCGAACTGATAACGAGGTGGAGGCAGAGTTAATTGCAGTTCTCACCCGCGTTGCCAGCATCCAGGAAGAAAGGGCGTAGGGGGTCCGATTATGAAGTTTAACGTATTGATCCGGCTATGTGATAGGTTTCCGGGGCCGATAAATCGGCGATGGGCACGATGAATCGGCCCCTACGCATGGCCCGCTTATTTCGTTAATCGTTAATTTAAAGAACAGCACCTTCAAATTCCCATTACGCTGATCAGCTCTTTGACAGCATTGGCTGATTTCTGGAGTAGAGCGCGTTCATGGTCGTTCAGTTCGATCTCGATGATCTGCTCCACACCGTTAGCACCGAGCTTCACCGGCACACCGACGAAGATATTGTGGAAGCCGTACTCGCCTTGCAGGTAGACGGCGCAAGGCATAATCATCCTCTTGTCAAGCAGGATTGAGTCTACCATCTGCAAGATGGAGGCTGATGGTGCGAAGTACGCGCTACCTGTGCCAAGCAGGTTGACGATTTCGGCACCGCCGTCGCGTGTACGCTGCACAATCTGCTCAATGCGTTCGGCAGGGAGTAACTGCGAGAGGGGAACGCCGGCAACGGTACACATACGGGCGAGTGGCACCATGGTGTCACCATGCCCACCCAGGACATAGGCCTGCACATCACGCACGGATACACTCAACTCTTGCGCGATAAAGGTGCGGAAGCGTGCAGTATCCAATACACCGGCCATCCCTACAACGCGGTTGCGCGGGAAGCCGCTGATATGGAAGGCGAGTTGCGCCATGGCATCCAGTGGATTGGTGACCATGATGATGATGCAATTGGGTGAGAACTTGACAACCTTCTGCGTTACTTCGCTGATGATCTCCTGGTTTTTCTTGACCAGGTCATCACGGGTCATGCCGGGCTTACGCGGGAGGCCAGAGGTGATGACGACGATGTCCGAGTTTGCCGTGTCAGCGTAGTCATTGGTGCCGATCACTAAGGAGTCGTATCCCAGCACGGGTCCTGCCTCGAGCAAATCTAGCGCCTTGCCCTGCGGCATGTTAGGAATGATATCGTACATTACCACATCGGCATAGTCGCGTTCTGCCAGGCGCTGCACGAGTGTGCTGCCGACAAAACCAGCTCCAACAACGGTTATCTTACTGCGCATCGACGTAATCCTTTCGCTTAAATACAATCCAATAGGGTGAATAGGGCATTCACCGACCTGATCTAGAGGTATTGTATGCCGCGATGAATAAAAATGGCAATGTGCATCATGCAAAGGCGTTGGTAACTCTTCAGGACTCCTCACCACCTTCGCTGGTTCGCAGGAGATTTTTTGTTGCAGGCATGGCAGCCGCAGGCTGCCATGCCTGCAACAAAAGCAGACGCGAGCCGCCGGAGGTGGCGAGTCGATGCCTATAACGCCGTTGCGGGTCTCATGCACCGCAACAAAAGCAGACGCGAGCCACCGGAGGAGCGAGGAAGCAGGCGCCTAAATAGTTATAGCCATTGCTTATTGGCAAAGAATTATGGTAAACTCTACTTCATAGCAAAGAGTGGACAGTTGCAGATTTCAGATCAGCCAGAGCGGATTGTTGCGAATATCCTTCGATCCACCGATTCAAACCGCGAATCTCGCAACCTACACCTTTATTGTTCATTGTCCTCTTCTTCTCTACGCACATCATTAAAACAAGTGGTGGTAGTATCGTTCTCTTTCGTCCTTATTGTTGGTATCAATCTACCAAAAGGAGGCATTTTCACATGGCGCAACCCGATGTATCTCAAGCACAGCGGGACGAAGCATTACTGCAAAAGTTTGGCTATAAGCAGGAATTACGGCGCACGCTGGGGTTCCTCTCCAACTTCGCGGTAGCCTTCTCCTACATCTCCGTCTCAACCGGCACGTTTGCCCTCTTTTCCCTCGGCCTGGTGGCAGGGGGACCTGCATTTTTCTGGACTTGGCCGATTGTCGCCATTGGGCAGTTCATCGTAGCACTGAACTTCGCTGAACTTTCCTCGCACTTCCCGATCGCAGGTTCGATCTACCAGTGGAGCAAGCGACTCTCCGGTCATAGCCTGGGCTGGTTTACCGGGTGGGTCTACTTCTTTGCCGGTGTGCTCACCGTGACTTCTGTAGCCTTCGTCGTCCCTATCCCACTGCTAGCCATCTTCCCCGGCATTCCAGCAACCATCCTGTTTATGCCGAACGCGGTCTTCATCGCACTGGTCTCAATACTCCTGTGTACGCTCATTAATATTGAAGGTGTGAGACTCGTGTCCATTGTCAACAACATCGGCGTCGTTGCTGAGATCATCGGTATGTTCGGTTTCGCGCTCATCCTGTTGATCTTCAATAACCATCAACCGGTGAGCTTCCTCTTTACTGGACCCCACACATCGCTGCAAACGGCGGCTCAACCATGGACGCCAGGTTTCGGCACCACCTACGCTGGTGCTTTCATAGCAGCCCTGTTCATGTCACTGTACGTGATCTACGGTTTCGACACCGCAGGCACACTGGGCGAAGAGACGAAAAATCCACAGGCGAACGCCCCGCGTGGTGTCCTGTGGTCGATTGGCCTCTCGTTTATTGCTGGTCTGCTCTTCCTGGGTGGTACGCTGCTCTCGATCAAGGACTACCCCAAAATTGAGGGTATTGCACAGGGAGCAAACTCCTTGCAGGCGCTGCCGACGATCATCCAGGATGCGTTTGGCCCATTCTGGGGGGACGTGTACCTTGGGGTGGTGCTCGTGGCCGTCTTTGTCTGCACACTGGCAATCCAGTCAGCAACCATTCGCCTGATGTTCTCTATGGGGCGCGATGGTCGCCTTCCCTTCGGCCAGGTCTGGGGAAGGGTCAACCAAACGTTCCATACGCCTATGTGGGCAGCGATTGCTGTTGGTGTGCTCGCTGCTATCCCCTTCCTGGTCAGCCAGGCCATCGGCGTGATCGTCACATCTGCGACGGGCCTGATTTACGTGTCGTACTTTATGAACAACGTTGCTTCATTAGGTGCTCGCCTGCAGGGTTGGCCCAGGGTCAAGACGCCTTTTAGCCTGGGTCGCTGGGGCGTGCTGATCAACGTGCTGGCGCTGATTTATGGCGGGCTGATGATTATCAACTTCCTGTGGTTTGGTGGTCTGCGCAACGTCTACACCAACCCGGCGCTGAACTCGGTCTATACTTCCTGGACCAGCATCCCGGTCCTGAATATCATTGGCGGGATACCGATCTTCGAGTTCGCGCTAATCTTGCTCTTTGTCGTTGGGGCCATTTACTGGTTTGGCTACAAGCGGCGCACGGTCATTGCCGGTGGCGAAAAGAGAGCTGAGGCGTTGGCGGATTAGGAGTTTTCAATACTGCACTTCAGCAAGCGCAGTCGGGAGTGGCTGATTTTGCCAGCCACTCCCGACTGCGTGTGTTACAGTTCATCTCAGTACGTCACAACTGGTCAGGGTCGATTCCTAGTGAGCGCAGTTTCTCAGCCAGGGCCTCTGCTCGCCTCGTTGCAGCACGTCTGGCCTCTGCCTCCATCTCCGCATGCCTGGCCTCAACACGTCTCGCTTCTGCCTCTGCTTCTTGTCCGGTCAGACGCAGTTGACCATTGCTCTCATAGAGGCGCAGATACTCCCTATCTGGCACCAACAAGCTCTCCAGGTGCTGACTCCACAAACACCCGTCGGGTCGCACCGGCATCTCTCGCATCTCTCCTCTGCTTTTGTCCAGTTGCCAGCCCCACAACCTGCGCGATGTATCCCTTCCGAGAAGAGGCCACTCATTGGGATCGTAGGCGAAGTATTCTTTCACGCCCATCCCTGCGTACTTCAGCGGCTTCTCCTCCAGGTCCTTCTGCCACGTCTCTTCTGAGGCAAACTCGAACACCACCTGCGGAGCCGGTCCGGTCTTGCCCACCCGCCAACTGCGCACCAACCGGTAGTCCACCCCTTTGATCACCGCGATATCCGGAGCCAAAGGATACTCTTTGTAATTGGCCGTTTGGTAGAAGTTGAGGTTTTCATAGATCGCACAGCGTTGCCCACGAAACTGCCATCTGAGTACATCACGGAGATAATGCACCAGGTCGGCATGCACTGCGGTTTCCCCCATCAAGTCCTCCTCGGTGGGGTGGAAATCGTAGTAGTACGCTACCTCGTCTTCAAAGTGTTGCGCCATGGTGCTCTCCCTTTATGCATTAAGGAATTCCCTGCGATAAATCGGGGGACTACCCAGGTCTCCTACGCCCCATCTTGACATCGTGTCGTTTCTCGCTCCCCTGGCGAGTCAATCAATGGCCTTGCCTGTCCTATCTTACCACACTCCCAGTGCATCTACAACCGACCTTTTCAACGTAAATTTGTACTATTTGACAAACCGCAAACGTGTGGCATACACTGAAGCTGAGTATTGATGTTTCCCAATCGTTCCCATCCTGGAACAGCAAAGGACCCAAGGATCATTCGTGAACGTTTTGACAACTCCTGGTAAACGACTTTTTTTGACCGGCGATGAGGCCGTAGCACGGGCAGCATTGGAAGTGGATGTTCAGGTTGTGACCGGCTATCCAGGCAACCCCAGCACAAAAGCTATTACTGCTCTAATCCCCATTGCACACCAATTTGGTATGACTGTAGAATGGAGCGTCAACGAGAAAGTTGCTCTGGAGGTCGCCACGGGCGCGGCCTGGGCGGGGCAATGCAGCCTGGTGACGATGAAGATGTCGGGGGTGAATGTGATGGCAGACTCGCTGCTCTCCATCGCCCATAGCGGTGTGACGGGCGCGCTCGTCATCTACGCCGTTGATGACGTCGGTGCTTACTATGGCATGGTTGAACAGGACTCGCGGCACTATGCCCTGCTCGCCTCGCTTCCCCTGTTGATGCCGGCCAGCCCGGAAGAGGCGTACGCTATGACACGCATGGCCTTCGCTGTCTCCGAACAGACGGGGGCACCTGTCTTCATCCTTTCCACCACAGCGGTCGCGAACGCCATTACAGCTATGAAAGTGGGCAAGATTGAACGCGACACGCAGGAACACCCTGCCGCTTTCCAGCGCAATCTGGCAAAATTTACAAAGGCTGTGCCACAATGGTGCCGCGACCAGCATGCCGACGCTATGACACGCCTGGAGCAAGCCGGGAAACTCTTCGGACAGTCGGCAGAAACAAACCCTCTATTTATCCCGGATCACCGCGAACATAGTAAAGGGAACAGGCACCTAGGCATCATCGTTGCCGGGGTGAGCTATACCTATTTGCAGGAATTGCAGCAACGCTGGCCTGAGGATTTTGCGGACATTGCTATCTTCAAGCTGGGCGTTGTGCATCCTTTGCCGCAGGAAGCGTTGCGCGACTTCCTGGCACAGGTAGATGTGGTGCTGGTGCTGGAAGAATTGGAGCCGCTGATAGAGACACAGGTGCTGGCGCTGATAGCTGAAGCTGGTTTGCACGTCAGGGTGTTGGGCAAACGTAGGGGTGTGTTGCCACGGGTGGGCGATTATTCGCTGGAACTGGTGGAGGGGGCGGTTGCAAAGTTGATTGAGCAAAGAGTTGACCGTCAGACCCCTACCCCACCCCGCGGGCGCGATAAATCGGGCCCCTACGCCATTGCTTCGCTCGGCTTTCATGAGCATCCGGCTGACGATATCACGGTTGTCGCTGCACCGGTGCGGTCACTGGAGTTTTGTCCTGGCTGCCCGCACCGTATGACGTATTATGCGCTCAATCGTGCCATTGAGCGACTTGGTTATGCACACGATGAGGTGATCACGACTGGGGATATTGGCTGCACGATCATCGGCATGAATGCGCCATTGGATGCCTGCTGGACAGAGGTTTCGATGGGTGCCAGTATTGGCATTGCTCAAGGTTTGAAGTATGCGGGTATCGAGCGTCCTGTCCTGGCGGCGATGGGCGATGGAACGTTTTATCATAATGGTGTTGCTGGACTGCTGAATGCTGTGCAGTCGGGTGTCAATCTGACACTGATCGTGCTAGATAACAGTCGCAGTGCAATGACTGGCATGCAGCCCGATGCTGGGACGGGTTGGCGTGCGGATGGTGAACCGACTATACGTGCAGATATTGCTATGATCGTGCGTGGTTGCGGTGTGGAGTATGTGCGGCGACTCAATCCATATGATCTGTCGAAGATGATCGAGACGTTGCAGGAGGCCATGAAGTTCCCAGGTGTTTCCGTTGTGATCGCCGAGGCTCCTTGTACTACGCAGGGCATGCTGATCAATGAGCGACCGGTACAGGTAGATCAGGATGCCTGTTTGGCAGGGCGTGGGTGCGAGGATACTCCCTGCTATCATAAAGTCGGTTGCCCTGCGGTCTTGCTCTCGTTGGATGGTGTGCGACCGCGTCTCTCGATCGATACTGCCACCTGCGTTGCCTGTGGACTGTGTATGGATGCCTGCCCATTTGATGCTATCAAACCGATAGCGGATGTCGAACAAAAGCAGCCGGATGTACGTAATACAATTGCTGTAGCAAACTTTTTGCGCAGAAACATTGAAGATTAGCAGAGCCGCTGGATAGATTGATGACTAAGACAACGAATATCATTCTGCTGGGTATTGGTGGCCAGGGAACGTTGACGCTGATGGAGATGCTGGCGATGGCGGCGGAGAAGGCGGGTGAGGAGGTACGAGTCTTGTCTCGCGTGAGCCTGGCGCGTCTCGGTGGCTCCGGCATGTGCCACATACGTATAGGGCCATCTTCAAGCGCAGCTATACCCGTTGGCGAAGCGGATATTCTGCTGACTTTGGAGATGAGCGAGGTGCTACGTGCAGTCTCAATGGCACGAAGCGGCGCGCTAGCTTTTGTCAATACGTACCGGCGTTTGCCCATCGCGACGGGTGTGGCAGGGCTGCACTATCCCACGCGCTCAGAGGTGGAGGAGGCGCTAAGGTCGCATAGCATTACTGGTGTGTTTGTCCCCGAGTCGATCTCAGGACTGGTAGGCGATGGGGCAGAACAAGAGCAGGATGATGCTCGCATTAATATTGTTATGCTCGGTGTCTTATATGGGTACACACGACTGCTCCCGCGCTCGACGCTTGAAGAAGCTATTACTGAGCGACTACCTCAGTTCGCGGAACAGAATCTGCGTACATTTGCCTTGGGATGGAGCTATGGGGAGACACTGAGAAAACAGTAGTGCTACCTTAGCTGCACTATGATATACTAGGGACTCAGAGGGGGCGTGAGAATGTATATGTTTTTCGTCATATATAATCCTGATGGCAGGATTAGTGCATGAGTCCAAAGTTGCCACGCATCACTGCAGCTGAGCTGAGACGAGCCTTGAGACGCGATGGCTGGGAAATAGTACGACAAAGCGGTAGCCATGCTATATTGAAGCATCCTAAGAAGTCAGGCAGAGTTACCATACCAGTGCATGCTACCACAACCATAAAGGTGAAGACACTAGAAACCATCCTGGAACAAGCAGGACTGACTGCCGACGAACTGCGGGATTTGCTTTGAACCTAAAGGATAAGACAATGAGCGAGTACCAATACACTATTATTCTGCATCCCGACCCAGATGAAGGAGGGTACACTGTCACTGTGCCTGCCCTCCCCGGGTGCGTGACACAAGGCGAGACGATTGAGGAAGCCATAGCAATGGCTAAAGATGCTATCCGCCTTTATGTTGAGTCGCTCATAGCTGATGGCGAGGTCGTACCTGAAGAGCGGGAGCATCCACAGGCAATCATCATCAACGTAGCTGCCTGATCTTGTGAGGACGCATGCCAAAACAACGCTTGACACACAAAACAAGTTAGGATATCATACAACTCGCAGAATGCAGCACAAATGCATTCTGCGAGATACATTGGGGTGTCGTTCAATGGTAGGACTGCCGACTCTGGATCGGCCAATTGGGGTTCGAATCCCTGCACCCCAGCCAGGAGAGGCTCCTTGCCTCTCCTTTTTTGTTATCCTACCCGCCAGAAACAAGCCCCGAGATCGTCTACTATTGCAGGTAGTAACTCTTCAGGACTCCTCACCACCTTCGGTGGTTCGCAAGAGGTCTTTTACTGCGGGATGTGCAGCCGCAGGCTGCACATCCCGCAGTAAAAGAAGACCCGAGCCGCCGGAGGTGGTGAGGAAGCAGGCACCTGAATAGTTATTGTAGATAAAAATCTAATAGGGAGGAGCAAGCAGTATGTCGTCAAACAGCCAACCGCTCAACGCGCGGCGAGGTGAGACCGCCTCTGGCTCTGGCAGCAAATGGACGCGGCGACTTGACATACCACTGACCATCCTGGCATGGATTGCACTGGCGGCGGTGGTGCTGTGGGCGGCAGAGCATATCATCAGGTCCCTGATCGTGCTGGCTATCGCTGCGCTCCTTGCATATGCCCTCGCCCCCTCTGTGAAGCTATTGGAGCGCGTGATGCCGCGTTTGCTGGCAATCCTCATTGTCTACCTCATCGTTCTGATTGGGCTCAGTGTGCTGCTTTACCTCGTGATCCATACAATCTTCATACAGGCCATCGAACTGAGGTCCTTTCTGACACCACGAAGAAATGGACAACTGGCTCCCCTGATGAAGACACTGATGATGTATGGCATCACACAAGATCAAATAGTCCTGGCTCGTCAGCAAGTTGTTAGCCACCTGGAAAACCTCGCCAGTGGAGCCTTCCCGGTGCTGAAAGGTTTCTTCGAGGATATTCTGGATATTGTCGTTGTCGCCATGTTGGGCATCTATCTCCTCCTAGATGGCTCGCGAATGATGCGCTGGTTGCGTACGAACGCGCCACTGATGCAGCGAGAGCGCGTTCACTTTTATCTGGATGCCATCGAACGTGTCGTTGGAGGCTACATACGGGGGCAGTTGACCCTGGCTGTTTTAATCGGCCTACTGGTTGGTGTGGGTATGGGATTATTGGGCGTACGATCCGCCGTATTACTCGGTGCACTGGCGTTCGTCTTGGCATTCATTCCCGTGTTGGGCACATTCGTCTCCGCAGTAGCCTGCATTCTGCTTGCGCTGGCGAGCAATCCAGTATGGGCCCCATCATGGGTGCTGGCCGTGATTGTGCTGATCTATTTCGTGGTTATTCATGCCATCGAAGCGCACATTGTCGGCCCGCGCATTGTCGGCCACGCCATCGGGCTACACCCGGCCGTCTCCATCTTTGCCCTCATTACTGGTACGGAGCTATTTGGTATCTGGGGCGCACTCTTCGCCGCACCTGTTGCAGGACTATTGCAGGTCGTGCTCTTCGCCATTTGGAGCGAATGGCGCAAAACCTACCCCGACCAGTTTCCGCTTGAACCTCAAGCTCAAACAGACAACATCCCTATCGAGAACGATGTCACGGTGAAACTGAATACAAAAGCTCCAGAAATACCGACCGGCTCAGTTGCAGCGGAACAGCCAAATCCATAAAGATGAGTAAGAAACAGCGACGCTTCTGCCACCTGTGTGGCAAGGAACTTCAGGGCGACTACCTTCTATACGAGAACGGGTTGGTTGTATGCGAGCGTTGCCAACGCACTCTACCTCATTGCAGCCGTTGCGGTATTCCTTCACGTCAACTCACAGCGACGCGTGGCGTGCTGATCTGCCCTGCATGTCGCCAAAGGGTGCCCGTCTGCGCCTGCTGTCATGAACCTATCCTGGGACGCTATTTCATCATCGGTGATTCACCCGTGCCATACTGCGAGGAGTGCACGCAAACACGTCCCCGTTGCGATGTATGCCACGTTCCCTTCCTGGATTCCCAGGGCAAGATGTTTCGCGGGCGCGATGGTCCTATCTATCGTTGTGCCTCTTGCCTCGGTTCAGCAGTCACGACACTGGCGGAGGCCGAGAGTCTTTACCGTGATACACAGATCTTACTGATGCGAGAACTCGCACTTGAGATAGCTGTTCTGCCTAAACTGCACCTGGTAGAACGTGCCAGGTTGATTGAGCTGCACCAGCAAACAGATACTCCTGTTGGTTCTGATGCAACTCCAGGACCTGAGCAGCAACATTTGCTTGGTTATTTCAAACGCATCAATGATGACTGGGATATTTACATTGAACATCTACTGCCGAAAACCCTGTTCCAGGCGGTTGCGGCGCATGAATTGGCTCATGCCTGGCAATCGACGCATGCAGCAGAGGGACAAGCTCTCAAGATTGTTGAAGGTTTTGCAGAATGGGTCGCTTACCGGGTGTTGCTGGCACTGGGACAGCAGCGCGAAGCGGCCCGTCTGACGCGGCGCAGTGACCTCTACGGGGATGGCTTGCAGTACTTCATCGGGCTGGAACGTGAGCATGGGCGTACGGGGGTGCTGCAACGGGCAAGTCAGGTGTGATATGATCACCTACCCATGTATTCACACTCATCTATTGGAAATTTCCTCAATTATGTCATACTATGCTGTAGAGGTACCTGCTCTGATTCATAATGAAGTAGGATAAGGCAAAGTAAGGCAAAATACTCGATGAAGCTATGCCCACACTTCAGCGTCATTCTTTGCACCTATAATCGGCGCAATCTTGCCCTCTCTACGTTGGCGAGCCTGCGTAGCCAGACACTACCATATAGCCAGTTTGAAGTCATCGTAGTAGATAATGGTTCTAGCGATGGCACATTCGATGCCGTCCGGACCTATGTGAGTGCTGGCATGCAAGAAGAGAAGGATGCGAAAGATACCTGGCAGGTGCAATGTCTCTCCGAACCACAGAACGGACTGGCATATGCACGCAATACGGGGCTGCTGGCAGCAAACGGTGAGGTGGCAGTCTTTCTCCATGATGATGCTCTGGCAGACCAGCATTGGCTAGAACACTTATTGACAGCATATGAAAAAACAGGTGCAGATGCTATAGGCGGACGTGTTGAATTAGATTGGGAGGTGCCACGCCCGCATTGGCTCAGCGAGGAACTGCTAGAAATGCTTGGTTATTTTGCGCCCGCAAGGGTGCGCACACAACTGGCGAAGCCCACCAGTTTAAGTAGCTGCAACTTTTCTGTCAAGATCGAAGCTCTGCGTGCCATTGGCTACTTTTCACCCTTGCTAAGTAAGAGTCCGAATAGGCCATTGCGCATGGAGATGGATGATCTCTGCCGTCGTCTGCGTGACGCAGGCTATGCGCTCTGGTATGAGCCGGAAGCGATGGTTGTTCATCGCGCTTCCGCAATTCGCTTGACACGGCCATTCTTCGTGGGTCGCGCTTATTGGCAGGGCCGCTCCGAGGTGTTATTGGAATATGTTGCGTCTGTCCCACCCCACCCGGCGGGCGCGATAAATCGGGTCCCTACGCATACCCCTACTCCCCACCCGGCGGACGCGATAAATCGGGTCCCTACGAGACTGCCTATGAAGCTCCTGGCTATATTAACTGAATTACGGGAACTTGCATACCTGGCGCTGCTACACCGTCCGCTCCTTGGGCTGGCAGGAAGGTCTACGAACGAACGTCTGTTGGCTGCGATGGAACAAGCACGCAGCTGGGGACGGTTGCAACAGTGGTTTCAGCTTCCTAAACGACCTTCAAGAGAGTCGGTAGTCAGGGCAGTCTTGTTCGTTCGTCCTGCTGGAGCAGATCCCACGGCAGATCTGCTTGCTCAAGCACTCACCTCTCAGGACGTAGATTACGGTATTGGGATTGAAGGTATTACATGGTCCTGGCTCTGGGCGCATCGTCCACGCGATGAGCGAACCAGAAGCATCGTGCATTTTTATCGCGTAGGTGCATTCAACCTGACCTATGGACAGCGTCAATGGTTCCGCTTTTGGCTCTGGCTGGCACGACTTTGGGGATTTGGCATCATTACTACCGACACAGGTGGTTGGTGGCAGAGTACGTATAGCTTGCGTTTCCTCTCGCGTCGTTCGTTGGAACGTAAGGTTCTCTCTGCAAGCGATGTTGTGCTGGCGTATACCCGGCAACCCGAACAACTCTATCCCGATAGGCGACTGCGCCGACGGGTGCGTTGTTTACTGCACCCGGGCTTTCGCGGCTACTATGGGCCACCAGAGCCACGCGCCCAGGCACGCGAACAACTTGGTCTCCCTAAAGAGGCAGGCACAGTCTACCTGTGCTTTGCTTATGCACATACCGAACGAGAGGTCGTGCTCTTGATAGAGGCATTTCTGGATTTGAAGCCTGGTAAGCAGCAGAAAAAAGCAACGCCTCAATTGCTGATTGTGGGATTACCGGCAGACAAGCAGTCGCCAGCATGTGTACTGAAGTTAGCTGCACTCAATCCGACGATTCATCTAAATATGACAACCCCATGTAAAGAGGATATGCCCTTGTACGTGGGAGCTACTGATGTTGTGGTGTTGCCGCATTTCAGCATGCCGGCCGCCGGCATGCTGGAAATGGCTATTTTGGCACTGTCTTATGAGCACGTTATGATTGTCCCCAATCTCCCGCGTTTTCGTGGTATGCTGCCGCCACGGGCAAGTATCCTCTACGATCCAACGAGCCGGGCATCACTGGTGCGTGCATTGTCGCAAGCGCAGGCAAGCACATTTCACTTGAACGCGCAGGAGGCTGTCATCCTTGAAGCCGAGAGTGGGTGGCGCGAGTACGCGCAGCGCCTGCTGAAGCTCTATCAGCAACTGAGCTGACACTCCCCGCCATAAATGGACGGGGGTTCTTGGTTCATCGAGCGGGCTTGCCACATTGGACTCGACATCCAGTGCAGTAGAGGTCCACTTTCCCCAAGCGTTCGCAGAACCGAAGTTCTGCCAGTTCCCGTGTGC
>WNFB01001517.1_pt1 | contig 33651 bp, 33 predicted proteins | sample 5400501 | NCBI WGS metagenome assembly WNFB01 (sample SAMN13153341, study PRJNA577476) | soil metagenome | isolation source: 200 cm saprolite under Douglas fir tree site 2 hole 1 | place: USA:California | collected 2015-04-18
TTACGACGACGTTGTTGAAGATTCTTCGTGAGCGGAAGCCGGATGGTCTCGTGGTGGCGTTTGACGAAAAGGGTCCGACGTTGCGCCACGCGGAGTTCAAGGCATACAAGGCGCAGCGGCCGCCGATGCCGGAAGGCATGAGCGCCCAGATTCCCTACATCCATCGCGTAGTGGAGGCCCTCAACATTCCCGCCGTCCGGCAAGCCGGCTACGAGGCGGACGATTTGATCGGCGCGCTCGCGCACCAGGCGGAACAGGCCGGCTTCGACGTCGTCATCGTCACCGGCGATAAGGACATGTTCCAGCTCCTGACGCCCCACGTGCGCATCTACGATCCGGTGAAAGACAAGTGGTTCGGCGAAGCGGAATGCCGCGAACGTTTCAGCGTGGAGCCGGCGCGCGTCGTGGAGATCATGGGACTCATGGGCGATGCGACGGACAATATTCCCGGCGTGAAGGGCATCGGTGAGAAGACGGCGATGAAGCTGATCGCCCAGTTCGGCACGATAGAGGAACTCTTACGCCGTGTGGAGGAGGTCACGCCGCCTCGGATCAAAGCCCTGTTGATCGAACAGGCCGAGAACGCCCGCCTCAGTCGGCGGCTGGCGACCATCCAACTGGATAGTCCCGTGGCCTTCGATGCCGCGACCTATCACATGAAGCCTCCCCATCAGGACCAGCTCATCGAGTTGTTGCGTGAGCTGGAGTTCACCACACTCCTAAAATCATTTCAGCCGGCGTTCAAACAAGCTGAGGCGAATGCAGTTGAGACGGAGCTCGTTCAGGATGAACCGTCCGCACAGCAATTTGTGGAGGGATTGCCGAAGGGCGGCGCCCTCGGCCTGCAGTGTCTGCTCTCCCCTGGGCCAGGTGTGCAGGTGGATGTGCAGGGGATGGCGCTGTCTACGGGAGACAAGACCGCGTTCATACCGCTCGACGTCCGAACCTACATGCGGCCCATCACGGCGTTGCTGCACGACCCCACAAGAACCAAGGTTGTCCATGACCTGAAGGCGACCTTGTTGGTTTTTCACCGCATCGGACTGACCCTCGCAGGCCCCTACCTGGATACCATGGTGGCGGACTATCTGCTCAATCCCAATCGCCGCGATCACCAGCTTGAGACCATCGCGCTGGAAGTGCTGGACCATCGGCTTGGGACCGGGCAGAAGGCCAACGCCGCACCGCATTCCCTTTTCGACGAGGACCGCGGATCACGAGAAGAGGCCGCGTCGGCCGCGTCGGTGCTGGCTAAGCTCGCCCCGCCCATCACGGAACGACTGTCGGAACAGGGAAGTCTCACGCTCTTCACCGACGTTGAAATGCCGCTGGTGCCGGTGTTGGCCGAAATCGAACGGAACGGATTCTTATTGGATGTCGAGAGCCTGCGCGCGCTCAGCAAAGAATTAGAACGGGAACTCGACCGGATGATCAAGACGATCGAAGGATTGGCCGGCGGCGAGTTCAACATCAATTCGCCGAAGCAGCTCGCCACCGTGCTCTTCGAGAAGTTGGGACTCAAACCGATCAGGAAAACCAAGACCGGGTACTCGACCGACGAAGACACGCTGACGCAGCTTGCCACACAACACGAATTGCCCGCGCAGATTGTGAACTATCGGAGCCTCAGTAAACTCAAGTCCACCTATGTGGATGCACTACCAGAATTGGTGAATCCGGAAACCAAGCGGCTCCATACGTCGCTCAATCAGACCGTCGCGGCGACCGGACGGCTTTCCTCCACCGAGCCGAATTTACAAAATATTCCGGTGAAGGGCGAGTACGGATTACGAATCAGAGAAGCGTTTATCGCACCGACAGGCCACATCTTGCTCTGCGCCGACTACAGCCAGATCGAACCGCGTATCCTCGCGCACTTGTCGCAAGATCCGCGCTTGCTCGCCGTGTTTGCGAAGGGCGAGGATATCCACATGGCGACGGCCATGGAGATTTTCAGTCTGCCCTCCAGTCAGATCACGCGAGACATGCGACGCGTGGCCAAAACGGTCGTCTTCGGAATTGTGTATGGGATCAGTCCGTTCGGTCTGGCCTCGAATATCGGCGTGTCGCAGGCGGACGCGAAGAAGTACATCGAGACGTTCTTTGAAAGGTTTGCAGCAGTGCGCGTATTGATGGATCGGAATATCGAAGAAGGAAAAACGAAAGGCTACACGACGACGATTCTCGGTCGGCGGCGTCCGATTCCCGAGCTGCAGAGCGGCGATCCCATGCAGCGTGGCTTCGGCGAACGCATGGCCGTGAACAGCCCGATCCAGGGCTCAGCCGCAGACTTGATCAAAGTGGCGATGATCAACGTGAATCAGCGGCTGCACCATGAGCTGCCGCATACCAAGATGATTCTCCAAGTTCACGACGAGTTAATCTTCGAAGTGCCGGAGAAGGAATTGGACGAGGCGAAGCAACTCGTGAAGACAGAGATGGAAGCGACGGGGAAGAAGCTGGGATTGTCGGTGTCCTTAAAAGTCGATCTAGGGACAGGCCACAACTGGCGGGTGGCGCATCCGTAATAGAGAGCAAAGGAGGTGAGAGGTGCAGAACGTACGTCTTTCGATAGCGTGGTTGATAGCGGGCGTCAGTCTTTGTGCGTTGGGGTTCCTGCTTCTCATGGGGCAGCCGTTCACAGCGAAGGCTCAAGAGTCGAAACGGATTCAGTACAAAATCGTCGAGGTCCTTCCTGACACCCAGAATATGCAAACCATGCTGAACGAGTTTGGAGCGAGCGGGTGGGAGTTGGTGGCGGTCTCGATGGGGAATATGACGGAGCCGAGGCTGATCTTTAAGAAGTGAGGGAAGGGGGTGGCTGGGACGATCCCTTTGCTCGCGGAACGCGCACGGTGAAGCTGTGCTCGTTCGACGCGCGCAGTTGGGATCATCCCAGCCACCGCCAAGTGAAAAGGTGGGGAGAGAAGCGCATCGGACTCTCGTTGGCGTTGAGAGGGGATCCTGGCACTGGCCGCAACTGGCTGGTGCATATCCGTAATAGAAGAGCCGGTCCCGTCGTCGGCCAGCCCGACCGTCCTCGCACCCTGCCCGGTATAGGAAGAAGAGGGATGGCCCGCTCGTCTCCTTTGCTCGCGCAACGCGCGCCCTTAGAAGGGCCTCGTTGAACGCGCGCAGTTGGAGACCAAACGGGCCACCCTTCAGGAATAATGAAATCCCAAGTGGTCGGGCTCCCAGGTCGACGCCACCTGCAGAAGAAAGACAACTCTTTTAAGCTGTGAACTTATTCTTCTGATGCGAGTTGATCGAACCTATCCTGAAAGGTCCTGAGTGTTGTACGACGTCTTTATCTGCCATGCCTCTGAGGACAAAGATTCTTTTGTCCGCCCTCTAGCTCAAGCATTGCAGACCGAACATGTTGAAGTCTGGTTCGATGAATTTTCCCTAAAGTTGGGTGATAGCATTCGCCGCTCCATTGACAAAGGGCTTAGCCAGTCACGATTTGGTATCGTGGTGCTCAGCCCAGCTTTCTTTGAAAAGAACTGGCCGCAATATGAATTGGATGGTCTTGTTGAACGAGAGATGAAAGGAAACGATAAAGTCATACTGCCGCTATGGCATGGGGTTACTCATGATCATGTTATGCAGTACTCTCCTACTCTTGCAGGTCGGAAGGCTGTGTCATCAGAGCGAGGAATTCAAAAGGTTGTGGATAAGATCCTCGAAGTGATCCGTCCACAGGGCAGTCCATTAATTGTCGCCAGAGATATGCTGCTGGAGTGGGGAGTCACCCCTCCAGTGATCACGGATCGGTACTGGCTTGAAGTGGTTGAAGCTTCCAATCGTGTGCCAGGTTTTGGATCTGTCATACCAGAGGATTCAGGGTGGAATAGGTGGAGTTTCCCGTTGCCGCCAAAGGACTCAGGGGCGGTGCATTGGGGGGAGCGACTTGCATGGACTGCAATGCAGATGAACTGGGTAAAGATAGCAGACAAGGTGCCCATTACTCCTTTGACTCCACCCAAGGATGTCTTGGATTTCATTCATGGTCACCCCGGACTTTTTGAGACATGTCGTGATTACCCTGACTTGCTCATCGAATATGCTCCGCAACTCAGCATCCCAGGTTTTGGGGGCGATCTTGAAGACGTAATTGAACAAGGGTACAGAAAGTCTTGTTCCGAAGCAGAGCAGCGACGGATGTACAATTCTCGCTCTGGTTCTGCGCTTACCATCAGTAGGGAATCCCCCTTGTGCGATGAAGAATGGGCTTTGCGGCATCCTGCGCTTGGCAATTACGAACCAGCTTACGTTGCCAACGCGTATTTCAGCGGAGGCATTTTTGGCCCTTCCGTCTCACCCTATAGTCATACTGATCACGCTTTTTGGTTGCTGTCCTCGGCTAGCTCGTGGCTCCCGAAGAAAATCCACTCATTTCTGCTTGAAGGCATGATGAGTTGGCATGTGTGGCCATGGGGTGATCTTGGACTGGATAGGAGCGGAGACTGGAAGAGCAACGGCACACTTTCTCGCGCTCTTTATGAAGTGATAGAGGGGAAGCCATTCAGGTGGTCAAGACTAATCAAAGACGACATACAGCACAGAGTCAAACTAGCTATTGAAACGTTAAACCTACCGGACTCCCCAGAAGACATTCTGAATCGATTCATTGCTTGCGATTTTCCTGGAAAGTGGATCAAGGCAGAAAAAAGAAGGAGGACGGCACAGTCGTCCGGTCAGCAACGGTCAGAAAAGTCAAAGCCAAAGAGGAAGGCGAAATCATCGCGCAAGTCTGGTTAATGGCCTTGCGTGAGGGTGAAACGGTGCCAGGAAACATTTTTGTGCGGAGTAGAGATTCTCTATTCGCCTGAATACTAATTTGCAAGGAACCCCTCACGGAGGTGATGCCATGCCAAGGGAGGCAACATTGTTTGACAGCGCAGGCGGGAGCGTATTGAAAGGCTATCGGCTTCTCCAGCGAGGCGGGGCAAATATCCCGCCGATGTGGATACAGCGGGCCTCCCAGTCGAGATGTCGGCTTCACAAGGATGTTGCGCAGGCGCTTCGCCGAAAGAGTAAATCGGGGCAGAGCACTCTCAAGGAATGGGAAAAGCGTTACAACAAAGAATGTTTCTATTACGGGTTGCGCGTGCTCCTCGAACTGGCGAGAAAGGGCAAGACAAGACTGACCAAGGCCCCTCGTTCCTAGGTCTTATAGAGCGCCTGCACGATTTCCATCGTATTGACCAGCATCGCGCTCAGGCTAGTGTCGACGGCATAGTCGATCTCGTTTCGACATCGCTGTTCGAGTTAACCCCACAGGTTCAGTAACTCCCCCCTCGTAATTCGCCGCTTCCATCTATAGACATTTTGCACCCGGCCCCCTCTTGACAGCCCTTGCTGCGGCATGTAACATTTTGTGACATGACTGCCAAACAATTCAGACAGGCAAGGATTCGGTTGGGGTACACGCAGGCGAAGTTGGCGGAAGTGTTGCAACTGAGCCGGATGACGATCAGCCGCTATGAGGCCGGCACGTGGGAAGTGCCCTTGTCGGTGGAGATGGCGTTGGACCAGTTGGGGTCGGCGCAGATCCCTATGTTGGGGATGGTGGCGGCCGGGGCGCCGATCGAACCGATCACGCAAGCTGAATTGGTGGCGGTGCTGCCGCCGTTGTTGCGCGGGGGAGAGACCTTCGCGCTACGGGTGAAAGGCGAGTCGATGAAGGACGACGGCATTTTCCCCGGCGATTTGGTGGTGGTGCGGAAGCAGGGTACTGCGCGGAACGGGCAGACGGTGGTGGCGCTTGTCAACAACGAAGCGACGATCAAGAAGTACTACCACAAGGACGGTCGGATTGAACTGCATCCGGCGAATGCAGCGATGAAGCCGATCCTCGTGTCGTCACAGGACGAGTTTTGCATTCAGGGAATTGTCGCAGGCGTGATCCGCCACTTCAACGAATCGTGAGGTGTTCTATGGCTCTGGTGCAGCAACAGGCGATTGAGTTTTTGTTTCGCACAGAAGATGGCGGCGCGGTCATCGATGCGCCTCGCCATCTGTTGGCGGCGTTGCGGCGGAGTGCGGTGTCGACCGATCAGCCGAAGGGGTTGGTGCTATTGTCCGGACCGCCGTCGGTCTATCGACTGGGCCTCTGTGCCGCGGTCGATCGCGCGTTGGCCGGCGAACCGGTGCTGTATCTGGCCGGCGCCAATGTCTTCGACCCGTTCTTGGTGGGGCGGCTGGCTCGGGCAAGTCGGGTGGCGCCGGCTCAGGTGCTGCAACAGATTCACGTCTCACGGGCCTTCACCTGTCATCAGATGGTCCGGTTGGTCACGGATTGTCTCCTGTCGGCGTTGCGCACCTATGATGCGCGATTCGTCATTCTCGCCGGTCCGCTCGACACGTTGTACGATCAGTCGGTGCCGGAGCCTGAAGCGATGCGCCTCTTTCGTGCCATGACAGAGGCCCTGCAGGACATGGCCTACCAGGGTGTGCAGGTGCTGTGCGTGAGCCCGCTCGCGCCGCCTGAATCCGGCGGACGCAGCCGATTTGTGGCGGCACTCCGTGCGCAGGCGCGTCGGGCGATCGATTTGTGCGAGGCCGAGGATGGACTGTGGCTCCATGAAGAGGGAGGGCCTGAGCCCAAACGCTGGATGATTCCGCGTCCGCTCTGGAATCGGTTGTAAGCATGGGGCGCACGCTTGCCACGTTCACGCAATTGGTTCAGCAGGAAATTGACTCGTGGAGCCGCTACCGGCGTGCGTTGCGGCGTGAGGATCAGCAGGCGCTCGATATGTTGTTCGCCGTCGCCCGCCACCATGCGTCGGCCGGCGCCTATCTCGCGCGTGAGACACCGTTCGAAGTGATGCTGCTGTCCATGTTAATCGAACAACAGAAACACGTCGTCACGTTGCAACAGAAAGTGATGACTCTTGAAACCCGCATGCCCCACGACTCGACTCCGGGGATGGCTTCTTGATGTCTACCCGGCACAAGAGGGCATGGTCGTCTGGCTCGTCGGCGAGGACGGTCGCCGCATCAGAGCCGTCGATCCCTTTGTGCCGACGTGCTATCTGGCGGCTCCGCCGTCCATCCGCGAGCACGTGTTCAGGTTACTCCGCCGTGCCTCCTGTCGTATCAGCACCAGAGAGGTAGAGCGATATGAACTTGGCGCGCCTCGTCCGATCTCGGTGCTGGAAGTTTCGGTTCACGCTCCCGCGCAATTCTCGTCCCTCACGCAACATATGATCCGCGCCTGTCCCGACGCGCAGTTCTTTCACGTGGATGTGTCCCTACCGCAGCGCTACTTCTACGACCGGGAACTCTTCCCTCTGGTCCATTGCGAGGCTGACCTTACCGTCGAAGGTCAGATTCAGTCGATTCAGGCGCTGGAGTCGCCCTGGGACACGGACTATGGTTTCCCACCGCTCACGATCATGGAGCTGTCGCCGGACAGTCCGTCGCCCAACCTGAATCATGGCGGGCGTGGCTCGCTCGTGGTGCGGATGGATGGGGAGGAGCGTCTGTTGGAAGGCGATGATGCCGACGTGATCCAACGTCTCAACCAGCTGCTCGTGCGACAGGACCCCGATATTCTATTGACGGACTGGGGTGATTCCTATCTTCTGCCGCGTGTCATGATCATGGCGGATCGGCTGCGCATGCCGCTCGCGCTCAATCGCGATCCCCATCGATCCATCGGCACCAGGAAACCCCGTTCGTATTTTTCGTACGGCCGTATCCTGTCCCATGCTGGTGCCCGTATTCTGTCGGGACGGTTGCACCTCGATCGGCACAATTCCTTTGCGCTGGCGGAAACGGGCCTGGCCGGGCTCATCGAGCAGGCCCGTATCGCGAAGGTCGACTTGCAGCAGATGGCCCGCACGACGACAGGGACGGGGATCACCTCAATGCAGCTTGAAACGGCTTGTCGCGACGGTCTGCTGATTCCCTATCGGAAACAGGAGCCGGAAGCCTTCAAATCCGCGCTCGAGTTGCTGCAGACCGATCAGGGCGGATTGGTGTTCGCGCCGATCGTCGGCTATCACGAGCAGGTCGGTGAGCTGGATTTCTCCTCGATGTATCCCTCCATCATGACACGCTTCAACATCTCGCCCGAAACGGTCAATTGCCGGTGCTGCCGCGATGAGCCGGCCGCGCGGGTGCCGGAGATCGGCCATCACACCTGCCGCCATCGCCAGGGATTGGTGCCTCGCACGCTGGCCCCGTTGCTCGACAAGCGCGTGCGGTACAAACGGCTCATGGCCGCGGCGACACAGCCGGCGGCGAGGGCCGTGCTCGATCAACGGCAAACGGCGCTCAAGTGGCTGCTCGTCGTCTCGTTCGGTTATTTGGGGTACAAGAATGCCCGGTTCGGCCGGATCGAAGCACACGAATCCGTGACCGCCTACAGCCGTGATCTGCTGCTGCAGGCCAAGGAGGTTGCCGAGCGGCAGGGCTATCGCATGCTGCATGCGATTGTGGATTCGCTCTGGTTCGTCAAACCCGGCGCAGTCAGGGCAGACTACGACAGACTTGCGCAGGAGATCACCGAGCGGACGGGGCTCTCGATCGGCCTGGAAGGGCTCTATCACTGGATTGGGTTTCTTCCGTCACGAGTCAATCCGCTCATGCCGGTGCCGAATCAGTTCGTGGGCCTGTTTGACCATGGAGCCATGAAAATCCGCGGCATCGAAATCCGTCGCAGCGATGCGCCGTTTCTCGTCAAACGGGCACAGGCAGAGGTGTTGCGCTGTCTGAGTCAGGCACGGACGTTGGCCGAGTTGCGTGAGCAGATTCGGCAGGCATTAGAGATCGTCCGTACCTATCGGCGCTATCTCCAAGATGGTCACGCCACCGTTGAGGAACTGGCCATTACCAAATCCCTCTCGAAAGAGCCGCAGGCCTATCGCCAGCAGACCTTGTCGATGATTGCGGCGCAGGAACTGCTCGCGCGCGGCGTGTTGCTCCAAGCCGGCGACACGATTCACTACATCATTACGGATGCCGACGCGGCCTATCTGCCAGACCGGGCGCGTGCGGTGGCAGGACTCGATGGGGCCTGGAGCTACGATGTCTCGGCCTATGACAGCCTGCTCCTGAAGGCCGCCCTCGTGCTGTTGACGCCCCTAGGCGTGACGGCGACCTCGTTGAACGAATCTACCGATCCTACCAGCCGCGCTGCACATGGCTCGGTCGATGGCAACCAAGCCAGCCTGTCATCGGAAGCCTAGCAGGCACGTTCAAACCTGTCCTCATAGTCGGTCCTTGCCTTCGGTTCACCCTTATCCAGAACCAATTTGCGCGTGGTTAGGAGGGCATCCATCTTGCTGATCTCTCCTTGGTTTCCATGTGCGGCGCAGAGGGCGTTACATGAGCATGAAAAGGGGGATCCGATGGCACCAGTGTTGGAACTCGATCGGCAGACATCCTCGTTTGTGCGGCAACTCGAAGAACAACGGAAACTCGAAAAAACTCTTCTCGTCGAACGGGTTCGCGGAACGAAAGAAGGGCTGGAGTCGGTCTTCAGCGACATCAAGAGCCGTGTGGCGGTGCTGGAAAAGCTGAATGGGTCGGCGAGTGCCAGCTGCATTGCGCCGATCGGCTGGAGCAAGCTGATCTTTACCGGAGCGGATAGTGTCTCGGCGCCGAATACCATCGGATTCGGCGACCGGGATGAAACCCTGTGCAAGCTCGATCAGATCAAATACCTTGAAGACACGCACTATATCCGGCTTGCTGCGAATCCCCACTCCGTGGAGCATGTGCTGCCGAATAAATCGCTCCAGGCGCGCGTCGGGGCAAATCCTTCGCTCTGGGATACGCTCGGATATGTCCACGCGGGCTACACGACCCTGCTGCAGATTCTCCCCTCGTTGGAACCGACGACGGTGTCGATCATGTCGCGGGTGAACACCCTGTTTAATTGGGTCGAAACGAACGCGGTCGGAGACGAGTGGTACGCCCATGTGTCGGCCGTCGCGCGCCTGTGGGTGACCTATGATGGCGAGTTTCGTCAGGTGCCGCCCGCCCAGTTCGTGAATCTTCTCGCCTCGCCAAAACAATTGCGGACGCATCAGGACATTGCGTCACCCGCGCCGAGCGCGGCCCTCGCGATGCAAGTCTCCGCCTCGGCCGGCAGCGGCACGACGATCAGCGTATACGAATCCATCGAACTCGTTGCCACCCCCCCGAACGGCCATGCCTACCTTGACGGCATATTTTCCTGGGAACCTCTTGCGGTGCAACTGCGCGAAGGGTAGCGGATGTTGAAAAGGGCTTCCAGCTGCGTTCTCGCGTCGCTCCCAAGAGCCGTGAAACGTGAGGCGTGAAACGAGGGTCAGCCTCGGAGCTGCGGCCTTGCTTGGGATAAGGCGCGTCTCGGCGCGCCAGGGCTGGGCGGGTGAGAAGTCTGGCCCTTTTGAACATCCTTGGAGAGATTAGTGGCCGAGGATGGTCCTCTATGAATAGAGGGTGCGAACGATTTCTGTCGTGTTGAACAGCATCGCGTTGAGACGAGTATAGGCTGCGTGGCCGTAGTAGTGGTCGCGCACATTCGTTGACCCGGTGGAATCTTTATAATCGGCAAGCAGGCATCGGCCCTCACTCGGAAAGCGCACGGCGCGCCGCGCACATTCCAGCCATCGTTCGAAGCCATCGTAGGGCTCGACCAGCTCCCACACCGCTTTGTTCGCAGCTTTGGCGGCTTCTGTCGTCGGCATGGCGTCGCTTCCTGCCACCGCTAATTCCTGCACATAGTCGCCACCCCACGCGATCGGCATTTCCATCGTGATCTGGGGCAACTCCATCTTCGAGAGCCAGGTCTTGCCGTCGGTCCGCATGTTTCGGTGGTTGACGATGTGCAGCAGTTTTTCCAATCCAGAGGGATCCCACCCGTAGCGTACCGGCATGCCAAACGTGACGACGTCCAGCGCCGCCCCATTGAGGAGGGTGCCATTCGACAGCAACGGAGCGACACGTTGGATCGTCGAGGTGATGTCTGGTCGATTGACCTGCGAGGCAAAAGCCGACAACAAGTCGAGCAGTCGTGTCCGGCTACTAGTCGAGGCCATACATAAGAGGTTCGAGACGAGGGCGAGGACCAACCCTGCCTGTCCATGAGCCTGCACGAGGATCCGATCTCCTTGGCCCAGCTTGTGGGTCTCGCCCCAGCCGCGAAGACGACCGAGCATCGAGACGGCCGCCATGGCACGGCCCAGGTGATTGTGTTCACAGGGCCAGAGCTCGCGGACGCAATGGATCGGACGATCCAGGCCTCGGTTGAGCGACTGTCTCATCAGTTCCAGGTAGGTGTTTGTGAAGTTGCCGGCATCCCCGATCTGTTCATCGAGCAGCCTCTTGGTGGCGTCATCATTTGCGAGAGGTGGCTTCAACCCGCCGGGCAGTGGTGAGATGCCATTGCTGCTTTCGCGCATCAGGGCCAATAAGGCATCGAGGCCCGCTACGCCGCGCGAGTAGCCACGTTTGAGCCCGCCCAGCTCATCCAACCGTTGTACCCCAAAGATGTCGGTCCCCATGATGGAGCCGTGCAGCAAGACGATCATGCGGACACCAGCGTGCGAAAGGCGCTTGCCGAGGGCGGCCATCGCGTCCTGCCCGGAGGACGACTCTGATAGGGCAGTCGGGGCGACCTCACGAACGGTGAGGCGTTCGCCGGGATTCTTTCGTGACATCTCGTCGTGTTGAAAGCTGTTCTCGATCGGCATGGGGGAGTTACATATCCGATGTTGGTGACGGACTGCAACGGAGGATTAGCCGGATGCTGAAAAAGTCCGCCAGCTTCGTTCTCGCTTCGCTCAGAGGCTCAACGTACCGAAGCGTACGCCTCGCCACATCGCTCGCTGCGGCCTTGCTGGACGGCCTTTTTGAGCATCCTCATGCTACTCTGGTACCAGCACCATACTAGGATTCCAACGGTATATAAACCGAGTTTTTCTGCAGCCTGTCATAGGGAAGATTGTTTACCGAATGACCGCCGGGGTGGGCTCGAGGCGGTCGGGTGTTGGATTGGGCTGGATCTGGCTTTTGGGCATAACGGCGGTGGCGCTACAAGTTTTGTTTTTTTCGTCGATCTGGCGATCGACGATCTTCACGCCCTGTAGATATTCCTGGACGATTTCTTCACGCGTGAGTTCGATGTCCTGTTCCGCCTCTCGGCCTGTCCGCTCGCGAGCTCGGTCGACCATATGTTCTTTCACCAGAATACGAATCTGTTTGGCCAGATCGGTACGGGCAGACAGTTCCGATACCCGTTGGCAGACGATCTGTCCTTTCGTCATGTCGCCCTGACCTTTGCCGACGAGGTACTGGTCCGGTGAATAGCTGTTGCGATCTTCAACCTTGTGGTGCAACCCGGACGGCGATTTCGAGGAGTCTTGTTGTCCTGTTTGCTGCTTGAGTTGATCAAAGGATTGCTCCGCGTGGGTACGAACATCGCCTGAATCCGCAGCAAATGAATGCAGCGGCAGCAAGACTGAACAGCCCGCAGCGATCAACGCAACAATCAACAACTGGCTACTTCTGCTCCTCACGCGCTACCTCCCCCGTCCTCCGCCCCCACCATGATGCCCTCCGCCACCAAACCCCCTCGGGGCGATCTGATAAGGCACGCGCGGGACTTGTTGCGGGAGCGGAGGATGGATCTGGTTAATCGTCGGAGGTAATTGTCTTGCCGCAGGTGGTACGCCCGCCGCCGCTTGCGGGGGCTGTAAAAACTGCTGAAGTGCGCGAGCTGACCGTGAGCCGGGAATCGGAGTCTGTTGCGATACGGGTGGAGCAGCGCTTGGTGGCGGCAAGAAGGGATTCAACTGGCGGACATCGGTCAACGTTCTCGATCCCGTCGAGGGCGGCACTTGATATATGACGCCGGGTTGATTGCCGATGTGCGGTGGTGCTGTTGGTGTGTTGTGCGTGATTTCGTTCAACGTTCGCAGAACAGTCTGCGATCCCGGCGCCGGTGTGATCTGATGGCTAGGCATGGTCGGCTGCGTTGTTACCGGTGCAGGGGGAACGGGCGGTTGTGGCGGCGCCGGCGGCTGTCTTGTGGTAATCACCTGTTGTGCCACTTGGACATGCGGGCTTGTGGGATATAAGCCTTGTGCGACGTTCAGGAGAGCTTGGATCTGGGCCGGCCCTACCCAGCGAGACGGATAGACAGCTGGCGAGACGAGCACCCAATCCGTCCAGGCTTGCGAGACCATGGCATTCGATTGCACCCGATTCAAGATGTCTTGGCGTTGTTGGGCTGCCTGCTGAGTCTGCTCTGCAGTCGAAGCTTGTGCCAAGGCTTGATTCGCCGCATCGAGGTCCTGTTGTAGTTGTTCATTTTCCTGTTGCAGCGCGACGAGCTGATGTCTGGCGTCCTCGTTCTCCCGCAAGGCCGCGATGGCCTGTCGCACTTCTTCCGTATCGATCTGGGCTACCAGATCCGTGCTGACAACGATGGTGTCCCCATCGAGCGTTGTGTTGGTCTCTTGCTCCAGGACAAGGACCAAACCGGCGGTATAGGTTCGAATTTCGTCTTTCGTCACATCTAGGCCGTCCACAATTGTGATGCTTTCGAGGTAGACGGCGACCTGTTCCAGGGCATTTCGTTTGGCCGCTTCGGTGGCCAGACGGATGGCGTCTTCTCTGGTGTCACGGTCTCCCATCCGGTGTTCACCCTGACCAGTCACGACTCGGACTTCTGCCAGAGTCACTGCGGGCCAAACAGACAGGATGACGAACAGCGCAAAGAGGCTCAGGCTCGGCAATGTGATGAGCGGGAATGCCAGTTGGGCGAGAGTATGCGGAGTAGAGATCTGTGGCATCGCCCTCACCTTCTGGATAGGACTGACGCGCCAGGGGCCGATTCGTTGACAGCCACGAGACCACATCTAAGCATAGCACCGACATCGACCGTTGTGCCAGGAGCCGTCCCACCCGCATGAACCCTGATGGATCGTGCGGGTGAGGCCTTGCCTCCCTTGCCTTGGCGGAAAACGCTATGGTAGCGTAGAAGCCCCCTTGGAATCGAATAGAAAGGACTGATCTGTGCACACGTCAATCAGCCTTGATCGCGTATGGTCGATTCGGATAATGGCCGTATCCCTTTTCTTTCTCTGTCTGATCCTTCCGAGAGACCCGGCGGTTGCCACTGTATCGGCGCCGGCTCCTGCCTCAATGGCTCCGACCGAGCACGTGATTCTCTTTGTCCTCGAAGGATTCGGCCAAGACTCCTTGAAAGGCGGCACGATGCCGACCCTCAGCCGGTTGATCAAGGAAGGGGCTGTCACCTGGTCTGCCACGGCGGTGAAGCCTGCGTTACGGCTTCCGACGATGGCGTCATTGATTACGGGGATGCCGGTCGAGAAACACGGCATTACCTGGAACACCTTCGAATTCAGCCGCGGCTACCCACGCGCCCCGAGCGTGTTCGACTACCTTGATCTCAGCGGGGGGCGCGACAGCGCGATTTTCTTCATGGACGAGTCGCTCTATCAGTTGGCGAGACCTGAACCCTACACGGACTATCAGATGTGCGGGCCGCTGAAGCCCGAGTGCAGCACGGATCGAATCGTGTCCTACATCCGTCAATACTTCAAGAAAGCGACCAGCGGCCATGGCTACGGGCATGCCGTACTTTCGCTGCCGCATTTTTTGGTCGTGCATCTTCCTGAGGCGGGTCGAGTGGGCGCGTCACGAGGCTGGACTTCGAAAGAGTACCGTGACGCCCTTCGCACGGTGGATAAGGCCATACATTCCGTGTTGGACATCTATCAAGAGCAGGGGCTGACTAAACGGACGACCTTGTTCGTAACGTCGCTCAGTGCCGAAGGCAGGGATGCGAACCAGGAACAGGCTGACGCAGCCGTTCCGATGGTTCCATGGATTGCCTCGGGGGTGGGGATTAAACCTGGTCACGCGATTCACCAGCCGGTCTCCATTTTGGATACCGGTGCGACGGTGATGCGGACGTTGGGATTACAGACACATACCGAATGGGAGAGTCATGCCGTGGAAGAAATCTTTCAGGCTGCCTTTGCCGAGGCCCCACATGGATCCAGCCTGCAATAGGCCACGTGATGCGGAATGTTAAAAGTTACATGATCCGTTGTCTGGTCGGAGGGTTGCTGGGCTCTGCTATGGTCATCCAGGCGGCCGCGGCTGGTCAGCCGGCTGCCTACACCCAGGAACATGCGATCACCGTCGATGCCACCACCATTAATCCTCAGTCCTGGTGGCAAGTGCCCGGCATCACCCCGTCCATCTATGCGTCGGACCCCGAGTCCATGGATGCCTACAAGACGACCGAGTCTCGTGCCCTCAAACTAAAGCCCGGGAAATATAAGTTCGGAACCTTCACGTTTGATTTTCCTTTCACGGTAAACTTAGAAGGGAAGTTGGAATTCGCCCAGTCGCTCGACCAATGTGTGGAGGGACGAGGGACCCAGACCTTAACCATCCGCTGCAGTCGGACCTATCCGCATGGCGGCCAGCGCGATTACCAGTATCAGTAGAGGAGCGGTACCAATGGCCCAGGCGCTTGATGATCTGTTAGAAGCACTCGAGGATGTCGACGACGCGACCCGCGAGGAGGCGTCCAAGGCACTCGCCGAACTCGCCGATTCTACCACGTTGGACGCGCTTGTCGGTGCCTGTGCGGACGAATATTGGACTGTGCGGGCCCATGCGGGCTGGGGCGTGGCCAGGATCGGCGGGGCTAAAGCGGTGGAAGCGCTCATCGTCCTGTTTAATGATTCCATCATGAATGTGCGGAACGATGCCGTGGCGGCCATGGCCTCGATGGGAGCTGCAGTCGTTGATCGCCTGATCACCGCATTGAAGGATGAGCGGTGGCGTGTCCGCGAACATGCGGCGAAAACTTGTGGTGAAATAAAGGATCGGAGCGCCGTGGCGGCCCTCATGCTCGTCTGTCGAGATCGTGATGGTGCCGTGAAGAGTGCGGCGGCAGAGGCACTGGGCAAGATCGGCGATCCGAGGGCGATCCCAGTCCTGGTCAAGCTCTTCCGTGATCCTTCGAAAACGGTGCGAGAAACAGCCGGAACCGCACTCGTTTCTATCGGCCAGCCCTCCGTCGATCCGCTGATTGAGTGTCTGAAGGATAAAGATTTTGTGGTCCGGTGCCACGCTGCCCGCGCACTTGGTGGGATGACCACCGACTATCAAATCGGCCGAACTTGGGTGCGGGACGCAAAAGTTGTCGACGGCTTGATTGCCGCGCTGAAAGATCCGGATCGGGCCGTCCGCGAGGATGCCACGATCGCCCTGGGCCAGATTGGAGATCCACGGGCCATCGATGCCTTGATCGAGGCGATGAAAGATGGCGTGGTGAAGCGGCATGCCATAGCGTCGCTCGGCATGATCGGCGATCCTCGCGCCTTGCCTCCGGTGCTGGACGCGTTGAAGGGCAAGGGCATTCGACAGGATGGGACCCCGACCCCCGGCTGTATCGTCAGCGAAGACGCCTTTATCAAGGAAGCGGCGGCGACGGCGCTCGGCCAGTTCCGTGATCCGCGCGTCATTCCCGACTTGATCATGCTGTTGAAGGACGGCGTCCTGCGCGAAAAGGCCGGTGCCGCCCTGGCCACCATCGGTGATACGGCGATCGAGCCTTTGATTGCCTTTCTCTATGACCCGAAAGCGTCCGAAGTCGTCGCAGAAGGGGAGCGGGTGCTCTCCTATGCGTCGGTCCGACTTACGGCGAAAGATGCCTTGCGACAATTGGCGCTTGAAACACTCGAAAAATTGGGGTGGATGCCGGCGCCGGAAGACGTCACCGTCAATTCGAGTGTGGTCGACAATGCCAGGGTGGACATGCCTCTTGGCGACACAGGCCGATTTGGTCCGTCGGGAGATTTCGCCCAACGGGGTTAGCAGGCTGCGGAAAAACTATTTTGGCAAGGCTAGAGCTTCGATGGTCTGTACGTGTGGCACAACAGGAGAACACTCCATCAGGATAGCTGAGCGAGACTGGCGGGATGGGCGAGACGAGGTGGAAATCCAATCTGTCCACGTCGGGCCTTTCTCGCATGTCTCGCGCTTCACGCGCCACGGCCTGTGGCGCTGGCGGACTTTTTCAGTATCCAGTTGGGATTGAGGTCAGGCATGGCAGACGCGGTAGCCGAACAGATTGCTGCGCTCAAAGACGAGGATTGGGCTATTCGCGAAGAGGCCGCCACTATGCTGGGCACGCTACGAGATCCGAGGGCTGTGGCGCCGTTGGTCTCAGTGCTTCGTGACGGCGATCGCGCGGTTCGCGATGCGGCTATCGGCGCTCTCTTGGCCATCGGAGAGCCCGCCGTGACAACGCTGGGTGTCTGCCTTTCCGATCCGGTGCTCACGGTTCAGGAATTGGCCTCGTCTGTGTTGGCGACCATTGCCGATGCGCGGGTGCTCGCGCCGCTCGTCAAGGCGCTCGCGAGCCCCGATTGGATTGTGCGGATGCATGCGGCCAAGGCGCTGGGTCGGATTCAAGATCCTGAAGCGGTGGCGCCGTTGGTGCCGCTCCTACAAGATTCGGTGAAGGCCGTGCGCGAGGAGACGTCGACAGCCCTCGCGGCCATTGGGGAGGCGGCGTTGCCATCGCTGCTCGCTGCGCTGACCAATGCTGAATGGCTGGTGCGGTTGCATGCGGTAGAAGCTTTAGGGAAAACAAGATCGCCGGAGGCTGTGGACACGCTCTTGTCGGTACTCTTCAACGATCGGGACAGGGCGGTTCGCGAGGATGCAGTCCGCGCACTCGGTCAGATTGGAGATGCGCGCGCCGTGGAGTGCCTCGTGACAGCAATGAAAGAACCGGGGCTGCGGCCGCTGGCGGTAGAGGCGCTGGGCCGGATCGGCGATCGTCGTGCGGTGCCGGTGCTGATCAACGTGCTTGAGGGAGTGGACCGACCGGAGGTCTCACGGCCGATCGATGGCTGTGGCGATCGTTGGGATGAAGAAATACTGACATTGGGGGCTGCCGTCAGAGCGTTGGGCGCGATCCGAGACGAGGCGGCCATACCTTCGCTCATGAAGGCGCTCCGCCACACGGTGGCGCGAGCGGAAGCCGCCGACGCTCTGACTCGATTCGGTTCCGCTGTGATTGCGCCATTGCTGGCCGTGCTGGCACGCGAGTCGGATGGCAACATCCGTTACCATGTCAAAGACACGTTGGCCAAGGTGGGCTGGCGGTCGGGTCGCATCTAGTGATGCCAGTGCTCAATTTTGAATGTTAAATTTTGAATTTATAACTCAGCACACAGGACATAGGACTCAGCACGCATTGCGTGCCAGGTCGTAGCGCCATGCCCAAAGAAACGATTGAAACGCTGGTTTCTGATCTCGTCCACGAAGAGGACTGGCGACGGATGCGGGCGACGGCAGCCTGCCTGTCAGGCGGGCCCCGCGCAGTCCAGGCGCTGGTGCAGGCGTTGGGGACCGGCTCGTCGGCGTTGAAAGGCGAGGCTGCGGCCATGCTGGCGCGCGTGAACGATCCTCAGGCCGGCGTGCCGCTGGTCGGCTTACTCCGCGATGAGGATGAGGCTGTCCGCAAGGCCGGCGCGTCAGCCTTGGAACACATGGCGGGGGTGCTTGACGAGACGACTGCAGCGGCGCTGGCCTCGCTGCTCTATGCCTCGAAGGACGAAGGGATTCGCCTGGCGGCCTCGCAGTTGTTGGGAGTCATTCCGAATGCGATCGCGCCACTCTGCGAGATGTTGACCCATAAGGACCTAGAGGCACAGATCATGGCCGCGAAAATGCTGGAACATCTGCTCGATCCCCGTTCGGCGGACGCGTTCATCAATGCGATGGGGCAGCCAGCCGTTCGCGATATTGCCGTGCGGACGCTCAAGAAGTTGAGCGCGATTCGTGAACGCATCGACGAGGTTTTTGACGCGCTTCGCGCGATTGAGGAGTTGAGCGAACGGGAAGAGGCTCGCATGAGCACCGTGATTAATCTTTTAGCCATCGGGCGTCCGAGCGTGGAGATTTTGATCGAGTATCTGGAAGATGACGATTGGCTGGTCCGTGAAGCCGCCGCCGACTTGCTGGGGAAGATCGGCGATGTCCGCGCGGTCGAACCCTTGATGCAGCGGCTGCGGGTCGATAAAGATACGGGCGTGAAGGAACTGGCGATGAAATCATTGGGTTTGATCGGCGATGCCAGGCCTGCCCAACTCTATATCGAGGCCATTCCCATTCGACCCCTGCGGGTCCATGCCATGGAAGCCTTGGCCAAAGTGAAAGATGTGGATGTGTTGCGGCCGTATAAGGAGCTGTTCGATCGGTTGAGGACGGACCGAGACGGCCTGGTCGCGTATAATTCCGGGTTGATCGCCGACAAACTGGAAGCGCTCGCCGGGACGCCTGTCGGGAGTCAGGGAGGGCAGGACGACGATGAGTGACGATGTGCGGGCTGAACGGATCGAACAATTGATCGGGGCTCTTCGGGACGATAATGAAGCGCTCCGCGATCATGCGATTGCCAGTTTGAGTCAAGTGGGCGAGGACGCGGTGGGGCCGCTGATCGGGCTCATGGCGGACGAAGATGTCCTGATTCGGGAAGCGGCGACCAGCGCCATCGTGCGGATCGGTCCATCCGTCGTCGATCCGTTGATCGAGGCGTTGGAGGACGATGAATGGGCGATTCGCGAGCAGGCGGCGTCGGGATTGGGGAAGCTGAAGGACCCTCGAGGCGTCGATCCCCTCGTGAAGGCGCTCAAGGACAAAGATGGCGCGGTGCGGACCGCCGCCGTGTGGGCGCTTGAGCGTGTCGGCGATGCGCGCGCGGTGCCTGGGTTGGTCGAGGCGCTGACCGATAATACGGTACGTGAGGACGTGGCGCGTGTGCTGAAAAAGATCGGCGATGCGCGAGCCGTGGACGCTTTGATCGACGGGCTGCTTGGGCTCGTGCGGCGGAATGCCGCCGAATCGCTCGCGCGGCTCGGGGCGAAGCAGGCCATCGCCCCCTTACTTCCGCTGCTTGAAGATGAGAATACGATGGTGCAGGAAACGGTAGAGGGTGTGTTGGCGAGTCTCGGATGGAACGCGAAGCCATAATTTTTATTTCGACATATAAGGATATACATCATGGTGGATGAAGCTCCTCCAAAGCTTATTCAGATCGGTCCGAAGGGCGGCGCGAAGAAGGACGGATTCAATCTCGTCACAGAACGAGTCGTCGCGATAAACCCTGAGGCGAAACAGCTTGAAGTCGAACTGTTAGCCTACGACGGTAAGACGGTCGTGCTGGACGTTGATGACAAGGCGCTTGAAGAGCTGAAGCAGCTCAAGGTAGGGGACGGTGCCACCATCCGCGTCGTCGAAGAAGGCGGGCGACGGATCGCTAAAAGCTTTCGGATTCGTGCAAAGGATCCCAATGCGGCGCGAGCCGACGCGATGCTCTTGGATCTCAAGGATAGCCATTGGCTCAATCGAAAGTATGCGGCTGAAGTGCTGGGCGAGCTGAAAGAAGTTCGCGCCGTGCGGCCATTGGTCGATGCGTTGGCGGATGAAGTCGGCGACGTCCGGCAGCGCGCCTATGATTCATTGATCAAGATCGGCGGGCCGGCGGTGTCATCACTCGTGCCTTTGCTGGTCTCGGAAGAAGATGAGATCAGACAATCCGTGACGGAAATCATCCGTAAAATCGGAAAGCCTGCCGTCGAGCCGTTGGCCACGGCGCTCGCCGAGGCCGACGACCGTCTGAAGACGCGGGTGATGAAGGTGTTGGACCGGATGGGCTACAAGCCGAAAGTCCATGATGAGGCCAAGGCCGTCGAAGCGCCGCGACTCACGTAATGCCGCTGTTACGTGGCCTGGGAGGGAGCTTTACTCGGTCTCCCGACCGAAATATGACGGAAGCCAAAGCCCGCGACCCGGTCGGGCTCATAGACATTGCGCAAGTCGAAGAAGATGGGCTGGCGCAATGCGGTTTTTAGTCTGTCGAAATCAAGGGTCCGAAACTGGTTCCATTCGGTCATGAGAATTAACGCGTCTGCTCCCTGTGCCGCCTCATAGGCGTCTTTGCAGGGGACGAGGCCAGGAACTATCTGACAGGCTTCCTCTAGCGCGGCGGGATCGTAGGCGCGAACTGTGGCGCCCTGTTTCATGAGTTCTTGCGCGATGGCCAGGGCTGGCGCATCCCGTAGGTCGTTCGTATTGGGCTTGAAGGACAGGCCCAACATCGCGAACGTCTTTCCCTTGAGTTCCCCGACCGCATTCGTAATCTTTTCAACCATCCGGCCCCGTTGCTGTTCGTTGACGAGGGCGGCGGCGTTGGCGATCTGCATCGGATAGCCGACTCGTTCCCCCGTCTGTACAAGAGCGGCCAGATCTTTCGGGAAGCACGATCCACCGAACCCCGGTCCTGCGTGGAGAAACTTCGATCCAATCCGGTTGTCGAGCCCCATCCCTTTCGCCACCATCTGCACGTCGGCGCCGACCTGTTCACAGACTGTCGCGATTTCGTTGATGAACGAAATTTTGGTGGCGAGGAAGGCGTTGGAGGCGTATTTGATCATCTCGGCAGTTGGGATGTCGGTCACGACGAACGGAGTTTCGATCAGATACAGGGGCCGGTAAAGATCTTTCATGATCGCAATCGCCTGCTCGCTGTCTGCGCCGATGACGACCCGGTTCGGTCGCAAGAAGTCTTCGATGGCGGACCCTTCACGAAGAAACTCCGGGTTGGAGACAATGTCAAACCGGAATTTGCCTGATTGATTGGCGTTGATCACTTCGCGCAACTTTTCCCCGGTTCCCACCGGGACGGTCGACTTGGTGACGATGACCTTGTACCCGGTCATGGTTCTGGCGATACCGCGGCCGACTTCTTCTACGTACGAGAGATCGGCTGATCCGTCAAGTCGCGGTGGGGTTCCAACCGCGATGAAGATGACGAGGGCTTTGTCGACGGCTTTAGCGACGTCGGTAGTAAAGCTGAGCCGGTTCTCTCGAATTCCTTTGGCGACGAGCTCCGTGATCCCTGGCTCATAGAAGGGGATATCGCCCTTCGCAAGCCTGGCGATCCGTTTGGCGTCGGTATCCATGCAGGTCACGTTGACACCGAACTCCGAAAAACAGGCTCCTGTTACCAACCCGACATAGCCGGTTCCAATCACACTGATATGCATGGGCCCCTTCCTCCTGTAACCAAGAACGAACTGGCCAAGTATAGCAACGGTACTGGGGGCGAGCAACGAAGTTATGGAAAGTTAAAGAAAGTCGTTTTCACCGAGAGGAGCCGTTCGTTGACAGGTGCACGAGGGCTGAGTACTATTTGGTCCCTCCATCGGATGGATACTGGCGAATGGCGATTCAGAGCGGACCCCTTCAGCGACCTCTCGCCGTGATGATGTGCCGGACCTTGCGCACGATCAGTCCGGACGCGACGCTGTTGGAGGCGGCCCGACTGATGCATGACGCGAAGGTCGGGGCATTGCTGGTGCACGAGGGTGGTCACTACAGTGGTTTAGTCAGCGAATCGGACTTGGTTCGCAAGGGGATGGCCGAATCGCGTCCGGCACAAGAGACGTTGGTACGTGCCGTTATGAGTAGCCCGCTATTGTCGATCGATAGTGCGAGCTCGGCCCACGAGGCGAGTGAGAAAATGGCGGAACATGGGATTCGGCATCTGGCGGTCTCCGATGAGGGGCAGATCGTCGGGATCATCTCCGTCCGCGATCTCCTACGCTACTTCAAAAACTGGGGCGGTCTGTGATCGTGTGGGCTCGTGAGGCAGCGCCGGATCGTCTCCCCGCCCTATGTGATGTTTCCACATGAGTTTTGTGAACCGGCCGACTCATACCCCTCAATGGTTTCTTCTGATAACGGCGCTGGCGACCGGTGCGGTAGTCATGGCGCTCGAAATTTTAGGAAGCCGGCTCTTGGCTCCCGTCTTCGGGAACTCACTGTTTGTCTGGGGCGCATTGATCGGAGTGATTCTTGCCGCCATGAGTAGCGGGTATGCCTTTGGCGGCTGGGTCTCCGACCGGTACCCCTGCGCGCAGGTGCTGGCCGGTCTACTGTTGTTCTCTGGAGCCTGGACGTTTCTTACCGCGTGGCTCGGCCAGCCGGTGCTCTTTAAGGTGGCGGCGGCGGTTGAGGACCCTCGGTGGGGGCCTTGTGTCGCCGCGGCGCTGCTCTTGGGCCCGCCGGCCTTTGGTCTGAGCGGCGTGCTGCCGGCCATGTTGCGATTGGCCGTGTCGGACCTTGAGTATTTCGGCCGGCATACCGGTCGCATGATCGCGCTCTCGACCATGGGAAGCTTGGCGGGAACGTGGGGGACGGCGTTTTTCTTTCTGTCCTGGATCGGCAGCCAGGCGCTTATTGCGTGGCTCGCCGCCATTCAAGCGGGGCTTGGTCTGTGGTGGTTGATCGGGGGGACGACCGTACGGCCGTTGGTGATCGGAATGTTCTTCCTAGGCGTTGGAGGGTTGGGGGCCGGTGCCTGGTCTCCGATCCAGATGTTGAAAGCGCCGGTCTATCAGGAAGACAGCCCGTACCAACAAGTACGAATTCGCGATGACGATCTTTTTCGCTACCTTGTCTTGGACCGGACCTTCCACGCGGTCATGTGGAAGGCGGATCCTATCACCCTGTTTCTCCCCTATAGTCAACTGATGGTCGCATCGCTGGCTTTGGTGCCCGAACCGAAACGAGGCCTGATCCTAGGTCACGGAGGCGGATCGCTGGCGAAGTGGCTCGCCCATCGATGGCCTGAACTCGAGCTGGACGTGGTTGAGTTCGATCCCGCGGTCGTCCGCATGGCCGAAGAATATTTCTCATATCAGCCGCCTCCCCAGCATCATGTGCACGTTCGGGATGCCCGGGCCTTTCTGAATTCCACAGAGCGGACGTACGATCTCATTTGGGTCGATGCGTTTGCCCGACACATGATCCCGTTTCACCTGACCACGGTGGAGTTCTTCGAAGAGTTGCGCGCCCATCTTGTGCCGAAAGGTATCCTGGCGCTGAATTTGGCCTCGTCGGGCGAGGGCGGAGATCTGTTGCGGGCCAATGCGGTCGTGCAGACGATGAGACGGTCGTTTCCCAACGTCGAGTCCTTTGCGGTCAAGGGACCATGGAAGTCTGCTCAAGCGCGATCGGAAAATCTGATTTTTTTTGCCGGTGCACCACTCGAACAGCACACGCTCGCCACTTTTGTGGCTAATGTGAACAGATTGGTTGAGCAACAGCGCCTTCCATCCGAGGCCATTGCCTTGCTGGGTACCCATCGCACGCAACCCTGGGATGCAGGTGTCGTGTTAACTGACAACTATGCGCCGTATGATCTCTTGATCGGGTCCACAGTCCAAGATATGCAGCCTGAGGCGGAGAGTGCACACTAAGTCATTGAAATTATTGTGACCAGCTTGTTGACGCGAGCGTGTGTGTTGAAAGTGGACCCCAGAAAATAGTTAGATTAACATGCTTGCTTCCGTTTTCGTCGCGGTGCTATCTATAAGGTTGCCCTCGAATAGAATACATGCTGTTACGACATGATGGGCAGACGCAGGGAAGTAGGGGCCTAGCACGGTCACGGCTACGTGGGCTTGGCGGTAGTTATTTACCAACCTAATCACATCTCTTCTTCTTTCTTAAGGAGGTAAGTCATGGGCAAGACGATGTTGGGGGCCTTCTTCGGTCTCGTGATGGTCGGGGCTGGGGCATCTGCAGCGTTTGCACTTCAGGCAGGCGGAGTCGAAATCGGGGATTTGGAGACTGGCTCCGTTGTGGGTCAGTCGTTCAAGGAGCTGGATGTCGATGCCCAGTTGTTCGCGATCGAGATTGGAAACTTAAAGACGTGGTATCCACCCGTCACGATCATCGATTTCAAAGTTCGGCCTGGTCGTCCTGTCCTGCTCAAGGTGACGAACAATGCCACTGCTGACCATGGTTTTGAGATGACCGACGCGACGAATGCTGGGGCTCCGACCGTGATGAAGGCCCAAGTTGTGTTGAAGCCTGGCGAAACCAAGTATATCGGGGTTCCGACCAGCGACATGTTCTACGCCACTCAGGGGAATACGCTGACCTATCGCTGTCACCTGCATCCGGGGCATATCGGCGGCAAAATTCTTATGCTCAAATAATAGTCCTTGGCAGATGTGAGTGACCATCGCTCTCTCCGCGACACCCCGGAGCGGGCGGTGGTTTTTTTAGGCAATGGACAATGGATTGGTGGCGAAGAACTGCGCTTATACCTCTTCTTCGGCTCCGCAGTCAGCTCCTGGCTCGAGCGGAATACGCTGGACTCCTCTGAGCTCTCCTGCCACGAGCAGCAGCAAGAAATGGCTCAAGGTGGGTTCCGTTGCACGCCGTTCGTTCATATTGGTGTGCACGTCCACGATCATTTCATCCCCATCCCACGGAGTTTCGTTGATCCCCAATAGTGACCGACTGCGTTGGGGAACTGTCGAACGACAAATGTTTCCATGATAGTCCCCACGTTGCCGGTACTGGCCTGCGCTAGCATAGGCATTGTGAAGACTCCGCAGAGCGCGCCCATGATGATCCGTTGATGCCGCTTGTCTCACCTCCATGGGGAAGGGCGAGAAAACACGGGTGGCTCCATCGAGAAAGTAGAGAGCCGGGTGGTCGTTCCACACGTCACAACTAACTCTATTCCTGACAGGGGGAGAAATCTAGGAAGGGCCGTTACGGAAGTGACGCTAGAGGCAGGAAGGCCCTGCTTCTCACGAGAAAAGCAGGGCCTTCATTGTTGAACATGAGCGATGATTAATTGCGCACGCCGCTCCAGACTTTCGCCGGATCAATCGCCTTATCCGGATTGAGCGTCTTCGCCCTCTCTAACAGGACTTCCGTCGATTCCGGATACGCCGGGTCCGAAATGCAGCAATTATCGACCGGGCAGACGGCGGCGCACTGCGGTTCGTCGAAGTGTCCGACGCACTCGGTGCAGCGGTCGTGCGTAATCACATAAATACTATCCCCGACTCCCTGGCCATCGCCCACATGATTGCCCTTCGTTTCCGCGTCGCTGCGAGTTTCAAAAATCGCCTCGTTCGGACATTCGGGCAGGCAGGCTCCACAGGAGATACATTCATCGGTAATCAGCAACGCCATGACCCTCGCCTCCTTCTCCCTACGATAGAGACACACACGGTTGACAAGTCCACCCCGTCACGACCATTATGCGTGCCGCGTCCGCCATTCTAGTCTGCCGCTCTTTTCCAAGTCAACAGAACGGCACTTGCTCAGAAGGCCTAGATTCCCTGTATAGATGGGCCTTTGGGCCCAGGAAATCGTGACGAGTCGTGACAGGGAATGTCTATGGCCACCTTACCGGTGGGCGATCGTGGACAGAAAAAGAAACGCATCATTACGCTCGTCCTCATGGCGATTTTCTTGATGAGCGCTTCGTTCTTTCTCATCGATCGAAAAGAGGAGACTATGATTATCGTCTCCTTTCCAAATGGCCGTGAGCTTGAGACGGAAGTGGCGGATACACCCGAGAAACTGCTCGTCGGTCTTGCCTTTCGAGAGACGTTGCCAACGAATAGTGGATTGCTTTATATCTTCGAGTCGACCGGCCAGAACCACATCTGGACGAAGGGGTATCGGTTTCCGGTGGACATAATGTGGATTGATGAAAGCCATCATATTGTGGGGCTCAAGGAAAATGTCGCTCCCTGCCGGGAAGATGACTGCCCTAAGTATAGTTCCTCTCCCGAAGCGGTCCGCTACGCGATTCAAACAGAAGCGGGTTTCATCAAGCAGGAAGGGGTCACCATAGGGCTGGAATTGAAATATACGCTTCGGATGTAACGCGCGCGGGAGACTTAGTGAAAGAAGCATGAGGAGAGGAGTCGGTACAGCATGCTAGAGGGGTTTCAATCCGTCGCCCTGGTCGACGAGCTGCCGCCTGGGCAATCAAAAGTCGTCATGGTGAACAATCGGGAGATTGCGCTCTTCAACATCGAGGGGACGTATTTTGCGATCCATAATCGTTGTCCCCATGAAGGCGGTCCTTTGTGTGAAGGGCGTGTGAAGGGCTTTGTCGTGGCCTGTCCGTGGCACGATTTGGCATTCGACGTTCGAAACGGGCAAGGGACGGACGGCGGTGGATATTGTGTGGGGAGTTATGATGTGCAGGTGGAAGGAGCGGAGATTTTTGTCGGGCCTCGGCGAAAACCTTAGCATCATGATGAGGTGGAGAAGGAGCGGGTTGCCGCGTAAATGACGATGAGTACGACATCTAGCCACGACCATGATAGTGCCACACACTCGGATGGGGCCAAGGTCATTGAGACGACCCTTGAGCATCCCATTCAGATTCATCTCTGGGAAGACAGGACGCGAGGGGAGCTCTGGGTTCCGACCTATGATCCTACGGGGCTCGAGTTGCTGGCCGACGACTACCTTCGCATCGCCGGGAATAATGCGGTCGATAATGGGCAGCGGACGTTCGAGTTTAAAGCGGTCAGGCCGGGAACCCACCGGGTGCTGTTTGAAAAACGCATGGGGTGGAAATTCACCGCCGAAGATCAGCGCGTCTTTGACGTGACGGCCTCTGATTCCTCGTCTCAGAGGAGTGCATAATCGTGCCGAATGTGGCCTTCATCAATGGAGCGTTCGTGCCGCTGGGCGAGGCGAAAGTCTCGATCGAAGATCGAGGCTTTCAGTTTGGCGATGGCATCTACGAAGTGATCCGCACATACAAGGGGCGTCCGTTCGCACTCGAGGCCCATCTGGCTCGACTGGATCGTAGCGCCACGGCGCTTGACCTGACGCAACCCTATTCCCGCGCCGAGTGGACTCACCATGTCCTGGAAGGGATTAAGCGGGCCGCCTATCCTGAAGCCAAAGTCTATCTTCAGGTCACCAGGGGTGTCGCTCCCCGTGATCACGCCTACTCAGATGAAGTGACGCCCACGGTCGTCATGACGGTTCGTGAGTTCCACCCGCTCGACAGGTCATTACAAGCGGCCGGTGTGGAAGCGATAACGACCGAGGATATTCGATGGGGGCGCTGTGACATCAAGAGCGTGAATCTTTTAGCCAACGTTCTTGCGCGCCAGCAGGTCAAACAGGCCAAGGTCTTCGAAACCATTTTGGTCAGAGCGGGATTGGTCACTGAAGGGGCAGTCAGCAACGTGATGGTGGTCCAGGGGGGAACGGTGGTGACGGCTCCCGAAGGTTCGCGCATTCTGTCCGGGGTCACGAGGACCGTCGTGTTGGATCTGGCTCTGAGCGAGGGCCTGCCGATTCAGGAACGCTTTGTCTCTCAGGCAGACCTATATGAGGCTGACGAAGTTTTTCTCACAGGGACCACGGTCGAGGTCTTGGCCGTCGTCCGTGTAGATGGGAAAGTCATTGGAGATGGACGGCCTGGCCCGATCACCCAACGACTCGCCGCGGGCTTCACGAGTCGGGTCGGCTAGCCCCCTTGCTTTGGCATAGGTGGCGTGCTATGGTCGCCGGACTGGAAGTGGGCTCAGGCCCACTTTTTTGTTTGATCTCTTGAATGGGCCATCCAAAGATACGGGGCTAGGGGTGTCGGTGAAGGAGTCCCGACCGGTCGTCGATCGCATCAGCGAGGTGGTATCGCCCATCCTCTGGGCATTGGGCTTAGAATTGGTCGACGTCGTGTGTGTGGGGCAAGGTGCGCGGTCAGTCGTTCGCGTGTATATCGATAAGCCAGGCGGTGTCACGGTAGAAGATTGCCGGCGTGCACACCTCGCGATCGGTCCAGCCTTAGATGTGGCTGATCCGTTCCCCCATACCTATACGCTGGAAGTCTCCTCGCCGGGTCTGGATCGGGCCTTCAAACGGATTCAGGATTATCGCCGGGCATTGGGGAAGCAAGTGAGCGTGAAGCTCAGGCAGCCAATCGATGGAGAGTGGCGTGTGGTCGGAGTGCTGACGGAAGTGAATGAACAGGGAGTCACGGTCGTGGTGAACGATCCGCGTTCTGAGCGGACGGTCATCCTTGAGTTCGACTCGATCGCTGAAGCACGGCGCGTCGTGACGTTTTAGGCCGTACCGGAGTCGATCACCGCGGTATGAGCACACCGCCCCATTGGAGTGTGGCTGCAGGGGCAGTCGCCGGAGAGTGAGCTATGAATCGAGAATTGATTTCAGTCATCGATGAACTTGGTCGGCAAAAGGGCATCGAGAAGAGCCGAGTGATCGGGGCGATCGAAGCAGCCCTTCAAATGGCTGCCAAGAAACGTTTCGGGCAGGCTGAAAATATTCAAGTCGAGATCGACTCCAAGACCGGTGAGATCTCCGTCGTGTCGAAGAAGACCATCGTCGACGCGGTCACCAATCCAAAAACCGAAGTCTCTCTTCAGGAAGCTCGCCAGTTCGACAGCGAGGCAGAGGTCGGCGACGAGATCGGGTCGGTCATCGAGATGAGCGATTTGGGACGGATCGCCGCGCAAACCGCCAAGCAAGTAATCTTCCAGAAGGTCCGGGAGGCTGAATGGGAGGCGGTTCAAAAAGAATACTCCACGCGGCAAGGAGATCTGGTCAACGGCATCATTCTCGGGATGGAGCGCCGGAACTATCTGGTGGATCTGGGCAAGACGGAGGCGGTACTGCCGATTCAGGAGCAGATTCCGCGGGAAACCTATCGCTGTGGTGATCGGGTGAAGGCCATGCTCTTGGAAGTGCGCCGGACTCCGAAGGATGTCCAGGTCATCTTGACGCGGAGTCATCCGCAGTTTGTGTCGAAACTCTTCGAGTTGGAAGTGCCTGAGGTGCTCGAAAAAATCGTTGAGATCAAGTCCATCGTGCGGGAGCCTGGTGATCGGACCAAGATCGCCGTGACGTCTCGCGAGAAGGCGGTCGATCCGGTCGGGGCCTGTGTGGGGATCAAGGGCTCACGGGTTCAAGCGGTTGTCCGCGAACTGCGCGGAGAGAAAATCGACATCATTACCTGGACCTCCGATCCGCGCGTCTTCATCGCCGAGGCGTTGAACCCCGCGAGCATTGAGAAGGTTGGCGTCGATGAGGAAAAGAAGTCGGCGTTGGTCGTCGTTGCAGATTCCCAGCTGTCGTTAGCGATCGGGAAGAATGGCCAGAACGTGCGGTTGGCTGCCCGTCTGACCGGCTGGAAGATCGATATCATCAGTGCGACGGAATACGAAAAGGAAAAGGCCGAACGGGATAAAGAAATCAAAGCGGCGCTGGCGGAGGAAACCGAAGCGTTGCATCAGCAAGAAGAAGCCCGAGAGCAGGAATTAAAAGCCCGGGCAGAGTCGGATGCTGGATAAACCGGATAAAGAGGAGTAGGTGTCAAATTCTCATGCGCGTGTATGCATTGGCTAAGCAGCTCGGGATGGAAAACCGTGATCTCATCCCGGAATTGAAGCGGATGGGGATCACCGTCGCGTCGCACAGTAGCGTATTGGATGACGACGTGGTGCAGAAGGTCTTGGAGAAGCTCGGTCCGAAACTCAAGGCTCACGGGAAAGCGACAGGCAGGGCGGCAGAGGCCGATGCAGGTCGGGGTGATCGGGGTAAAGTCGGTATGGCGTCCGACCACGCAACGGGAGCCAAGGCCGGATCGGTCCAGGCAGCTCCGGCGGCGGAGGAGTCTTCCAAGTCCGACAAGCGCCGCATTCTGATCAAGCGCAAGAGAGCCGATGACGTTCCAGCGGAAGAGGCAGCGTCCCTGCCCACAGTTGAATCAGCACGCAAAAGCGGAGCGCACATCGAAACCCTCGTGGTTAGCCCGCCGGCGGCGGTGCATCCGCACGCTGAGACTCCAGCCGTTGCGCATATTGACCTGACGGTGACGCCCGACCAGCCGTATTCTATAGGAACCACAACCGCTCCGGCTCCCACGACTGCCGTCAAGCTCGCGGTCGTGCCAAGCAGCGATGTGACCACAGGAAAAAAGAAAACCCTCTCCCTAGAAGAGATGCAAGCCGAGGGTCTGAAAGAGAAGGCGAAGAAAGCTCGTAAGCCCGGCCGTACGCGGGAAGAAGAAGAGCTTCGGCTTCGTGAGGATGCGGCTCGCTGGCAGGATCTTCGTGCCATTCCGGTGCAGCAGCGCCGTGACGACCGCAGCAAGCACGTGCATCACAGCACGCCGGGGGAAGTGACTAAGCCACGGAGGAAGAGCTTCAAGCTTGCGCCCGGCATGACGGTGAAGGAGTTTGCCGAGCTGATGGGACAGCGCCCGGCCGACATCATGCGCAAGCTGATGGATATGGGCCAGATGCTCACGTTCAATCAGACCATGAACATTGATGCAGCCGTGATCATTGCGGAGGAGAACGGGGTCAAGATCGATGTGTCGACGGAGAAGGCCGGAGAAGAGTTGCTGGATTCCGTCGTGCAGACGGAGGAGGAGGTCCAGCTTGAGCCGCGGCCAGCGGTCGTGACGATCATGGGCCATGTCGATCACGGCAAGACCTCGTTGCTTGATGCCATCAGGCAAACGAAGGTGGCGGAAGGCGAGGCCGGTGGGATTACGCAGCATATCGGCGCCTACACGGTTGCGGTACGCGGAAAACAGGTGACGTTCCTGGACACGCCGGGCCACGAAGCCTTTACCGCCATGCGAGGTCGTGGCGCCAAAATCACCGATATCGTTATCCTGGTCGTGGCAGCAGACGATGGAGTGATGCCGCAAACGATCGAAGCGATTAATCATGCCAAAGCCGCGTCCGTTCCGATTATTGTGGCAATCAACAAGATCGACAAGCCCGGCGCCAATCCTGATCGTGTGAAGAACGCCTTGTCCGAACATGGACTCATATCAGAGTCCTGGGGCGGTGACACGATCACGGTTGAGGTCTCGGCCAAAGAGAAGATCGGCCTGGACACCCTGCTGGAAATGATTCTCCTGCAATCCGAAGTGCTGGAGCTCAAGGCCGACCCGTATCGGTTGGCTAAGGGCGTTGTGGTGGAAGCCAAGCTGGAGCGAGGGCGTGGCCCGGTGGCGACGGTGCTGGTTCAGAGCGGGACGCTTCGCGTCGGTGACGTGTTTGTCGTCGGAATTGTTAGCGGGAAAGTTCGCGCGCTGATTACTCATACGGGAACAAAGGTGCAAGAGGCCGGTCCTTCTATTCCGGTAGAAGTGGCTGGGCTCCCGGGTGTGCCGTCTGCCGGTGATGTATTTCAGGTCGTCAAAGACGAGCGGGTCGCGCGAGAGATTGCGGAAGATCGAGCTCGCAAGCAACGAACGGCTGATTTGTCTGGGTCAGCGAAGGTCACGCTTGACGACTTGTTTGCCAAGATTAAGGAAGGGTCGGTCAAGGAGCTGGCACTGGTAATCAAGTCTGACGTCCAGGGGTCGGCTGAAGCACTGACCGCAGGCGTCGAAAAACTTGCGACCGCCTCGGTCAAGCTGCGCGTCATTCACAGCGGCGTCGGTGGGATCACGGAATCCGACGTGTTGCTGGCTGCCGCGTCGAATGCCATTATTATCGGGTTCAATGTCAGGCCGGAGCCGAAGGCTTCCGCCCTGGCTGAACAGCAAGGTGTCGACGTCCGCCTGTACACCATTATTTACGACGCGATGGCCGAAATTAAGGCCGCGATGGAAGGGCTGCTCGAACCGACGCTCAAGGAGCGGACGTTGGGGCGGGCCGAGGTGCGACAGGTCTTTACGGTGTCCAAAGCTGGCGTTATTGCGGGGGCTTATGTGGTGGACGGCACGATCACCCGTGCGGCTGTCGGAGCACGAGTGATTCGCGACAACGTGGTGGTCTATGAAGGGAAGCTCGGGTCGTTGCGTCGCTTCAAAGATGACGTCCGTGAAGTGCAGCAGGGCTATGAATGCGGAATCAGCGTTGAGAATTTCAACGATATCAAGGCCGGGGACATCATCGAAGCCTATGCGGTCGACAAGATTGCCGCAAAGCTCTGAGGCGTGAGTCTGCCCTGTGAGTACCGTCGTCGGACTCTGTACGGTCGAGCTGTTCATCCCCGAGAGTCAGTCATTGAAGGACAAGCGGCAGGTGCTGTTGGGTCTCAAAGATCGATTGCGGGAGAAGTTCAATCTCTCCGTTGCCGAGGTCGATGGACTGGATCTGTGGCAGAAGGCCGTATTGGGGCTTGCCTGCGTGGCCAACGAAGGACGATACGTCAACCAAGTGTGTGACCAGGCGCTGAACCTAATTCGGAGTGTCCCCGCGGTGGAAATCGTCCAGTCCCGAATTGAACTATTGTGACGGCGACATGCCCAGTTGGAGTGCGCGGTGGCCAAGACGGGATATCATCGGGCCGATCGTGTGGCCGATCTAATCCGCATGGAAGTGGCAGATATCCTCATGCGGAAGATCAAAGACCCGCGCGTGCAGTCCGTGACTGTGACCGACGTGAAACTGACCAGCGATCTGCGGATTGCGCGTGTGTTCGTGACGGCCATGGGCACGGAAGAAAAAGAGCGGAACGTCTTCGCCGGGTTGGCTCAAGCCAATGGGTTTGTGCGCGGTGAACTGGGTCGTCGGCTCTCGCTCCGGTATCTGCCGGAGATCGTTTTTGCCAAGGATGTCAGTGGGCCGAGAGGCGATCGTGTGTTGAAGTTATTGGACGATCTCCACGTCAATACGGAGGCCGATGGCTGGTCGTCCGAAGAGAAGACGAGTTCATAGCATCGGGGACGTGATGATGGATCTCGCACAGAGTTGTGCCGTTGTCGACGGCGTGTTGACAATGAAGAAGGAATCTGGGTGGACCTCCCACGACGTCGTTGCGAAG
>WNFB01000425.1_pt1 | contig 33545 bp, 28 predicted proteins | sample 5400501 | NCBI WGS metagenome assembly WNFB01 (sample SAMN13153341, study PRJNA577476) | soil metagenome | isolation source: 200 cm saprolite under Douglas fir tree site 2 hole 1 | place: USA:California | collected 2015-04-18
AAGAAATTCCCCCATGCGAAATTCATGTGTGCGCGCGTGAGCCAATACACGCTGTCGCAACCATCTTATTTCGACATCGTTCTGGCATTGGCGATCGTGCACCACCTCGACGACCCGGAAGCCTTGCGGCTATTTCAGATCGCACACGAGGCGCTCAAGCCGGGCGGCAAACTGGTAACTCTCGATGGCGTGTGGACCAATGATCAATCAATCGCGGCGCATTATCTTCTGGCACGCGATCGTGGGCAATTCGTGCGTAGCGAAGAAGGGTATGTACAGATCGCGTCGCGGGTGTTTTCCAATGTCAAGCCCAGCATCCGGCACGACCTGCTGCGCATTCCCTACTCTCACATCATCCTGGAATGCTTGCGATGAGAACGGCAGCGCGGGACAGTTCTGACTGCGTTCGAGCTTGTGCGTTGCTGATTGGCGCAGTGCTCTTCATTTCCTACGCATATTTCTATGAGGGCGGCGGTTGGAATCAGAACTCCCGCTTCGACATGATACGTGCCATTATCGAGCAGCGTACATTGCGCATCGATGCCTATCATGGGAACACGGGGGACAAGGCACTCTACCAGGGGCATTACTATTCCGATAAAGCGCCGGGGCTAGCCCTTCTTGCGTTGCCCGCGGTAGCAGCGGTCAGGCCGATCCTGCGTATGGCCGGAGTGAATCCGGTTTCGCCGCGAGGCGTAGTCATAATGTCGTATCTCGCGACACTCTTCGGAGTCTCGCTGCCCACCGCTTTGGCATGCGCCTGCCTGTTTCTGATCGCGCTGAGACTCGGCAGCACAATTAGCGGAGCTGCATTTGCAGCGTTTGCCGTAGGCTTGGCGACACCTGTTTGGGCTTGGGCCACTCTGTTCTGGGGACACGCGTTGACGGGATCGTGCCTGGTATTCAGCTTGGCTGCCGCTGTGATGTTGCGGGAAAACCAGGGTGCATGGAACGATCTGCTTTGGAGCTTTGCTGTTGGTTTAGCGGCGGGATGGGCGACCGTTTCAGAGTATCCCGCGGCTCCGGCGTCGGGGATTCTCGCAGGGCTCGCGCTTGCCATGGTGTGGTCCAGCGAATCTACACGACGATGGCGTGTAATAGGAGGACTTACTGCTGGAGTCCTGGTTTGCGTAGTCGTACTGATGATCTACCAACGGGCTGCGTTTGGCTCTTCGCTCCACCTGGGATACTCATACTATGAGGAAGGAGCCTTCCCATGGATGAAGCGTGGCTTCATGGGCTTGACCTACCCTCGAGTCGACGTGATGCTGAAGCTCTTGTTTAGTTGCCGCCGCGGAATTCTGTTGGCAGCCCCGGTTATCACCTTAGCTCCCTTTGGATTGTGGTTGCTTTGGAAACAGACTAATACTCGCAGCATTGCGGTGGCCGTGGCGGCCGTCGCCGCCTATTATTTTCTTTTTAATGCTTCGTTCTACGCTTGGCACGGAGGTTGGTCGTACGGCCCTCGCTACCTGGGAGCGGGTGTGCCGGTGCTAGGCATTGGGCTGGCAACGGTTTGGAGCAACGCACAGCCTCGGTTGCGACGATTGCTGGCCGTATTCGCAGTCTGCGGCGCAGCGTTGTCGCTCGTGGCGGTTTCCACCACAGCACAGCCGCCACTCCGCTTCCGGTGCCCTGTAGTCGAGTTTCTCTGGCCGTCCTTTTGGGCGGGTAAGTTTTCGCTTAACCAATTCTCGTTCCTTGCGCCATGGGAGGAAATACCGAGCCAATCACACGGTGCTTTTAATCTGGGAGAGCTTGCCGGCCTGCATGGGCTGGCCAGCTTGATTCCGCTGCTCATTTTTTGGGCTATTGCGGCCTGGGTGTGGTGGCGGCTCTCAGGGCCTGGCAGCAGATCGGTCCGTGTTTGACCTTGCTTGCCGGATGAGAGAATACCGCTCGAGTAATTTAGGCCACCCACGACGAAGAGCATAATACTCGTTCAATGGCCGGTCATCCTGCAGAGCGACGGCCTGCGGTGCTTCCGCGATCATCTGGTCGAGAGACAATTCACTGTCAAGGACAACAGCAAACTCACGCTCCGCACTCGGTTCCGGGCCCCACTCCATCAGATCCTTAATCGCCCCGACTGGCATATGCTGCACCAACTCGCCAGCAGTCCGATTGGGTATGGGGCGGCTGCTGGCAAGAAAATGAAAACCCCAGTGCTCCACGGAGTGGAAGACGCGGACGTAAGGGAAGGATTCCCTCACGGCGCGAGCCACGGAGGCGTCAACCACTGCATCGCCCCTGGGCAGCCACTGCTGCAGGATGCCCCCGGGCCGAAGCCGCTGCTTCACAGTCGAATAGAACTCTCTCGAATAGAGGAGGCTGGAGCCCGCGGCCTCCACGGGAGGTGGGGGATCCAGAGTGATGACATCGTATTGCTGCGCGGCACGTTCCAAATAGCGCCGCCCATCGTCAATCACTACTCGCGATAACGGCGAACGCAAAAGCTGCGGGCCGTCGGGATGGTAATACCAGAACACACGCGGAACGCTGGGCACCAGTTCTACTGCCGTGCTGGGAACGTCCCAGGACAGCAGCGAACGATAGGTTGTGCCCATACCGAAGCACACTACTAAGGCGCGCTGGGGTGGATGGTCGAGGAAGGCCATCGGCAAGTGAGCCATCATTTTGGTGATCGGAGTCAAAAAGGTGATCCCTACTCCGTTGACCAGCAGTCGTTTCCGCATCCCATCGCCGGTCGCAATGATAGTGGCGGTGTGATCGCGGAGAACCTCACGCTGGGGAAACTGGTCTTCGTAGCCTTTGCTCGTGAACATTAGAATCAGCGCCAGCACTGCGACCCCATAAGAAGCTGCGCGCTGCTGGACCGCCTGCGGCTTTGCCCGCGCCAAACCCGGTAACCACCACGGGTAGGTGCCAGTGGCGAGCCATGGAAACGACAACACCAACAATGCCCAGCGCTCACTCATCAGGGGTAAAAGCAGGAATCCGGATAGCAGCGGGCCGAGGATGCATCCAAGGACGTTCACCGCGTAGGCGCTTCCTGCCCTGTCCGGATCACCCCCGGACCAGCGGTCTACCAGCATCGGAGTCACAAATCCCAAAATGGCGGAAAATGGGGCGATCCCCACCATCAACCGCAATACCCTGGACAGGTGGAACTGAGGATCAGCAGTGAGTAGCGGCAATAGCGCAAAGAGTCCGAGCAACACCCAGACTAGCATTCCTTCCCGCTCATGGTTGCGGCTCCAACGCCGGTAAACCCGCGACCCAAAGAAGGTAGCTGCCAGATACAAGCTGAGGATTGATGCAAAGGCATAAACGACCGTGCCCAGGTATGGTGTGAACTGCCGGATCCACACCACTTCCATTCCCATGCTCGTCAACCCCGTGGCAAAAAGCAACACCAGTAGCATTCGGCTACGCTCTGGCCGTTTGAGGGGGTTGCGAACATTGGAACTGTCAGAAAAAGGGGCATCTCTGTGCGCGGCGGGCCTTAATGTAAGAATCGTCGCCGAAACGGCTAACAGAGCATTTAGTACCGCGCCGACCTTCAACGTGCCGTGAAAACCATAAACTTCAATCAGGAGCAGAGGCAGGGTGGCGCCCGCCACCGCGCCCAGCACATTCGCTACGTAAAGATAGCTGAAAGATCGCTGCGCCTCCTGATAGCAACTGTTCTTAATGGCCAGCATGGCCACAGGAATAGTCGCTCCCATGCAGGCGCACCATGGCACCAGAGCAAGAATGATCCAGGTGCCAGAGGCAAGGTAGTAGCCCCAGGAAGAAGACAGAGAGACGTGCTCTAACAGATTTCGTCCCCACAGCAATTGATACGGCACCAAGATGGCCGAAATGCCGATGAACAGTTCAGTGAGAGCGTAAAGGCGCAGCGGTGGAATACTGATTCGGCCTGCGTATTTACGGATTAGACGACCGCTGCCCCACGAGCCCAATCCCAAACCCGCCATGAACGTGGAAAGCACAATAGAGACCAGCGCGGTGGTGACCCCGAACTGCGCCATCGACAACCTGAGCCAGACGATCTCGTAGAGGATGCTGCAGAATCCTGAGATAAAGAAGAACCCGAAAAACCAAAGCATGAAGAGTGTCCCCCCAACTATGCGGAACGCGATCTCAAGCGATTGAACTTCCACGGATCGACTGGCCGATTTGAACACGCAATCCAGCGACGTGCAACAAGACAAAGTCGGGAACCAATAACCGCAGAGAGTTTCGCGGTTGTCAAAAACGCCGGCATCACTGTCGCCAGCGGGCTTCGAAGCGGCCGATGCGGGTGTACTCCGGAAAACGCTCGCGCAAAGCTGTGCGAAGATCCGCGGGCATGGGTTTTGAAAAATCTGGAACCGTAAGGATAGCGACCACCTTTACTCCGTGAGAGTCGATGGCCTGCAAGACGCGTTGCGTATGTCCGGCCGGCTCGTCGAAGAAGTCGAAGAGCGTCCGCGTGGGGTCGCGCAAGCCCGCGAGGAACGAGACCTCGGGACAATCTGGGGCGCAATAAACGAATGAGCTGCCGGCGGCGTGCTCTTGTACCACGGGTATGAGTTGATCGTACTCGTGCCCCTGCTCGGGATCGACTCTTAGGCCTCCAGCGCGGGCGAGATTTATATGGTAAGTCTGTCCGTCGGGCAAATACTGGATAGCCATCTGCGAGAGAAACGTCGGGGTCGAGCGGAAAACAGCAAAGGCTATGTAGAAAACGAGTAGCGACGCCAGGATGAAGCGCGAACTCCGTGGTCGAGTTGAAAACAACGCCAGCAACGCGAGAACGAGCAGAGGCGCGACGTAGCAGAAATATATGGCGATAGTGAACGGAACCTGGATCAAACTGCATAATGCCGCGACGCTGAGTAGAAGCATGATCTGCTGCTGGCGCATGGCGGAGAGTCTGCAAAAGTTCTTCGGTCTGCTCAGGAGCAGCGCGCCAGCCAACACTGTAAATGGAATCAGCGTGGGTAAGGGGTCCCAGGCAAATTGGTAGAGCCCTGAAGAGCGCGCGGATCCAATCAGTACCAAGGCTAAGCCGAGCAGCAGCAGCGCACGCGTTGGCCAGCGCAGCGGCTTCTGCAAATACGCGGCAGCCATGAGCAGGACCGTGAACACTGATATTGCGATGATTCGATTCAGCCCAAAATCAGTGGGGATGCGAGCCGCATAACCGAAGCGCCGCGTGGGGAGCACGAATACGCCCCTAAAGAAATTCGAGAGAGAGCCCGACCGGATGTACGGGACCAGAAAAATCACGATGGGCAGAGCTACGCCGACCGCAAATGGCAAGAGAATCTGGAACAGGGCACCGAAACGGCGTGCCGACGCGGCCGGAGCCCGTTTCCAATCACGCGATAGGCAGATGGCAACCAGTGCGACTCCTGGAAGCGCGAACTCGATAACTCCTGCAACTGAGAAGTTGAGTCGGATAAGGTTGAACAGTGCCACGATGAATACCGCGAAGGAAGCCTTAAGAAAAATGGGGTAAATTCTCTCGCCTGCCAATGTGCCGCGCTGCACCTCACGCGACGTGCACAGCTCGCGAAACACCAGCAGGAGGAGCACGGCTGCAATGAAATAGATTCCAGAGAGTTTGAAAAGAAAAGAAAGCCCTCCGCACAGCCCCGCCAGAAAAAGCCAGTATCGACGATTGGTTTCCAAATAGCGAAGAACGGCTCCGGTCCCGAAGACCGCGAAGAAAAGGCCGTACCAGGAGGGAACCGCCGCCGTGTAATTGGGCAGACTCCAGGCGACTGACAGCAGGGTGACACCACCGGCTCCGAGCGGAGAGGTAAAGCGCGAAGCGATCGCATACATCACGGGAACAAATCCGAGAAAAAATAGGAACAGCACAATCCGCGGAGAGGCAGAATTCGTGCCCAATAATCGAAACGCGAGCGCATTCAGGTACGAAAGCCCGCCGGTATAGGGATCATCAAAATCACGGTGGGGCAACTGGCCATCGAGCACTCGCTCGGCGCTCTGGCCAATGGTTCCTTCATCGTGCGGAACCCAGCCGCGCTTGAGAAGCATCGCGGTGTAGAGGCCGCTGATGGTCCAGACAAGCAGGAGAACCAGCCACCAAGTCAGATTGCGCTGTCGTGTGGATGACGCCGAGACTGGCCGGGGCGCCGATGTATCGACTGGGAGTGTGGTTGCGCGGTTCGTTTCTATGGGCACGGACTTTTCCGCTGGACTCGTATGGTCCAAGACAAAGTAAATGAATTGTAGTGTCAGTGAAAAGTGTTTGGGAGACGTGCTCGGCTATCGCCCCAGTGGACGTACCCTGTCCCAAGAAGTTTTTGGTTCATTCTAACTCCGCCGCACCAGCGTGCCAGCGATCATATCGTGCAGCGCCTGCTTACGTTCGGTGAAGCCGGCCATGATGTAGCCAATGAAGAAAATCATCCCAGAAACATACTTCGCAAAGTGCCGGCCAGTGGCACGGGCGAAGGAGATTCGATTTCCCGCGAGATCAGTCACTTTCATTCCGAGTGCCATTTTGCCGAGAGTTGCCTGGTAGGGCGAGCTTTCCAGAGCCGCTTCGTAAATCCATGAGACAAGGGCGCTAAAGACTGCGCGGATAATCAGGATCACGAGCCGCACGCCCACGAATGGCATGCTCACAGCCCGTCCGGCCGCGCCAATTATCAGAAACATAAACAAAGAGAAGGGCAGAACAATGATTCCCTTCAAAATCAAATCAATCATGAACGCCACCAATCGGATCCAGAATCCGCCGTAGCGCGCGGAAGTTGCCGGGATCCCAAGTGGGCCGGTGGTAATCGCTGGAGGTACTCCCCCGAGAAGAGCACCACATCGCGTGCAGAACTGCGCTGCCGCGGCATTCTGGGCCCCGCATTTGCTGCAGAACAGGTGGGCTTCGGTCATGATGCGGGTGAATATAGCTGCGCGGGTGCTCGCTGTAAAGCGGGAGTTATCTCGAGACCCCGGGCGGCATTCGTTGGGCGCTTGAATGCCGTGCAGAGCCGAGCTGCGGACCCCGGACAGACGGGGGCTACTCTGTCCCTACATGATGGTCCGTGGCACGGCAGCCTGCACTTTGCCTGCGTTTTGCCCGATTTTGGCAGTCTTGGTTTTGAAGTCGCAAATTGTTAGTTCCAGCCCGCCGAATTCGGGGTGGTCGTTGTGCCCTACGGTGAATGCGATATCAAGCGTGTCACCGGCGAGAAGTTTTTCCTGTTCGAGGCGTTCGGCCATGTGCCAAGCCAAGGCATCGAAGCTGACAGCCCGGCGCCAGTTGGAGTGTTCAGTTCTCGATTCCGTGTTCTCGGCCGTTGCTGCGAGCTTCAGCTTAACGTGTTTGTCTTTCAGCACACGAGGAGGCGCCATCAGGCGCACGGAATTAGCGGCAAATACGGGCTCAGGATTGCCACGACCAAAGGGTTCCATGCGCCGCAGGGCCTGCAAGAGCTCCGGCGTAACCTGGTCAAACGAGATTTCGGCGTCGAGATCGAGAACCGGTTCGAAGTCCGCGACCGTCAAGCGTTGGCGGGCATAGGTATCGAGATGGGATCGCAGATCGGCCAGCCGCCCGGCAGGCAGGGAGAAACCGACAGCGTGGGCGTGTCCGCCATAACGCGTGAAAAGATTGCTGCACGATTCAATCGCATCCAGTAGATGAAATGCACGGATGGAACGGCCAGACCCGTGCGCTTCCTCGCCATTGCGGGAGATGACTATCGTGGGGCGGCAGTAGCGCTCGACCACGCGTGTAGCCGTGATGCCGATCACGCCGCGGTGCCAGCTATCCCCATCAACCACGATGCAGAACGCGTCGCGAAGCGTGGGCTCCTGCTCGAAACGCGATTCGATCTCTTCCAGAATTCGGCGTTCTTGTTCCTGGCGCTCTCCGTTGAGTTTGTCGAGGCGCACGGCAAGTTCACGAGCGCGCAATGGGTCCTTCACGCTGAAGAGTTCGATGACGTCGCAGGCCACGTCCATGCGTCCCGCCGCATTGAGTCGCGGCGCAATGCGGAATGCGACTTCCCCCGAGGTCAATCGGCGTGCGCCGCCAAGCTGTGCGACCTCGAATAAAGCCTTGAGCCCCTGATTAACCGGGGAACGCAGGCCTTCCAGTCCGAGTTTAGCGAAAACACGGTTCTCTCCGACGAGCGGGACGGCATCAGCGATAGTGGCGATTGCGACCACTTTCATGAATGACATCAGCAGCCGAGACTGATCTGGACGGTCGAGTTTCCGCTCCATCAATCCTTGGGCTAGCTTGAAAGCGACCCCAGCGCCACATAGAGCCTTGCAGGGATACTCACACCCCGCCTGGTTGGGATTGAGCACGGCGAGTGCGACCGGAACTCCATCGGGCCCCGGGAGGTGGTGGTCAGTGACGATTAGGTCGACGCCCAATCGCCGTGCGGTTTCGGCGGCGGCAAAGGCGCGGATGCCGGTATCCACACTAATGATCAGGCGTACGCCCGCCGCTGCGGCGCGCTCGATGACATCGTCTTTCATTCCGTAGCCATCTCGAATACGGTGCGGGACATGAAAATCTGCCCCACCTCCGCAGAGTTCAATGGCGGTCTTCAGTATGACAATTGCCGTGGTCCCATCGACATCATAGTCACCGTAAATCAGGATGTCTTCTTTACCCACGATCGCGGTTTCCAGACGCTCGATCGCGGCTTTCATCCCCGTCATCGCATACGGTGAGTGGAGATGCGAGAGCGAGGGAACGAGGAAGCGCTCGGCCGATTCCGAATCAACGATGCGGCGTAAGACGAGTAAACGGGCGAGAGTGGGGGCAAGTAGATGGTTGAGGCGCAGAGCGGGGTTGGCGCGCAAGGCGTCGGCTAGGGACTGAACTGAGCCAGGATCGGCGGACTTTGCCATCCATTTCATAATTCACCGGGAAGCATAATTTTCGCGCTGGAAGGTGGACGTCCTCAGAAGTTCGCGGGGGAGGCTCGTCCTGAGCGAAGTCAAAGGAGCCCCCACCGGCTACGGTTCGTCGTCCTCATCAGGTTCATCAATGGGGATTCCGCTGAAGTCTTCGCTCATTTCAAGGAGGTGCTGGTACCGGTCGTACCACTCGGTGCTGGCCTCGTAGAGAAACATGCATCCTTGGTGTGGCCAGCCGAGTTGCACAAATCCAGTCTTGCCGATGTAGGTTCGTAGCCAGCGAGCGTCTTCCACGTCCTCGTCATTGGTATACTCGGCAGTGGATAGGCGTCGAATCATCTCCTCCATGTCCTCACGTTTCAGTGCCCACGCGTGCATGGTCAGGAACGGCGCTCCAGAGGCTTTGGCTAGCTCGACAAAGTCTTTCCAGGCTTCGGGATTGTCATTGGAGTCCCACATTACACTCTGCACTTCGTCGTAGTCCACATAGCCGTGGAAGCGCCGCATGCCGTGGCCTTCCACAAAGGCAGTCATGTCGTCTTTGAGGCCAGTAAGGTCGTCAAGGGCAGTTGACATATTGGAGGCTCGTGCTATTCGAGCATTGTAAACTTTTTGGGGAGAGAGTGAGTAGAGGAGAAAGCACCGATTCGAGGATTAGGGGATCGGCACTGCCAAAGCAATCAGCATTCAGCACTCAGCATTCAGCAGCCCACGCATCTGCCCTGCAAGCAATCGGATTTTCTTAAGAGCTAGCGGAGTTCCTCCTGCAGTCCGCATTCATGGTTTGACTGACGGCTGAGTGTTGAATGCTTTCGCTGTGCTAGACTATCTTTTTTGCACCAGGCTACCTATCCGCAGCCATGCTCTTCTCCAGAGAATATGTGGGCTATTTGGCCCGCGAAATTACCAAAAAACTCATCTCCGGCGAGTTCATCGGGACCAAGGACGTTCCCGCTGTCACTGGGAAGGTGAACGCGGCGCTGATGGATGAGCTCTCGCTCGAAGACCGGATCAACGATGAAGTTCGGGTGATTCTCGAGGCCTATTCGGATGAAATGCGGAGAACCGGCGCAAATTATCAGGAGATGTTCCGCAAAGTGAAAAGCGAACTGGTACGCAAGTACAAAGCTGTCTTGTAGCCCGTAACTGTCGCGTTAGTGGACCCAACCCCTGCTATTGTCTGTTCCCTTCCACACCATTTGAATATTCGAATTCCTATTCCCCTGATGATCAGTTCACAGTGCTGACTGCCTGACCTCAGGACCGGCTGCCAATACCTACCGGCCTCCCAGGTGAAATCGAGCGACAAAGACAACGAAGAGCACCACCGATAACAAGATCGCGGCAACGCTGTGGTTTCGGAGCGCACGATAGGTTGGGAACCAGGGGAACATCAACGTTTCAAAAACTGGCTTGAGCTTCTCTGGCCAGAGGAGCCCGGCTATCCCAAATGCCAAACACAGTTGGATAACAAGCGGAAGAGTTAACCGTTCCATAGTCATCAATTTTGCTGCACCAGAGTAAAAACGTCCCTCTGCTTGTCACTATGCTCGCCACGAAAATAGCGCTACTCAGTGACGGCCATCACAATCTGGAAAGGGATGCGTGATTATAATGCATTATTTTTATCGGTGCGCCATTTTTTTAGTTTAGGTCGTTTCACCAGCTCTAGAACTCAATTCGTGCCTCGTCGCGCCGCAAGGATGTTTCGATCTCACGAGTCCGCAATGCTTTGCTAGAATCATCCGCGAGGGGGATAACATGCGGAACTTCCAACGAATAGTGGCTGAGTTGCAGGAAGAGCGTAGTCGCGTCCAGCGGGAACTAAATCGGCTGGAGAATGCCATCGTTGCCATCCGGAGTTTAACAGGGCGAAATCACAAAGCTGCGGCTCACGGCGCCCGCTGGCCACGAAGCAGATTGTCGGTTGCGGCGAGAAAGCGGATCGCAGCCGCCCAGAGAGCACGCTGGGCGAAAATAAGGCAGAGTAAAGCGGCAACGAAATAACTGATTGAGGCGAGTGCCACAGCTTTATCAGTAGCTCGTGTCGTGTGACTCGTCAACGTCGTCTGTCGTTTAACATGATCGGGAACGGAAAAGCAGCCCGTTCCCTCTTTCAAGTCTCGCCGCTCCAGATCGTGACAAAGGCAAGCACAATTGAGAAGACTGCTTACCTCGTCAGGCTCTTCCATGAAGAAGATTCGTTCGCTGCTTCTCGCATTCGCCTGGCTCGGATGGCTTCTGTCATCGCTAGTGTTCGCCCAGCAGCCGTATGAGACTGCGGTTCTGCTCGAGATCCAAAAGAAAATCGCTACCGTCCCACGAAGCTATCTCTGGGATGTGGTGGTCACTTACTCCGAAACAGAAACCTACGAATTGCGGATTCGGATGGGAAATGAGACTTACATTACCGATTACACACCCATAATCCAGCCGTCCGCACTTCCCGTAGAGTGGAAGATCGGTCAGCCGATCGAGGTGCGCCTGGAAAAACGGAAGATGTTTCTGAAGACATCTTACGGTGAAATCATGACCTACATAGTCAGGCGCACCAAGGTGAGGCCTTAGCCTAGATTAGGCCGGCATCGGCATCTTTACAATTTTCTTCTGGATCGCGCAGGTTACGAGTTGCGCTTTGTTGTGAATATCAAGTTTTCGCATGAGATTGAATTTGTGCGCCTCTACGGTCTTGATGCTCACCCCCAATATTCCCGCGATACTTCGGACGGTATTGCCCTCGGCGAGCAACTTCATTATTTCCCGTTCGCGCGGGGTCAACGCGGAGTTGCGCGGGCGCGTATGGCTGTCCTCGCGGCTGCGAAAGTCGTCTACCAGCTTGCCCAGCAGTTCGGGACTCAGGCATCTCCCACCTTGGTGGACTTCGCGAAGTGAGCTGATGAGTTTCCAGGCGGGAGTGTCTTTCAGCAGATATCCTGCGGCTCCAGCCTGCAAGGCTTGGACGACGTACTCTTCATCTTCATGCATCGTGAGAAATACAAGTTTGGTTTGCGGACAGCCTTTTGCGATGGACCTTGCGGTTTCGAATGAGGATGGCCCCGGCATACCAATATCCATCAACACCAAGTCCGGCCGATGCTGCAGCGCCATTTTCAATGCTTCAGTACCGTTGCTGGCTTCATCCACGACCTCGAAGTCCGGCTCATCCTCCAACAGGCGGCGCACTCCTTGACGCAGCAAAGCATGGTCATCTACCACTACACAACGAATCCGGCTGGTGCCTCCTGTTTTGGCAACAACTCCCTGGTTAAAAGACACAACTCCTCCTCCCCAACGGCCAGAGAACTACGGAATTGCACTGCTCGCGAGCGAACGCCAGTGGCGGCTTGAAAATGCCTGTAGTTAAAGGGGCATTCTAACAGGTTCTGGCCGCGCCTCGCCAAGTCCAGAGGATAGAATTCGGCAGATAGTTACCGCTGATGTGGGCCAACTGAACCGCCTCATCGGATACAATCCAGACTTCATGTTGCGCTATTTTACGGCAGGGGAATCCCATGGCGAGGCGCTGGTGGCCTTTCTCTCCGGCCTGCCTGCGGGGATACGAATCGAACAGGCGTTTCTTGACCACGAGTTATGGCGCCGACAGCAGGGATACGGCCGCGGTGGGCGCATGAAGATCGAGCGAGACACCGCACACATCCTTTCGGGTGTGCGCCAGGGTAAGACCATCGGCTCACCGGTTGCTATCTTGTTGGAAAATAAGGACTGGAATAACTGGCAGGAGTCGCTGCCGGTGGCCGAGGGCGACCCGGCCAAGCACAAGCGGGTAGGCTCGCCCCGTCCCGGCCATGCGGACCTGGCGGGCGCTTTGAAGTACAACTTTCCTGAGGCTCGTTATGTTCTCGAGCGCGCCTCGGCCAGGGAGTCGGCTGCCCGGGTCGCAGTCGGTGCCGTCGCCAAGCTCTTCTTGCGAGAATTAGGGATTGAGGTGGCCAGCCATGTGACCGCTGTAGGCGGGACGTCGCTAGGAGAAAAAGAAATTCCCTGGGAGCAGATTCGGCCCCTATGCGACCGAGAGGAGATTTTGCTGAATTGCGCCGACCCAGAAGCCGAGCAGCGCATGAAAGAAGAAGTGGACAAGGTGCTGAAAACCGGCGATTCGGTGGGTGGTGTTTTCGAAGTGGTTGCGCACAATGTACCGCCGGGACTTGGAACGTACGCGCAGTGGGACGAGCGCCTCGACGCTCTGCTCGCCGGGGCTCTCATGTCATTGCAGGCAGTGAAAGCGGTGGAGATTGGCACAGGCGTAACAGCCGCCGCTTCCCCCGGCTCATTGGTGCATGATGAAATAGGATACGCGGTGGAGACTGGATTTAGTGGTTTCACACGAGCTCGCAACAACGCTGGCGGCATTGAGGGCGGAGTCTCGAACGGCGAGGACATTCGAGTGCGTGGCTACCTCAAGCCAATTTCAACCTTGCGCCGTCCTCTGCAATCAGTGGATTTCGCCACACGCGAACCGGTCAAGGCTGCCTATGAACGTTCGGATGTATGTGTTGTTCCCGCTGCAGGTGTGGCTGCGGAGGGCATGGTCGCACTCACGCTGGTCCGTTGCGCGCTTGAAAAATTCGGTGGCGATTCCATGACCGAGACGCTGCGCAATTTTCAGGGCTACCGCCAACAACTGAAGAACTATTGAATGATCTATCCCATCGTGAAGTTTGGCAATCCAGTTCTCGAGAAACCATCAGAACCAGTCACCGCTTTCGACGGTGAGTTGCAAAAACTCGTCGAAGATATGTTCGAGTCCATGTACGCGGCCCACGGTGTGGGCTTGGCAGCACCACAAATCGGGGTTTGCAAGCGTTTGGCTGTGGTGGATATCACCTTTAAAGAACACCCGGACGCCAAACTTGTCTTGGTAAATCCGGAGATCATTCACGCCGAAGGCCGCCAGACTCAGAACGAGGGCTGCCTGAGCATTCCGGAATTTCGTGAGCCGGTCACACGACCGCGAAAAGTGACCATTCGTGCCCAGGATGTAAGCGGCAATTTTTTCGAGAAAACCGGGGAAGAACTGCTGGCCCGCGCCTTCCTGCACGAAACGGATCATCTAAACGGCAAGCTTTATATCCATCATCTCAGCACGTTGAAACGTGACATGATCAAGCGCAAAATCCGCAAGCTGATGAAAGCTGGGGAATGGTAGGAGTCGAGGGATTGAGCCATTGAGGGATTGAGTCATTTGATCATTGGCTCATTCTGGTCCGCGGGGATAAGTGGGTTGGACGAGCCAGTGATTCAATGACCCAGTGCCTCAATTCCTCCGATGAATCAATCGCTAAACCTCGTTTTTTGTGGAACACCGCGCTTCGCTGTGCCAACGCTGAACCGATTGGTGGAAGTCGGATTCCAGGTCGCGCTGGTGGTCACGTTGCCGGACAAACCTCGCGGGCGTGGCTTGGAATTGTCGCCCCCACCTGTTAAGAACCGCGCAATAGAGCTGGGCCTGCCGGTCATGCAGCCGGAAAAGATCAAGAACAACGAAGGGTTCCGAGCCCGGCTTGCTGCACTCAAGCCCGCCGCAATTGTGGTCGTCGGATACGGCCGCCTCATTCCGCAATGGATGATTAGTCTCCCACCGCTGGGCAATATCAACCTGCATGCTTCGCTGCTGCCCAAATATCGTGGCGCTGCTCCCATTCAGTGGGCGATTGCATGCGGCGAAACCGTCACGGGCGTAACCACCATGCGCATTGATGCCGGTCTGGATACGGGCGACATCCTGCTGCAACGCGAGCTCGCACTTACGCCGGAGGACACCGCAGAAACAGTCGCGCCGCGACTTGCGGTGGTCGGGGCCGAGCTGATGATCGAAACTCTGCGCGGCCTGCAGACGGGAACTGTCCATCCACGTCCTCAGGACGACTCTCGATCCACTCTGGCGCCCCTACTAAAGAAGGAAGATGGGCTGATCAACTTTAGTCGATCGGCAATCGAGATTTGTAATCGTTTGCGTGGATTTCAACCCTGGCCCGGCGCTTTTACCAGTTTTCGCGGGAAGAACCTCCGCGTTTGGGCAGCGAGACCTGCCGCAACAGTCCTTCCTCCGGGTGATATGAAAGTTGACGGCGATCGGTTAATGGTGGGATGCGGCCAGGGTGCGTCTGTCGAAATTCTCGAACTCCAGCCTGAAGGGAAAAAACGGATGTCCGCGCGCGATTTCATCCATGGCTACCACCCGAATACAGGAGAGAAGCTAGGCTGAACTGTTTCGCTTTTCTATTCATATTGTCATCGCTATTCTATTTAGGTTGCAATCCTGAGCGAAGCAAGGACCTTCGTATTTTTCAGCGGACCGAAACCTCGATTACAAGAAGATACTCAAGAGCCGACGCTATTCACTGCCGCTAGCGACTTCTCATGCCCGTCTCTCCCGCCCGCGCTGCTGCTTTCGACATTCTCCTCCGCATAGAACGGGAGGATGCCTACGCCTCCGAACTCTTGCACTCTACGCAGTACGTGAACCTTTCCTCCGCCGACCACGCCCTCACAACTGAGTTGGTAATGGGAGTTCTGCGGTGGCGCTCGCTGCTAGATCGGCGAATCGCAGAAGCATCCTCGCAAAAGCTGGAGAAGTTGGACACCGAGGTTCTCACTGCGCTTCGTCTTGGCATTTATCAGATGCTGTATTTGGAGCGGATACCGGTACGCGCGGCAATTCACGAGAGTGTCGAGCTAGTTAAAAGAGCGCGCAAACGTTCTGCTGCGCCATTTGTGAATGCAGTCCTGCGCACGATTTCGCAAAGGCAAGCGCGGGGCAAAGGCGTACCGGCCATTTACGCTGTGTCGACCACGGCGGAGCCGGCGGAGCTGGCGGAGGTGTCGTCGCATCCGCCTTGGCTCGTGGAACGATGGACCCACGATTTAGGATTGCAAAAGACGCAATCAATCTGTGCCTACGACCAGACGGTCCCGGGGACCACAATTCGGCTTCGTGATGCCACGGTTGAGCACGATCTCCGCCATGAGGGAATCGGCCTCGCTCCCGGCAACTTGCTGGTTTCCGCGCGCACGGTGGAGTCAGGCGACGTGTCACACACAAATGCCTTCCGCGAAGGCCGGATCGCAATCCAGGATGAAGCATCGCAACTGATCGCGATGCTGATCGGTGAGGGGCCTCGCATTCTCGATTGCTGCGCCGCTCCGGGGGGAAAAACCAGTGTTTTGGCAGACCAGAATCCCCAATCAGCTATCATCGCTGCTGACTTGCATCCTCATCGCGCGCGCCTGCTGCGCAAGCTGGTGCACAGCGATAACGTACAAGTGCTCGCGGCTGATGCGCGCCGGCTTCCGTTCGTCGCACAATTCGATCGGGTACTGGTGGACGTACCCTGCTCCGGCACGGGAACGCTCTCCCGCCACCCAGAAATAAAGTGGCGGCTCAAGCCTGAAGATCTCGCCAACCTGGAATCACGCCAGCTTGCGATTCTTCAGTCCGCGATGTCTCACGTAACCCGTGGTGGCACTGTGGTGTATTCCACCTGTTCCCTGGAACGCGAGGAAAACTCCGGTGTGGTGGATAAAGCATTGGCTGGTGACAAATCCTTCCGCTTACTCGATTGCCGTGGCGCGTTGGAACGCTTGCGGGAGCAAGGCGAACTTGTGTGGAATGATCTCGACTCTTTGATTAGCGGACCGTATCTCCGGACAATTCCAGGAGTGCACCCCTGCGATGGTTTCTTTGCGGCAATACTGGAAAAGAACTAACCACGGATCTACACCAAAGCTGCACCATGAAATATTGCCTTTCTCACGGAGATACTGAGACGCGTGAGAATGTCTGGCTCTCAACTCGTGTCCTTACCTCAGGGTTTCACTTCGAAATTCACTGCACTGTCGGCCATTACTTTCTCTCCGGCAGCGGGAGTCTGCGCCACGATGATGCTCATGGGCGACGCGGAGGGAGGCGGGCTCGGTACTGCACCAAGAGGCGGAGTCGCGGGTCCGCCCTGGTCTGCAGCTTGGGTTGAGACGTTAACGGTTCCCAGTCGCAATCCAGCATCCTGTAGAGCCCGCGCCACATTGCCGAGCGGCTGGCCAACGAAATTCGGCATCACGAATGCCTGCGGCGCAGCGGCTGTCGTCACCAACAGGCTGATCTTCGGCGCGGAGACGCCGCTGGCGTTGGCTGGTGGGCTCTGCGAAATTACTTGATCAGCGGATGGTCCATGCATCTCGATTTGCGCGATGGCACCCACGTCGAGCCCGCGGCGTCGTATGGTCAGTTCGGCGGCGCGCTCGCTTTCTCCCAATACATCTGGAATCTGCACACGCTGCGGTCCCAGGCTCTCCGCCACGCGCACTCGCCATCCACGGCGCACGTGCGTGTCTGGCTGCGGAAGTTGTGACATGATTTTTCCTTCAGCAATATCCGGACTGTAGTACTGTCGCTCGACCATGATCTGCAGGCCGAGAGTCGAAACCGATCGTTCGGCTTCTGCGGGAGTAAGACCGATCAGCTTCGGGACTGCGACCTCGCGCCCATGGATGGCGAATCGCATCGCCGTCAGAGCCGAGAAAAGCGCCACCGTCAGCAGCACCAGCACGAGCAGAACGAGTCGAACGAAGGATTTCATGCAGGCGACCTGATTATAGTTGGCGGTGCAATGCCTTAGCTGTTGGTCGCCGTCCAGCAAGCTGGTTTATGATGATAGGTCTCAACTCTGAGTCGAATTCACGCGGGCACTCTGCCCCGAGGTCTATTATGAGCACTCCCACGATTCCCGCTGAAAAGACGCGCCTGACGCGCGAAGAGATCATCCGCAAACAGAAGGAATACATTTTCCCGTCGGTCACCACGTACTATGCCGATCCGGTTCCCATGCAGCGTGCTGAAATGCAGCACGTTTGGGATGTGGACGGCAAGAAGTATCTCGACTTTTTTGGCGGCATTGTAACCATCAGCGTCGGCCACTGCAATCCGCGGGTGATCTCGCGTACGAAGGAGCAGATTGATCGTCTGCAGCACGTTTCCACGTGTTTCCCCAACGAAGCGATGGTCACCCTGGCGGAAAAGGTGGCGCAGATCACTCCGGGCGAGTTGAAGAAATCCTATTTTACAAATAGCGGCACGGAAGCGAATGAGACGGCGGTGCAAGTTGCCCGCATGCACACTGGAAATTTGGAGGTAGTCGCCCTGCGCCAAGGCTACAGCGGACGTTCGTCGCTGGCGCGCGGCCTAACCGGCATGAGCACCTGGCGACGCGGCACTATCGAAGTGGGCATCGTGCACGCCCTAAACCCATACTGCTATCGCTGTCCTCTGGGATTGAAATATCCCGATTGCGAAGTGGCTTGTGCCAAGGACATCGAGAACGTCATCCAGTTCTCGACTTCAGGACAAATCGCGGCATTCCTAGCCGAGCCAATCCAGGGCGTCGCCGGGTTTGTCACTCCTCCGAAAGAGTACTTCAAGATCGCGTTCAATATTGTCAAGCAATACGGTGGCGATTTCATTGCAGATGAAGTCCAGACAGCTTGGGGACGGACTGGCCACAAGTGGTTCGGCATCGAGCACTGGGAAGTCGAGCCCGACATCATCACTTCTGCGAAAGGAATGGGAAACGGCGTTCCGATCGGACTCACCGTTGCGAAGCCGGAGATCGCCGACTCGTTCCAGGGACTGACAATTTCGACGTTTGGGGGGAATCCAGTCACCTGCGTGACGGCAAAAGCCGTTATCGACGTAATCGAAGAAGACGATCTGCGCACCAACGCGGCCGTCGTAGGCGGATATTTTCGGAAGAAATTGGAAGAACTGCAGGAGAGACACTTGCTCATAGGAGATGTGCGCGGCATGGGCCTCATGCAGGCGCTGGAACTCGTGGAGGACCGCAACACCAAACAGCCTTCTTCCGCCGGAACGAACGCGCTCATGGAAGAGGCACGCAAGCGCGGGTTGCTGATCGGCAAAGGCGGCTTTTATGGGAACGTGATCCGCATGTCTCCGCCACTGAACATCTCGAAGGCGGATGTGGATGAAGCCGTCCGGATTTTGGATGAGAGTTTTAGGGCGGTGGAGCGGGGAAAGCAATAGGAGTTCGCAGCTGACCACTGCTTCTAGTGTGTCTCTCCATCTCCTGGCGCCACGTCCGGCGTATCTAGTTTCTGTGCCACGGTGCTGGGCGGCGAGTTTGGCGGCGACTGAAATTCGCCAGGATCGCGGCCAGCGAGGGCGACCTTCATAAACTCCATCCAGATGGGCAGGGCGGCGCGGGAACCGCTTTCCTTATTGCCCAGAGATTTTTTTTCATCGAAGCCCACCCAAACTCCGCAGGTCATCGAAGGTGAGAAGCCGATAAACCATGCGTCGGTGAAGTCATTGGTAGTGCCGGTTTTTCCTGCAATGGGATATTTCATTCCGGAGGCGGCAATTGCCGTCCCGTGCAGCACCACTTCCCGCAACATCGACGTCATGATGCGCGCAGTACGGGCGCTGATCACGTCCTTCACATCGGGGAAATCTTCTTCAAGGACGCGGCCTTCGTAATCCGTAACCTTGGTTATGGAGCGTGGGCTGATGCGTACGCCGTCATTGGGAAAGACGCTGAATGCGGAAGTCTGCTCGAATAGAGTAATTTCCGCAGCTCCCACGGCCACCGGTAAATATGCTGGGATATTCGAAGTGACACCGAAGCGGTGGGCATAATCGATTACGGTTTTGATGCCGATACGATCCGCCAGTTTGAGGGCAGGAATGTTCCGCGATTGTGCGAGCGCGCGTCTTAGCGTGATGATACCTTCGAACTTCCCGTCGTAATTGTGCGGCGAGTACGGACCTGATGCGGTCTGGAAGGTTACGGGCGCATCGAGAGTGGTATCGTCTGGCGTCGCCCCCTGGTCAATGGCCGCCGTATACAAGTATGGCTTGAACGACGAGCCCACCTGCCGGAGCGCCTGAGTCGCACGATTGAACTTGGAGGTGTTGAAGTCTCGGCCACCGACCATGGCTTTGATCTCGCCCGTGGCATTGTCGATAGCGACGAGAGCGCCCTGGGTGCCCGAGTCCTGTTCTAAACTCACGCGTGCCTTTCCGTCTGGCGCGAGAGAGAGCACCTTAACGTAAGTAATGTCGCCGATCGAGAGGATGTCGTGAATCTTCTTATGCGTCCAGTCAGCATCAGATTGCGAAAGTGTGGCGGTATAACGCCCAAATGTGATCGCAGCCGACCTGGGAGATATCGCGGTGACCAGAGCGTGAATATAGCCTTTAATATCGGGTTCATAGTCCCAATCAGGGTGTTGGTACTGGTCTGGCGCGATGCCCAGGGCGGCTACATTCTGCAAGTGGCCCTTCCACCCATGCCGCCGCTCATTCGCTGCCAAACCATCGAGTACGGCCTGGTTGGCGGCTTTCTGCAAGCCGATGTCTAGCGAGGTGTAGACGCGCAGTCCACCTTCATGCACCTGATCGCTGCCGTACTTGTTCTCCAAATAACGCCGAATCTCTTCGACGAAATAAGCGGCGAGTGAATCAGGATCATGCTGCAGGTTCAAGCGAACGGCTTGGGACTTGGCTTCCGTCGCCTGCTGCGCAGTGATCTTGCCGTCTTCAAGCATTGCGTTGAGCACCAGATTGCGGCGTTTGATCGCTCGGTCCAGGTGGTTAATCGGCGAGTAGTAGCCAGGTGCTTTCGGCAGACCGGCGAGGAGCGCCGCTTCATCGAGCGTGAGTTTTTTTGCGGGCTTGCTGAAATAAAACTCTGAGGCGGCCTCAAAGCCGTACACTCCGTGTCCGAGAAAAATCTGGTTAGCATAGAGTGTAAAGATCTGTGGTTTCGTGAAGCGACGTTCGATCTGAATGGCCAGTAGCGTTTCCTGAATTTTACGGTGGAAGGAGCGGTCAGGAGACAAGAACAAGTTTCGCGCAAGCTGCATCGTCAGTGTGGATGCGCCCTGCGCCTTACCGCCGGACTCAAGGTCGCGATAGGCCGCGCCCGCGATCCGCCAAATGTTGATGCCCCAATGGCGGTAGAAATTCTTGTCTTCAATCGAAATCAGCGCGTCACGTAACACTTGAGGATAGTCGTCGTACGTGGCGACCACGCGACGCTGCAAAGCGAACGATCCGATGATTTGTCCGTGATCGTCATAGAGTTCAGTGATGGAACTGGGACGGTAATGCTCGAGTTCCTCCACCTGGGGGAGATCAGTGGAGTAAACGAATAGAAGCCCGGCGGTGGCGCCCACCAGCGCAGAAATAAGGATTAGGAGGCCAAAAAGGACGCGTCCGACCAGCTTCCTGCCGGCGATTTCCACCGTGGGAAGGTCTTGGTATAAGGTTTTCATGGAAAACTAGGTTCAGGATAGCAAGGGCAGTTCTCAGTAGCCAGTTCTCAGTTGCGGGATTTCGGGGTGAAAAGGTTGGGCTGGGGTCGCGCACAAGCATAAAATGGCGCGCCCTGAAGGCGCGCCACTTTCCGAGAACTGAGAGTTGGGCAACTGAGAACTGCTCTTATGCTTTCATACCCCGACTCTTCAGCACCTGAATTGCTTTTTGCAACTGCTCGTCCTGTTGCGAGTGTTGTTTCTTGCCATCATCTTGTGGCGGGCTCTCCTGATCTTCATCCGGAAGAACAACATCCTCCTCATCGGCCACCAGGAAATTCGGAGTTACCGCCGCGTCCTGGATAGCTTTGCCATTCGGGGTGTAGTACTTGGCAACGGAAAGGATCAGTGCAGATCCGTCCGGGAGATCGATCGTCTTCTGAATCGACCCGTCGCCAAAAGTCTTGTCGCCCACGACATCGCCCCGCGCGTTTTCGAGAACGGCGGCAGCGACAATCTCGGCCGGACCAGCCGTGCCCCGGTTTACCATCACCACGAGCGGCAGGTTGGTGATGTCCTTCGCAGGATCTGCGTTGAACGCTTCACGCGGATACTTTTGTCCCTGCAGGTAGGTGATTGTTCCATGGTTAAGAAAGAGGTTGGCGGCGGCGATCCCTTCTGACTCGTCGCCTTCGCTGGCATTCCGCAGGTCGAGAATCAGCTTTTTCGCGCCCTGCTTCTGCAGTGATTTGATCTTGTCCGCGACCTCTTGCGACTTTCCCTTGCTGAAGGCGTCAACTTTGATATAGCCGATCCCGTCTTCCATTATCTTGTCGCTGACCGGCGGAATAGTGACTACGTCGCGAGTAATTACGACCTTTTTCGGCTCGGCGCGGCGGGCCCGCACCACGGAAGCCGTGACGTTTGAGCCAGGCTGCCCGGCCAGCAGGTTGCGGATTTCAGCCAGAGACAGATCCCGCGTGCTCTTGCCTTCGATGGCCTCAAGGATGTCGGAACCCTCAATTCCCGCCTTGTCGGCCGGACCACCGGGTATGACTGAGATCACCGCAGCATAGCCGAAACGTTTGGAGACAGCCGCACCAATCTCGCCCTTGGCTTCCGATTTGTTTGACTTATATTCCTTGTACTCGGGCGCGGTAAGGTAGCTGGAGTTCGCATCCAGCGATTCAAGCAGCCCATGCAGGGCACCGTCGGTCACCAAGGGAATGTTTGGCTCTTCAACGTACTCGCTGCGCACGCGCGAGAGCACTTCACTGTAAACCTGCAGTTGCCGATAGGCGCCGTCATTGGAGGAGGCGCGTACGCCTCCCAACTCGCCTACCACCATAAACAGCAATATTGCAAACGACGCGACGAGGACACCGGCTTTTATTTTCATGGACATTCGATCGTGGTCTCTGGGGAAGGAAAAATCAGTCACTCCAGTATAACTAGCGATATTATATCTCTTTGATGTGAGTTTCCCGCAGGAAGCTTCCTAAAAAAACCCAACAGTAACTCAGTTGGCTAGCGGCGGAGTCGACTTCGTACTGGCCACCATAATCACGGTAGCGCCGGCCGCCAATCTCTCTCTTTGGTGCCAACCGCCGAGACGACGTACGTCTGGGGTGGCCGAACGCCAAGCTCGGTAAACCTCCGGAAATTGCCAACCCGCACTTCTCACATTACAAAAGAGTTAGCTGTCGCTGATTTCCGCTGTTTGGTGTAGTATTCCTCCTCAATTTCCCAGTGAATAGGGAGGTTACATGCTGAAGAAACTACTCACTCTATTGTTCACGTTTGTGCTTGCCGTCTCGATGTCGATGCCCCTGGTCGCTCAGGAGAACGCTGAGAAGGCACATCAGGAGAAGGTCGCGAAGCAGGGCCGCTGGGAGGGTCTTGTCACGAGAAACAATACAAACAAATCTACACTGGCCATTCGTCAGAGGGCCTCGAATTTCGAGCAGATTATCCACTATGACAGCTCGACCCAATGGACCAGTCAGGAGCACGGCAGCAGTAAGGTCAACAACATTGATGCTAGCCAGGTTAAGGAGGGTGATCGCGTGATCTGCATTGGATTTTACGATGAGAAGGCCGAATTTCACGCCGCGCTCATCTCTAAGCGGCTTTCCAAATGACCTGAGTGCGAACCAACTGAAGTAACCATTGGGCGGTGTGAGCTTAGTTGTAGAGTCAATCTGATAGAAACGAGGAGATTTCATGCTGAATCGTTTCATCCTTGTGTTGCTTTCAACCGCGTTGCTGCTTCCTTCTGTTCATGCCCAATCCGGTGACTGGAAACAACTCTTCAACGGCAAAGACCTGACCGGCTGGAAACATGTTGGCCCCGGCCAAATGACTGTCGAGGATGGCCTCATCCGGGCACATGGCGGCATGGGACTGCTCTACTGGACGGGGGGCAAGCTGGGCAATTGCGTGATCCGCGTGGTGTTCAAAATGCGAGATCACAACGACAATTCTGGCGTGTATATTCGTATTCCCATCGAACCGCGCGAGCCCTGGATGCCGGTGCACTACGGCTACGAAGTGCAAATTGACAATGAACCTGAGGACTCCAACGCAGATGAGTACCACGCCACCGGCACACTTTACTCGCTAACCAAGCCGCTGGCACGACCGGGTAAGCCTGGCCCGGAGTGGAACGCGATGGAGATTACTTTGGACGGTCCGCGGACCATCGTTATTTTAAACGGCGTGAAAGTTACGGATTATACCGAGGGCCAACCCGTGCCGCCGAAGAGATTCGAATTCGAACCGGAGCGGGGTCCACGCCCGAACGAAGGCTACTTCGGGCTGCAGAACCACAACAAAGCCGACGTGGTGTTTTTCAAGGAAGTCGCTTACAAGTCGCTGAAGAAATAGTGTTCGCTCTTAACTGGAGCCCAATTCCATTGGAAGCTGCGCTGTGTGGGGAGGGTCTATGGCCCGTCCATGCGCGGGTTAAAGACCCGCGCCCACACATAGAGCCAAAAGATTTTCCCCACACCGAGGTCATGATGAAAAAAAGTCATATTTCTCGCCGCAAATTCCTCCAGACCAGCGCTGCAGCCACCGGTGCATTGCTTGCCTCCCGTACCGTTTTCCTCGATCCAGATTCGATAATGGCATCACCAGCTCCCGCCAGCGATCGAATTCGCTTCGGCATGATCGGCGTGGGTATGCAGGGTTCTGGACTGCTCGCCGCCGCAATCGAATTGCCTGGTGTGGAGTGCGCTGCCGCCTGTGACCTTTACGATGGCCGCCACACTCTGGCGAAGGAAATCGTCAACCTTAACCTGCCAACCACCCGCCGGTACCAGGAACTGCTGGAGAACAAAGACATCGATTGCATCGTTGCTGCCGTCCCGGATCACTGGCACAAGCAGATCGTCGTGGATGCAGTGAACGCTGGAAAAGATATCTACTGCGAAAAGCCGATGTCACACACGGCCGCCGAAGGTGCGCAGATGGTTGCTGCGGCACAGAAAACCGGACGCATCGTGCAGATTGGTTCGCAGCGGGTCAGTTCCGTCATCTGTGCAAAGGCAAAGGAGTTGGTTGCGAAAGGAGTTCTCGGAGATGTGATGTTGATCGAAGGCTCGCTCGGCCGCAACGATCCCACCGGAGCATGGGAATATCCTCCTCCTCCCGATCTTTCTCCCCAGACCCTCGACTGGGATACCTGGCAGGGCAACGTGCCCAAGCGGGCGTTTGATCCTCTTATATTCGCGCGCTGGCGCTGCTGGAAGGAATACGGCACCGGGGTCGCCGGCGACTTGCTGGTCCACCTGATCAGCGGAATGCAGTACGTGATGGGCATCAACGAGCCGCCGAAGCGGGCGATGGCAATGGGCGGCATCCGGCGCTGGAAGGACGGCCGCAATATGCCCGACGTGCATTCCACTCTCTTCGAGTACGGCAACATTCCCGTCTACATGCGCTTGAACCTGGGCACCGAAACGCCCGAGATTTACCGCTTCATGGGTTCCAAGGGTATCCTTGAGCTAACCGAATTTAGCGCCACCTATATCCCACAGCCCGGCGTGGACCTCTCACCCAGCTATTACGCATCTGGTTTTCCCAAGAGCATGCGTGAGGCCTATTTCAAGCAGTGGCACCAGGAGCACGATCCGGCTCCCGGCCAGGAGCCGGCACTTGAGGGAATCAGCTATCGCAGTGTTTCCTGGGACGAGGTGAAGCCGCACCTTTGGAATTTCTTCCAGGCGTTTCGCACACGAAAGCCGGTTGTAGAAGACCCGGTGTTTGGTCATCATGCGGCGCTGGCCTGCCACATGGCGAATGAATCGTACTTCCGAAAGAGTGCTGTGTATTATGATCCGGCTTCAAAGAGCATCAAGAGCTAAGATCGGGGCCTACGACGGTGGTCTGAAGTTGACCGTGATGAGCGTCTGAGTTTCCACGGCTTGGCCGTTCAGATAATAAGGCTTAAAGCGCCACTGCTTCACCGCGTCGAAAGCGGCGCGCCCAAGGACCAGATATCCGCGGATGAGTTTCAGGTCCCGGATGCTGCCGTCTCTGGCAATCCATGCTTGCAACACGACGGCACCTTGCAGTCCCGCCCGCAAGGCCTGCTGCGGATAAATCGGCTGAACCTTGTTCACGAGCACTTCCCCTAAGACTTCCTCAGGGAGCATTACAGGATGGAATGAGCTCCATACGCTCGGTGCAGGGCTCGGATTGCTCGCTCTGACTGGAGAGCTGGGGTGGGCTGGCGTCAACTTACTTGCCAGGAGCTGCGCTTCTTCGGGAAGCAGGATCGGGCGGAACGAGCCCGGGAGGGCCGCTGTGGAGTTCGAATTGCTGACGCTAAATGGAAACGTGGGGAAGGAAACTCTCAGGCTTTCTGGCACCTGAGTTTCCGATCTAATTGTGGCGGTGGAGGCCGAGCTATCTGACGGAACAGGTGATGATTTGGAGAATGACGGGCTGGAGAAGGAGATACTCGAGGAGGGCTGGGATCTGTTTGTTGCCCTGACGTTCGCGATGGCAGACGAGTGCGCTACAGGGATAACTTGGATGTGGCCGGATAACTTGACTGGGGGCTCTTCAGAAACCGCCAGTGCTGGCCCACGATCATTGGCCGTTTGGGGTGGCACGAGCTGTCCCTCAACGGGGGGACCGTTGGCTACCTTCGGCCCCGAATTGGCCGCTTGCGGCTGCCCAGCCTTTCCCGTAGTTCCAGAGCGCGATGCGGTCGCGGAACTATGTTTATCGAAATAGGAGGAGCCCGGCGCGAAAACGTACAGGAGTGCAGCAGCAAATAAGGCAGCACCGAGGACCGCAACGCTATTGGCAAATCTCGTGTGTCGCTTCGGAAACGATGAGTCGGACTGAGATTTCGCGGAAGAGTCCGGCCCGTAGGGAAGAGACGAAAACAGGGCTCCGGTGCATCGTTCAAATTCGGAGGGGTGCCTGAGTGTTGGTGGAAACAGTTCTTCGGATTCGTTGTCCGCCGGCATCTGGGTTGCGCCATTGGCGAACTGGACGGGCGGATCGCGCAGCAGGTTAGTTGCTATTGCAATGAACTCCTGATTGTAAGCCCGGACCACTTGCTCCGTATTCGCCGAATGGGAGTGCCTTTCGGATGCGCTGCTCCGGCTGGCAATCAGCAACTCACGGATAGTGCGAAGAGTATCGGTGGCCTGACTCGGGACGATCGGTTTAGTCAGTGTCCCGTGTGCCCCAATTTGTAGCGCGTTGGCAACCGCGACCCCGCTGGGGAGAATCGCCAATGCCAAGGACTGCTTGCTGGACTTCAGCTCTCTCGCGCTTTTCAGCAAAAAGCTGGCTTCAGGCTCGTCGTCCCAGTCCACGACGATCACGTCAAAATTCTGCCTCGTAAGTTTCTCAACTGAAGCAAAGATTTCCGGACAGTGATCCACCTCAAAATCAAGTTCGGCGAGAACTTGACGAAGCGCGAGAGCGGTCTTCTCATCAGATGAGAACAAGAGCAGGTGGAGAGCCATTGCATCTAGGTTAGTTCCACCTGATTAGAGCAACAAGTTACGGAGGTTGTGCCGAATGGATTGATTTTTCCAGTTCAATGGAGTCGAGCGGACGTGTCCATAAGGACAGGTCACGTCAGTAACATTTTCCCGAAGTCGCGAATTAGTCGCGAGTCAACAAATAAGTACCTTAAAATCTATGCGGGCAGAAAAAAGGTCACTGAGAGAAAGGGCTCAGCAACAGTGAAAAACGAGAGCAAGCGGACACACCCCATGAAGAGGCACGCCGTTCAGACATGCTGTGTGGTTTTCTTATTAAGGGCAGTCACACCACGGGTTGAAGAGCCGCGCCCCTTCAAATCTGAGATGCTTGGTCCTTTAATTCGCCCAAGCTAGCTCGACCCGGTTACGACCGAGCTCCTTAGCCCGGTAGAGAGCCGAATCCGCAGATTGCAACAGCTTCTCCTGATTGATATCGCCGCCCTGTATCGCCGCCGCCCCAATACTGGCGGTAATGTTGATTTCTCCGGCTTGCGTGCTGACCGGTGTATCCGCCACGCTGGATCGCAGTCGCTCGGCCTGTTTCTTGAGGTCCTCCGCTGAACAATTGAGAAGGATGACGAGGAACTCTTCACCGCCGTACCGGCCCACCCAGTCGTAGGTACGGGCAGATTGGTGCAGCCGATGCGCCGCTTCCCTCAGCACGGTGTCACCTATGAGGTGGCCGTGCGTGTCATTGACCTTCTTAAAATGATCGACATCTAACATCAGAACCCCTACCGGCTCTCCGGTTCGTTTCGCGCGCTCGAGTTCGCGATACAAGAAATCGAGGATGGCTCCACGATTCCAGAGTTGGGTTAGGCGATCGTGCATGGCCTCGAATCTCAGTTCTTCTCGCGCCCTGATCAGCTCGTCTTGCAATGTGAGTATCCGTTTGCCAACTCTCAGTCTGGCCTGCAGTTCGTTCACATCGAATGGCTTCGTGAGGTAATCATCTGCTCCTGCATTCAGACCGTTCACCACATCTTGTTTGTCGTCTCTTGCAGTCAAAAGAAGAATGTAAGGATATCGAAGCTGCTTGCGGCTGCGGATCCTGCGGCAGAGCTCGATTCCATCGATTCCTGGCATAATCCAATCCAGGATCAGAAGTTGTGGCGCATTTCCGTTTTCCAGAACCTGCCAGGCCTTCAGTCCGTCCTCGGCAGCGGTGACCCGGTATTCCCACTTGCCGAGCCAGCTTTCAAGAATACGGCGGAAGAGCGGATCATCTTCAGCCACCAGGACCGAATCCGTCTCAATCGATCCGGTGGGCTGGGTCGCGAGTTCTTGGTCTACTCTCGAAAGGCCGCTCAATGACTGGACTCCATGGAAGCCTCAGTTAGCTGTAAAGACTCGTTCGGCTTCCGATTGGAGCAATGTGGACAAATTCCCCGATACTTCTCGGTCTCGGTGTGGGCAGTGAGGTAGGCTTCCACCTCGTGCCAGTACTGGACATCGCTTCGCGGTCCCTTGCAAGAAGGGCAAATTGGCAGAAGGTGCTGCAGCGATCTTTCGCGAGCGAGGGCGTCTTCGAGCGCTGCCACCTGTGTGGCAAGCGCCGACTGCAATTCCAAAATCCTCTTTCCTCCTCGGACCCGCGCCCGCAGCTCCTCGGCATCAAAAGGTTTGGTGATGTAATCGTCTGCTCCGGCGCGTAGACCTGAGACGATGTCGGCGATACTGTTCTTGGCAGTCAGCAGAATAATGTATGTAGATGCAGTTCCAGGATTGCTCCGCACTTTGCGGCAGACTTGGGGTCCGCTCATGACTGGCATCACCCAATCGAGAATCGCCATCTTAGGCGCATCACTATGCTGTAATGCAGCCCAGGCGCTCTCGCCGTCTTCCGCTACTTGCAGTTGGTAGTCGGGTAGGAGCAACTGCTCCAGCATCCGGCGAAAAAACAAGTCATCCTCAGCGATTAATATTTTCACAGCTTGCTCCTATATTGCTTCGAATCGCAGCCGTAAGTTGAGCGAGTTGCTCTCTCAACGCCGCAAACACCTGTGCGGCGGGACCGAACTCGCCTTTGCGGCCAAGTTCTTCCAGTTGATGGGCAGTCTGTGATATTTCAGGGGCCCCCAGATAGCCCAAATCTCCCCTTAAACTATGCGCTGCCCTTTGCAGCAGTTCAGGCTTTTGCTCTCCCAGGCCTCGTTCCATCTGCGCAATGAGTTTGGGAGACTCGTCCAAAAATATCGTCAGAATCTCAAGAAATAGTTTTTCATCGCCTTCCATGCGCTCCAGGGTGTCTTTCGGGTTCCACCCCGTGGGCGGCGCCGGGATCTTCTCCGGGCAAGGCACGTTTTCGAGGGCCTTCTCGATCTCCTGGCGATTGATTGGTTTGCTGACATAGCCATCCATGCCGGCGGCCAGAAAGCGCTCACGATCTCCTTCCATGGCATGAGCCGTCATTGCGATGATGGGGATATGGCGACCGTCGATCTTCTCCTGCTCACGGATTTGTTGGGTGGCGCTAAGACCGTCCATTTCCGGCATCTGTATGTCCATGAACACCAAGTCGAAAGGCTGCTCGGCCAACAGTCCGACGGCCTCTCTGCCATTGCCCGTAATCACCGGCTCATGACCCATTTTCTGCAGCATGCGGAGCACGACCTTCTGGTTCACGGGGTTATCTTCTGCCACCAGGATGCGCAGGGAGCCTCGGGACTCGCGGATCGTGTGGCGCGTCACCAGGCCCTTCGCAGACGCCCTACTTTCTTGACCCAGAACGGTGAGAATGGCGGCCAGCAATTCCGATTTTCGAATCGGCTTTAAGAGATAAGCGGCGATACCGAGCTGGCGACATCGGGCGGCATCGCCTCGTTGGCCGGAGGAGGTCAGCATCATGATGGTCGCGCCGGCCAGATCTGGATTCCGCTGGATATGTTGGGCCAATTCGAAGCCGTCCATCCCCGGCATTTGACTGTCAATGATGGCCAAGCGGAATCCTCGATTCACTTCCTGAGCCTGTCGCATCAAGTCCAAGGCCGCCGGCCCGCTGCTGACCACGGAAGGCTCCATGCCCCAGGTTCTGGCCATTTCAACCAGGATCCGCTGATTGGTGGAGTTGTCGTCCACCACCAGCAGAGGCAGGTGCAGCAAATCCGCCCGCAGGCTGGAAACCGCTGGCACCGTCTCCAGCTTGCTAATCCCCAGGCGAACCGTGAAAAGGAAAGTGCTGCCCTTCCCAAGCACGCTTTCCACCCAAAGCCGTCCGCCCATCAGGTCAACCAGTCGGGCAGAAATGGCGAGCCCCAGCCCGGTCCCGCCGTAATTTCGGGTAATGCTGCCGTCTGCTTGGGCGAATGCCTGGAAGATCACACTCTGCTTCTCTGCGGCTATGCCGATGCCGGTATCAGTAACGCTGAATTTCAGCTCCCATTCGTCCTGTGATTGCGAGACTCGTTCAACGCGAACTCCCACTTCGCCCTTCTGGGTGAACTTAATGGCATTCCCCACCAGATTCACTAGTACCTGACGGAGGCGTCCGGGATCGCCGACCACTTGCTGGGGCACCTCCGGGCGGATCTCGCATACCAACTCCAAGCCGTTCTGGTGTGCACGCAAGGCCAAGGCTTTCATGGTTTCCGCCAGGCTGTCGCAGAGGTTGAAGTCGACGGGGTCGAGATCCAGCTTGCCGGATTCGATCTTGGAAAAGTCCAAAATGTCATTGATCAAACCCAGCAGTGCATCTCCCGAGGATTTGACGGTCTGCAAGTACTCGCGCTGCTCGGCGGTGAGCTCGGTGTCCAGTGCCAACTCCGTCATTCCCAGGACACCGTTCATGGGCGTACGGATCTCGTGGCTCATGTTGGCCAGAAACTCGCTTTTGGCGCGGTTGGCCGCTTCGGCAGCCTCCTTTGCGGTCTCCAATTGCGTGTTTGTGCTCCTGAGTTCTTCAGTCCTGGCTGCCACTTCGTCTTCTAGGTGTTCACGATGATGTTGCAGCTCCTGGTCACGAATCTGAATTTGTCCAAGCATCTCGTTAAAGCGGGAGACCAGTATTCCGAGTTCATCATGACTGCGGATTGGCGCGCGAATTCCATAGTTCTTATCGGCAGAAACGACGTTTGCGATCTCTGCTAGTTCGAGGATCGGCTCGGAAACCAGCTTTTGCAGCCCCGACGCCAGTAGGAAAGCAATGGTGGAGGAGACCAAGAGGACTAGGGTGATCACCACGACGGAAGCCCGGAAGCGGGCATGCAATTCTTCCAAGTCGGAAGCGATGTAGACCGTGCCTATCGAATCACCAGCGAACTGAATCGGACGAAACTGGATGAGTTGATCGTCTACGAAGTAGCTCCCGTCTTGTTGTGGCACCAGCGGAAACAGGGGCGAGGTGGCCCGATCGCGCGCATAGCGGGCAAATGGTTGTCCGTTCCTGGTATAAATGCAAGCCGCCGTAATGTGCGGTTCGGCCTTCAGCGCGGAGAGCACCTCGGTCGCAGCCTGGGCATCACCGAAGGTCAAAGCTGCCGTGCTGTTCCCGGCCAACACATCCGCCAGGGTTGCAAGCTTTCTGGGCTCGGCCCGCCGCATTGTAACCAGGTCGTAGCCGGCCAGAGCCAGACAGGCCAGCAGGAGGACGACGCTGGTGATAGCCATAATGATCAGGGTCAGCTTGCGGCGGATCGACATGGCTTGGACAACCCGCATTTCAATCTCCTGTGCCCTTCGAAGTCTCGACAACCTTCGCCACCGATAACAACTTGGAGCTTAGCTTCAGCCCGGCCTTCTGTGCGCTTTTCACATTGATCTCGAAATGCACCCGATCTTGCTCCAAGATGAAATTGATGGCCACTCCCGACTGCGCAAATCCGGTGGTATCCCCGACGGTCAGAGTGTTGCTACCGCGGAGATTCTCCAGCACCTCTTTGATTTGCGGCCTCTCCGAGGAGCTGATGAAAAGAACTTGGCACATTCGGGCGTCTCGAACACGATCGAGAAACAGTACTTGGATTCGTCGTCCCCCAACCCTCTTCCCGTCCGTAATCTGCTGCAACTGATTCCCGAAGGGATTCTGGCTTAGAACACAAATCAAAAATGGCGCCTCATTACTGGGAAAGGCGCCTGATGGCCAGTCCACAAACTTGGCGAAGTTGTAGAGAAATGCAGCTTTAACTTCGTATTCACTGGGGGCTTGAGCCAGGCCTGCAACAGGGCACGCCAGAGTCAATATAAGAAGCCAGAGGTAAACCATGCCCTTCGCGGCTAACAAACGCGCCCGAACTGCTGCATGCAGCAAGGAGAGTGGCCCTTTCACTCGGAGGTTTCCATTTAGGTAATCGGCAGGAATGTGCTCTTGATTACCAAGCTGACGCTCTTCCTGAAAACATAAGCAACGGAGTCTGCTTGAGTTTCTTGCAGACCGGCGATTCCACCGGGCAGAACCGGAATTCCCAGCAGCACGAAAGGATGTATCCGGCGTGAAAGTGCGGCAGAAGTGAAGGAATTACTTGCTCATACTAGCCGCTTGAGCTCAAAACTGCACCCTCCCCCAATTCCCAGATGTTTGCTTCCGGAGTAAGGCCTGTGGGTCACTTCAGTTATCAAATTTTACTCTCGAAAGGAATAAGCTCCGCTTTGAGGTCAATGTGAATGCGTCGCACAGGACTCGGACGCCCCAGCGGCAACGAAGAAGATATGGCAAATCATCGGACTGTGAGTAGGGTTCAGTATCTGCGGAGGCGAGTGACACAGACTCTCAATATTCAGAGAGGATTGGTCGACCATGCAGTAAAGATTTGAACCGTATTGCGCGGTTTAGAGAGTTTCTAATTCGCTTCAGTTTTTAGACCAAAGCAACCATTTCCCGTTTCAGCCCTTAGAGCGCCTAACAAAACCGGAAAGGGGCGGCGATGCTGCCATCGTTTGCGCACAGGCTGTGGCGCATCTAGCACGCGAAAGCGCCGTCTGACGGGGCATTCCGCGTCTCCACCCACAATAATTGCCTTGACACCAGCCGTTTTGAGGATAGACTTATCCCGCTTAGGCGTACCCACCCACTTCTCTCTTGCCGGTGGTTCGACTGAGCCAGCCCCTCGCTCCGAGCTCTCACGCAGAGAGGCAATATGAAATCCAGAACAGTGACGTGCATTACCGCGATAACCTTTATTCGCCGAGGAGAAAGGAGCAAGACCATGAGACAACGTTTTTTGCTTCTAGCCTTAGCCCTGGGTCTGCTGGTGTTTTTACCGCATGCCGCGTGGGCGCAGAACGCCCATGGTAACCACGATCCCTATCTGTTCCTTTTGGGCGTACCGCCAATCGAGGGTCCCGATGTTGCCACCGCGCCGGACGGAAGCACCGTCAGCTTCTCGGGTACTGGCTCGTTCAAGGCTGGTCCGGACAAAACGGCAAGCGGAGCAGGCAGTTACACGATTGCTG
>WNFB01000476.1_pt1 | contig 33511 bp, 34 predicted proteins | sample 5400501 | NCBI WGS metagenome assembly WNFB01 (sample SAMN13153341, study PRJNA577476) | soil metagenome | isolation source: 200 cm saprolite under Douglas fir tree site 2 hole 1 | place: USA:California | collected 2015-04-18
GAGAATCCCGCCTTGCGGGGTCCCGGTCAGGGTGTCTTCCCGGTCTCCGAGTTCGGTGAGGACCCCGGATTTCAGGAACGCCTTCACCAGCGCGCATATTCGTTTATCCTTGATCCTCGCCCGGAGACGTTCCATCAGAGCCGTATGCGAGATTTCGTCGAAACAGGCTTTGATGTCGCACTCCAGCACCCAATGATAGCTGGCGGGCCTGGAGGCGAGAAGGTGGATCTCGGAGATCGCGTCTTGCGCGCGCCGGTTCAGGCGGAACCCGTACGAGCACGGCTGGAAATCCGCCTCGAAGATGGGTTCGAGCACCAGCTTCAGGCTTGCCTGGACCACCCGGTCAGCGATAGTGGGAATTCCGAGTTTCCGGAGTTTCCCATTTGCCTTGGGTATCTTCACCTGCCGGACCTCAACCGGCTGGAACTCGCCCGACTTCAGCGAGTTGCGGATCTGCCCCAGGAAAGCCTCGACCCCTATCCAGGTTTCGATTCTGGCCGCCGTGGCCTTGTCGACCCCTGGAGTCCTGGCGCCCTTATTAGTGGACACGCGTTCCCACGCATGCACCAGGAACGCCGGGTCGTAGACGAGGTTGAACAGGTCACCGAACCGGCGGGAAGAATCCACTCCCGCCCAGCGGTGCAATTTGATCTGCATCTCCCGTACCGCGAAGTAAGCCGAGTCTGCACTCGGCCACGCCACGCCGCCGGTATTCACCGGCGCATCTTCGGGCATTGCATCCTCTCCTTGACTGACACGCTGCCGCCCTTCCCCATGTGCACGGGCTTTCCCCGGCCCGGAGTACTACGGCGGCTCCGTCCCACCCGCGCCTTCGGCAGGCGTCGCGCCTATCCCCGTCTCCGATCTGGACGATGGAAGACGTAAGGAACATACACAGGTGGTTCCCACGTTCACTGCTGTCCGGTCGACGGGTTAGGCACCCGGCTTTACCCCTGCGGCTTCGCCACGGCTACTGCCGTAGACAATTCACCGTGGCCTCCAGGCCCAGACCCTGAACACCTTGCCTGGAGTTCCCCGCCCGTGATGGGGAGCGGGTGCGCGCCGCCATCCAGCCCGAATCCACCGGGTTAGAGCTGGCGAGAGGCTCAAGAGGCGTAACGACACCGGTTCCTTGCGTATACCTTCCCGTCTCGCTCACCGCGCCCGGCCCATCCGGCAGTGCTGAACCACCTCCATCCGAACAACAGCGCCTCGTGGCGCACTCAGGCTGCCCTCAGCTACACCAGCCCGCTGCGACAGGACGGAGGCGAAGGTCTCTCACCTCCACTCGAATCAGCAGCGCCTCACGGCGCAGACCGAAGACTTGACAGACCCCACGCAGGCCGAAGGGCCCTTGCCCGGCGTCATGAACAGATGTGGGGAGAAGGCGAGCTTCAGGGTTTCTTCGGTCGATGTGCAGCGAAACGGGGCTGCGGATGCGTCTAGTAGCGGGGGAGAAAGAAGAAGGGTGAGCCGGGTGCCTGCGTTCGAGGACTTCGTCAGGGCCCGCGGGCGGGCGCTACTGCGATTTGCGTACATGCTTACCAGTGATCGGGCGCTTGCTGAGGACCTCGTCCAGGAGGCGTTGGTAAAGGCATACCGCCGCTGGGGCGGGCGGCTGCGCGCCGAGCATCCGGAGGCGTATGTGCGCCGGATCGTGGTGAACGAATACCTCAGTTGGCGGCGGCGCCGGTGGAGCGGTGAGTTGCCGGCCCGCGTGCCGGACAGGGTGCAACCGGACGCCGCGTGCAGCGTGGCGGAGCGCGACCTGATGTGGCGGGCGCTGGCCGCGCTGCCCAGGCGGCAACGGGCCGTTCTTGTCCTCCGCTATTACGAGGGGTTGCCCGACGTGGAAATCGCCGCATTGCTGCAGTCCGCGGAGGGCACGGTGCGCAGTTTGGCTGCCCGCGCGTTTGACGCGCTGCGCCGGGACCCGAATCTCCTGAGCGCCCTCAGTGGGAAGATCGCCGACGTTAAGGAGGACTGGCCGTGAGCGGCATCGAGGATCTGGTGCGGGATGCGTTTGTCGCTCACGAATCCGGCGCGCCTGACGCGAGCGGTCTGCTCGAGACCGTCCGCGAGAGGTCGGCGCGCCGCCGCCGTCGCGACTGGATAGCCGCGGGTGTCGCCGCTGCGGCCGTCGTGGCGCTGGTGGTGGCGGTCACCATCACGTCGCCGGGCGGACGTCACAGGATCGGGCCAGCAATCAGCCCGTCTCCCAGCCCGACCCGCACGCCGCGGGTCAAGCCGCCCACTGCGGGGATGCCCGGTCTCGTGCAGGTGGCCGCTTCCGCCTTCCCCACGGCCGACCATGGCGTCGTGTTCGTCCAGCAGTGCCATCCCTGCCAGGCACGCGGTGGCACCTATACGAACTGGGTGGCGGTGACGAACAACGGGGGACGGTCGTGGACAGTGCGGAAGACACCGCTGCGGCTGACCGTCCCGAATTTCGGCGTCGTCTTCGCGGACGCCAGCAACGGCTGGACGGAGAGTGGCTACGTCACCCACGACGGCGGACTGACCTGGCAGAAGGCCAAGATCGGCACCCGCTGGACCGTTGACGGTCTCTCCGTTGCCGGCGGGACGGTCTGGGCGGTGGCCGAGTGCGCGCACGGCGGGTGCGGTACCGCTGTGTTCTCCGGCCCGGCTACCGGAAGCACGCTTACCCCCGCCCCGCGTCAGCCATTCTCCGGATACAAGCCGGGATGGATCCTTGGGCAAGGGGCTGACACTGCGTACATACCCCGGCAGTCCGGCTGGTTCAGCGGCGTAGTGTTCGCCACCCGCGACGGGGGGCGCAGCTGGAAAGAGCTCCGGTGGCCCTGCCCGGTTGGCACCTACGCGGCCGGGCTCCTGGCAGCGGGCACTTCCGCCTCGCTGTGGCAGGCCTGCAACGTGGCGGTGAAGAAACCTCATCTTCGCAAGCCGGCCCCGGGCCGGACGTTCCTGCTGGCCCGCTCGAACGACGGCGGGCTGCACTGGGAAACACGACCCAACCCGATGAGCGTAGTGGAATTGCATCCGGTGTCCGCGCTGGTGGCATGGGGCTGGGATGACATGGGGCACGCAAGCCGCACCACCGACGGCGGCACGACGTGGCAGCAGGTGTGGCCGGCTGCCAGCCTGGCCACGACGGGCACACCAGAGGCCTTCTCCAGCCAGAACGCCCTGACCGCCGAAATAACGGTGGCTGTCTCACCGGCCACCGGCACCTACCTCGTCGTCTACCGGACACACGACGGCGGGCACACATGGCAGCCATCAGTGATCGCCCTGCCGGCACGGTGATCGTGGGGTAAGCGCCTTGGGATGCGTCGTTCGGCGGCTCGATGGCGCTATCCCGCCGGGTTGCGGGCCGGTCAGGCGATCGGCGGGGGGACTCCCTGCGCGCTGGCCGCCAGCGCCGGATCCCAGCCGCAGACCGCGCACGCATGCCGGACCGCCGACCGGCCGAACTCGAGCGCGGCACGGTGCGGATCCGGGCTGGCGCGGGCGTCGTCCCAGTCGAGCACGTATTCGCCCAGCCCGGCGTCCCAGCGGGCGGCCGCCGGTGACAGCGTCGCGGTCGCGAATCCCGGCGGCGCGGGATAGGCGTAGGCGAAGAAGGCGGCCCGCGGGTAGCGCGGATCGCCGGGCCACCACCCGACCTCGATCTGCTGGGCGTCCCCCGCGTTACGCATGATGAATTCGTCGGAGGAGGGCTCGGCGGGCAGACCGGAGAACAGGCTCACCGCCAGGTCGAACGAGCCCCACCATGCGTTGACCGGGGTCGAGCGCCCGCGGTAGGGGGCGCGCAGCGCGGCCAGGACCAGCGCCGCGCGGGTCGCCGCCGCGAAATAAGCGGTGACGCGGGCGGGGTCATAGGTCGCGTGCTCATCGTCTTGGTCCAGCGGGGTGGTCCACGGCGTCTCCTGCGGCCGGGGATTGATCTGCACCGGGCCCGCGAGCCCGCGGACCGCCGCCAGCACGTCGCGGGTCACCTGCCTGACCGGCCGGTCCGGCGTCAGCGTGACGCGCTCGGATCGCCCGTCGCTGTGCTCCGCCACGGCTTCGTGGGCCCGCAGGTCCAGCGCGATGACCAGCGCGCCAGTGCCGTCCGGCGCCGGCAGCGGGAGCGTCTCCCAGCCGCGCGCGGTCAGCCGCAGCGCGGCGTGCTGCAGCTGGGGCTCGGGCGGAGCCAGCGCCACGGCCAGCTTGCCCAGAACTTGCGTGTGGGCGTGCAGGGTGTCGCACGTGGCCGCCCACGCGTCGTAGGACGGGAGCACCGGCCATTCAGTAGGCATACACGCAAGCTACCGCCCAGCCGCTGTCGGACGCGTGGAGTGCCAGAAGACGGTGTAACAGCCGTCAGGTAGGGATCAGGAAGACGAACGCAAGTGAACCGGGGGCAGCGGGCTCGTAGCTATCCTGGCTAGCCTCGCTCTAGCCGGGCACCTCAGGGCCGGTCCGGCAGGTCGTCCGCCGGTGTGCGCTCACTCAGGAAGGTAGCTGACATGGAGGGCTTCGACCCCAGGACGAGCTTCGGATATGACGAGTCGAAGCGTTACGACGCCGTCGACACCCGAGGGGACGAGGAGCAGACCGTCGCCTTCCTGGCCCGGCTCGCCGGCCAGCGGGACGCGCTGGAATTCGCAGTGGGCACCGGCCGTATCGCCTTGCCGCTCACGGCAGCCGGCGTGCGCGTGGACCGCTTTCGGCTCGAGATCGATCAGGATGGCGGGAAGGCGCACAAGTTGCGCACCAGCACTCCATTGTCTTGCTTGGAGTAGCCCGTGTCGGAGTTGTCCGGGAAGACGTTGGAGTCGCCCGAGAGCATGAAGACGCCATGGCGCATTCGGTCGACACCGGTGAACGTCTTCCCGCTGCTCGTCTGGACCAGGCTGCGAGCATGGCCGCGGATCACCACTCGCACCCCTTGCGCGTGGTTCGAGCCGTTACTACGATTCTCGCGTCCAGCACCCTGGCCTGAAGGGAGTCCGATGAGACGCGCCCATGCCTTGATTTCCCGCAGCGGCGTCGTTGCCGGGGCCCTCACCCTCCTGGTGGGGGGCGCAGCAGCGGTGATCGGGTCCGTTCCGGCGGTGGCCCGAACCCACGTAGCGCCCAACAAAGCGGGCAGCCTTGACTGCAACGGCTTCAGCCGAACTCAGCGGTCGGTCAAGCTCACCGGCGTCTGCACGGATCCGAAGGGATACGACGGCGGCCGGTTCTACGACAACGGCCACTACATCGGCCACGATGAGCCGATCGTCCGGTTCATGTCCAGCCGGACCGGATCGGGCAACGATGTCACCTGGACCGAGCGGCTGCCGCTGGATCCTTCCGGGCCGCCGACGGTCGGGAAGCCAGGATCGGATGTCACCCATTGGTTCGAGCTGTCAGTGGCTCCGTGGTTCTCCATGGCGCTGTGCAATCCGCAGTCCTACCCATACACGCCGTGCACTCCGGAGAGTGACGCAAACGCCCCGGTGGGGAACTTCCCGTGGGCCACGCCGCAGTTGGCCGGCGGCGGCAGCGCCTTCCTCGAGATGCAGTTCTACCCGCCAGGTGCCGGCCCGTTCGTCGATAACATCAGCTGCGACAACACGCACTGGTGCGCATCGCTGCACATCAACGATCTCGAGTGCAACTTCACCTTCGCGACGTGCAACCCGAACTGCATCGAGCCAACCAACTTCGCGTTCATCCAGACCAACGGCGTGCCGACGGGCCCGCCCAGCCCGCAGCTCTCGAACCTCGCCACCAATACCCCCAACGCCAGCACCCTGCTCATGAATCCCGGAGACATGATCCGGGCGCACATCTTCAACGCCGATATCGGCGGCGGGCAGCATGCGCTGGAAACGCAGCTGACCGACCTCACTACCGGGCAAAGCGGCTTCATGATCGCATCGGCGGCCAACGGGTTCATGGCCACCAATCACGTGGATTGCTCGGGCACGCCGTTCAACTACCAGCCCGAGTTCAACACCGCCAGCCCGCAGAACGCGGTCTCCTGGGCCGCGCTCCAGGTAAATATCGCCACCCAGTTCGAGATCGGTCATTACACGCCGTGCACGAACGTCGTGAAGCCTTCGACGTTCAGCTTCGGAGGCTTCACCGACACCTTCTGGAACAACTGCCTCGGCCCGTACGAGGCGGCCACATCGCCCGACAACGCGCACAATCCCGAGCCGGCAGATGCGCCGTGCTACCCGGGCGGCGACACCCACGGCGGCGCATCGCCCCCGGATCTCGTCACCGGCTGCGCGGACTTCTTCCTGGCCAACGGTGACCTCGACTTCGACGGCACATCGTACTGGCCGGACTGGCCGAACCAGACCACCCCGAATGGGTTCCCATCGCCATTCCGACAGCGTCAACCGAGCACAAACGGTCAGCCATATTCCAATATCCAGTTCGAGACGGATGCTGTGGCCAGCGAGGCCTCCTGCCAGCCAAGCGGCGCCGGCTGCGCCGTGCCTGCGCCTGGAAGCCCGGGGAATTTCTATCCGCACTGGACACTGGCGACCACCGGCGGAACGTGCCAGTGGGAGTTCGGCAACATGACAAATGGCCGTACTTTTGGAGGAACCGCCCAGTTCGGGTCTCCATCGGCGTGGTTCTTCGGCACGCTTGAAGGCCCGATCATGCCCAACGTCAGATGCTAGCGAGCCAATTTCCTGACGTGACAGGACGGGCGGCCCGCTGGGCCGCCCGTCGGCAGACGGGGCGCCTACGCGCCCGGCGCGGGCGTGCCGAAGAAGACGCTATCGTCCACGGCTCATGAGGTCTCGCGGATCTGCCCGACGACAGCGACGGGGTCGCACGGGGTGGAGCGGCGCGACTTCAACTCCTGCGGGTCCCGGCGCGGCAACCACGAGGTGATGATCCGCGGCACGTTCGGCAACATCCGGCCGCGCAACCTGCTCGCGCCGGGCACCGAGGGTCGGGGTGAAGCTGCCATCTGGCGAGCAGATGGCGATTCACGACGCGCCGCGCATTCTCGGCGCGCACAGCGGGCACGTTCCCGGAGGCTGACCCCTGATCGGGCTGACCGCGCACCTTGCCCAGATCTTCCGGGCGAGGGATCATGGAGGTCCGGGGCCCAGTGGTCGGCAAGACCGCCGGTGCGGTGGCAGGACATTGACGGGGCCGACCCAACAAAGGCCACCGGCCGTAATGATCGTCAAGGGGCCCAATGATGCACGATTCTCCGGTCCGGCGGGTCAACGGCGAACCCGAGTCCTTACGGCGGCAGTTCGCGCCTACGCGAACAGAGAAGAAGCTGTGGAACGCCTTCCGCGCCGGACAGCAAATCGATCTGCGTCCGAACGGGAAGCCTGGCCACAATGGGCGTTCCGGCACGCGCTCAGCATCGGTGCGGGCCGAGATCATCGCCGCGATCCTGCGCGCCGAATCCGGCCCTCGCAACAACACGCGCCTCACGCTCCGCGGCGCCCATATCATCGGGCGGCTAGACCTGAGTTACGCGCGGATCGAGCATCCCATCATCTTGCGAGAATGTGTCTTCGACCAGCCCATCGTCCTTACCGAAGCCCGGCTCGGCGCATTGACCCTCGACGGCTCCAGGTTTCCGGGAATCGACGCGCCGAACCTCGAGCTTGACGGTGATCTCGGGCTCAGGCAGGTCTCGTCCTCCCGGACGGTGAATCTCACCGGCGCCCGCTTCCATCGCGATCTTCGGCTGCAGGGGGCGCACCTGCGCCACGGCCAGGATGAGGAGGTCGCGCTCGCCGCGGATCAAATGGTCGTGGACGGCAGCTTGGCTTGTCACGGTGGTTTCGAGGCCTCGGGTACCGTCAGCATGGCACGTGTCCGGGTCAACGGGGCCGTACGGCTAGACGGTGCCAAGATCACTGCCGACGACCAGAAGGTCGCGTTCTACGGCGACGGAATGACGGTTGGCCACGACTTCAATGCCCAGGGTCTCAAGGCAGCAGGCGAGGTCAGGCTCGTCGATGTCAGCATCGCGAGCACCCTCGAGCTTCGCGGCGCCAAACTGACTAACGCCGGTGGCGTGGCGCTGCGACTCGACCGAGCCGAGATCTCGAGCAGTCTCTATTGCGACAACGGTTTTACCGCCATCGGAGAAGTGGGTGCGATCGGCGCCCATGTCAAGGGCAGCGTCTACCTCAACAACGCGGAACTCGGCAGGTCAATGCCGGCCTCCGGCGCGGGAGGCCCAGCCAGGACAGGAGTCGCGCTGCGCCTGGTACGTACGAGAATCGACGGAGATCTTGGTTGCTGGGCCGGGTTCATTGTTCACGGCACGATCGACCTGGCCAGGTCGTCGGTAGCCGGCGAGTTCAGGCTCCTCACCACCGAACTAAAGGGATATCCGACGGCCGCAGACCTCACAAATGGCCGTTTCAGCACGCTCGCGATTAGCGGCGACCCACCAGCCGGGTGTCTCGATTTCACCAAGGCAAAGGCCGATTTCTTCAACGACGGTCCAGCGCATCGGCAAGGCGGCGATATCGTTCTCGACGAATTCGAGTACACCTCAATCCAGATGACCTGGGTGACGGTCAGGCAGCGCGAGCAGTGGCTGCGCCGCGCAATGGCCGCAAGCAAGCGGAAACCCGGCGGGGACAACGACGGATATCTGCCCCAGCCATACGAGCAGCTGGCCGAGGCGTACCGGCGCGCCGGCGACGATCACGCCGCCCGCCGCATCCAGCTTGCCAAATACCGGCAGCGTAATCGCGCGACAAAATGGCGCCGCTGGTACAGCAAACTATGGAACATACTGCAGGACGGCGTGATCGGCTACGGTTACGCTCCACTGCGCGCTCTTCTCTGGCTGCTTGGGCTATTCGCGCTCGGGGCGTTGCTGTTTCGCTACGGCGCTCAGCCGCATTCGATAAACAATTCGCACCGTGGCTTCACGCTCAGCGACTCGGTGGGTTACACTCTCGATATGCTGCTGCCAACGAGCGCGCTACAGGAGCGGCAGGTATGGCAATCCAGTAGTGGAGTGGACGAGGTGGCCGCATCGACCCTTGTGATTTTCGGCTGGATTCTCGGCGCCACCGTGTTCGCAGCGGCCGCACGCGTGCTACAGCGAAGCTGAGCTTACGGAGCGCCCGGCAAGAGAAGCCGATTCTGCAGCAGCCCGTGGAGGCGGCACGCTGCCACATTCAGCTGCCCAGGGCACGGCCCCGGCCAAGCACCGAGCCTTTGCATGTGAGCTGGCAGACCCCTTACCGGGCACGGACGAAGTCAGGACTTTAGCATATAGATCTTACGGTGCCCCTTGGGGCACACGACCTCGATCTCGCGCTCCGGCGGCGGCAAGTATTCCTCAATGACCGCTATCGGCACATCCCCTGGAAGTTCCACCGTCTCGTTGCAGCCAGGTTCCAGACACAGCACCCGGGGCATTACTGTCCACCTCAATTCTCTTATCCCCCGATTTCCCCGATAGCTACGCCAGCGACGACATTCTACGCCTCCAGCGGCACGGCCGACTCCGGCACTGCCCCAGCTGCGGAACTCGCGTCCCGGTCCGCTGGCTCTGCACGTTCGTCGACAAATTCGATGCAGACCTGGTTGTGGTTGCAGGTGCTGACGATCTCCATCGCGCTATCGTATTGCTCCTCGGACATTTCCTGCGGATTAAGACCTATATCTTTGGCTTCGGTTATATCGATAGGGAAGAGATGGTGCGTGTAACCGTAAACCAGCCGGTAAGCGATCCGTTCCGGCCTCGCCTGGTCCACCGGGGCGCCGCGGGCGATGAGTATCTGGGCATACCTTTCGCCCATCTTAAGGCTGCGCCCCCACGCACCAAAGTCAAGCGACTTGGTCTGCGAAAGCATCGGCGTAATGCTGCCTATCGCGAACTGGGCGGCCGCGTTGAGCGAGTCAGTGAGCAGCAGCTTGCCCTGTGTCACCGCGGCAAGCTGCTTGAGTGCCTGCGACAGCGTGCTGAAACCGAACTCCCGCACGTAATCGACACTCTGGTAGCAATCGAGGGCCGATATGTAGTCTGTAGGGTTCCTCGGATCCCTGATTTGGGTATCAAGTGGCCCCAGCTCACCGAACGGTGACATAAATATCGCATTTGCCCCGACGGCGATCAGCGTACTCGCGCTCTTAGCTTTGCGCGGAACATAGACATTGAAATTTTCAGCGTATCTGGAGAGGAACAAGACTGTCCTGAATGCGCTGTCGAGTGCGCCGCCCGTCGAGTCGAGTATGACGTTGATCGTTTCCGCGGCTGGCGACGTTGGGAATCCGAAGCGCTCCTGGCAGCAGCGCTGTACCCGGCGTTCCGTTGGGTCCCCTGGATCGCCCATGCCGATAAGCCGACCGATTAAGGCAAGGCAGGGACTGCCGCCGGTCAGCTCCGCGAATCGCCTGCCCGCGGCGTGGATTTTCCTTCGCTGACTGGCATCTATCTCACGGTAGTAGTAGGAGGCGCCGTCAGCCAGCCCAAGGCCGTTCGCTCCATCGGCTCCGGCAATGGGCCCGTTTGCCGAGATCGTCATCTTGCCCCCTAACGTGGGCCGATCCCCGGCCGTACCACGGAGTCTGCGCGACCACACGTTGCCCAGTCAATAGAGTCCATGGTCTCACTTTTTGGGCCGAATGTCACTTTCTGTAACTAGCTCTCCGCTGCCGTGGAAGGCAGTGTCTGCCGGCGGTGCCCGGCGTGGCCTTCGTGGTGCCGCGTCCGCAGCGCTCCATCGATACGCTGCCATCAGACCGGAGGTGGTCGGCCGCGGTCAGTAGCCTGGCGGGCTCATGACCCACAGCGTAGTCGTGGGCTCGGGGCCGGGGCTGAAATAGCTGTGCGGGTGCTTGGGATCCAGCAGAAGCGCGTCCCCAGTTGTCAGATGGTGCATCTCGCCATCGACGCCAACATCGAGCTGTCCGGACAGAATGATCACGCACTCTTCGTCGGCTTGATGTGTGTAGGGCTCGTCCCCGGAACCCCGCCCTGGGGCTGCGATCGCGTAGATGATCTCCAGGGTCTTGGCACTGTGCGGTGTCAGCAGGTACTCCTCCTCCGCACCTGAGGGGTGACCGAGCCGCTTGCGCTGCCCTGCCCGCACGACCATCCCCGTCGTCTCGGCGCCCACGAACAGCGGCTGCTGAGCCCGTTGCGGCCGAGGGGCCTCATGTGGCCCAGGGCACTGCTGTCGCGTCCTTGACACGTGGTCTACGACGCCGCGGTGGCCGTCGCCGACGGCGGCAAACCGGGCCCGTGGTCATACGCATGGGTGACAGCGGCTCTTGACAGCGGCGGACCACCAGCGGTAAGTATACGGAACAGTATATCTACCGAGGAGGGCGCTATGCGCATGGAGGCCGGGTACCTGAGCCGTCTCGCGGCAGAACAGTACGGCGACAGCGTGGCACTGACCGGCCCGAATGGCTCCCTGACATTCACCGAGCTCAACCAGCGGGCCAACCGCATCGGTTCGGCGACGCGTTCTCTCGGAGCCACGCCTGGAGACCGGATCGGGGTGCTCGCGTACAACCGGCCTGAGGTAGTCGAGAGCTGGCTGGGTTTCGAGAAGCACGCGTTGGTCAGAGTCGTCCTGCACAGCCATTTCGACATGGCGGCACACGTGGCGTCGCTCAACCATGTCGGCGCGGTTGGCCTCCTCTTCGACACCCGCTTTGTCGATCAAGTCGACGCAGCACGGTCGCAGCTGCACACCGTGCGGCATTTCGTCGCGCTGGGCGACGACTGCCCGGACTGGGCAGTCAGCTACGAGGATCTGGTCGCTTCGGGTGATCCCGAGGACCAGTACCTCAGTGTGGACGAGGACGCCCCCTGTTTCCTGCAGCTCACCTCGGGGACCACCGGGCTGCCGAAGGCGTGGACCAAGACTTATCGATCCTGGCTGGCGGTGATCAACCAGAACCTCCATCATCTCGACACGTTTGGGGCCGCCCCGCCGGTCTCCCAGGACGATGTGAACCTGCACTTCCACCCGTTGCAGTGGGCGAGCGGTTTCCAGACGCTCTACCCGTACCTGGTGCGCGGCGCGCGGACGGTGGTCGTCGACGACTCCTCCTTCGATCCCGATGGCCTGGTGGACACTCTCGTCGGAGAAGGCGTGACCGGGACGTTGATGCCGGGTCCGCTCCTGTCCCCGGTGCTGGATGTCGTCCAGGCCCGCGGGGGGATCGAGCACCGGATGCGCCGGATGGTCGTTTTCTTCGCGACGCCCGAGCAGTTGCACCGTACGACGCAGGTGCTCGGCGCCGTCTGGTGTCACGGCTTCGGATCCACTGAGCAGGGCGCCGTGACCACCCGGCTGCTGCCCGGCGACGTCGCGCAAGGCCCTGAGCGCATTGGCAGCGTGGGCCGGGTAGCGGCTCCGATGATCGAGGTTGCGGTGGTCGACGCGAGCGGACGGCGGCAGCCCGCCGGTGCGGTGGGTGAGATCGTCGTTCGCAGTCCCATGTCACAGGGCTACTACTGGGGGCTTCCAGAAAAGACGGCCAGCAGCTACTTCGCTGACGACTGGTTCCGCCCGGAGGACGTCGGCTACCTCGATGATGATGGGTTCCTCTACTACTCCGACCGTGCCGCCGACACGATCACGCTCGAGGCGGGGGCGGTTTACCCGCACCTGGTGGAGGCGGCTGTGCTCGCGCATGAGGCGGTGGCCAACTGCGGTGTGGTGGGGCTTGGCCCGGATGGCGACATACGGGTGGTCGCGGCCGTTCAGCTCATGCCGGGCATCGAAGACTCCGGTGCGCTGCGGGAGCTGATCCTCAAGGCCGCTGCGGACCGGCTTCGCGGGTTCGAAAGGCCCGCGGAGGTCGTGGTCGTGGGTGAGTTGCCTACCGTCCTGGGCGGCGCGAAGGTCCAGCGCGGTGAGCTGCGTTCCCGGCTGGCCAGGCAGGCGGACGGATGATAGCCGGAGGACGAACGCGCCGCGCGCTGCGTGCTGCGGGGGAGAAGCCGCTCGTTCATTTCGGTGGGGCGAGCTGGAGCGGGTCCTTCCTTGACGAGCAGACTGACTCCTTGGCCAGTTTCCTGCAGCGGCGGGTGACACCTGGTGGACGGGTGGGCCTCTGGTACTGGAACTCCGCGTACGCCGTGGTATCTCATCTCGCTGTCGAGCGGGCCGGCCTGACCAGGGTTCCCGTGGACCCTGAAGCCGCGGCGCCGGAGGCGAAGGCGATCTGGAACGCTGCGGACGCCGACCTGGTGGTCTGCGATGCCGCTCACGCGGCCTCGATGCCGGAGGCGACGGTCTTCGATCAAGGTGAGAAACTGCCCGCGGGAGGCAACCCGGGCCCGGTCGAGGTGTCCGACGACGCCACGCACCTGCTGTTTCCCCGGAGCGTCGCGTCCAGCGGCTTGCTCGCCATCCCCATCTCCTACGGGGGCTGGATGGCGCACATGGCGACCAACGCGCGGCTGTACCGCGACGGGACGTACGGTCCCGCGGTCTCCGCCGCCGACTCGCTCCTCACCGTGCAGCAGGTGATGCACGGCACTGGGCTCGTCGCCACGTTTCCCTTCCTGCTGATGGGACTGCCCCAGGTCATACTCAAGCGGTTCGACGCCGCAGAAGTGCTCGAGGCCGTCGAACGTTACGGCGTGACGACCTCGTTCATGGTGCCAGGCATGGTCACCCGCTTGGCCGGCCAAATGGCCAGCTCACCCGGGTCAGCTGGCCTTGCCCGGATCGTGTATGGCGGAGCACCAGTCTCAGCCGCCGAGCTGAGAAGCAGCCTGAGCGGGCTGGGCCCGGTCCTCACCCAGATCTACGGCCGGCTTGAGGGTGGCTGGCCGCTGACCGTGCTGAACCGGTCAGACCACGCCCGCATAGTGTCCGGTGACGACACCCTGCTGGACAGCTGCGGTCGCGCGGTCCCAGGCGTCGAGCTCCAGATTCGCCACGCCGCAGGGGGCGCGGAGGGCCGCGGAGAGCTGAGAGTCCGGGGCCCCATGGTGTCCCCTGCATTCCGGGACCCGGACGGCTGGTGCGCTCTGGGCGACCTCGCTAGCCGTGACGCGACCGGGTACTACCGGCTGCACGGACGGCTCGACGGCATGATCAACACCGGCTCATACCACGTGTACCCCGTCGAGGTTGCCGAAGCCATCCGCGAGATGTTCGAGGTGAGCGAGGTGACGGTCACGGGTGAGCCAGATCCTAAGTGGGGTCAAGCCGTCACCGCGAACCTGCGGTGGCCGGCCGAGGCAACCGTCCCTGACAATGGAGCGATCCGGCAGGCCCTGCGACGGCGACTGGCGCCCTACAAGGTCCCTACTCGTTTCCATCACCAGCGCGTCGGTTCGCCGGAGTCTGTGAGCAAGTAGCGAGAGCATGGCCGTCAACACCAACCCTCCGCACTACATCGCTCGCGGGCAACGGCGCGCGCGGACTCACGAGCATATCTTGGAGGTCTCGGCTGACCTGCTGTATCGCGGCGGGATCCAGCAGGTCAGCATGGACGACGTGGCCGCGGCAGCTGGCGTGACGAAAGCGACTCTGTACAAGCACTTCGAATCGAAGGACAAGCTCGTCTCGGCCTGCCTGACGGAGGTGGACCGCAAGCATTTCGACTGGTTCGTCGACCAGGCCGCCAAGCGGACAGGCGGATCAGCCTCCGCCCTCCAGGCAATCTTCCTTGTCCTAGATCAATGGTTCAACAGCTCGGCATTCAAGGGCTGTGCCTTCATCAACGCCGCGATCCAGCTTCCGAACCAGCTGCACCCGGCCTACCTCGCGGTCCTCAATCACAAACAGCGGACCCGCGAGTGGCTGCTATCCCTCGCCTTGGCAGAGGGCTTCGACGGCCCGACTGCCCGCCGGCTCTCCTCCTACCTAATGATCTTGATGGAGGGTGCCATCATCACCGCCCTCGTCCAAAACGATCTGGACGCGGGCAGGCAAGCCGGGGAGGCCGCTGCGATCCTGGTCGAGCGCTACCAGAGCCAACACCTGCGCGACCGCTATGAGCAGCCAGGACAGATACGGCCGGATGCATAATCGCACTTGTTGGAAACGCACTCAATTCTGCATTAGGTGCGTGATCTTCGATCACGTGCGCCCTTCGGGCCACATAATGCCTGATATGCAGGGTGATCGAGGCACAGTACCTTGATCATTGGGGCCTCACGATCACCTCCGTAACAGGCAGATGGGCAAGATGCGCGCGCGGCAGGAACTGGCGCGGTCGGTCGGCAGAGCCCGCCAACGTTGCGGCTCCTGCCGCCGTTCTCTTTTGCCGACCGACCGGATCTCTCGAGCCGAGCTGGACGACGGCCTGGCTCAGATCCGGTTGATATGCGCGCGTCGACCGGCGCCCGCGTCCGTAGAGTGGCGGGAATCAGATCACGGGCACCGGCCGTTTCTTGCCAAGCCGAGCATGTGGAGGTCAGATGGATGCAGATCAGGCGCGGGCGCGGCTGCGCGCCGAGCGTGCCGAGGTGGCGGACCTGCTCAAGGGCGCTGAGTCGGCAGGCCAGCAGGACCGTGAAGCCGGGAGCGAGACCGGCGATATCGCCGATTCCGCCCAGCCGCTGGCCGCCCAGGGTGTCGACGATGCCGTCGCGGCCAGCCTGCGCGATCGGCTGGCTGCGCTCGATCGTGCTCTGCAGCGGCTGGACGATGGCACATATGGGCGTTCGGTCCGCAGCGGGCTGCCGATCCCAGATGAGCGCCTTGATGCCGATCCTGCGGCGGAGCTCACAGTCGAGGAGGCCTGAGCCGCCTCATGAACTCCCCGTAGGCAGGCATACCAGACCGCGCTGGCCGAGCTACCGCTGCGACGGTGTCCGCGCGCCGGTGCTCGATGCGCAGTTCTCCGGTGAACCGCAGTTAGGCGCCGTCGAATCTAATGACGCGCTGCGGCTGAAGGCAGATCATGACCGGCGGCTGCGGGCCCTGGATGACTTCCTCGCCGCCCCGCCCGGTCCTCGATCTATTGCATCTTGAAGGCGGACACATGTAGTCTGAAAACGACATGTGTCGCGTCCGCGCTTTAGGAGAGCTGGTGTCTTCCGACGATGCTTCCCCGGCGAGCCGGCTGGCCATGGTGATCGCGGCCCTGGATCATCCCACTCGGCGCCGGATCGTGGCCGCGCTGCTCGCTGAGGGCAGGCACGTCAGCCAGCTCGCCCGTGACCTCGAGGTCAGCCGACCCGTCCTGCATGTGCACCTGGCGCGGCTGCAGGAGGCCGGGCTGGTAACCAGTAGCTTGCGATTCTCCGCTGACGGGAAGTCCCTCCGCCATTTCGAGCTGCACAGATTCGATATCCGGCTGACGCCGGAAAATATTGCCGAATCCGTCGACGCGCCTTCCCCGCATTCGTCACCAGAGAGAGGAGGAGGCTGATGTTTGGGTCAGGGCCAAGCGCCTTCGTCATCCTGCCTATCATATTCTTGGTTATCGTCTTCATGATCGCTGTGGTTACATATGTTGTCATGCTGATTATCAGGAGGACCTTTAAGAGTGGAGGCATCGGCAGTAGCGCGGTGCACAGCGAGCTCGTGAGAATGAACGAACGCCTTACTGCCATCGAGAAGGTACTCAGGGACATCGACTGAGGCGCAGCCGCTGACCGGTGATCGGAGGGGACATGCGCTGGTCGCAGATGCAGAGCCTGCAGCCTGGCCTGGCCGCGCTCGGGCGGCGGCGCTTGCTGGAGCCTGGCGTCGTGCTCGTGGCGACGATCCGGAAGGACGGCACGCCGAGGGTCAGCCCGGTGGAGCCCTTCGTCATGGACGGCATCTTGTGGCTGTCCATGCTGTGGCAGTCGAAGAAGGCCGCCGATCTGCTGCGTGACCCGCGCGTGCTGGTGCACAGCGTGGTCACCGGCCGGGACGGCGGTGAAGGGGAGTTCAAGATCCGCGGTACTGCGGGCGCTGAGCAGGAACCGGGAATACAGCGCCGCTACGCCGAGGAGGTGGCCGGCGCCCTGGGGTGGAGCCCGGTTCCAGGGCGGTTCCACCTGTTTGCCGTCAGCATCGAGGAGGTGGCGTTCATCCGTTACGACGACGCTACCGGTGACCAGCACGTGGCCATGTGGCCTCCCGCCCGCGAGTTCGTCCGCCGCGCCACCTCCGCCACCAGCGTGGGAGAACCCGAGCCCGTAAATGACATCATCGTCGCCGGCTAACTCGCAGGCCCGGCTGAGCAGCAATATGCACTCCGGAACCCCTTTAGGAGCCAGGGAATGAACCATGGCTGACGTCCCCCTCATGGCCGGGAAGTCCGTTCTCGTCACCGGAGGCACGGGCGGCATCGGCAAGGCCACCGCCATCGGGCTCGCCGCACTGGGCGCCCGGGTCGGCATCACCGGCCGTGATCAGGCGCGCGCTGCGGCGGCCGCGGCCGGCATCCGCGCCGCGGCGGGCAACGCAGCCGTGGATGTCTTCGCCGCCGACATGTCCGCCCAGGCAGCGGTGCGCCGTTTGGCCGGCCAGGTGGCTGACACCTACCCGCGCCTGGACGTGCTGGTCAACAACGTCGGCGGGTTCTGGGCTCACCGGCACGTCACCGCCGACGGCCTCGAGCACACCTTCGCGCTCAACCACCTCGCCCCCTTCCTGCTGACCAACCTGCTGCTGGACCGTCTCACCGCCAGCGCACCCGCCCGGATCGTCACCGTCTCCTCCGGCGCCCACGCCAGGGGCCGCATTGACTTCGACGACTTGCAGGGCGAGCAGAATTACTCCGGGCAGCGTGCCTACAGCCAGTCGAAGCTGGCCAACGTGATGTTCACTTACGAGCTGGCCCGCCGACTGGAAGGCACCGGAGTCACCGCCACCGTGCTGCATCCCGGCGTGGTGCGCACCAGCTTCGGCGCCGAAGACCAGGCGGCGCACTTCGCCATCATGATCCGCGTGGCGCGCCCCTTCATGAAGTCCCCGGCGCAGGGCGCGGTCACCCCGATCTACCTCGCCTCCTCACCCCAGGTCGAGGGCGTCACCGGTCAGTACTTCGCCAACCGCAAGCCCAAGACCGCCAGCAAGGCCGCCTACGACACCGCTGCCGCGGCCCGGCTGTGGCAGGCCAGCGCCGACCTGGCCGGCCTGACAGCAACCGCATAGTGCCCCGACGCAAACATCTTCACGCCCGGCCTCCGGCGCCCACGCCAGTGCCTTGAGCACTAATCGCCCGCGAGGCTCCCGTGCCTGCACGCCGCCATCGCCGGATTCGCCGATTGCGGCCAGCCGGGCTGCCTCAGCTGACTGCTGTGCTGGCCTCGGGCGCGTCGGGTATTCCGAGGTGCAGATGCTCGGCGTGGTATACGGCTTCGTCCAGCAGCATCGCGACGTGGTTGTCGAACAGGGCGTAGACGACGTTACGTCCGGTTCTCTGGCCGGTCACTAGGCCGAGGTGGCGCAGCATCCTCAGCTGGTGGGAGACCGCTGACTGCTCCATCCCGACGTCGGAGGCCAGCTCGCCGACGGGTGCCGAGCCTTGCCGGAGACGGCACAGGATGCGCAGTCTGCTCGGCGTGGCCAGGGCTTGCATGGTCATGGCGACCGACGCGGCGGTCTGCTCATCGATACGGGCGGCTGGCGTAGCCCGGCCCTGGACCCCGTGTCCCATGGCGGGAGCCTACCAGTGATGTATGCATGAGCAGTTCTTCATACGATCCGGTATAGTGCACGGGCCAGCGATGTCCGGCGCCCCTGCCCGGGGGTGGACCCAGGAGGCCAGCAGCGATGACCGATGCCGCGGTCGGCAGCCAGCGCGCGGGCGGCGGCGACGCCGCGCACCGCCGCGACGCCAACCGGGCCGTCGGTCTGTCAGCCGCCGGGCTGGCGCTGACCGGCATAGCGGAACTGCTGCTCGCCGTGATCACCGGGTCAGTCGCGCTGCTCGGCGACGCGATCCACAACCTGTCGGACGTGTCCACCTCGGCTGTGGTCTTCCTCGGCTTCCGGGTGTCGAAGAGGCCTATCTCTCACAGCCACCCTTACGGGTATGAACGCGCGGAGGACTTGGCGGGGCTCGGCGTCGCCATAGTGATATGGCTCAGCGCAGTCTTCGCCGGATACGAGAGTTACCGCAAGCTGGCCGGGCTCGGCAAAACCACCGATGTGTGGCTCGGCATGGCGGGCGCCGTCCTGGGCATCGCGGGTAACCAGTCCGTCGCGTGGTACAAGCGGCGGGTCGGCAGGCGGATCGGCTCGCTCACCCTGATCGCCGACGCCCGGCACTCGTGGCTGGATGCGATCTCCTCCCTCGGCGCGCTCGCGGGGCTCGCCCTGGTCGCTGCCGGGTACCGGTGGGGCGACCCCGTCGCCGGGCTTGCCATCACCCTGTTCATCTGCCACGTCGGATACGAGGTCACTAAAGACATGCTCGCCCGTCTGATGGACGGCCTGGACCCCGGCGACCTGGACGCCGCCGAGACCGCCGCATCAGCCGTGACAGGGATACGGTCGGCCACCGTGCGGGGCCGGTGGATGGGCCGGACCCTGCTGCTGGAAGTGGAAACCCGGCTCGACGGATCGATACCGCTGGCTGACGCAGACCAGATCAGCCGCCAGGTGGAAGCCGCCGTCGCCTGCGCTGTCCCGGCAGCCGGTCGCGTGCACTGCGACGCCCACGCCTGAGGCTACCGAAAGGGACTGCCCTGGCCAGGCGCGTCACGGAACAGCATCCGTGGGCTAGGCCGGCTCAGCCCGCGGATCGGCCGTCCGGGGCATGGGCATCACCCGGGCGTGATCGCTGAGTATGCGGTAGAACGTCACCATGTCTGCGGCATCGGGTGAACTGGCCGGGCGCACGTTCATGGTCACCGGCGGCAACACCGGGATCGGCCGGGCCACGGCGGCCGGCCTGGCGAGGCGGGGTGGCAGGGTTTACGTGGCCTGCCGCTCGCAGCAGAAGGGCCGGAGGGCGGTCGCGGACATCGTGGCGGCCACCGGGAACGACGCGGTCGCGTTCTTGCCGCTTGACCTGGCCGACCTTGCCTCAGTGCGCAGGTGCGCCGAGGAGTTCCTGGCGCTGGGTGAGCCGCTGCACGTGCTGATCAACAATGGCGGTGTGGCCGGGCAGCGTGGCATCACCAGGGACGGCTTTGAGCTGGCGTTCGGCGTCAACCATGTCGGGCACTTCGCGCTGACGACCGCCCTGCTCGGCCGGCTCGCCGCCAGCGCCCCGGCCAGGGTGGTCACCGTCGCCAGCGATGCCCACTACCAGGCCAGGGGAATCGATTTCGAGGCGGTGCGCCGGCCTACCGCCAGCGTCACCGGCATGCGGGAGTACGCCGTGTCCAAGCTGTGCAACGTGCTGTTCTCCGCCGAGCTCGCCCGGCGCGTGCAGGGGCGGGGCATCACGACCTACGCCTTGCACCCCGGAGTGGTGGCCTCGGATATCTGGCGGCGGGTCCCGTGGCCGGTCCGCCCGCTGATCAAGCTGCGGATGATCTCGCCCGCCGACGGCGCCACGACGTCGCTGTACTGCGCCACCTCAGATTCGGTGGCGGCGGCCAGCGGCCGCTTCTACGACGGCTCCCGCGAGCGCGAGCCGAGCAAGGTCGCCACCCCGGACCTGGCCCGCGCCCTGTGGGAGCACAGCCAGGCCTGGGTTACGGCCTGACTCCTGGCACGACCCGGCGGGCGCCATTCGGCGGCGGCGCGCCGATCGTCTTGCTCCATCCCCTGCGGGCACAGCTGGAGTACTTCGTTCCGCTTCTGCGCCACCTGGACACCGCGCAGGCCGAAGTGATTGCTGTCGACTTGCCGGAAACGGGCAGTCCAGCGCGCCGCGCGACAGGCCGTATCCAGCGATCGACCGGGAATGCTGGTGACCGTGGAACCGATGGGAGTCAGGAAGGGCAGCAACCTCATCACGCTGTGCCTACACCCGAATGGGCTCACGATACTGCGGCATGCCAAGGTGGACCTTCTGGCCTACGACGGTGAAGCTGACGGCGGGCCCCGTGCGGGGCCCGCCGTTTCGCGTGGAGGCTGTGGTTAGCGTGGGGGGAATTGTGAGTGCGGGACAGGGGGAGCGAGGTTGGCGGTGGGGGCGTTGGCGGTGAAGCCGATGACCGCGCAGTTGATGTCGACCCCGGCCGCGCCGTAGGGGGCGGGTTGGCCGGTGGCTGGGTTGACACCGGTCAGCAGGTCGGGCCGGGTGGCGGCCAGGTTGAACACGACGTTCTCGTCGATCTGGCGGGTGTTCAGCCCTTCCTTGACCGCCTTGGGTGTCCACAGGCCCAGCTGCGCGTCCCACAGCGGGCTGTAGGCGTCGGCGTGGCGGGGGTCTTTCAGGGTCGGGAAGTCGCCGAACACGTTCAGGAGGTCACCGCCGTTGCGCAGGGCGTTGATCAGCGCGGTGTTGCTCGCGGCGGCGTCCTGGGAGGCATGCCCGTCCTTGATCAGGTGCACGAACCCCTGCGCCTGCGGGTTGCCGGCGCCGGTCTGGCCGTTGATGAAGCCGAACAGCCGCTCGCGGGCCGAGCCGAGGAAGTCGTCTCCGCCGTTGAAGGAGGCATTGTTCAGCGCGGGCACGTAGACCGAGCGCTCCAGCACCGCGGTCAGCGGCTGGCCGGCGTCGGTGCTGAGGTACAGGATCGGCTGCCCGGCGTCGAAGCCCTTGACGAACAGCGTGTCCACCCACGACTCCGCGAACTGGCCAGGCTTGGACTTGCCCGCGATGTGGATGCCCAGGACCCGGTCACCGGTGTTGGTGTGGTGAACCACGTCGAAGGGGCCGTTGCCGGTGGCCACGATCGGCGCGTTGTAGACGACGTTCGACCCTTTGATCCGGATGAACGGGCTGTACCCGGGGCCGGCCACGGCGCCGGGGGCGAACTTGGCCGGCGGGAATCCGGTCGGCCCGGGGACCAGGACACGGGTCGGGCTGAAGTTCGGCGCGCCGGCGAAGTGCACGACCCCGGGCCCGAACGGGTTGGCCTGCGGCGTCGGCGAGCCAAGTGTCACCGTCTGCACCGCGGCCGGGTCGCTGATCGCGATGTTGGCGAGCTTGGGCGCGTAGTTCACGCCCAGGTCGTGCGCCAGCCCGGCGTCGGAGGCGTCCAGCAGCACGTACCACACTTTCTTCCCGTGCGCGGTGCCCGGGTACAGCGGCAGCCGCACCGTCTCCTTGCTGAGGTTGACCTGGATCGCGCTCTCCAGGGTCAGGTGATCTCGGGGCAGCAGTCCGGTGGTCTGCCCCAGGCCGCCGGGCTTGGATGATGTGGCGTTCGCCCCGATGGACGCCACGGTGGCGAGCACCGCCGAGGCGGCGATCGCCACCGCCGCGGCGGCCGTCAGCCACCACCGGCGTTTCAAGATCTTCATCTGTTGTCCTTTCTTCCGGCGGGGGCCGGAACCTGGCCGGCGGCGAACCGCGGCCGCTCTGTTTCGCTCACCGTTATTGGTGTCCGCGGCGGTGGAAGTCTTACGTCCCCTCGGCGCACGGATGAGAGCGCATGACGCTCGCGCTCCATTCGAGGGCGGACAAACGCCGAGCGCAGAGCGGGCAAGACGGTGCCCGCTACCCGGCGCTACCGCGTGGATGCCTCACCGGCCGCAGAGCCGGCCAGGCAGCCCGCCCGGTCGGCCGCTGGTCTCGCCCGGTGGCAGAGCACGGGCGCCCGGAATCCCGTCACAGCAGGAGATCGCCAGGACCCGACCCGGAACCGATCAGGATTCGCGGGACGGTGCCAGGGCGGACATGGCCATCAGTGCCCGGTGACCGGGCCAGAATGACGCCGGCCCGGCGAGGCGGGCGGCGAATCGTGCGTGCCGGTCAGTGCTCCTCGCCGCGCACGGCGGCCAGCAGCCCTTCGAAGTCCTCCCCGCACGGGCCGCAGGCGCGCAGGTGCGCCGCGATGCCGGGGTAGCGCTGCTCCGCGGGAGCCCCCGCGGCCACCAGGTCGACATAGATATGCAGCATTTCCATGGCCTGGGCGCATCCCACGTCGCGCGGATCAGTGCGCAGGAAGCGATCCAGTGCTGACCAGCCGTTCATGAGCGCCCCGAAGTGTCATGGCCCAGATAGCCGTTAGCAGCAAGCGCGGCCCGCAGCTTACGCCGGGCGTCGAACAACATTTTATAGATCGCGTTGCGGCTGGAGGCGAGCTCAGCGACCAGGGCATCCAGTGGAACATCGTTGAGCACGATCGCGACGAAGACCGCACGCTGCCGCGCGGTGAGCTCGGTGTCCACGGCGCGGCCCAGGGCGGCGAGCAGATCCCGCCACTCGGCCTCCTGCGCGGGTTCGAAACCGAACCGGCCCGGCAGCCGATCCCAATCTGCGGCGTCAAGCGGCACGCCTGGGTTGCGCCAGAAATGCCGCCCGACCTTGGCCGACACCTCGAAGATGACGAATTTGTACGCCCAGGTCGTGAACCGGCTCTCACCGCGGAACTGGCCGATCTTGCCGGTGATCGCCAGTAGCGCGTCGGCCGCGGCCTGGTACGCCAGATCGTCGAGTTCGGGGCCGGTGATCCGCAGCCGCGGGCCGCGCCGGGCGACCTCCCCCCGGGCGATGCGCACCAGCATCTCATGCAGGCGCGCCAGCGCTGCATCCCGCTGCGGACAGGTCTCGGCGAGCGCCTGAAGCCACTCGGCTGACTCAGCATCGAGCCGGGCAGCGGTGACAGGGGTCTCATGAACCGTGCGATTCGCCGGCACCATCACGATGCTACCTAGCTACGGGCACCCCGGCGCCCGTTGGCATCGGCGCCAGGCCGCGAGCTGCCCGTCGTCACGCCAGTTCGAGGTCATGTAGTCGCGCCGGGCGAACGCGGCGGCCGCGTCCAGCCTGCCGGTGACGGCCTCGGCGGCGCCTGGCACCCGCCGCGCCGCGGCCAGCGCGTCGCCAGGCCTGATGAGCGTCTTAGAGGGGATACAGCCCCAGTAGGAGCACTCCCCGCCGACCAGCTCTTGTTCGACGATGGCGACGGTGAGGCCTCCATCGGCCAGGCGGCCAGAGGCGTGTTCGCCGGCCGGGCCCGCGCCGATCACCACCACGTCATATGTATCGGTCACGAGGTGACCCTCCTTCGCGTCGCGATCGCTGTCATGGCGTGTCGTTGAAGGAGTCTCCGCGGCCGCGCGCGTGTTACAGCTGTGGGAGAGAATGCTGCGGCAGACAAATGAGTCATCATGCCCCGGGGTGACGCCGCTACGGCGTGGAAGCGGGCAGGCAGCAATGGCCCTTTTCAAGATCGGCCTAGGCGCAGAGCGGGCTGGGCTCCACACCCGGTGCAACGAGTCACCTGCGATTATGCGCGCCAAGCTCGTGGCGCGCCAAGAGCTTCCGGACCAGCTCCGCGCGCAGGTGGTGCCTGACTGCCATCACGGGATAGACCCCGGTGCGGCACGACCGGCGGGCCGGGACGGCGCACGCCTCGGCGAGTTCGAGCAAGCGTGCGTACCGTGGGTCCCAGTTCACCCACAGTGCGCTGCGGGCGAACGCCACCGGTGGCCCGCTGCCTGCCGCCCTGGCGGCCCGCTGGCCTGTCGATGCCGGGGGTCATCGCCGGCCCGGCACAGCTCGCTTGTAGACGCCGGTGTGCCACGTGGCGCCGCGCCAGGCGATGTCCTTCGGCAGGCGGCGTTCACGGCCAGCAGCGTCGCCATATCACCGCTCGTCGCCCGGGGAGAAGAAGTGGGTCTTGGGACGTTCGAGCTTTTGGCCGCCGAGGAAGATGTCGACCTTCTCGTTGTAGAAGGCGATCAGGCCCCCGATGGGCGATAGCTGGCGGGTGGGAAAGTCGTAGGCCCACGCGAGGTCGGGATGCACCGTGTCGCCGACCCGCACCGACCAGTAGCCGCTCGTCGTGCCCTTGTAGGGGCACTCGGTCACGGTGCCGGTGGGGATCAGATGCTCGAAGTTGACCTCCGTCCGGTTGAGGTAGTACCGGGTCGGCAGCCCCGTCTCGAACACCATGACCGGTGACGACGACTCGGCCAGCACCGCCCCGTCCAGCTCGACGCGCACGGAGCGGGCCGAGCGCAGCGCGTCGACCCGCACGTACGGGTTACGCGGGTGGACGAACACCCGCTCGTCCTCCTCGAACCAGGCATCAAGGGCGGCCCACTCGAAGCGCACGGTGCCGCTCAGCGCATCGATCGGTGACTCGGCGAGCAGCTTAGCGGCGCGCGGCCGGTAGGTGCCGCCGGCGCGCAGCCCGTGCAGCTCCACCTTGCCGCGGCTGCTGTGCTGAGTATGGTCCTCCCGGACAAGCAGATCCGGGCGGACGTCGGCGGCCGGGATGTAGTACTGCGGGTAGTAGGGCCACTCCCACACATACAGCGCCCGGGTCGTATCGAGGACCGTCTCACCGGCGAGGAAAGCCCGGACTCGGCGCGGGACCGGCTCGACGTGGTTGACCGTGGCGATCATCGCGGGATAGTCGTTCACTTTGGCCACTCCTTAGGCGTGGATAGATACCCATTAGTGGCGCAGCCGGCCGGGTAACTTACGCCCTTGCGTCCGGCGGTGCCGGCGGACCCGGACAGGGCGTGACCCGCCGCGGCAGCCGTTCGGGATAAAGATCCATAACGGCTGCCCCGTGGTGCGCCGTGTGCGGCTAGGGGGTCAGGTTGTGCAGCACCACCTGCCCATTGATCAACTGTTCCGGCTGCCGTTCCAGCGCTCGGCCAGCGCCCACTCGCCGCCCGCCGATGACCCCACCGCGGTGCACGCCGCTGGCGACGTGCGTGAGAGTCGAACGGCAGCGTGGGGCTGGCTGCGACAGCCGGGGCAGCCAAGGCGGTGAATGTGTCGTCGCCATCGACGCCGTGTTCACCGCCTGCGCCAAGCCGGCCGGCGTGACCGAGCTGCGCCGCGGTGCGCTGGAACGAGTGAGCATCCCGGCCTGATCATCTGTCCTGGTCATCGCTCGGCGGCGCCGGCGCGGAGGTCGCGGGGAACCACGAAAGTGGTCAGCCGGGCCTGTTCTGGCCCGAGTTCCTGCCACGTTCCGGTGAGCTCCAGTACCGCGATCGCGGCGGTCGGGAACTTGAACCGGACCCGCTCGAGCGCGCCCGCATCGCTGGCCCGGGCGCTCGCGAGCGCCAGCGTCAGTTCCTGCATGGCCGGGTCGTGCCCGACGATCAGCAGCCTCCGCGCCCCCGGCGCAGTCTCGCGGGCCAGATCGAGGAGCTCGCCTGCTGCCGCCCCGTATACCCGCTGGTCGAAGCTGACCGCGGGAGAGGCGTCAAGCTCCGCCGCAGCCAGCTGCCACGTCTCGCGGGCGCGCCGGGCGGTTGAGCAGACGACGCGGTCGGGCACCCGGCCCGCCGCTCGCAGCCACCGTCCTGCGGCTGGGGCATCCCGGCGGCCGCGGCGCGCCAGCGGCCGCTCATGGTCGGCGACATCGGGCCAGGCTGACTTGGCGTGCCGCAGCAGCAGCAACTGCCGCGCCCCGTTGGTGGCCATGGCGCAAGCCTCGCAGATCCGGCGTCGTCCCGCCCGCCCACGCAAGCTGGACATTCCAGCGAGCCGGCCTGCGCCTCTCCCGATGTTGGCTACGTGAGCGCCGTTGGCTGCGTGAGCGCCGCCTCAGCCTCGAGCATGAGGTCACGCACGATCTCCGCCGCGGGCTTGATGTCATTCACCACGGCGCATGATTCGCCAGCCCACGGCCGGCCGGTCAGCTCGCGTACCCGCCCGGCGCGCCGCCGGATCTCCTCCGGAGTGCAGCCGCTGGCACCGAGCACGCCGAAGCCGCCCGCATTGGAGACCGCCGCTACCAGCTCCGGTCCCGCCGCCGACCCCATGCCGGCGCAGAAGACCGGATGCTCGATGCCCAGCCGCTCGCACAGCGGCGTGCCCAGCCCCACGGCCTCGATCATGGACCGGGCGTCGGCCCGGCGCAAGTAAGGCAGCGCAGCATGCACCAGTTGACGTGGCCGCGCGCCGTGCCGATCGGCAGCGGATCGGCGGCCGTCGTTATCACGCCAGACGCGCCTACCGTGCGGCCTGTGCGCTGGCGAACCGCACGGCCGCTGCGCAGCCGGCGGCTGGGCGGTGGCCCCGGGACCAGCGGAAGGTGTTGCGGCGAGCACCCTGCTCGCCCCAACGCCGAGAAAGCGCTGGACCTCAGCCCGCCGCGGCCGCTCCCAGGCAAGGGTGTGGTGACGATCGGGCGCTCAGGTTCCTGAACGCCGGAATAGCTCGGCGGCTGCGGCGCGATCGGTGACGTGCAGCTTGCGCACGATCGAGGCGATGTGCACCCGCACCGCGCTGGCCGATAGCACGAGCCGCTGGGCGATCTCGGCGGTTGACCGTCCCTGCGCGAGCAGCTCCACCACCTCCCACTCGCGGCTCGTCAGCCGCCGTTCGGCATATTCGCCGCCAGCCGGGTGCCGCCAGCGCGGCTCCCGCCCATGGAAGCGCTCCAGCACGCGCGTGACCAGCGTTCGCGGCATCGCGGCCTCGCCGGAGCAGGCGCCGACGAGCGCATCCGGCAGGCGCCGCAGGTTCATGGTCTTTAACAGATACCCGTCCGCGCCGGCCCGCAGCGCTGCGAAAAGGTCGGCATCCTCATCGGAAACGGTCAGCATCACGATCTTCGCAGCGGGCAGCCTCGCCGCGATTTCCCACGCCGCGGCCAGGCCGCTGCCCGGCATCCGGATGTCGAGCAGGCAGACGTCGGGCCGCTCGCGCACCGCGGCCTGCACCGCCTCGGCGGCGTCGGCCGCCGAGGCACAGACATCAAACCGGTCGTCGCCTGCGAGTGCGCGGCGCACGTCATCGCGGGTTGGCGGGTGGTCGTCAGCGATCAGCACCCGCAGCGGCTTCTCTCTCTCGATCAAAGAGCGGCCTCCACCTTGCTGCCCCGGCCGGGCGCCGAGGAGATCCGCAACTCGCCGCCCACCGAGCGGGCGCGCTCACGCATCGAGACGAGCCCGAAGCCGCTGCCCGGGACCATGGTGTCGAATCCGCGCCCCCGGTCGCTGACCCGCAGCCGTACCCGCGGCCCGTCGCGCTCCACGTTGAGGCGCACCCGGCCGGCGCCGCTGTGGCGCGCAGCGTTGGTGACCGCCTCGCAGGCGATCCGCACCAGCGCCTCTGCGCGCGCCGCCGGCAGCCGGACACCGCGGACGAGATCGAGGTCCAGCCCCATGTGAAACCGTTCCGCGATCTCGCCTACCGCTTCCGCCAGGGCGACGTCGACGTCCTGCCCGCTTGGGGCGGCGAGCGTGCTGACGGCCCGCCGCGACTCAAGCTGCGCCCGCTCAACAGCCCCCCGCAAGCGCTTGAGCGTGGCGTCGCCGGTTTCCCCGTCGAGGGAATCAAGATTGCGCGCGAGGTAGGCCAGCTCCTGCGCCAGCCCATCGTGCAGATCGCGGGCTATCCGCCGCCGCTCCTCGTCCACCGCTGCCTCCGACAGCGCGTGCCAGTATGACCAGATCTCCCGCATCGACCCAGCGAGCAGGACCGCGTAGAAGCAAAGGCGGAAAACGTCGCCGGTGTGGACCCATTGTGAGTACGCAGACGGATACAAAAAGTAATTGACGTGCGAGGCGGCGGCAAGGACCGCGGCGATGGCGAGCCAGCCGAAGAACTCGTCACCGAGCCGACGGGAGCGGCGGAGGAAGCCAACTGCGGCCAGGCCGTAAAGCAGCGTCATGAACAGCTGCAACGCGAGCACCGTCGGCTGGGCGTGAAGATCAGCCGGTATCGGTGACTGCGGTGGCAGCGTGGCGACGGCTGCCTGCGGTGAGCGCTCAGTGAATTCACTGAGGAGGCCGGCGGCCACCAGCACGGCCGTGGCCACCCCCGCCGCCCCTCCGGCCAGCACCAAGCCCGGCCGCCGCAACCGCCTGCGCGGAGCGAACGCCGCGAGGGCAAAAAGGATGGCGCCAAGCGAGCTGCCGATGAGCTCCGCCCAGGCCACCTGGCCGTGCGGCACCAGTTGCGCCAGCGCCGGCACGGTCAAGAAGTAAAGGTTCAACAGCGTAAGCAACGCAAGCGCACACGCCAGCAGCAGTTCGTTCAGCCTGCTGGCCCGCAGGAGCCGGCCGAAGACCAGGAAGCCCGCAAGCAGCGCGATAAGCGACGCGGCCGTCTCCAACGCCACATGCATCAGCGGCTGGCGATAAGCGAAGTGCAGTTGCGGAAGCAGCGCAACAGCAAACGTCGCGACGCACGAAACCACCGCGATCACCAGCGCTGCAGCAACCCCACCCCGCATTCCGCCAGCGTAGAAGGCGAACACGGACCCGAACAAGCTCTGATCCAAGGCCACCTTTTTCGACTGGGTCAGCCGCATCATCCTGGCACGACCACCACAGCTGCGGATCGGGCCTGATGCGAACCCTCCGCGCGCTCAGACACCTGAGCGCCCAATTGTCACCCGTCCCCTTGCAGGTCCGCAGCGGCCGCGCCAGCCTCGACCTACCAGAGCCACAGCGGGAAACGGAGGAGCCACCCACAGCCGGGATTCATGGCCGGCGTGTGCCCCAACCTGCACCAGCACAGGCACGTCGGGGAGGAGATCCTCGCCTGGCCTGTACATTGCGCGCGGCTTGCTGGCCGCTGCTGCAGGGGGCCGCCACACGGACAGCGCCGCTGGCTTTCCGGAGGCTTAAGCCCGCCGCCTGATCGGGCAGGTGAACGGGGAGCCTGCGCTTGCCATCCAGCCGGACACCAATTTTGCCCGATACAACCTAGCATTGGTGAAATTCTACCGGACGGTATAGATATTTGCGCATAGCGCTTCAAATGCGGAACAGCAACTCTTCTCCGAATCGCTAACATCATGCCGTAACAAATGTCATCACGATGGCGGCCCGGCAGCCTGAACTGGCCGATGACCGAAAACATGGCAACAATCAAGGTTAGGATCCGTCTGGACCTCGGTCGGGGCAGGTTCGCCTCCGACCGAATCGCGAGACAAGGAAAGGACTGCAGACATGGCACTCGGTTTGTACTTCACACCCAGCTCGTTCACCCCAGCACGGTACGACGAAGCAATCAGCCGACTCGAAGCGGCTGGCGCCGCAGCGCCGGCCGGAAGGCTGTATCACTTCGCTCTCGAAACGGGCGGCCAGATCCAGGTGTTCGACATCTGGGATTCCCAGGAGTCGTTCCAAGCCTTCGGAGCCACGCTGGTGCCGATTCTCGCCGAGCTAGGGGTTGCCCCCGGCGAGCCGCAGGTCTCGCCCGTTCACAACATCGTCAGGGGCTGAGGTTTTATCGCAGATCCCGCCTGAGCGGCGCGCCGGCAATAGAAAGTGGTCCCGATCTAGGGCGATAAGGGCCGGAATCCGCGGGCTTAATCCGCGGATTCGGGTTTTCAAGTCCCGGGCCGCACACCGGTAATTTCGCTCGGCTTCACGCTGACGTATCTTCCGGCGCACCGATGGCGCCGTTCAACCAGTGCTCACGATCGTGGTCCTGGGACGTGGACCCGGCATTCGCAGCACGCGGGCCTGGCCCGTCCATAGACGCGCTGGCCGACGTGATCGCGTGGCTGCCGCCCGTTCTCGGCCAGGGCCGCACCGGCCCCGGGCGCACCCATCATCAACTCTCGGTGCGCGGTCTCCAGGTTTCGTTTCCTGCCGGACTTGGCCAGCGATCTGGCTGGGGACCCGTCTGCGTTCGGGAGGGCCGGGGAATGTAACGCTGGCGGGGGTTGAGAGACTGACTCTCCCGGGTGGTCTGGCTGGCCATCGCCCGTGAGGAGCTGAGCTGGATGGTGACTTCGGGGCAGCGGGCCGGCGGCCTGCTCTCCGTCAACGTAGGGATGCCGCAAGACGTGGCCTGGCACGGCAGAAATGTGCACACGGCGGTATGGAAGCAGCCCGTCACGGGCCCGCGGATGGCGCGGCGGCTCAACATCGACGGTGACGGGCAGGGCGATCTGGCCGGGCACGGCGGCGAGCACCGCGCGGTGTTCGTCTACCAAATCGGGTCCTACCGGTACTGGCAGGACCAGCTGGGCCGCGACGACTTCGAGTTTGGGCAGTTCGGGGAGAACTTCACCGTCCAGGGCCTGGGCGACGACGAGGTGTGCATCGGCGACCGGTACCGGATCGGTGGCGCGGTCTTCGAGGTAACCCAGCCGCGGGTCACCTGCTACCGCGTCGGCATCCGGCTGGATGATCCGCGGATACCGGCGCTGCTGGTCTCCCATCACCGCCCCGGGTTCTATTTCCGCGTGCTGACCGAAGGCGCCGTTCAGGCCGGGGACGAGATCGTGAAGCTCGCCACCGGGCCAGCGGCCATGACGGTCGCGGAGATCGACGCCCTGCTGTACCTGCCCGGGCATCCCCGCCAGCAGGTGCTGCGCGCGCTGCGCATCCCGGCGCTCAGCGGCGGCTGGAAGACGTCGTTCCAGGAGATTCTCGACCAGCCCGCAGAGCGCGATGGCGCCGGCAACGCGGGCCTCACGGCGGCGAGCCCGCCGCCCGCGTGGCCCGGGTTCCGGCCGCTCACCGTGACCGCGATCGGCCAGGACAGCGACACGGTGGTCTCGGTCCATCTGGCCGACGCCCGGGGCGCGAGCGTGCCGCACGCCCTGCCCGGGCAGTTCCTGACCCTGCGCCTGCACCCTGACCCCGCCGGGCGGCCGCTGCTGCGCAGCTACTCGCTGTCGGGGGCCCCGGGCGCCGATGAGTACCGGATCAGCGTTAAGCGGGAGCGGCACGGCGCAGGCAGCCAGTTCCTGCATACCCGGGTGCGGGCGGGTGACGTGCTGGAGGCGGCCGCGCCGCGGGGCACCTTCACCCTCCGCCCGGGACCGGCGCCGGTTCTGCTGATCAGCGCCGGTGTCGGCGCGACACCGGTCCTCGCCATGCTGCACGCGCTGGCCGCCGGGCGGTCCGGCCGGGACATCTGGTGGCTGCACGGGGCGCGCAGCCGCGCCGATGAGCCGTTCGCCGCGGAATCCCGCGCCCTGCTGGCCGCGCTTCCCAGCGCGCACCGCCACATCTGCTACAGCCGCCCAGGCCCAGGCGACATCCAGGGCCGCGACTACCAGACGGCGGGACGCCTGTCGGCGCCGGTCTTTGACGCCCTGGACCTGCCCAGCGGCGCCGAAGCCTACCTCTGCGGACCGGCCGCGTTCATGGCCGAGGTGTCCGCTGCCCTGGTCGCGACCGGCATCCAGGCGGCCCGCATCCGCACCGAGGTCTTCGGTACCGGGCCTGCCCAGACACCCGGCATCGCGCCCGAGGCCCGGCCGCCACACCCGCCCGCCGGAAAGCCCGGCAGCGGCCCGGTGGTCGCGTTCGCACGCAGCGACCTGAGCGCGCGCTGGGATCCCGGCTACGCCAGCCTGCTCGAGCTCGCCGAGGCATGCGACGTGCCGGTGCGCTGGTCATGCCGCACCGGGGTGTGCCATACCTGCGAGACAGCCCTCGTATCCGGGACGGTCGGCTACGCCCCCGATCCGGTCGATGACCCCGCCGACGGCAGCGTTCTCATCTGCTGCACGCAGCCACGCGACGACCTGGTCCTCGACCTGTGACCATCCGGCAAAAGCCAGCTGCGGGTCCGGCAGGCCGGGCACTTCCGCGCAGCCCATCCAGGGCGACCGGTGACCCGGCAGCGTGTGTTCCTGGCGTCAGAGCTGGATCGCGGCGGTGCGCAGGTCCGACATGCCCAGCAGCGTGTGCTTGCCGCCGATCCGGCCCCAGCCAGTGCTACGCCCGCCGGCGCCGCCGAACGGCATGTTGATGTCCCACCAGCAGGTGCTGTCGTTGACGACCACCTGGCCCACTGCGAGTTCCTCGACGAACCGGTAGGCCTTGCTGATGTCTCGGGTGAACACCGCGGCCTGCAAGCCGAGCGGGTCGCTGTTGGCGATACCCAGCAACTCTTCTTCTGTATCAGCGATGATGATCGGCACGACCGGGCCGAACGACTCTTCTGTCGCGAACAGGCTGTCGAGCGGGACCTGGTCGGCGACGGTGAACTCGTAGTACAAGTCTGTCGGCTGCCCGGCCCGGCGCTGGCCGCCGCGGAGAAGATCGGCCCCGCGGCGGTGACCGTCGGCCACGTGCCGGTCCATCTTCGCGGCGACCGCTTCGTTGTTCAGCGGACCGAGCGTGGTCCGCGCGTCGAACGGGTCACCCAGACGCACAACGTCGGTTGCGTCGAGCACAGCGTCCACGAAGGCGTCGTGCGCGTCGCGCTCGACCAGCACTCGCTCGGTCGCACAGCAGACCTGACCGGAGCACAGTGCCGCCCCGTACACGGCGGCCTTGGCCGCGGCCTGGAGGTCGGCATCGGGCAGCACGATCAGCGGGCCGTTGCCCGAACACTCCATGATCGAGCGCTTGAGACCGGCCTTGGACTGGATCTTCGCACCGGTGACCGAGGAGCCGATGAAACCGATCGCGTCAATGCCCGGGTGCGTGGTCAGGGCTTCGCCAGTCGCGGCCTCGCCGGGCAGGATGTTCACCAGGCCCTCGGGCAACCCCGCTTCTCGCAGCACTTCCATCGCCGCCAGCACAGTGAACGCGGTGTGCGCCGGTGGCTTGACGACATGGGCGTTGCCAGTGGCCAGGCCGGGCGCGACGAACTCGGCGAACATCAGCAGCGGGTAGTTCCAGGGAGTGATGATCGCCCAGGTGCCGACCGGCCGGTA
>WNFB01000430.1_pt1 | contig 33459 bp, 30 predicted proteins | sample 5400501 | NCBI WGS metagenome assembly WNFB01 (sample SAMN13153341, study PRJNA577476) | soil metagenome | isolation source: 200 cm saprolite under Douglas fir tree site 2 hole 1 | place: USA:California | collected 2015-04-18
TGGCGCGGCGGGCTCCATGGCTCGGAGTTCACCTGGGCGGTCGCCTTCGTCGTGCCTTATGCCGCGGTGTTCCTCGCCTTCGTGGCCTATCCCGTCGTTTACGGGCTGTGGCTCGGCCACAGCCCGAGCCTCTACGCCGAGTTGTTCTCCGATCCGATCTACCAGCGCACGGTGGTCAACACCGTGCTCTATCTCGTGATCGGCGTGAACCTCAAGATGTTCGGGGCGCTGCTCTTGTCGGGATTCTTCATGCGGCGCCGATGGTGGGTGAAGGGACTGCTACTGATCTACGTTCTCCCCTGGGCGGTGCCGGCTCTTCCCTCCTTCATCTCGATCCACTGGATGCTGAACGGCCAGTGGGGCCTTCTCAACAACGTGCTGTGGGATGTGTTCGGCATCGACGGCCCGGGCTGGATCGAGACGTCGCGCTGGCTGGCGCTGGGCTCGGTCATCGCATCCCATATCTGGAAATGGATGCCGTTCTGGACCGTGATCCTGCTGGCGGGGCGGATGGCGATCCCGCAGGAGCTTTACGAGGCGGCCGAGGTGGACGGCGCCACAGGGTTCAGGCGGTTCGCGCACGTCACCTTCCCGCTGCTCGCCAACCTTTATCTCATCTGCACGCTGCTCTCGACGATCTTCACCCTCGGCGACTTCAACTCGGTCTATTTCGTCTCGGGCGGCGGGCCGGCCTTGTCGACGCATGTACTGGCGACGCTCGGCATCCGCGACGCCTTCGAGGTGGCGAGGCCCGAGCTCGGCGTGGCGGCCGTCATGTCGGCGCTGCCGCTGATGATCCCGCTGGTCATCCTGCTGATGCGCAAGCTGCGCACGACGGAGGTGCAGCTGTGAGTGCCGAGCTGACAGATGGCCGGCCGGTCCGGCGCCCACGTTACCGGCTGCGGCGAAACCTGAGCGAGGCGGGGGCGATGGCGCTCGGCTTTGCGGTGCTGATCTGGACGCTCACACCGATCTACAACATCGTCATGGTGGCGCTCGAGCCCAACGGCGACGTCTTCACCAACGACATCTGGCCGGCGAAACCCTCGCTCGAGAGCTTCTGGATCGTCGTGACCCAGGGCTATTGGTACCTCGAGTATTTCTGGCACCAGTTCGCGAACAGCGTCTATATCGGCGTGGCGACGGTGTTCCTGACGCTGCTCATCGGCTCGCTGGCCAGCTTCTCGATCGGCCGGATGCGGCTGCGCCACGGCTGGCTGGTGAGCAACGCCGCGCTCTTGACCTACGTGATCCCGGCGTCGTTTCTGGCGATCCCGTTCTATCGCATCATGCAGATGTACGGCCTCTCCAACAATCTCTGGGCGATCATCGCCGCGGAGGTGACGTTCGCCACGCCCTACGCGATCTTCATCTTCCAGCAATACGCGAGGTCGATCCCGATCGAGCTCGACGAGGCGGCGCGGATCGACGGCGCTTCGCCGATCCAGGTTTATCTGCGCATCTACCTGCCGCTGATGGCGCCGGCGCTGGTCGCAGTCGGCACCTATGCCCTGCTGCTCGCGTGGAACGAATATCTCTACCAGTTCCTGCTGCTGTCCTCGAAGCGGAGCATGACGGTCCCGGTGGCATTGGCGCAGTTCCTCAACAGCGACGAGGCGCCGTGGAACTATATGATGGCGACCGCCATCGTCTATGCGCTGCCGCCGGTGGCGATCTACTACGCGTTCCGCCGCCGCATGGCCGCCGGCCTTACCATGGGCGGCGTCAAGGGCTGAACGTTACGCCGTCGTTGGGCGCTGCGGCGACCCCGAGCCGCGGCCGAGCGCCCACGCGAAGCCGACATCAAACCGCAGCCGCTGACGGATCACCCCTGGTCCGCTATCCGGTCGTCACAGCTGACGACCCGGCGCCGCGACGCGCCCCAAGCCCGCTAAGGCAAAAGAGGCTTCCCGGCTTGTTGTACTTCAGCACGCAACCATGGCACGCTGGGGTGAAGCAAGGCGCCGGGAGAACCCGCCGCAGGGAGGAGAAGCCAGCATGGAAGGAGACCCCCCGGTTCGACGGTATTTGAGCGGCGTTCGGGTCTTGGACTTCACGCAATTCGAAGCCGGCCCCTCTTGCACCGAGGCGCTGGCCTGGCTCGGCGCCGACGTGGTGAAGGTGGAGAACCCCAAAGGCGGCGATCCCGGCCGCACGTCGTTCCGTGGCCAGCCGGGGCATGATTCCTGGTACTTCCTGCTCTTCAACGCCAACAAAAAATCGGTCACGATCGACCTGAAGGCGCCTCGGGGACTGGCGCTTGTGAAGGACATGGCACGACGCGCGGACGTGTTCGTCGAGAATTTCGCGCCGGGGGCGATCGAGCGTCTAGGGCTCGGATACGGCGCCGTTCGGGAGCTCAATCCCGGCATCATCTATGCGCAGGTCAAGGGCTTCGGCTCGGGCAGCCCCTTCGAACGAGGACTCGCCTTCGACATGATCGCGCAGGCCTCCGGCGGCGTCATGAGCATCACCGGGGAGCGTGATGGGCCGCCGGTGAAGCCGGGTGTGACACTCGGCGACACTGGCACGGGCATGTTGCTGGCGATCAGCATCCTAGGCGCGCTCTACCGACGAAAGGAAACAGGAGTGGGCGAGCGCTTGGAGCTCGCGATGCAGGACGCGATGCTGCAATACATCCGGGTCGCGTTCGCCGCCCAGGCCACCGCTGGCCGTCCCGCGCAGCGCAATGGCGCCAAAGTGCTGTCCGGCATTGCCGCGCCGAGCGGGATTTTTCCCTGCAAGCCCGGCGGGCCGAACGATTACGTGTATGTCTACACAAGCCGTGCCAACCCCGCGCAGTGGCGGCACTTGCTCGAGGTGATCGGACGCCCTGAGCTCATTGGCGATCCTCGTTTCGAGACAGTGCAGGCCCGCGCCGATCACGAGGCGGAGGTCGACGCCTTGGTCGCAGCGTGGACGCGCCGACACGATAAACGGGAGGCGATGCGCCTGCTCAGCGACGCGGGCGTGCCCGCCGGGGCCGTGCTCGACACAATGGAGCTGCAGAACGATCCTGATTTCGAGCGCCGAGGGATCATGCAGGTCATGCAGCATCTGGACTGCGGGCCCTTCAAAATGCCGGCATGGCCAGTGCGCCATGATGGAGAGGCGTTGCCGATCGCGCCAGCGCCGCTCTTGGGCCAGCACACCGGCGAGATCCTTGGCGACTGGCTCGGCTTGGGTGCAGCGGAGGTGGAGGAGCTGAGGGCAGACGGGGTGATCTAGAGGAGGCGAAGAGATGGCGGAGATCACGGGTTCGGAGATCTTGGCGCGCTCGCTCAAGAACGAGGGGACGGAAATCCTGTTCTTTCTCATGGGCGGCCCAATGCTCCTGGCAGAGGCTTCGTGCATCAAGGAGGGGATTCGCCCGCTCGACGTTCGCCACGAGCAGGCCGCGGCGCTCATGGGGCAAGCCTATAGCCGCCTATTGCAGAAGCCGAGCGTCTGCATGGCTGCGAGCGGGCCGGGCGTCATCAACCTCACGACAGGCATCGCCAACGCGTTGATCGATTGCGCGCCCGTGGTCGCGATCGGCGGCTCGAGCCCAATTGGGCTTTTCGGCCGCCAGGTTTTCCAGGAGATCGATCAGCTCGCCATAATGAAGCCGTGCACCAAATGGGCGGACCGGGTCTACAACCTGAAGCGCATACCCGAGCAGATCAACAACGCCTTCCAAAAATCCATGAGCGGCAAGCCGGGGCCTGTCTATCTCGATTTTCCAGGCGACATCCTTTACGCGAAGATCCCGGAGGAGCTGGTCGACTGGCGGCTCAGCGGCCGTCCGCTCCTGCGCGCGCGTCCGATGGGCGAGCAGAAGCAGGTCGATGCGCTGGTCGAGGCGATCGCCCGGGCGCGCCGTCCGCTCATTCTTTCGGGCAGCGGTGTTATCTGGTCGCAGGCCTGGGACGAGCTCGCGGCATTTGTCGAGCAGTCCGGCATTCCCTTCTACACCACGCCGCAGGGACGGGGCGTGCTTCCCGACGATCACCCCTACTCCTATTTGACGATGCGCTCTTCGGCGTTTCGCGATGCCGATCTCATCATCATCGTGGGCACGCGGATGAACTACATCATCGGCCATGCGGCATCGCCGCGCTTTGCCGCGGATGCCACGATCGCGCGCATCGACGTGGACGCCGAAGAGATCGCCACCGCGCCGCGCCGGGTCGACATCCCCATCGTCGGCGACTGCAAGATGGTTCTGCAGCAAGTCCTCGCTGCCATGAGCGGCCGCGTCGATCCCGAGCGGTTCGGTCCATGGCGCCGCAAGCTCGCCGACGGCGAGGCGACCAAGCGGACGGTCGCCGGCGGCAACAAGGCGAGTGACGACGAGCCGATCCATCCGCTGCGACTTTGCGAAGAGATCAAGAACTTCATGGAGCGCGATGCCATCCTCGTCGTCGATGGGCAGGAGATCCTAAACTACGGACGCCAGTCGATCCCGACCTTCGCGCCGGCCCACCGCCTCAACTCAGGGCCGTTCGGCACGATGGGGGTGGGCCTACCCTTCGGCCTCGGAGCCAAGCTGGCGAAGCCGGAGAAGCAGGTCATCGTCCTCCACGGGGACGGCTCGTTCGGGCTCAACGCGCTCGAGCTCGACACCGCGGTGCGACATCGCATACCCGTGCTGGTCGTCATCAGCCTCAACGGCGGCTGGACGGCCGATGCCAAGCGTGAGAAGCCGGGACGTGAACTCGGATACACGCGCTTCGACAAGATGGCCGAAGCATTGGGTTGCTACGGCGAATACGTCGAGCGGCCGGAACACATCCGTCCCGCGCTGGAGCGCGCGCAGAAGCGGGTCGACGCCGGCATGGTGGCGGTGGTCAACGTCAAGACCGACTATCGCGCGCGGGCAGCCACTGTTGCCTTCGCGGAATATTCGACGTAAGCGACGCGGCCGAGCCCAAGTTAAGGGCGGTCATGGCGAACTGGTTACCGACCCCGGTGACTCTGAAGGACGTGCTCGACCGCGCCGGCGTGAAGCCCGGCGCGGTCCAGGTCCGCTTCAAAGGGATGGACGAGCCCGTCGTGCCGGACGGACCGCATTTCATGAAGTCGCTCGACATCGATCATGCGCGCGACGGCGAGGTCATGCTGGCCTACGCCATGAACGGGGAGCAGTTACCCTTGCTCAACGGCTTCCCGCTGCGGCTCGTCGTTCCCGGCTGGTATTCGACCTACTGGGTGAAGATGCTCAATGACATCGAGGTGCTGGACCAGCCGGACACGAACTTTTGGACGAAGACGGCCTACACGATTCCCGATACGCCCCATGCCAGCATCTATCCCGGCGAAACCGGCGTGAAAATGGTGCCCATCAACCGGATGGTACCGCGCTCTTTCATCACGAACATCAAACCGGGCGACCCCTTCCATGCCGGGCGCGCCTGCCATTCCGCCGGAATGGTTCTCAATCAGCCGGCGCTGTCCAGACGGCGTGGGAAGCCGAAGTGAACAAGATGCGCGACGCCTACAAAGCTCCGATCGATCCCAAGGATGTGAACGCGATCGTCAATTATCTTATGAGCATCAAGGGCGCGTCATAGGTCGGCGACTCGTCCGAGCAGCGCTGACCGCGCCCAATATTGGGCCCAGGGTTCAGCTGAAGGACTAGCCGCGACAGCCCGCGAGCTGATTGAAGAAGTGGGTAGCTGGGCTCGGCGCAGTTCAAGCTGTTTCTCGACGGCGATAACGAAGTGGACCGTTTGGCCTTGTATTGGGGCATTTATACCGTTTTTGGGTCAGGGAATGCGACACTGCCACAGCCTTCGGCGGAGGCCGATTGATCAACTCCGATGAATGATCTTTTCACCATCGGCTGGTTAAAAACTGAGGGCAGTATCCACACGTGATCGCCAGTCGCGGCTTGGCTTTTCGGGCTGCCCAGGTCGAACGGAGATCACAATGCAGACGCACAACCACGCTATTCATTTGGCACGTGCTGCCGCGTTCGCGATAGCGCTGATCGTTCCGAGCGTCTCGACGCTTCTTACAACGGCCTATGCCGACAACGAGAGCGCTGGAGCGATCGCGCCCCCTTACCAAGCCGCCGGGAACGACAAGGCGCGGTCAACTCTTTGCGGGCCCGCGGTGAGCGCGAAGAGCGACGTCCTCGACGCCGGCGGCCAACGGGACGAACTCGCCCGCAAGATCTATCGGCCCGGCGTGAGCGATCGGTAAGACGCGGGCGCCACTGCAACGAGCTGATGACGCACATGCCGGCGGTCTCGGTAATCGCGGTACTGGGTAAGGTGTGATCGATGGATCGTATTACCAGCATGACAGCCTTCGCCACCGTCGTCACCAGCGGCAGCTTCGCCGCTGCGGCGAGGCGTCTCAACATCTCGCCGGCCATGGTGACCAATCATGTTCACGCGCTCGAGGGAAGGCTCGGCGCGCGGCTCTTGAACCGCACCACGCGCACGCTCAGCCTCACCGAGGCCGGCCGATCGTATTTCGAGAAATGTACGCTCATCCTGGCCCAGCTCGAGGCGGCCGAGAGCGGATTGCAGAAGACCTTTGGACCGACCAAGTCGGATCGGAAGTCGTCGAGATCGTGAAGTTGTCCAGCCATAGTCCGCGTGAGGGGGCTATTCAGCCGATGTGAAACGCCGGAATCGAACGCGTTGATCGGCCAGTCGCTGGTGGGCGAGCCACGGCTGGTACCTTGTTCGGCAACATCCGCGGGGTATGCGGCATGTCTTGCGGGACATCGATCGTAGCTGATGGCAATACGAAAACGGGCGGTTGATGCCGCCTGCAAACAAAGCTCTGGGGCTCTGAACATGGATGCGCCGAGATTTCGCGGAATCGCGTTCGACTTGCTTACGGCCCTGATCGATTCATGGTCGCTTTGGATCGACATCGCGGACGACGAAAACCTGGTAAGAAAGTGAGTCCGTGCCGGGACGCGGTTCATAGACCACCGGCGCCAGCGTGCGTTTGTCCACGCCCTTGTGATTGCAGCATCGCCGAACGGTTTATTCACGGACGCGCCGTTATCAAATGCCCGCGCCGGGCATAGGTTCTCCGATGAGCGTGCCGGTCATACGTTCCAGTCGTCGAGAACGCGGCAGCAGCGCCTCGTTAAAGGAGAACCGCAATGTCGAACAATTTCCGCCTAACAACCGCCGCAACACTAGGTCTCTTACTCGCGTCTGTCGCCGCGCCGATTGCCCTTGCCGATGTCCCGGGATATGAGTTCCAGGATTTCGACCAGAACCTGTCTGTGACCGACTCTGGCGGTGCCGCTCGCGCCGCGACCGATGCGCAGATCGCAGCGGCCAACCGGAAAGCCGATCAAGCGCTCGCGACGGCGCAGGAGGCTATCCGGGAGGCGCAGCAGGCCAAGCAGCAGCCTATGCACCAGGCGATGCAGCGACAGCGGTGACATTCTTGCGTCGCTGCTGCCTTCCAGTGCCGAGGGTGGGAACGGTCGAGACCATGAACATCGACCGTTTCCACCACAAGATCAGGCAAGCTCAGCTTCCGGTTCCGATCGTTCGGACACTCGCGGACAGACGCCGACATGGGCCGGTTGACCCCAGCACCAAGGAGTGGCCGTTCACGCTTCGCCCAGACGGATCGCTGCGGCATGAGCCACCGCCGCGGTCGGAGCGCGGACGCGTGAGGGTGCCCCCCTGAGGGACAAGAGGTAATGCGCCGTGCGATCGCGATCGCCGTCATCCTGTCGGCCTTCTGCCTGTCGGCGGAGGCGCAGACCGTCAAGGTGACGGTGTTGAATGAGGCCGGAGCGCAAATCGTGCTCAAAGCCGCCGAGGAGAGCGGCCAGCAGAAGAGCGCGCCGTCGGCGTTGCGGTGGTCGATCCGGCGGGGGATCTGCTGGCCTTTCAGCGGATGGATGGTGTCCGCCCGGACAGTGTCGATCTCGCCATCCAGAAGGCGCGGACCGCGGCGCGCCTGCGGCGGTCGACAGCGGAGATCGAGGCCAACGTCAACCAGGGTCGCACGGCATTCGTCACCGCCGGCATCGCGGCTCTGCGCGGGGGCATGCCGGTCTTGCTGGACGGCCAGGTCGTGGGCGCCGTGGGCGTGGCCGGGTTGAGCAAGGAGACCGACACGGCAATCTCCGAGACGGCGGCGATGTCGTTGGCCGTGCCGACAAAGACACCTTGAGTGCTGAGCCGCCTTTGCAGACGCGGGACACGGGCTGACGCGTGATTGGATCCCACCACGCGTAACGGATCGAGCGGCTGATTGGGCGCCGGCAAGAACCGGCCCCCTGCTTCCAAAGCTGGCTCTGCGGGGCCGTCTAGGACTGGCGTATCCCTCACTGCACCTCTTCGAAGCCCCAGCGCACCGCCGACGATGAGCCGGACGCGCCCGGTGCCGTCGCATTGTCACCCGTCATGGAAACTGACTGAATGACTGACGATAAGGTGCGCTACCTCTGATTACGGAATAAGTCTGCTGTTCGCGTCGGAGCATCGTCCAACCGGCCATCGTGAAAGTACGGCTTCCCGGCCCGCCGGGCATTGATCGCCGCCGGACGTCGACGTCGGACATGCTCCACCCGGGCAGCCCGTGATCTCGCGGCGACGCAGACGCTGGGCCGCCGTCCCACCTGCCGACCGGGCTCGCAGAACTGAGGGGTGTGTGTTACCGTGTTCCCCAAAGCTGCCTGCGAAAACCGCGCCTGCCACGATCCAGGAGGCAAGCTATGGCGCAGTGGCCACGCTCCATCGCCGACGTCCCTACCTTGGTTCTGCGTCGCGGCGTTGCAGTTCTGATTGTCGCAATGGCACCTGGTTGGCGCTTCTAGATCGGCCCTAACTCTCGCTGTCTGAGAGGTGACATATGGTAACCAATGACCGCTCCGTGCAGTTTGCCGGGGGCATGCTCGGCCGGCACCGTCACATTTGCGCTTTCTTCAACGGCATCGACGAGGAACACAGGGTCCTTCGCTCGTTCGTCAAAGACGGCTTCGAGCGGGGGGATAAGGCTTTCCATCTCGTTGACCCCGAGCTACGGGAAGACCATCTCAAGCGGCTCGCCGAAGCAGGTATCAATGTGCAAGAGCGGATGGACACCGGCCAATTGGAGGTGCGCCCGTGGCAAGACGCTCCGCTTCGCGGAGGCCGGTTTGACCAGGACGCTTGGCTGGTGTCGTTCGAACAAGTGCTCCAGTCCGGGCCGGCGGCAGGGTACGCGCAGACAAGGTTCCTGGCGCAGATGGAATGGGCGCTCGTCGACTTACCAGGCGTCGAAGACCTGATCGAGTTCGAGACGCGGGTCAACTACGTGGTTCCCAAGTACGACGATATAGTGATCTGCGCGTATGATCTGTCGAAATTTGGCGCGAGAGTCGTGATGGACGCCTTGCGGACGCATCCCGCTGTGATAATCGGCGGCTTACTGCAGGAGAACCCGTTCTTCGTTCCTCCAGACCAGTTCCTCCTCGAGATACGGGAGGGACGGTCGGTTGGCGCGAGCGCAAGGATGGCGAGCTGATAAATGCTCATAGATCCGGATCCTGACACCGTCCGGCTCCGAACAGCGATCAGGGATCTCGTGGCACTGTCCGCCGTCCCGGCGGCGTGGGTAGGGAGAGAACCGCCTGCCATCGCCGCCGGGCTTGCCGATGTGCTGATCGGGTCGTTGCACCTGGATTTCGCCTTCGTGCGTTTGTGCGATCCCAAAGGGGGCGCGGCAGTCGAAGTGACGCGCGGGAACGCATGGAAATCATTTCCGGAATGGCTCCGACGTTACCTCGCCGTCATCGGGCAGTTTTCCCATAGGGAAGTCATTCCCGACGTTGGCGGGCGCGCGGAGCCATGCCGCGGTGTTGTCATTCCCATCGGTGTCGGTGCCGAGGGCGGTCTGGTTGCTGCCGCGAGCGGTCGCACCAACTTTCCCGACGAGATCGACCAGTTGCTGCTGTCCGTGGCGGCAAATCACGCCGCAACAGCATTTCAGAGCGCCCGCCTCCTTCATGAGCGCCGCAGCGCAGAAGAAGCGTTGCGCGAGAGCGAGCACCGCTGGCGGAGTCTGACCGAGGCGCTGCCGCAGCTGGTCTGGGGCGCTACGCCGGACGGCGCGTGCGACTACTTCAGCACCCAATGGACGGAGTACACCGGCATCCCGGAGAGCGAGTTGTTCGGCTGGTGCTGGCTCGGTGTGCTGCACCCGGACGACCGGGAACCTACACGGCAATTCTGGAAGGATTCGGTGGCGGGGCGCCGCCCCTATGACGTGGAATACCGCGTTCGCCGGCGGGATGGAGTGTACGGCTGGTTCAAGACGCGCGGGGTGCCGATCCGAGACAGCGGAGGCAACATCGTCAAATGGTTCGGGAGTTGCACGGACATCAGCGACCTGAAACGCTTGGAATCGGAACGCCACAGGTTCGTTTCTCTCGTCGAGAACAGCACCGAGTTCGTCGGCATGTGCGATTTGTCAATGAAGCCGTTTTTTGTGAACAACGCAGGACGACGGCTGGTGGGACTGGACAGTCTGCAACAAGCGCTGGAGACCGATGTCAAAGACTATCTCTTTCCCGAAGATCGGGAGTTCGTCATTGAGCAGTTTCTCCCCCAAGCCCTCCGCGAAGGTCGTGGCGAAGTCGAGATCCGGTTCCGCCATTTTAAGACCGGCGCACCCATCTGGATGCTTTACAACGTATGCCCGCTTACGGATCCAGACGGCAGACACGTTGGCTTTGCAACTGTCAGCCGCGACATCAGCGAGCGCAAGCGGGCGGAAGAAGAACTTCGCCAGGCGCGCAATGAACTCGAGACGAAGGTGGCGGAACGAACTGCCGAACTGCGTCGGACCACCGCCGAAGCCGTAGCTGCGCAGCATCGCTTCCGGGACCTGGTCAATACGCTCGAGGGGATTGTGTGGGAAGCGGACGCTGAGACGTTCACGTTCTCGTTCGTCAGTAATCAGGCGGAGCACATCCTGGGATACCCGGTGGAATGCTGGTCGGAACCGACATTCTGGAGGGATCACCTCCACCCGGAAGATTGCGACTGGGCCGTGGAGTTCTGCGTAACGGCCACATCAGAGAACCGCAACCACGATTTTGAATACCGCATGATCGCGGCCGACGGACGTGCGGTGTGGCTGCGAGATCTGGTGACGGTGGTCGTGGAAGGAGATCGCGCCACCCGGCTGCGTGGCGTCATGGTTGACATCACGACGCGGAAACGGGGCGAAGAGGCCTTGCGTCAGGCGCAGGCGGATCTCGCGCACGTAAGCCGGGTGACCACGATGGGGGAGCTGACGGCTTCGCTGGCGCACGAGATCAGGCAGCCGATTGCCGCCGCAGCCACAAATGCCAGCACCTGCTTGCGATGGCTTACGCGCAATCGCCCCGATGTGAAAGAGGCGTGCGAGGCCGCGTCAAGACTTGTCAAAGACACAACGCGTGCGAGCGACATCATTGACCGGATCCGCCTGCTGTTCCAGAAGGGAGCGCCGCAACGCGAGTTGATTGATGTAAACGAAGTTATTCGAGAGATGAGCGTCCTGTTGCAACACGAGGCGACCCGGTACTCGATTTCGATCCGTGCTGAGCTTGCCGCGGATCTTCCCCAGGTCCTGGCAGACCGTGTGCAATTGCAGCAGGTTTTGATGAACCTCATGCTCAACGGCATCGAGGCCATGAAGGACATGAATCCGGCGGGTGAGCTTACGATCAAATCGCAGCAAGAGAACAATCACCTCGTGATCTCGGTCAGCGATACCGGCGTGGGACTAGCCCCCGAGCAGGCGGATCAGATCTTCAAGGCATTCTTTACCACCAAGCCCCAGGGTACGGGCATGGGGCTGCCAATCAGCCGGTCCATTATCGAGTCCCATGGCGGCCGCTTGTGGCCCACCGCCAACGCCGGGCGCGGCGCAACCTTTCACCTCACTCTGCCCAGTGAAGTCGAGATGAAGCAGCCGCCGGGCCAGAACAAGGCAACTGCTGCTCGCGCCACTACTCAAGCAGAATCGTTCTCCGGATAGATTTCGAAGCGCAGCGCCACGAGGCTTGCAGCCAGGATCTTGTGAGACACCGAAGGCAAAGGTGAAGGTCCGCGTGCGAATCCGCTAACCTAGGCGTAATGTATGCGCAGACTGGGGGCCGGAACGTCACGCGGGTCAGGAAGCGGAAGCAACTGCCGAGGGGGAGTTCGCTGAGCTGACCCCTAAACGCGAGTATAGGACTTCCCTTCCCTTTTGGTTATCCGTCCTTTCCTTTCGGCCAATATCACGGTCCCTCGCGTGCTGCTACGCTGTTGTTCTTCCCCCCGGCCGGTTTTCCTCCCTGTGCCGGCCTACCTCAGCCCCTCCGCTCCCGGAGGGGCTTTTTTGCGACGACGCCTAAACCAACGTGTGATCTACCTCATCCTCGGCGGTGTCGCGTTTCTTACGCACGTGCAATAGATCGAGCTGAGATACATCGCTAGCCTCAAGCAACTGCCTTCAACAGTTGCCTTGGCCGAAGTACCCATGATCTCGATCGTAGGACGCCACTGCCCAGCTGTGCCCAGTCCCGATAGGGTGGTGCAACGCACCATGCAGCATCACGTACTCCTCCTCCTCAAGCTCATTGTTGTCGGACTTGTCACCATCATGGAGCTTTTCGCGGCCCAACTCGGCCATGCGCAGAGTTGGCTTGCGCCCGCTTATTCGACCGGTGCCATGCTCGGTCCAACCAAGGCCCACGGCGCGGTGATCTGGAGCCATGGCCGCTCCGCCGATGCGGAAGACTCTGAGGCGCCGACGCCTCCTTTCATGGCCGAGCTGAGGAATGGCGGATGGGATACCTTCCGCTTCAATCGCCTGAGCGCCAACGACACACTTGCCGAGAGCGCCATGGCACTTGTGCAAGACGTGCATCGGCTCAAACAGCAGGGCTATGGTCGCGTGGCGCTCGCGGGCCAGTCCTTCGGCGCATTTCTGTCGCTGATCGGTGCCGATGCCAGCGACAATGTCGACGCGGTGATCGCCACGGCTCCCGCCGCTTTTGGCACCTACTCCGACCACTATGACACCTGGCGCGCCAACGCGACCGAACTCTATCCGCTGCTCGCGCGCGTGCGCGGCGCGCGCGTGATGCTCTTCTATTTCCATGGCGATGAGTTCGATCCGGGCGGACGCGGCGAGCGCTCGCGCGACATCTTGGCCGAACGGCATCTCGAATACGTCGTCGTCGATCAGCCGCGGCAGTTGGCAACCCATTGGGCCGCTTCGACGCCGCTCTTCGCCCGGCTTTACGGTGACTGCATCCTCGCTTTTCTCGAGGCGAACCACTTCGAGCCTGACACGCAGTGCAAGGGCGGGACATATTGGGCAGCAGCCTCCACGCGGAGCCGGCTCGCCGGCCTCCACTAGGCCGTGGTCGCAATGCCGGACGAGCGTGGTGTCTCGGCACCCCGGGCGATCACGGCGCGATTTGAGCGGGCGCGGCAACGTTTGTTGAGCAATAAAGGGCAAACAAGAGCAAGCGCGAAGAATGCGGCAGCATCCGATCGCCCCCATATGGACCTAATGTGACGGACGGTGCAGGCATCCAGAGGCCAGAACTATCAAAACGAGAGAAACGTCATGACAGACATCTCACGTCGCAGCGTGTTGGCGGCGACGGCAGCGGGCGGCTTGGCAATGGCGGCGACAGCGGTCCAAGCGCAAACCGGGCAAGCCATGCCTATGCCCAGCCGCCCTGGAGTCGGCGGAACTGATCCCGGTCCGCGCGACGCGTTGCGGGACCAGCAAAACCCTGATATTTACGCGCCCCCCGCGACCGATAGCGGCACTCTGCCAAATCTGCGCTTCTCATTTTCAGATGCCCACATGCGGCTCGAGCCGGGTGGTTGGACGCGTCAAGTGACCGTCCGCGAACTCGGCGTTTCAAAGAATATCGCGGGCGTGAATATGCGCCTGAATGCCGGAGGCGTGCGCGAACTGCACTGGCACAAAGCTGCGGAATGGTCCTACATGCTTTACGGCAATGCGCGCATCACGGCAATCGATGCGCAAGGTCGGAATTTCGTTGATGACGTGGGCGTCGGCGATTTGTGGTATTTCCCCGCCGGCATTCCCCATTCCATCCAGGGTCTCGGTCCGGACGGTTGTGAATTCCTTCTGGTATTCGACGACGGCGAATTCGACGAAGACAACACCTTCCTGATCACCGATTGGTTCAAGCACACGCCGACCGAAGTACTCGGCAAGAATTTCGGCGCTCCGGCCACGTTGTTCGGGCATACCCCCGACCCGAGTGAGCGGTACATCTTTCCGGCGCCGCTGCCGGGACCTCTCGCCTCCGACAAGATCGCCGGCGCAACCGCCGTGCCGCAGAGCTTCAGCCATCGAATGCTGGCGCAGCAGCCGATCAAGACGAAGAGCGGAACGGTGCGGATCACGGATTCCAGCGTTTTCCCGGTGTCCACCACGATTGCTGCCGCCCTGGTTGAGATTGAGCCGGGAGGCTTGCGGGAACTGCACTGGCACCCGAACGCCGACGAATGGCAGTATTACATTGAAGGCACGGCCCGGATGGGTGTTTTCGCCGGGGCGGGCCAAGCCCGCACCTTCAACTTCCAGGCCGGTGACGTCGGCTATGTGCCCTTCGCCATGGGTCACTACATCGAAAATATTGGCGACACACCGGTGCGTTTCCTCGAAATGTTCAAGAGCAGCTACTACGCCGACGTGTCGCTGGATCAGTGGATGGCGCTCACGCCGCCGGAACTCGTGAATGCGCATTTGAAGCTCGATCCGCAGGTGATGAACGCGCTGCGCACGAAGAAAGCGCCCGTCGTTCCAGCGTAACGGATCGTCACACAACCACCTGGAGCGGCGCGCCGGCCATGACCAAGCGACTCGCGTAGGCGTCGTGGAGGTGTGGAAGGAAACGGCCAGAGTGATGTTCTCGCCCTCGCACGCCATAAGCCACGGCCTCTGCTGCTGCGATTTTTCCAACGGCTTGCCATCCGGCCGCGTAACGGTCCGCTCGCCGGTGTCGCGGCCAGCCGTTAGCTGCTCGAACAACGCAATCCCGTCATCGGTCAGGGTGATATGCCGCGCCTTGCCACCCTTCGACTGTCGCACATGCGGCGCCACGGACGAAATCGGCGCCCGGTCGCGAGTGGCGGAAGGATGAAATGAGGAGGGTCGCGATGCCCGCCAAGCCAGACGGACCGCCTGATAACGAAAGACCTTCGCAGCGCCTTCGATGGACCAGCGCCCGGGCCGGGCGCTGCGCCGTCGTCATGGCGCCGGTCGTCCTGACGGCATGTCAGCCGGCCGTCCTCGACCCGCGAGGGGTCATCGGGATTGCCGAGAAGACGATCCTGATAGACTCGCTCGCTATCATGCTCGCCATCGTGGTCCCGACCATCGCCGCGACCCTTGGCTTCGCGTGGTGGTTTCGCGCCTCCAACACGACGGCGATCTACCTGCCGAATTTTGAGTACTCCGGCCGCATCGAGCTCATCGTCTGGTCCATCCCCCTCCTCACGGTCATCCTTCTGGGTGGCGTGGCCTGGATCGGATCCCATGACCTCGATCCCGCCAAGCCGTTGGCATCAGACACGCCACCGCTCGAGATCCAGGGCGTTTCGCTGGATTGGAAGTGGCTGTTCATCTACCCGAACCAGCGCGTCGCGAGCGTGAACCAGCTGGTGGTTCCCGCGGGCGTGCCGCTGCACTTCTCCCTGACCTCGGGGAGTGTGATGAACGCCTTCTTCATCCCGCAGCTCGGCAGCATGATCTACACGATGAACGGCATGAGGACGCAGATGAACCTGCGCGCCGACGCGCCAGGCACCTTCCGGGGCCTTTCGAGCCACTATAGCGGCGATGGTTTCTCGGACATGCATTTCGACGTGCGCGCGGTGCCGCCTGAGCAGTTCGCCGCCTGGATCGAGCGCACGCGCAACACCGGTCCAACCCTCGATGCCCGGAGCTACACGGCCCTGGCCAGGCCGAGCATGAACACAAGTCCGTTCACCTTCAGTGCAGCCGATCCCGAGCTGTTCCAGGAGATCGTCACACAGAAACTGCCGCCTGGACCTGGCCCACAGACCGGGCGACCCGACCCGAGCGTATCCCCGCGGACGGAGCACTAGCATGCTGGGCAAGCTGACTTGGGCTGCCATTCCGTTCGACCAGCCGATCCCGCTGATCGCAGCGGCCTTGGTCGGCGCGGCGATCATCGGCGTCCTCGGCTGGGTCACCCTGAAGGGATGGCTCCCCTACCTTTGGCGGGAATGGATCACAAGCGTCGACCACAAGCGCATCGGTATCATGTATACCCTACTAGCGATGGTGATGCTGCTGCGCGGCTTCTCCGACGCGATCATGATGCGGGCGCAACAGGCGCTCGCGTTCGAATCCCCTGGCTATCTGCCCCCCGAACACTACGACCAGATCTTCTCGGCGCACGGCACGCTGATGATCTTCTTCGTCGCGATGCCGTTCGTGATCGGGCTGATGAACTTCGTCGTGCCGCTGCAGCTCGGCGTTCGCGACGTGGCGTTCCCCACGCTCAATTCGGTCGGCTTCTGGCTCACCGCCACGGGTGCGCTGCTCGTCAACATTTCCTTGGTTGTGGGCGAGTTCGCACGGACCGGCTGGCTGCCCTATCCCCCGCTGTCCGAGATCATTTACTCGCCTGGCGTGGGCGTCGACTACTACCTGTGGGCGATCGAGATTTCAGGTGTCGGCACCTTGCTGTCCGGCGTGAACCTCGTTACGACGGTCCTCAAAATGCACGCGCCCGGCATGACCTACATGCGGATGCCGATGTTCTGCTGGACGACGCTCGCCACCAACCTGTTGATCGTCGCCGCCTTCCCCGTCCTCACGGCGACGTTGGCCATGCTGCTGCTGGACCGTTACCTCGGCTTTCATTTCTTCAGCAACGAGGCCGGCGGCAACGTGATGATGTTCATGAACCTGATTTGGGCGTGGGGACATCCCGAAGTCTACATCCTTATTCTGCCCGCGTTCGGCATATTCTCGGAAGTGATTTCGACATTCTCGCGCAAGCCGTTGTTCGGCTACCGGTCGATGGTTGCCGCGACAATGATCATCTGCATCCTCTCATTCACGGTGTGGTTGCACCACTTCTTCACCATGGGCGCCGGCGCCGACGTCAACGCGATCTTCGGCATCGCTTCGATGATCATCGCGGTGCCCACGGGTGTGAAGGTCTTCAACTGGCTCTTCACGATGTATGGCGGCCGGGTCGTCTATTCCGCATCGATATTGTGGTCTATCGGCTTCATGGTCACCTTCGTGATCGGCGGCATGACCGGCGTCCTGCTGGCAGTACCCCCGGCGGACTTCGTGCTGCACAACAGCCTTTTCCTCGTGGCCCACTTCCATAACGTCATCATCGGCGGGGTGCTGTTCGGCGCGTTCGCCGGCTACACCTATTGGTTTCCTAAAGCGTTCGGCTTCCGGCTGCACGAAGGTCTCGGCAAGGCCGCGTTCTGGTGCTGGATCACCGGCTTCTACGTTGCCTTCATGCCGCTCTACGTTCTGGGCCTCATGGGAATGACCCGTCGCATGCAGCACTACGATGTCCCCGCCTGGCGTCCATGGTTGCTGATCGCGGCCGGCGGCGCAGTCATCATTCTGGCCGGAATAATCCTGCAGATCGCACAACTCGCCGTCAGCATTCGCAGGCGGGAGGCGCTGCGTGACCAGACCGGCGATCCCTGGGACGGGCGCTCGCTCGAATGGGCGACCCCCTCACCTCCACCAAGCTTCAACTTCGCGGTGCTCCCGCGCATCCAAGGCGAGGAGGCCTACTGGGCCATAAAGCAGCGCGCGCGCCAGCAGGCGAAGCTGCGCGAGGAGTCCGGCTATACGGAAATCGAGATGCCGAGGAATAGCCCAACTGGCTTCATTTGCGCCTTCTTCGCCACCTTGATGGGATTCGCGCTGATCTGGCATATCTGGTGGATCGTGGCCCTGGCCGCATTGGGTGCGTACGCGACCTTCGTTGTCTTCGCCTGGCGGGATAGGCACGAGTACATCATTCCGGCTGATGTGGTCGCGCGCGTCGACCGAGCCAACCGAAGTGCACGCAGCGAAGCGCTCGCCCAACTATGGACGGCGCCATGAGCGGCCTCGAGGTGACCGCCGGTCGCGGCGATCCGAATCGCGCCGGGTACCACCGGGAACTGCGGGATCGCCGGCACCCGGCAGGCCACGCGGCCGGTGCGCTGGTGTCGAAGCGCATCATCGTCGGTTACGGCTTCTGGATTTTCCTGCTCAGCGACATCATCATGTTCTCCGCCTTTTTCGCGACCTACGCGGTGCTGGTCGGGCAGACGGCGGGCGGGCCGAGCGGGCGGGAGTTGTTCGACCTGCGCAATACCGGGATCGAGACGGCCTGCCTACTCCTCTCGAGCTTCGCCTGCGGCCTCGCAAGCATCGGCGCCCAGACGCACCGCGGGTCCTGGTTCTATGGCGCCATGGCGGCGACCTTCATACTCGGAGCCGCGTTTATCGGCATCGAGGTCCGGGAGTTCGCGGGCTTGGTCGTTCGCGGGGCAGGCCCAACACGCAGCGCGTTCCTCTCGGCCTTCTTTACGCTGGTCGGCTGCCATGGCCTGCACGTGACCGCTGGCTTGCTCTGGCTGCTGACCATGGTGGCGCAGGTGTTCGCCAAAGGTTACCGGGCCGACATTCTCCGGCGTGTCCTCTGCTTCAGCCTGTTCTGGCATGCCCTGGACATCGTTTGGGTTGCGCTATTCACGATGGTGTACTTGATGGGAGCCGCGGCATGAGCCACTCCGAGCAGAAAAGAGACTCGAATCATGCGGACACGGCGCCGGGCGACGAGCGCCTCGACGGACACGAGGCTGCCGGGGGAATAGGAACCTACCTGATTGGGCTTGGGCTCGCGACGCTGCTCACCATCGTGTCTTTCTTTGTCGCGCGCACCACGCTCGTCTGGCAGCCGAGCATTCCCGTCGCACTGGCCGTTCTCGCGATTGCGCAGATGGGCGTTCACCTCGTCTTCTTCCTCCACATCACGACCGGCCCCGACAACGTCAACAACGTCATGGCGCTTGCCTTCGGCGTGCTGATTGTTTTGTTGGTCATCACCGGTTCGCTCTGGATCATGGCACACATGAACCACAACATGATGCCTATGGATCAGATCATGCAGATGCAGCGCTGAGCTGGGCTGAGACTCCCCGGAACGGCGGGTGGGACACCTTCCGCTCAATCGCATGCGTAAGCGCGCTTCCGCACGGGTCGCCTGCTCTCGCGGCCCAGCCACGGTATTCCGGACATGCCGCCGGGCGAAATCGCCTCGGCCCAGCGGGGCTCCGCTCAGAGCCGCATCAGAACGCCACCTGGGTGCGCATTGCGATCGCCTGGATCACGGCACCCGGTAACGTCGAGCCACCGACCGCGGTGGCGGTGGGGATCTTGTTCACGGTGGCGTAGATATAGTTGAGCATGAAGCGGATGTTGGTGATCGGATACCAGTTGACGCCCAAGGTGTAGATCGTCTGCCGTCCGCCAAAGACACCGCCGGTTGTCGTCGGCGCCACGCCCGGCGTCGCGTGGTTATTGAGATTGACATAGCTGTAGCGCGCCGCCAGCTCCAACGCCCCCCAACCGCCGGCGGTGAAGGAGAGCGGCCGGTCGGGTACGATGGCGCTGTAGGCGCCGGTCGTCGGGATGTATTTTCGGGACTCGCCCGTGACGGTGTAGCTCGCCTCGATGTAGCCCCCGTCGAAATTGAGCTGTGGCGTGGGCGCGCCCGCGGCCAAGCCCGCTTGATTGACGAAGTAGCGATAATACTCCCCCTGCGCGTAGAAGCTGCCGAATCCGCCCGCTGCTTCGACCCCATACGCACCGGCATTCTTTGCCGGGATCGGGCCGGTGTTGAGAAAGATGGTGGGATCGACGCGCAGCTCCGGGCGATCGCTCAACGTCATCGTGCTGGCGATCGACGTGGCTGAGCTGCCATTGGCCCGAGGCACGAAGACATACTCGCCGTCGACGCCGAGATGAAGCGAATAGTTACCGCCTTGAAGCGCTTGATAGGTCGCGCGCGCGAGCCCGCCCAGCTGCTGCTGGTTCGATCCCGTATGAGTTGCACCGCTGAGCGGCCCGGTGGCATAAGCGCCGGCCCAGGCACGATCGGTGTTCCATCGCACGCCGGCGGCCGAGCGGAAATCCCCGGCCGCCAGCCCGGTCGCCACGACCTCTGGTGAAGCACGCTCGAGGAACATGATATCGTTCGTGCTCGTCGCGTCGTCGAGGGCCCAGGGAACGTCCATGTAACCAATCTCGAAGGCGAAGGGCCTCAGGCCCTGATAGCTGAGCGACGCAGTCTCGATATTCGATAGCTGCGGGCCGTCTGCGGAGCCGCCGAAGTCGGCAACGAACGCATAGTTCCAATCGGCCATGAACTTGCCGAGCACGCCGATGCGCGCACGCCGGGCATTGACGCCGCTGGTGAGGCTGTGCAGCCCGGCGGGCGTCTGAGGATGGACGCTCAGATAGTCGGCGACATCGAAATGCAGGCGGCCGGTGAGATAGATGCAGTTCGCGTCATCGGCGCTGCAGATGCCCGGCCGGTTAGCCGGTGTCAGCACGGCCTTGACCCCGCTCGGTGGTGGCGCGACCGGCGCGGCGGCCGGCGCCTGGGCTCGTCTCGACTGCTCTTCGACCTGGTTCTGCAGATTTTGCAGTTGCCGCTGGAGCTCGCGGATCTGCTGCTGGAGCTGCTCATTAGTTTGCGCGACGCTGGGATCGACCGCCAGGAGCATCACACCCGCCAATGCGCTGCCAAAGAGACTGTACTTCAGTGTCATCGCTGGCCCCTTTTTCCGGAGCATCGGCAAATGAAACGGATGCCCCTCCTCGGCCGCTCGGCGGCTATACCGCTATGCTACCCACCTACCGGGCTCACCGCGGTGAAGTAGCGGGCCGCGACAGCGGCACAACCGGCGGTAAACAACAATAATTGGCGGCGGTTCCCACTGAATCTGCGCCCCTGCCGCCTTCAACGCCTGCACCGTCCGTCCTGCCACCCGCCGTGCCCGACAGCGGCCGCGACGGACACTGTCGCACAGCTGCGGAGATGGTCTTCCAGATCGTGTCCGTAGATCTCCACCGTCAAATGCCTTGGTCCAGGTGCGATCAACGCAATAATAGGCACGTAACGGCAACGCCAGGCAAGCATTGTAGCTGTTTCGCTCGATACTCATTGTCTAAACCCGCTTTCGCGCCAAGCTGAGACGGGAACCTGGGAGTCGCACATCACGACGGTTCGGCAATTCGGGCTCGGCGAAAGATGCCTTCCAGAGGCGTTTCTGCTTAAACTCGGCAGCAGGCATATCAGACGGCGCGGGATGCGTTCCACGGTGGCACGACCATAAGGATGATGACCATGCGCGTATTTCTCGTTTCATTGACGGCCGCCGTTATCATCGCGGTCGGTGCCGCTGCTGTGCTGTACCCATTTCAGAAGCCTGCCTCTGTCGCGTTCTCTACCTCTGCCGTACGCCTCTGAACGCGGCATCTGATCGGAATCGCTACGAGGACATCGCAAACGCTTTCGCCTCGATCGCCATAAATACCCTGCCGAGCGCTCCGATGCTGCGGTAGAACTCCGCGGTCTTAGCCAGTTCAAGATCCGCGAAGAATTTCTCCATCCAAGGGGCGAGATACGCCTCGAACAACGCGCGATCCGCTCCGCGTGGAGCCAATAATCGTCCGCCTACGAGCCCAGCCATGATCTCGCAGAGAATCGCGGCATGGTCTTCGGGCTCGGCGCGCCCGGGCGCTCGCTCGATGCCGAGCCGGGCCAGGTCGTAGCGCAGGCGCGCAAGTGGACGCTCGTGCAGAAACCCCGTGAGATAGTACGAGCCGTAAGGCAGAAGCTCGCCGCGACCGAGCCCAATGAAGAGATCGAAATGCTCGCGCTCGACGCCCTCCCGCGTTGCGCACCTGGCGGCTTCGGCAAGCGCGGCATGGGCAACGCCGAGTGGACTCGGGTCACCGCAAAGTTCGGCAAGCCGACGGAGTAGATCGGCGTCGGGCGCGCGCCCAAGCACGGTCGCTAGTAGCGCATATTCCTGCGCTCGCGCTATATCGACCGCGTCGATATCGTCGATCGTGAAGTGACGGTGGGAGTAAAGATCCATGGGAAATTCTCTGAATGAACGCAATTTACCGTACGAATTTTCACGCACAGACCGGTGACCAGAATCACTTTGGGAGGGCTTGTCCGTGTCTGCGCCGGCCAATTAGTGGCAGCTCAGGTTTCTCCCGCTGGTCAATAGTTGCGTTCGTTGCTCCGCGAAGCTGCGTCGCCCCGCGGCTGTCCGCATTATTCTGCGGCGACGTGAGGCTGTCATTGATCGGCTTTCGTGGGTCGGGTCGATCGGGAACCGATCCGCTCGATATTGGCTTGGCCTCCGTAATCTTCGAAACACGGGGGTTGCCTTCGGCCGCGCCCCGGCCGATCAAATCAGCCGCTTGTCGGCGAAGCGCGTCAGTCGGTTCCAACGACCCAAAGCCAGCCATGGAACCTGGTGCATTGAAGTCCCAGTCATAATCCGCGAGCCCAACGAAATCTCGGATCTTGAGGTCGGTGGTCCAGACGCGGCGTAGCGCGGCGCGCGTCAGCTCGGGCGGCACGAAAGGCGCGAGAAAATTGCGGATATCGGTCTCGGCGGTGATCGATTCGATCGAGGGCAGTTTCGCCAGATCGAACGCCGGTCCGGTCGGGTCGGCGGTGGTCTTCCGCGATATGGGAGCATCGCCAGACTGAGCGCGAGCTTTGCAGTCGCTCTGCTTCGGCCCATTTGCGCTTGCGGCGGTCTCGCGCTTGCGGCGCGACCAGCGGGCCAAAAAATCTTCACGCCGGCTCATTCGCGTCAGTCCCTGGCTTTTGGTCGGCGGCGCGCCAGCGCCTCTGGGTCGGCAGGATTGCGTTTGCGCTTGTGGAACGGCTGCTCGACGAGATGAGCAGCCACGAAGGCCTCGACGCTATCGCGCACGGCAGCCGGCATCGACACGGTAGCCACGAGGTCCCTACCCGTCTGAGTAAAAGATTCGCCCTCGGCCGGATCTGCCGTGACTGCTAGAAGGTCATAGGGCGGCTCGAGCCCGGTTGGCCTCAGTGCGATCCACAGCAAGGGTACGTCACAGGCGAGGTTGTCACGGTAATTGCGACCTTCGGTCCGGTACAGCGCGATTTCAGTTGAACCCACGTAGAAGGTTGCAATCCCGGCATCAATAGAAAGGACTGTCCACGGCGCCGCGTCCGGGCGTCCGGGCAGTGCCATGACGGGCTGCCAGGTGAAATCGATCCACGGACTCGTGGCCCTGCGCCGCTCGACGACGACGCCAACAGGGATCCGTGCAAGCGCGGGCACGACGCTCATCTAACGGTCTCCAGCTGCAAGAGCTTCACATGCGCAGCCGTCTCGTCGCCCTTCATGGTCGCGGCGGCCCGCCGCCGGGACGAGGTCATGTTTCGCCCTTTTGCGTCTGTTGTTCGCGCTCCCGCAGATAATCTTCGGTCGTGCGTATCTTCGGGCGGGCCGGCGCACCGGAGCGATCGAATTCCGCTTCGGCCACGGCTATCACGCGGCACTCGCCACACATCTTCAATGCGTCGATCCGCCGGTCCTTCCCCTGATACATCCAATGCTTGCCCGCGAGCTTGGCGGCGACCCGCTCAATCGAGCTCTTCGTACCGAATGGCGTACCGCAACGTATGCAGTGAAACGGCTCCTCTTGCTTGAGCACGCGTGCGGGTCCAAGGGTCGCGAGAATGTCGAGCTGCGGCTTGAGCGTGATGACCTTCTCGGGGCAGGTCGCCTTACACAATCCGCACTGCACGCAAGCGTCTTCCATGAAACGGAGCATGGGCCGCTCCGGATCGTCCAACAACGCGCCGGTCGGGCAAGCCGACACGCAAGCAAGGCATAAGGTGCATCCTTCCACATTGACTTCGACCGCGCCGAAAGGCGCTCCTTCAGGCAGCGCGATTACTTCGGCCGATGCCGGCGCCGCAGCACGCAACTCGCGCAGCGCCATCCGCAGCACGTCCCGCTTCCCTCCGATGGGCAGGAAGGTCGCGGGCCTGGGAGCGGGATCAGGTGCGGCAATCGCCCGCAGCATCTCTCCCAGCATGTCCGGATCGTCGGTATCGACTGTCGCCGCCCGACCCGGCCCGAACCCAAAGCCGACCAGGATGGGCTCCGCGAGCGCGAGCGTCGTCGCAAGGCTCGCGACGTCATGGCGTGGCTTTGCGCGCAGCAGGAGACGCAGCGCCGATGCGCCATAAGCGAAAGCTGCGGCGATTACTTCCAGACCTACCTGCGTGACCTCGTTGACCGCGAGCGGCAGCACGTTCGCCGGCAGCCCGTCACCGAAACGCGCGAGCGCATCTATCAAGGGCGTGCCATGCGCCTCGTCGTGCAGCAATACGATCGCGCGCTTGCCGCCCGCATCACGATAGGCGGTCAGCAATGCGCGCAATCGCCGCATCAGCGCGTCGGCCGGCGGCAGCGCATAGGAGGCGGCACCTGTCGGGCAGACGGAAGCGCATTGTCCGCATCCAGCGCAAATCTGCGCATCGATGGCTACGTGATCGCCCGCCGGCCTGATCGCGCCGGTGGGGCAGAGGTTGAGGCAGCGATTGCACCCGACGATCTGAGAGCGCGAGTGAGCACAGAGATCGTCGGCGAAAGTAATGTAACGCGGCTTTTCGAAACTGCCGACGAGGTCCCTTGCCCTGAGCACGGCCTTTACCACCGCGGCCGGACTGCCCGGATCCGCCCGCAAATAGCCATCGCGCAGATCGGCCGCCGGGAAGAGCGGCGCGCCGCCCGATAGGTCAAGCACGATGTCGCAACGTGACGTCGCCCCATCTTTGGTCGGACCGAAGGCCAGCACGCCGCGCGATGACGGCGAGGCTTGACCAAATTTGTCGACGGTAAGCTCGAAGGCGCCAAGATGGCCTTTGGCCGAGCGGATTTCCCCCTTCGCCACTGGAAAGTCGGTCACCGCTGGCGGCTGCAGAGCAGCGGGTGGCTTGATGAGCACCGTCACATCGAGATGCTGCTTGAGCAGATTGGCGGCTTCGATCGCTTGTTCGTCACGCCCATAAACGAGGGTCACGCCCTCGCTGTTGAATTTGACGACGGAAATTTCCGGCGCCGCTTCGGCTGCTGCTGCAATCAGCGCTGCCATCTTCGCGCTTGCCTTCGCTGCCTCCGCGGACCAACCCGCAGTCTCACGTATATTCGCGTAACGGATATCGGCACCGCTTTCGTGCCCTTCGGCAACCTCGGAAAAGAGAGGCGCTTCCTGCGTGCAGGCGACGATCAGAGGACCCCCGCCGGCCGCCGCGGCCCGGAATCGCTCGAGTTCAGTGCGGCAGAGCTGACGCGCCGTCGTCACCTGACTGCCCCGACAGCCGCGCCGCACCGCTTCGGCATCTAGCGGCATCGTGTCTTCGCACGAGCAAATCAAAATACGTTGCCGCTGATCCGTCATGCTGACTCCGGTGCGCGGGGTCTTCGGTCGATCGTTCACTCGGCCGGTGAAGTCGAGGCCTCTGGCGCCGGGGTGGGCCCCCGCCCTTTCGCGATTTCTTCTTCGAGCCAAATGCGATGATGCTCCTCGGCCCAGTTGAGATCGACGCTGCCGGTACCCATGGCTTCGAACGCCCCTTCCATCCCGAGAGTACCGATGTAGATGTGACCGAGGATGACCGCGATGAAGAAAACGGCAATCAAGCTGTGCACGATTTGGGCGAGTTGCATTCCGGCAATGTCCGTCACATAGAACGGGAACAGCAGCAGATATCCGGATACCGCCACGGCCGCGCCGCCGCCGGCAGCGAACCAGAAGACCAGTTTTTCTCCGGCGTTGAATCGGCCCGCTTGCGGGCGCTTCGAGCCGACAAAACCCCCGCCTTCCTTCAGCCAAACGATGTCGATTTTTCGTGGAATGTTGTCCTTAATCCAAAGTGCCACGATCAGGACAAGCCCGGCGACGAATGGAAAGCTGACGAAATTGTGCACGTATTTGGCTGCCTCCGAAACACGGCTGAAGGCATCCGGGCCGAGTAATGGCAGCAGCAACAGCTTTCCGAATGTGATGTTCAGCCCGGTCAGGGCTAGAACGACGAACGACGCGGCCGTGAGCCAGTGCGAAAAGCGCTCGAAGGCGTTGAAACGGCGCACCTTCCGTCCGGAACGTCCGGCTGAGATCCTGATCCGTCCGATGCTAAGATAGGCAATCGCCAGCAGGGCAATCGCACCGACGATCACGACGGTGCCGATCCAATGCAGGAGCACTTCATGGAAGAAGCGCCAGCCTCTGCCAGCCGGCTGTATCAGGACACGCTCACGCGGTTCGGGTATGACGATTGTCCCCTCGATCCGCGGCGATTCTCGCAGCAGGTTCTGTTCCTTCACCGCGCTCGCATCTGGATCGACCAAGGGCGCTTGCGCTGCTGATGGTGTCTGTGGCTGGGATTGAGGCTGCTGCGCGTTTACCGGAGCCGCGATCAGGGCAATACCGAGGAAGATGAAGGCACAAATCAAGGTGCACATGGCGAGCGGAGTGCGCATGCAATGGGTTGCCATGCCTTGTCCTTTCACTGTTTTCTCACTCAACGCCGACCGCCTGCTACCCTGTGGCGCTGTTGCGCTAAATGCCCGTGTCGGCACCGTAGGCGGTGGTCCAACCCCAGGCGCCAGAGCCGTAGCCGCGCGTTTCGACGCGCTCTTTGTAGATGCCAGCGACGGTTTCGCCGTCGCCCGCGAGGAGTGACTTGGTCGAGCACATCTCGGCGCATAACGGCAGCTTGCCTTCGGCGAGGCGGTTGGCGCCATATTTGGCGTATTCTTCGGGCGAGTTATGCACCTCCGGCCCGCCGGCGCAAAAAGTGCATTTATCCATCTTGCCGCGCGAGCCGAAATTGCTCACTTGGGGATATTGCGGCGCACCGAATGGGCACGCGTAGAAACAATAACCGCAGCCAATGCACTGATCCTTGGAATGCAGCACCACGCCATCCGCGGTCGTGTAAATGCACTCGACCGGACAAACCGCTTGGCAGGGCGCGTCGGTGCAGTGCATACAGGCCATGGACACCGAACGCTCGCCAGGCTTGCCGTCATTGATCGTGACAACGCGCCGGCGATTGAGCCCCCACGGCACCTCGTTTTCGTTCTTGCACGCGGTCGCGCAGGCGTTGCACTCGATGCAACGATCGGCGTCGCAAAGAAACTTCATCCTCGCCATGGCGCCGCTCCTTAAGCCAGCGTAATCTGACAGAGGGTGACCTTGGGTTCCTGCATGTTGGTCACCGGATCGTATCCGTAGGTCGTCACCGTGTTGGCGCTTTCACCGAGCACAAACGGATCGGCGCCTTGCGGGTATTTGCGGCGCTGATCGACTCCTTGGAACCAGCCGGCGAAATGGTACGGCATCCATGCCACCCCCTTGCCGATGCGTTCAGTGACAAGCGCTTTCATGCGCGCTTTCGAAGCGTATTCCGCGCCGGTCACCCAAACCCAAGCGCCATCCTTGATCCCGCGCTCGATGGCATCCGCCGGGCTGATCTCGACGTACATGTCCTGGCGCAACTCGGCGAGCCACCGGTTGGACCGGGTTTCCTCGCCACCGCCTTCGTGATCGACGAGCCGGCCGGAGCTGAGGATGAGCGGGAATTGTTTCGCGACGCCCCGGTCGACAGCGCTCTTCTGAACCGTGAAGCCGATATTCGGCACGCGGAACTGCTTGGCATCCGGCAGCGTCGGATATTTGCCGACGAGATCGACACGCGGTGAGTAGATCGGCTCGCGATGGACCGGCACCGGATCGGGCAGATTCCACGCCACCGCACGGGCCTTGCCGTTGCCGTGAGGGACGCAACCATGTTCAATTGCCACGCGCTGAATCCCACCGGACAGGTCGGTCGACCACGCCACCGCATCGGTATTGTTGCCGCCGACTTTCGCTATGACGGCCAGCTCCTGCGGCGTAAGATCCTTGTCCCAGCCAAGCTTTTTGAGCACGGCCATCGTGAACTCGGGATAGCCGTCTCGGATTTCCGAGCCGGCCGAGTATGAGCCTTCGGCGAGCAACGTGGCGCCATTGCGCTCCACCCCGAAGCGCGCGCGGAAGGTACCGCCACCATCCTTCACGTGCAGGCTTGTGTTATAGAGCGTGGGCGTCCCAGGGTGCTTCAATTCGGGCGTGCCCCAGCACGGCCATGGCAGGCCGTAATATTCACCCTTGCAAGGGCCGGCGCTCGCGCGCAACGTGACCAGATCGAAGTCCTTTTGATGGTCGCGGTGCAGCTTGAGCCGTTCCGGAGATTGGCCGGTATATCCGGTGCTCCAGCCGCCGCGATTGATCTCGCGCAGCAGATCCTCGGCAGAAGGCAAGTTGTTCACCACCTTGATGTTCTTGAACAGTTGATCCGCGAAGCCCAGCTTCCGGGCAAGCAGGTAGATGGTTTCGTAGTCCTCCTTCGCCTCGAAAATCGGAGCGACGACCCGGTCGTACCATTGTAGAGAGCGGTTGGACGCCGTACGTGTCCCGGAGGATTCGAACTGTGTGCCGGAGGGCAGCAGATAGACGCCGTCCTTGCGTTCCGAGAGCACCGCCCAGGTCGTCGGAACGGTATCGACGACGACCAGCAGATCGAGCGCTTCGATGCCTTTTGCGGCTTCCGGCATCCGTGTGATGGTATTGCCTGCATGGCCGAAGACCATCATGGCGCGCAAATTGTCCGGCTGATCGATCTGATCCTTTGCCAGCAGAGTCGCGTCGAACCACCGCGTCGACGGAATGCCTGCTGTCTCCATCATCTTCTTTGAGATGAAGCGCGATTGCACCCAGTCGTAGTCGACGTCCCATACCCGGCACCAATGTCTCCAGGCCCCCTCATCGAGCCCGTAATAGAACGGCAGGGTAGTGACATCGAGCCCGACATCCGTTGCGCCCTGCACATTGTCGTGACCCCGGAAAATGTTTGCACCGTTGCCGAATGCGCCAACATTGCCGGTGACAAGCAGTGCGATACAGCTGGCTCGGACGTTTGCCGTCCCGACGGTATGCTGCGTCTGGCCCATGCACCAAATCAGCGTCGCCGGTTTCTCCTTGGCAAACTTTTCCGCGATACGCTTCAACTGCTCGCCGGGAACTCCGCTTACCCGTTCGACCTCTTCGGGCGGCCACTTCGCCACTTCCCGGCGAATCTCGTCGATGCCATAGACACGCTGGCGGATAAACTCCTTGTCCTCCCAGCCGTTCTGGAAAATGTGCCACAACATGCCCCACAGCACCGGGATATCTGTCCCTGGGCGGATACGGACGTAGTCCGTTGCATGGGCAGCAGTGCGCGTCATACGTGGATCGACGACAATGAAGTTCGCCCGATTGAGCTCCTTGCCTTCGAGCAGGTGTTGCAACGATACCGGATGTGCCTCGGCGGGGTTTCCGCCCATGATGAGAAGCGTCTTGGAATTTCGGATGTCATTGAAGCTGTTGGTCATCGCGCCGTAGCCCCAGGTATTGGCCACGCCCGCGACAGTGGTGGAATGACAGATCCGTGCCTGGTGATCAGCGTTGTTGGTTCCCCAGAACGCTGCGAACTTGCGGAAGAGATACGCGCATTCATTCGAAAACTTTGCAGAGCCGAGCCAATAGACGGATTCGGGCCCGGAGGTTTGGCGGATCGCCATCAGCCTGTCGCCGATCTCGCCGATGGCCTGATCCCAGGAAATGCGCACCCACTTCCCGTCCACGAGCTTCGTCGGATATTTGAGGCGCCGTTCGCCACTCACGAGCTCGCGCACCGACGCGCCCTTGGAGCAATGCGATCCGCGATTGATAGGGCTGTCCCAGCTCGGCTCTTGGCCAAGCCAGACACCATTCTGCACCTCGGCCGTGACCGTGCAGCCAACCGAGCAATGCGTGCAGATGCTCTTGCGCGTCTCGACCGGGATTCCCGATTTTGGAGGCGGGCCGGCTTCCGCGTTGCGGACGCCACTAACCGGCAGCGTGCCGATCGCGGCAAGAGCGCCGGCTGCAAGACCGGAGCGGCGAAGGAACGCGCGGCGGTCGATCCCGCCAGACTCCGCCGCGAGTGCACCGACCAAGGTGCCGCGGCGAGCAGCGCGTTCCGCTCTCTTGATGAGCATCAGCGCCTCCGTTCAGTCGGATAGCGGTTGACCCGGTAAAAGGTCTTGACCTCTTCGGTCTCTCGATAAAGAGGTTTGCGTCGTTCGTCGTAGCTCAATGTGTCGGCTACGGCATGGCCCCCGAGCGGTGCCGTCGAAGCTGCGGCAGCCCAGCCGCCCGCCGCCAAGACGCGGAGGAAGCTGCGCCGACGAAACACTATCTTGTCGTCAGCATCCATCTGCCGTTCGTCCGTCGAGGCCTCCTACGTCGGCTCGAAATTGAGGTCAGCGGTGGCCGAGCATGCCTTGTCAACCGGGCGGCTCTTCCTGTCGCATCATTTGGATCGTCCGCTTTTTGCTCAGATCGGAAATCGGTCGGTCCTGAACAAGCAAAACTCGTATGATCGAACCATGCCCAAAGACCCGCCAATTGAATTGACCGACATTGCTACGATTGGCTCCGCCTTTGCGTCGCTTTCCGTAAACAAGGTATTCGGCTGGATGAGGCTGCTGTCGCGGCTGAAGCCATGGGAGGCCGCATCGGTACGCACCTATCGGTTCGGCGGCAAGAACGACGAGCGTACCTTATTGAACCCGCAGGAGGTTGTGGCGAACGGATAACGCAGCTTAGATCGATTGCGTAGGGTGAACGCGCATCGTCAGCCCGATCTCATCCGATTCCTCTCGCGCATCCCGGTCATTGCCGAGGGCTATCCAGTTCCGGCAGCGAAAGGCGGAGCTTGTCCTTGGCAGCAAAGTTCTGCGCGATCGCTTAAACGAGTTTAACCGCGGCGTGACTTTCGGCGATAGGACTTCCTTCCTCGGAGGGGATTTTTCGCTACGCCTAAACCAAGGTGTGATCTCCATCGTCCTCGGCGGTGTGGAACTTCTTACACAAGTGCAATAGATCGAGCTGAGACACGTCGCTAGCCTGAAGCAACTGCTTTGGAAGGTAGTCCCCTCAGTTACCACACCCTACCTGCCTACCCGTCAATCGAGAGAGGAACGGATGGCTGCACTCATCGTTAGGGAGAACCCCCAGCTTCGTCGGATCGAGCGTGCTATTGCCGAGCTCGAAGCGCGCCCTGCAGCGGAACAAATGCGCAAACAGACCCTGCTGACCGCCCTATACACGGAACGAGCCGAGATCGTACGCACTCGTTCGCAGTAACGTCGCGATTAGCCTGTGACCTGATCGTCCTTCGGAGTCCCTGCAAGGAATAGCCCCGCCCTCACCGGGGCAGCGGACTGATCGCCGCAAGCGAGCGACCTGCCTTCGACACGATGCCGCGATGCGGGACGGGTGTTATTTGTCGCGGCGCCATCATTGCTTGCTGCATCCGCCCGGGAGGGGAGCAGCAGGCCCATTCCTCCGACATGGGCGAGGCTAAGGCCCGTTATCCGAACTGCACGTCGCCGGAGTTTCGGCGACCAGTGCCCACCCGGCTCTGGCGTTCAGCTCAGCCCGATTCCCGGCGAGAGCGGTGTTAAAGCGCGAGCAGTGGTCTCAGCGGTGGCGGCGGTCACCGACGGTCGTGGCCGCAAAGGGCGTCGCCAATAGGACCCGCCTCTGGTTTCGCCTCCTACAATGCCCGCGCGGTGCCCACCGCCTGAACGATCAGCAGCAAGTTCAGCGCGAGCACCAGAACCGCCATCCCAATCACTGTCATCGAGACGAAGCGCCGGTTTGCAAACGACCCCATAATGTCGTTACGCCGCGTGAGGATCAGGAGAGCAAACATTGGGACGGGCAGCGTGAGGCTGAGCACGACTTGACTGGCGATAAGCGCGTGCGTGGCGTTTACCCCGAGCGCTACGACGACGAATGCCGGTGCCATCGTCACGAGCCGTCGGATCCAGAGCGGGATCCGCCGCCGGACGAATCCCTGCATTATGACCTGACCCGCCATCGTGCCCACCACCGAGCTGGAAACACCCGACGCAATCAAGGACAGCAGAAATATGCCCGCAGCGCCAATGCCGAGGACCGGCACCAGTGTGCGATAAGCGCTCTCGATCTCGGCCACGCCATTGTGCAAGCCGTCGTGAAAGACGGCCGCCGCCATAACCACCATGGCCATGTTGATGACGCCAGCAACGCCAAGGGCCGCCACGACTTCGCGGTTCGAGAAGCGGATCAGCTTGCGCCGCTCGTCATTGTCTCGCGCGACAATACGGGCCTGCGTCAGGCCCGAGTGCAAGTAGATTGCATGTGGCATAACCGTTGCGCCGACAATGCCCGATGCCAGCATGATGGCGTCGGTATCGTCGAAATGCGGGACGACCGAGTGGTATGCGACGGCTGGCCAGTTCGGATGGGCGACGAGAAGTTCAACGAAATAACTGGTGCCGATCACGGCGATCAGGCCACCGATAAGCAGCTCGATCGGCCGAAACCCGGTGCACTGTAGCGTCAGGATCGCGTAAGTCACGAGGGCCGTGATCGCCATGCTGCCGATCAGCGGCAGATGCAGCAGCAACGATATACCGATCGCACCGCCGATAAATTCGGCAAGCTCCGTTGCCATCGCCGCTATCTCGCTCACGACCCACATCCCCCATACGACGGGCCGCGGGAAGTGCTCACGCGACAGTTCGGCCAGGTTGCGGCCGGTGACAATGCCGAGCTTGGCCGACAGCGCCTGGAACAGCATCGCGACCGCGTTGGCGAAAACGACTACCCAGAGCAGGTTGTAGCTGTACTTGGCACCCGCCTCGATATTGGTCGCAAAATTTCCGGGGTCCATATAGGCGACCGAAGCGACGATCGCGGGACCGGCGAAGGGCAGGATTGACCGCATCCCGCCACCCCGCCCGGCTAGTGAGTCGCGGCCGGCAAGGATCAGGCGATCCGTCGCAGTCATTGATTAGCCCACGACAGCGTCGGCGCGCTCTCTAAGGTGGCTCACCGCCGTGCGACGCGCTCCTTGCCGCCTACGCCAACCGGCAATTTGCTCACGCGTTCTTCGCTGCCACGATGCGCATCGCGGGCTGTTCCTGACGAGAGACATCTTGCGAATCATCGACAGCCCTCCATCAGCAACACGAGCCGGTTCCCTGCTAAGATTTAAGAACGTCGACTCCGCGCCGCCTTGCCTTCGATGCTGGGACTTATCAAATCTTGCTACAAGGGCGGCCGCAGACGCTGATCCTGCCGCCCGTCCGGTAAAGCCCGCCTCGGGCATGTGGCAGAAAGCACAAGCCTCGTTGCGGTTCACCGAGAGCTCCTTGTCATACAGCATCAGCTTGCCGAGCAGCTCGATTTGCTGGACCTGATTGTCCGGCGGCACGGCCAGCCGCG
>WNFB01000564.1_pt1 | contig 33449 bp, 28 predicted proteins | sample 5400501 | NCBI WGS metagenome assembly WNFB01 (sample SAMN13153341, study PRJNA577476) | soil metagenome | isolation source: 200 cm saprolite under Douglas fir tree site 2 hole 1 | place: USA:California | collected 2015-04-18
TGATGCTGCCTGGCATCAATGGGCTTGAGGTCTGTCGACGGCTGCGCACGTCTGGCGATGGTATAGCTGTACTGATGCTCACAGCTCGCGATGCAGTGGCAGACCGCGTGGCAGGCCTGGAAACCGGGGCCGATGACTACCTGGTGAAGCCTTTTGCACCTGAGGAACTACTAGCAAGGATAAAGGCACTGCTCCGCAGGCGCAGCCCACCCGATGTTCAGCGCGAGGTGTTATGTTTCGCCGACCTTGAATTGGACACAGCTACGCGGCAGGCCAAACGCGGCAACTCCACAATTGAACTGAGTACGACCGAGTATGAACTGCTGGCAATGTTCTTACGCAACCCGCGCATCGTGCTGACTCGTTCAGTGCTGATGGACCGCATCTGGGGTAGAGATTTTGAAGGCGGCCCCAATGTGCTTGAGGTCTATATCGGCCACCTGCGCAACAAGCTTGAGCAGCACGGAGAGAAACGCCTTATTCAAACGGTGCGCGGGGCCGGTTATGTGTTACGAACTACGGATTAGGTTTGCGTTGGGAGACAACCATGTATATTCCCCTACAACTTCGCCTGACACTGTTCTATACCCTTGTTCTGGGACTGGCTCTCTGGTTCTTCGGGCAGAATGTCTACACCCAGGCACGCGATCGTGCCTACACCGACCTGGACAACACACTGAGCAGCCGGGCAGCCAGTGTCAGCCTGGGCAAAGATCTTGCCGGTTCTGTACCAGGGTCCAACACCATTCAAAGTATTCTGCAAGGCGTCGATGGCCTGGGCACTGGAGGGGTAGCTATTGAGGTGCTGGACTCTAATTTGACCTTGCTGGCATCGGCCACCGGTTTGCCAAATAATGGTACTGCTAGTTTCGGCCAAACTTCCGTAAGCTATCTGAACGACAGCCCCGTCCCCTGGGATGCAAAGGCCGCTCACGCTGCCCTACATCAATATGATTCGACAGCGAGTAATCAAGACGGCATCTTCAGTACCATCACCTACCAGGGACAGCATGTGCGTGTCTTTACGTTGTTGAACAACAATTTCCAGCAAATGCATATCATTCAGACGGCACGCACTGAACAGGACATCGAGCAATCTCTGAGCAATCTGCGCCTGCTGCTCTTGCAGGGTGGAGCGTTGGTACTTGCATTCGCGCTGGCCGGGGGCTGGTTTATTACCTGGGGAGTGCTATCCGCTGTGCGGCGTTTGACCAGAACCGCGCAAAGTATCAGCACTTCTCACAATTTTGGTCAACGGGTGCCAGATAAAACATGGCTGGGACGTGATGAACTGTCTACCCTTGCCACGACATTTAATGCGATGCTGGCAAATTTAGAGGAACTCTATCAACAACAACAACGCTTTGTCGCTGATGCCTCGCACGAACTACGCGCCCCTATCACCTCTATTCGCTGCAATCTTGATCTGCTGGCGAAAGCTCCAGACCTCCCCACTGAAGAGGCTCACGCGGCACTGGCCGATGCGCGAGCCGAGGCAAACCGCATGGGACGACTGGTCGGCGACCTGCTGACGCTGGCCCGTTCCGACGCCGCCCACCAATTGGAATACACTGGAGCCAATGGCTATAGGAAGGAAAATGGAGAGAAACAACTGGTTGATCTGGATAGCCTCCTACTTGAGGTCTTTCGCCAATATTCGCCGGTTGGGGAAAATGGCACTGGCGAAGTGAAAGAGCAGCAAGGGCCGCGCCTGTTGCTACAGCATATTACGCCCGTGAAGGTCTATGGAGATGCAGATCAATTGAAACAGGTGCTGGTGGCATTGTTGGATAACGCGCTCAAATATACTCCCTACGAGGGGTCGATCTCGCTTTCATTGGAGACGAGTGAAAAGACCGCCATTGTCAAGGTGAGCGATACGGGTATAGGTATCTCTCCCGATGATTTGCTACATATCTTTGAGCGGTTTTATCGCGCCGACCGCACGCGCTCCCGCGACCGGGGCGGCAGTGGTCTCGGCCTGGCTATTGTGCAGAGCATCGTCCACGAGCTTGAAGGTACGATTAAAGTGGAGAGTACACCTGGGAAGGGCAGTACGTTTACACTGCGCTTGCCTGTGGTAAGCGCAGTGTAAACGTACTGCCCTTCCCAGGTGTACTTATTAGCTGTTACCGTTCAATTCGCCGCGCCATAACCTGCGCATCTCATCAGATGTAGCCAGCAATTCATCTAACATCCCTTCGGCATCAACCTTGCCGCCCTTGAGAACCACAATGTTGTCGGCACGGCGGAGAGCAGCACGGCGATGGGAGACAACCAGGCAAGTTGCATGCCGTCGCTGGAAGAGCCGTTCCCACAGCGTGTATTCGGTCTCCACGTCGAGGGCACTCGACAGGTCATCGAATATCAGCAGTTCGGGGTTACGTACAAACATGCGGGCCGCGGCTGTTCGCTGCGCCTGCCCACCGGAGAGGCGAATACCCCTGGGGCCGACAATGGTATCCAATCCGTGAGGCATTTCCAGCAGATCGTTTTCCATCACAGCCGCCCAGATCGCTTCCAGTATATCCACCCGCTCCTCAGGTACACCCATCAGGATATTGTCACGCAGCGTATCGCTGAACAGGCGCGGAATCTGGGCCGCGTATGCGCTGCGAGGCGGTTTGAAAAATGCCGCCGGGTCTGCGACTCGTTCCCCATTCCACAAGATTGCGCCCGCGTCTTTTGGCAGCAGTCCAAGCAGCACGCGCAGCAGCGTCGTTTTGCCAGAACCGATGCGCCCGGTAATCACGGTGAAAGAGCTGCGCTTGAGATGCACATTGATATCTGCTATGCCACTTTGTGTGCCAGGAAAACAGTAGGTTAGCCCTCTGGCCTCCAACGTGTCCAGTCGATGTGCAGGTGTTTTCACGATGTAGGGCACTTGAGGGAATGCTCCCCGTTCATAGACCGGGTGATGCTCGACCAGCACCTGCGGCGACTCATCGGGAATCAACTCGACCATGCGCTTAATCGACACCTCTTGCTGCTTATAGTCACCGATAAACATGCCCAACTGCGAGGGCAACTGCGTGGTAAACCAGAGGTAGTAGACAAACAGCGCAAAATCTCCCACTGTAAAGGTCCTCGCGGTCATCGCCTGTCCGGCGAGTAAGAGCGTCACCCCGATGCCAAAGGTAACTGCATTGTCGGAGATTGAATACAGCAATTCTTGAAACACGCGCCTCCTCACCATCGATTGCTGTCGCGCTTCGTTGAGGGTACGAAAGTGTCCGATCACATCCTCCTCCGCGTTGGCGACTTTTACCGCCTGTACCGCACCAAAGAGTTCGCCCAGGAAACTGGTTACGGCACCCGTCGTCACGCGGCCAGCATGATAATACTGGTGAATGCGCCCCCAGGCAAGACGCGACATCACGAGAGTAGCGACAAGCGGCAGGAAGATCACCAGCGTAATCGTCAGATTGATGCTGGCCATAATGATCACAGCCAGCACAAAGGCGATGGCCTGTCCGGCCTGGTCTGGCAGCCACGTAGGAAAATCGGAGGTCTCGTCCACATCGTCGTCGAAGCGATTGACCGCGTCGCCGGAGGAAACCGGCAGAACTGTGGCACCAGGACGCCGCAGGATGCTGGCAAAGAGATTGCGGCGCAATAACGCTCCAACGGTGTAGCGGAAAGTGGCGGCAGTCCATATGTCTGCAAACGATGTTGCCAATCGTCCCAGCTCTGCTGAGATGTAGAGGGCAATCAACGTCCACAGGCTGATAGTCGCGGGCTCTGCACCAGTTAGCGTATCGAAAACGTTCTTCTCAATCAAGCCTGGCACCACCTGTGCGGCGAAAAACAACATGTGGAAGAAGGAATGTATGGTAAATGACCAGGGACGATACCTGATGAGCTGCCAGTTAAAGGGCCAGGTCTTCGGGTGGTTCCTCTGTGTACTTGTATTCATACTAAGACCTCCTCTAGCCCGGTCTGGAGCAGGCCGTAGAAGCGTGAAGCGGGGTTTTGCGCCAGGGATGCCCGCGAACCATACTCCACAATGCGCCCATGCTCCAGAATCATAATGTCGTCGGCACGATACACCGTTTGCAGGCGGTGAGCAATGATAATGCCTGTCCGGTCCTGTAACAGCCGGTCCATCGCCCGCTCTAACAAGTTCTCAGTGAACGGGTCTAGACGAGATGAGGCCTCGTCCAGGATCACCAGTCCTGGATTTTTCAGGAAGACGCGCGTAAAAGCCAGCAACTGGGCCTCGCCTGCCGAAAGCCCCTCACCACCGGCAGCCAGGTGCGTGTTCAGCCCATCTGGCAGCGACTGAACCCACTGCCTCAGTCCCAGTTCATCGAGGATATGCTCGATCTGCGTATCGTCGACGCGCTTGCTGAAGAACGTGAGATTATCTCGTATACTCGCCTGGAACAACTGCACATCTTGCGTTACCATACCCACGTAGTCGCGCAAATCCCCCAGGGAGATGTCACGGATATCCACGCCATCCAGGCAAATGGCACCACGTGCTGGGTCATACAGGCGAAAGAGCAAGCGGGCTAAGGTGGTTTTGCCGCTGCCGGTGCGCCCCAACAAGCCAAGAACCTTGCCTGGCGGTAGTTTGAACGACACATCTTGCAGCACATGCTCTTGCTGATCATAGCTGAAAGCAACATCGCGAAACTCGACCGACACTTTTCCAGGGGGCAGCGTGGTGCGAACTGTTTCCCGGACCTCGGGCTGCCTCTGGAACAGTTCCTCTACGCGCCCAATACTGGCTGCCGCCTCCTGCAAGTCTTCAAATTGCTCGCGGATGTTTTCCAGCGGCCTGGACAACATACCGATGTAAAACACGATCAGGTAGGCAGTACCAATGCTCACCTGCTTCTGACTATACAGGTACGCGCCGAGTGCCAATCCCACCGTGTAGCCGATCACGTAGAGCGTATTGGTACTGACGTACGTAAAGTTGCTCATCATTCCGGCAATACGTCTCGTTTGGAGCATACGACGCATAAACTGGTAGAGGCGAAGCATCGTATAAGGCTCGGCACCCGAGGCGCGTATGTCTTCTGTGCCCGAAATGCGCTCTTCCAGGAAGCCATATGTTTCGGCATTCACCTGCCGTTCAGCACTCCAACTGCTGACCGCAATACGCTGCAAGAGGCTCAAGACAACGACTGTCAGGATGCTATAGACAGTAAGCCCCAGGCCAATGCGCCAATCTTCACGGAACAGGAGCAGCAGGATGCCAATAATCACGATGGCATTTCCTAGCATGTTGATGACGAACTGTGAGAAGAAGTTGGCAAGTGCTGTCACATCGCCATCAATGCGCTCGATCATCTCGCCAGGAGTGCGCTTTTTATGGAAAGACATATCCAGCCGCAGGCAGTGCAGCGCGAGGTCAGCCCGCAAAGCATTGGTGGCTGTCCAGCCCACGTTCTCAGCCACATAGGTGGAACAGAAAGCAAAGATGCGCTGTACCAGCGCGATAGCAATAAACAGCCCGGCTGCAATCAACAGCTTGCCAACGGCACCACGCGCCTGGGTTGTATCAATAAAGTAACGGATGATCTGAGGATTGACCAGCTGCAAGCCAATACTGCTAAACAGTAGTACGGCTAACACGGCAACCCTGATCCACTGGGGCTTGAGGTAGATGACCAGCAAGTTCCAGTAGTGCCGAAACTGAATAACCATATGGAGGTAAGGTTCCTTTCGCCAATTGGTGTTGTGGTGAATTCAAAACAGGTTTCACAGAAACACGGAAGGGAATCCCCGCAGCAAGCCTGGTGAAATGGGCAATAAAAAACCACGGGGCTGAGCGCACCAATGGCCGGAAGCGAAAGGAGGAGCTACGAGAAACTACTTTTACCCGTAGTCAAGAGGAACATTGTGATGACGACGCTACAAAAGCGCGCGCAAGCACAAGGTATCTAGAGAAATCGTCCTATTCAGTTGTCTTAGACCCAGGTACACTCAGAAACTATGCTACTAGACGAAAAGAAGATGGCTGACATGTGTATACCTCCACTGGTTATGTTTTATGAGCTAAGATTAGCATATGTGGAGCGAGAAAGCAAGGGAAATCTACATCCGGCTACAAGGTCAATTTCGACAAGTTACCTAACGTATGGTACACTCTGATGAGTTAGGTAACTCTTTTTGCGTGGTGCGTCCCCTACATGAAGGCTACACGATGGCACGTACTCCTATTCCGATGGTATCTAGTGACCGCTTACTCTTGCCCGCTGGGGCAGAGAACGGGTTGCCTCCTGTGTTCGTTGGCTCGGCTGCCTGGTATACCTGGCTGGCAGATCAGCAAAACCAGTCTTTTTCGTTCAGCGACCATATAGGCACGTTCACTGCTCGACGTGAGCAACAGCGTCAGGGTTGGTACTGGTATGCCTACCGCAAGTGTGAGGGGAAGTTGCGCAAAGCCTATCTTGGCAAGTCGGAGACGTTGACCATTGAGCATCTACATGCCGCCGCCGCAGTACTAACCAGCAAGGACAACCTCGCCGACGATCAGGAGGAGGATGCAGATGCTGCTTTGAGAGGTGATAAGGCACCTCCGATGACCTCAGTTGCTCTCACGCGATCAAGCCGGCATGAGCAAGCACCGACGGGCGCGAAAGTTCATTTCTTCAACCTCCCTATGCAACTTACATCGCTCGTCGGGCGGGAGCACGAGACTGCGGTCGCATGTACACTTCTGCAACGCCCAGGTGTGTGCCTGCTCACACTTACGGGCACAGGAGGCGTTGGTAAAACGCGGCTGGGTTTGCAGATGGCACACGAACTGAGTGAGAGCTTTGCCAATGGCATCTGTTTCGTCTCGCTGGCTCCCCTCAGCGATCCCGACCTTGTTATGCCTGCCATTGCCCAGACACTTGGACTGGCGGAAAAGGTAGATCAAACCCCTTTCGAACAACTGAAATTATACCTGCAAGATAAACAGCTACTGCTCTTGCTCGATAACTTCGAGCAGGTGGCGAAGGCAGCCGCGCCTCTTGTTGAACTGTTGCAAACATGTCCACGCCTGAAGGCACTCGTCACGAGCCGCACTCTCCTGCATGTTCGCGGCGCATATGAGTTCTTCGTCCCACCGCTGGCACTTCCTGACCTTAAACACTTGCCAGGCAGCGTGGCCTTATCCCAAAATGAGGCGGTAGCCCTTTTCGTTCAACGAGCGCAAGCCATCAAGAATGGCTTCGAGATCAACGACATCAACGCTCGTTTCATTGCGCAGGTCTGTGTGCAACTGGATGGATTGCCGCTAGCCATCGAACTGGCGGCGGCACGTGTTCGGCTGTTCTCCCCACAGAAGCTGCTGGAGCGATTGGAACACAGACTACAGGTATTGACCGGCGGAGCAGACGACCTGCCCGAACGGCAGCAAACCTTACGCAACACCATTCAGTGGAGCTACGACCTGCTCCATGCAGATGAACAACACCTCTTTCGCTGGCTCTCCCTCTTTGTCAGCGGATGCACGCTCGAAGCCATTGAAGCGGTCGCACGTACTCTCGGTGATAGGACAACACAGGTGTTGGACGCTGTGACGTCGCTGCTCAACAACCACTTGCTGTACCAACTGGAGCAGTCAGATGGCGAAACCCGCTTGATGATGCTTGAGACGATCCGTGAATATGGGTTGGAGGCTCTCGCGGAGAGTGGAGAGATGGAGCAGTCCCAACGGGCACACGCAGCGTATTACCTGGCGCTTGCGGAGGCATCAGAGCCTGAACTCCGTAGTGGACAACAGCGGGAGTGGCTGGATCGGCTGCAACGAGAGATTGAGAACCTGCGAGCGGCACTCAAGTGGGCGCAGGACAACAGAGAGGTCGAGTTGGGATTGCGGTTGGGGGGAGCACTGGGGCTGTTCTGGTATATGCGCGGCTATCTCAGCGAGGGGTGTGCCTGGCTGGAAGCACTGCTGGCCCAGGACTGCGAAAATGTAGGTGAGACCCTCCCACTCGCCCAGCAGGTATCAAGAGATGTACGAGCGAGGGCCCTCAACAGCGTGGGTATGCTGGCAGCGGAGCAAGGTAACTATGGTCGAGCCGCGCTGCTGGTTGAGGAGAGTATGGCGTTGTTCCAGGAACTGGGAGACAAACGAGGGAGAGCTGCAGCACTCAACATCCGGGGAATCGTCGCTAAATATCAGGGCGATTATGGACGCGCCATCGCGCTGCACGAGGAGTGCTTGAGTTTGCAAAGGGAACTGGGTAATAAAAGAGGCGTTGCAGTCGCACTCAATAACCTGGCAGCCATCTCGCAAGAGCAGGGGAATTACAGGCGAGCGCTGGAGCTAGGTGAGGAAAGCCTGGCGATCAAGCGCGAGAGTGGCAACAAACATGGCATCGCGCAATCCCTCGTGAACCTGGGAGACTTAGCTCGCAAGCAGGGGGACGCTGCACGAGCGTCATTGCTTGCAGAAGAGAGCCTCCAACTCTTCCGTGAGATGGAGGATACTCGAGGGATTGCGCTTGCCCTCAACAATTTAGGGGAGGTGGTACGCGATCAGGGTAACTATGCCCAGGCCGCCGAAGCGTTGGAAAAGAGTTTAGCCTTGTACCGCGAACTTGGCAATAAGTGGGGTATCGCTCTCGCACTCAACAACCTGGGTGATGTGGCACTTGAGCTGGGTGAACTGGACAAGGCCGAGGCAATTTACAAGGAGAGCCTGGCGTTGTACCGGGCAGAAAACAACACTGTAGGCGTGATTGCATGTCTGAATGGCCTGGCAGGCGTGGCCGCGGCACAGGGAGCAACGGTGAGGGCAGCACGGGCCTGGGGGATGGCGGATGCCCTACGCAACGCCGTAGGCGTGCCCATCTCGCCTGTTGAGCGTGCTAACTATGAACGCTCGGTCACTGCTGCACACGCCCGTCTCGGTGAGAAGGCTTTTGCCAGCGCGTGGGCCGAGGGACGCGCCATGACATCAGAGCAGGTCTTTGCCATGCTAGAGCGCATCCCAATGCCTGTTGAAGCGATTGTTCCGCAATCCCCTGCCCTTATGAAACCTCCACTTTCGCCGACCTACTCCTCCGACCTGACTGCGCGTGAAGTCGAGGTGCTACAACTGTTAGCGACAGGTCTCACCAGTGCCCAGATTGCGGAAAAGCTGGTCATCAGCCTGCTCACGGTGAATACCCATGTGCGCTCAATCTACAGTAAGCTGGGCGTCACCTCCCGTAGTGCCGCGACGCGACATGCCATTGAACACAAGCTGGTGTGACGCTTTTTACAGAGGCCATTAATAACTCCTGCATCTCTTCGATCAAACGATATGTATTCTGCCTTTCAAAATGTATGCAAACATATTGATTGCGGTGAACACTCCGCACACCGCACGGGATCGCCCGTGTGTGGCCCCAGCCGGGCAAGGAACCGCTCGGAGATGTTGACCGCGCTATTCTCGTCACGGTCCATCACCAAGCCACAGTTCTGGTTGGAACAACGATACGTGCGTTTCCATAAGGGCATGTTCTGTTTGTGCTTACATGCATGACACATCTTCGTTGTATCGCGTTCGTCTATGATATGCAGTTCTTTCCCAAAGCGCACACACTTGTACTCAAGCATGTGGACAAAGCTGTAGAGACCCCAATCATTGTACACCATGCGGTTACGCATGCGCCGCTTGTTCCGTTCTTTGGGGGTCTCGTTCTCGTGGTTCTTCATGACCATCTGCCTCTGGGAAAGATCGCCAATGACAACAGCTCTTTCAGCCAGTTTGCCAGCGATGAGATGAGATGCTTTGTGCAGACAGTCGCGGTGTTTGTTGCGTTTCTTCTCTGACACGCGCTTGTACACCTTGGAAAGATGGATGTACCTGCGCGATTTCTTCTTACAGCGGTCGCGTTTGGAGCGAATCTTGTCCAGTTGTCTGTTGTACCAGCGGTAGCCCTTGAATCCGCCAATGTGGTAGAAACGCCCTTGATCGGTGACGCCCACGGCCAGGGTTTTGATGCCCAGGTCAAAGGCTACGGTACTGTTGTCGCGCATGGGGCGTTGCTTGCGTTGTTTGCGCTTCTTGCGGGTATGGTCTTCGGAATCCTGGTCCTTTTGTTGCTCCGCATCATCGTACACGAACGAGCAATAGTAGCTTCCTCGCGCATCTCTGGACACCGCCACTTCCCGAAAGTGTTCAGGCGGCGTCTCGGTAAGATGGGCGACAATATTGGGATAGCGTTTGGGTCCCCAGTTGCCGCCCCCGCCTGTGGGAAGGATGATGGTATGGCCTTGTACTTCCAGGTACATGGCCGGGTAACAGAGCGTAAAGAACTGGTGTCGGGGCTTGAAGCGGGGAAAGCCTGGTTTCTTTTCTCCTGCTGTCACACGCTCAAAGAAGGCTTGCATGGCCTTGTCCAGGCGGAAGTACACCTCTGCTAAGAGCTTACCATAGACAAAGCGTAAGTCCGGGTCATAGGCTTTGCTCTCGCGTAACGACTTCTTGGCGACCTTGAGGTTCCAGCGTTCCCCATTGCGTAGACGTGTCACCCACCAGTTGTACAGCCCCCGAGACTTGCCCTGCATGAATTCCAGGGTAGCCGCGTCCTGCTTGTTCACGTCAATCTTGATCTTTTGACTCAGTAACATGGTTCCACCTTCTTCATACACTAATTCCTTGTTCACGTTAGACTGTTCGATAGAACACCAGCAGGTGAATCCTGCTGGCATCGGCTGGGACACTCGTCGGGCTGCCTGTTCCTGACGAGACCGTCACACTGACCTGACTGACTCCTGGCTGATGCAAGAGGAGCTGCGTAGCTTGCGCTCTGCTCTTCCCAGCAATCAAGTGGGCCATCTGTTGCAGGTGCACATCATCAAACTGATAGGCCCAGGTACCGGTGCCACTCACCTGGAGCGTGAGGGTGCCCTGCTGCTGTTGCTGATGAGTGAGAGTGCCCGGCCTCACCGTCACCTGGACATCCCCAACAAGCGCATACCCGCTTCCTAATTGTGCGGTTGCTTGCCGGGTGACAACCTGCGTAATCTGGGCGTGCAACGCCTGGGTGACATAGGTTTCCCCGCTACAGGTCTCTTCCACCGTCACCGTCACCTGGACAGCCTCCTCCCCTGCCGCATGGCTGGATGTGACCGTGGGCGTACAGGGTACAGGGGTGATGAGCGTCTCATCAGGATGCACTTGTGCCTGCAAGGCCGCCTGCACGCTTTGGGAGAGACTGGTCTTGAGTCCTAGGGCTGCTCCGCTGAGGTCCTGGGGCAGCACCATAGGGAAGCTGCGAGCATCCTGCCCTCCCTCAAAGGGCGAGCGATTGGTGACTAAGACGTAGGCCCGGCAACAGGGGCCGGTGATCGTTCCTGCTGCAATGTTGCCCTGGGGGCCGACCTCGATAGCATGGGCTGTGACGCTTGCCTCTCCATTGACGGCCCCCGTTCCAGCGGGGATCACCGCATCCTGCTCGGTCACGATCTGGATGCCGCTGGCGCTGGTGAGCAGTGTGCCGACCGGGATGCTCTGGGCCTGGGGCAGGGCATTGTAGAAGGTGAGCATCCCGTGGGCTGGCCTCGCCTGTTGCAAACCTCTGCCTGTCGTGGGCACCGTCTCTGCCTGGGAGAGGGCCAGGGAGGACAGGCGGCGTCCTGACACCTGCTGGTGCGCGATCTTCTCCGTGGTGCCACTGGTCACCACGGAGAGCGTCGTGCTGGCCGTGATCTCGCGTTGGACGGGGATGATCGTCACCGTGGCCGAGGCGGTGATGAGAGGTACCAGCGAAACCGCCATCACGGCCAGGCACACCAGTACGCACAGGGCCAGCAGCACCACCGGGAGCCTGTGCGTGAGCAAAGGACGAGATGGCGGGTCCTGCCCATCCTGCCCTTCCTCTTCTGGCGGGATACTCTCCACCACCAGGTGCTCGGTCTCCATGAAAGGAGGGGACAGTGACTCTTTTCCCTCCGCCTGGGCAAGTCTCTCCAGCAGCATGAGCACCAGCAGCAGCGTGTGCGTGTCGAGAACAGGCACAGCTTGCGCTTGCTGGTCAGGTATTCCGGCTGCTGGGGCTGCACCAGGCGGTTCGTCTCTCTCAGGCGTTTCCGTGATAGGCTGGTGTGCCGGTTGTTCTTGCCTGAGACGCTCCCTGCTGACGGCAGGCCTGGTGCGGGTAGTGCTTTTGCTGCCGCTTCGGGGTCGATAGTAGTACATAGGTGTAGTCTGCTCCTTTCTCTTGAGCCATCATGGGTTCTCTTCCCCATCTCATCCTACGGAGCGGGTGATGCTCCTCTCTGAAGAGAAGCCCTCTGGATAGCGCTGGCGCAGCTTCTCCAGGTTGGCCTGCACCACCTCAGCCAGGGAAAGCTCCAACGCATTGCACAGGGTTGCCAGGTACCAGAGCAGATCTCCCACTTCGTCCTGGATGTGGGCACAGTCGAGGGGGTGCCCATGCCACAAGTGCTTCTTGAGGGGTCCCGCCACTTCCCCCAACTCGTCCTGTAACCCGATCAGGGCCAGTTTCAGCGTCTCTGCTCGCTCGGTGGTCGCACAGGTGCGCCTCACCGCTTGTTGATAGTCCTCTATATTCATGGGGTGCATTCCTCCTAGAACGTCACGCGTTCTCCTGGTTTGGCAGGGCGAAACTGGCCGTGGTCGTTGACAAAGATAAAGTGACTCTCCTGGACATTGAGAATCATGTCAGGGATGCCGTCTCCATTGACATCCTTGAAGGTGAGTGTCACCACCGCCAGGTCCTCCCCTGCGCCGATGAGCGTCGGCCCGATGTAGATCTTGGCATGGGAGACGTCCCCGCCTGGGAACTCGATCACCTCGATTTGGCGGGAGAGATTGAGCACGAGGAAGTGACTGGGATGGGACGCGCTGTCGTTGTGGCCGACCACCGCGTCCGTCTGGAAGGTGCGAGGTCGCCCGTAGTGCCAGTCATCCTGGGTGACTTGCCACCACGCGGACAACAGGCTCAAGAGCACCCAGCCAGCCAGCATGACCAACAGGGCCAGCCCCAGGTAGACCGTCCAATGCATTCGGCGATGGTGGGAGGTCGGGCGAAGCTTCGAGGCCTGGGTAGTGGGAGCCGGACGCGCCCCTGACGTAGTGGCTCGCCCCTGGTTGGGAGGTCGGTGAGCACGGTAGATCGTGACCGCCTGTCGTGGTGATGACGAGAGGGGCTGTTGATCGGCGGCCATCGTCGAGCGGTAGCGGATGGCACTCCTGGGCGTGCGCCTGGGAGAGAGATCGTCGTCCTGCTCCATATCGTCCTCTGCTTCCTCGTCCACCTCATCGGCCTGAACAGGCAGGCGGTTCCACCCCTGCTGCTGCCGTTGCTGCGGTGCGTAGGGGGTGGTCGAGTAGGGCTGATCTTCGGGATGGGTGCCGCCCCAGGTGCCGACGTGATGCGGGGAGGCGGGCAGGCTTGCGGCCCGCCTCCCCATTGATGATGGTGGGTGTGGTGATGGTGGGGGAGAGCGTCGCTGCTGCTGGGTCATGACTCGTTCTCCCGCCTTTGCTCTTCATCGCGGTGCAGGGCGCACAACACCAGGTGAGCCTCTGATGGGGGCCGACTCAGACAGCGTGGACAATAGGCATAGAAGCCGCACACCACACACACCTTCTCTCCCAAGGTGAAGGTGGGATGCCACTGGTGCCAGCCCTGCGTACAGTTGGCGAGGGCTTTGGCTCGTTGGAGAGTGGCGGTCGTCGTCGTTGATCCCTGTTTTATCATGACCGTTCACCCTCCTCCTCTCCCTCACACCCAAGGAGGCCGTGCTGCTGGTAGTCCAGCACACACGCTTCCTGCATCTGTTGGGTCAACACCCCTACCCGTTGGAGTTGTTTGGTCGCCTGGGTGAACAAGCTCCCGAGAGAGGCGTGCTCATCCTCACCGAGAGGATAGCGCTGGTCACTTGCCAGCCGTTCAAGCCAGGAGAGGGCATTCATCCACTGCGAGGAGGCGTCTTGCAGATCGTGCATCGCCTGTTCACCAGCGGCGCGAGTGTGCAGGTCATAACCGTTTGAGCGACTGAGGCAAGCGTGGTTATACTGCTGCAAGGCTCCTGCTTCCAGGGAGAGCGCGGAGAAGACCGCCGAGGTCACAGTGAAGGCGGGGTAGCTCAAAAACGTTCCCGCAAAGGTGGCCCAGAGTTGTGCGGTTCCCTCCAGAGGCATCCAGGCCATACTGGCAGAGAAAGGGTCGTGATGATCGTTGTCGTGAACGGATCGCTGGTGTGCGCTCTTGATCGTCGTCATGGTGCTGTTCCTTTCAGAGCATGTGACCCGCGACGAAGTCCGTGGCTTCATCAGGGGTCAGCAGACCATCATCTACAAAGTGCGCCACTCCCTCGATTAAGAGGGGGTCTTCATGGCATCCACAGGTGCCATCGTAACAAAAGGGGTTGTCGGCGGTGTGCAGGGGGTCACCCTCCAGTGGGATGACGGGGACAGCCTCATACTCTTCTGGGTCTTCCGGCATGAGAGAGTTCTCCTTTTAGCGCTCGCTTGACGCCCCGACCCTCATCAAGTATGATTCTAAACGTGAGGGGTCTAGGGACAGTTAACGGTGACTAGACTTACTTACCTGCCAGCGCGTGAAAGACGCTGGCATTTCTACGGGGTTGCACTACTGAGGAAGCGTTACCATTCAGTCATGACATTCACTGTTTTGTCGCCATAGCACTCTAGTCGATAAATATCTGCCTCCTCTCATACAAGGAAACATAATAAGCTTTGAAAAACATAGTAAAAACTTACTATGTTTTAAGTATACCTAACTAACGTCCCATTTGTCAAGTCTTTCTTTCATGGAAAATTTGTCCTTAGTAAGAAATATGCAAGATTATCTCACCCTAATAAGCTCTGAGTGTAGAATAAGATTTGGAAGTAGTCAATTCGTTTCGGGTAAGGTATAATAAGGTTCGAGTAGCCATATCAAACAGACTAAGGAATTTTCATTGAGTAAAATACCACCATCGCCACAACACTATGTCTCCTCCCGTGAGGGAGCAGAGATGCTTGGAATAGATACTGGGCGGTTCTTCTATTATGTTCAGTCAAAGCAAATTGCAAAAGAGCCAGGAAGCAAAAAAAGAAATGCGCGCTATAGTGTCTCAGATATTCTAAAAGTTAGGGAGAAACTTTCTCATAAGCAGCGTGCCAAGCAGCACACCAGGCCAAAAGTTCATGGCTTTGTTGACTGGATAGGAGTAGACGATGTTCTAACCTCGCTCCAGTTAGATTATCGCGTCTATGGTCCTGATGTGTTTCTTGGTGATCTTTCCTACTACGCAGAGCGGGTTGTGAGAAATCCCCATGTCGCGCTTGCCGTCTACAACTCACCAAAGCGAGAGCGCATTCTGGCCTATATTAGCCTTTTGCCTTTGCCAGAGCCAACCATCTTAGAAGTGTTACGTGGAGAAAGACACGAAACGAAGATCCTTACCGAAGAGGTCGAACCCTACGAACGCAAAGGGGGCTACACTTTGCTCGCCGAGAGTGCCGTCGTTGATCCTGATCACCCAGAGCAACTGAACACACTCCTAACACATCTTACAGAGTACTGGTGTGAACAATATCCAGATCGCTACATTACAAAGATTTATGCACAAGCGGAGAGCAAGCGAGGCGATATCCTCATTCAGAAGCTATTCTTTGCTCCACGCGAAGATTTAGCGCCCGATGTGCATGTGCTCAATCTAGCACGACCAGGTGCATCCCGGTTCATTCGTCGCTTTCAAGAATGTATCGAAGCTAAACAAAAAGCGTTACAAGCAGCACAAAAAGAATAGCATCATACACAAGCACTTGTTAAGAATATGCTCTAGATAAGGCGTCATTTTAGCAAATGCTTCTTAAGTACTGGGGTCCACAAGCCCAAAAACCTACATTTCAATACGTTTTTCAAAACAGTCACATTCTCCACAGGTATATCACTGCAGCATGTATTACTCCCAACTTCACTTGAGAAATACCCAGTTCTAGGGACGCGCTTTCGGCTCTGGCACTGTAGACTAAAAGCAGTGCTTCTCACGAAAAGTATGAGAGCATCATTTAGAAAGTGGGAACATAAACCATGGAAGAACGAAGCGGCGAGGCCTTCGCGCTCGATGAGCTTCTTACGGTGGTTGGCAGGAGACTGCTGCCAGGTGAGATAGCCCCCGACTTCTCCCTGGAATACCTTGATCTCGCAGATATGACGGTTCAGAGCGCAGGACTGGCAGACATAGAGGGGAGCATGCGCCTGTTCAATGTTGTGAATTCACTCGCCAGGCCCGTCTGTCACCACATAACGCGGCAGTGGGAGAAGTTACATACTGATCTTCCACCTCGTGCCTGCATCTATACCATCAGCACGGACCCTCCTGATGCTCAGGCTCACTGGCAGTCAATCCAGGGTGTTCTTCATCAAACGCTTTCTGCGCATCGGAGCGAGCAGTTCGGGCAGGATTACGGAGTGTGGCTGAAAGAATGGCATCTGCTCCAGCGAGCCGTCTTTGTGATTGATTGTGAAAATCGCATAGTCTACAGCGAATATGTGGCCGATCAGATGCGCGAGCCGAACTACGCGCTGGCTATAGAAAGCTGCGAAAGGTGAAGAAATCATGTTGCAATCATTCAAGTTTACCTGAGTTAGCAGCTCCATCATTTGTCTTGATTATCGAAAGGGAAAAAGTCCATGTCACAAATATCCACCCGTTCCTGCTCAAACTGCGGGACCTCCGTTCCTGAAAACATGCGTTTCTGCCCAAATTGTGGAACACCAGCCAATGCAAGCGTTGGCACACCTGTAAACTACGCTCCTGGCGGAGGAAATTCGATACAAGCTGCGCCCCCGCCGCCTCAATACGCTCAAACGCAAAAAGCGGCTCCATCTCCATCGTACCAGCAGGCACAGCAAGGGTACCAACCAGTATCACCAACTCCGCAAGGCTATCCACCGCCCATGCAGAATGGTCAGCCGCTTCCGGTCTATGCGCGACCACAGAAAAAGGCTTCGCGCGGGGTACTGAGGCTGGTAGTGATCTTGCTCCTCCTTCTTCTCGTGCTTGGCACGGCTGGGTACTTCGCTTTCAAATATGTAAGTTCTCGTGGCAGCTCAGTGGGAAGCAATAATACAACATCGGTATCAACCTCCTCGCCGGTGAAGACAACACCAATCAATGCCACCGTGACCTATGCCAGTGTTGACATCACCATTCTCAACGCGCAGCAGGCGAAAAGCTTTGCGGATGATAGCAATGCCTCCGCGCCTGGAGTAGTGCGCCTCAATCTTCACGCGGTTCAGACGGGTGTCGATGATATCAACAATGGGAGCAGCATCGATCAGTACTATGATTACCCGTCGTCCTTTGCCCTGATCTTACCAGGAGGGAGCAAGGTTGCCCCTGTCGGTGAAAAGGATACAAACGGGCCGACGAAAAAAGGCAATCAAACGACCTGGGTCGATTTCCCCGTCTCCACAGCCGTGAACGTGAACCAGTTGGTTCTACAGATTGGGAAGGATACAGAAGCGCAACTGGATATTCCTTTGACAGGCCATGCCGATCTGAGCCAGTATCAGCCCAGGCAGGTGAGTCCCAATACCAGTGTACAGTACGCTGGTATGACCTGGACACTCACGACAGCGACAGCCAAGCTCAGCGACAGCGGAGCACAGGCAGACAAAGGGAAACGCTATATCGTGCTCACCCTCAAGATCGATAATCCCACTTCGCAAAATGTCAGCGCGTACCCACCTGACTATGTTCGCCTACAATTTGGCGGAACGACCATTGTGGAAACTGGCGATACCCTTCCCACTCCCGCCGCTGGCACAAGCAATGCGACCGGATTGGTGGCTTTCCTGGTACCGCAGGAGAATACGACCTTTACGCTGGTTTTGCTGCCCAACGGATTGACTGGAGCAACCAGCCAGGCTACTATTCCATTTCAGATTTCCTGAAGCACCTGGCAAAAGGACAACACAAGAGTTCCATCTGTTACTGAGCTGGGCGTCCTCCTTCAATAGGGATGACCTGGCCGGTAATGTAGCTGGCACCCTCTGATGCAAGGAAGAGAACAGTAGGGGCAAGTTCCCCTGGTTGACCAATGCGCCCCATCGGAGTTGTGCCAGCTACAACCGCCTCCGCGCGGTTAGGCGATTCTCAATTTGCCTCAGCAAGTAGATGGCGCAGTTGGTTCCGGTTACGCCGCAGCCGCTCGACGATGTTGTGGTTGAGGCGATAGACCTCTTTCACATCGCCAAGTTCCTGTGAACAACGCAGGACAATGTCACGAGGCTTGAGCCCACAGTAGTAGAGCAGATACGCCAGGTGCCGTTCGCGCTCGTCAGGGAGCAGAGTCTGAATGCTCTGCCATAGACTCTGGCTGTAAATGGAGCCTTCGGCTGTGGGTTCTTCGGGGCAGCCTGGCTCTGGTAACGGCACTTCTCGTGAGCGCAAGCGCAAGTGGGAACGCAAGGTATCGGTAATAATCCCGTTGAGAGTCGCATGCAAGTAACTCAAGGCGGCATACAAGGCGGTGAACTCGATATGTTGATCGCGTACAGCGTACCAGAAGCGCGAGAAGGTCTGGGCAATGTAGTCCTCTTCGGAGTCACGCAGCAGCATATCCACGAACTAGCCAGAACCGCCGTAACGCTCCACCTAGCCGTAAGGCCATCTCCATGCTGTATCCAGCCTCTTGCCGCTCAAGTAACCATTGCACCGCTGCTCGCAGGTTGTCATACTCCTGCTCCAATCGCTCCAACCATGCGGCCTGCTCTGGGCCTCCAAGCTTCGTTTCTGCTTCCTCGACCAACGCCAGGTAATAGTCAGCATGAGCCCGTCGAGTGACCTCCATTTCCCCACTTTCGGTGAGAGCTTCCAGCCCATACTCACGGATCGTCTCCAACATCACCAGGCGCGGTTCCTCTTCCTCCCACTCCATTTGTTGCAGCAGACTCTTGTCGATGAGCGAGGCTACTGCATCCAACACTGGAACTACTCCGTCACCGTCATCAAGCGCATTGCAAATGGACTCCACTGCTTCTAAGGTGCAGCCGCCGACGAAGACGGAGAGCCGCCGGAAGAGCAACTGCTCCTGTATATCTAACAGGCCGTAGCTCCACTGGATCGTATTCCTCAGCGTTTGCTGGCGTACTGGCGCATCCAGCGGTCCACCTGTCAACACTTGCAATCGGCGGCTCAGTCGTGCCAACAAAGCCTGTGGGGGAAGCAGTTTGATGCGCGCGGCTGCCAGTTCGATTGCTAGTGGCAGCCCATCCAGGCGAACACAGATCTCGGCAATGGCACTGGCATTGGCCTTCGTTATGTGGAAGTCAGGCTTGATCGCTTGTGCTCGTTGCAGAAACAATGCCACCGCCGCACACTGCGAGAGAGACTTGCTGTCTTGAAGCTGCTTGAGATCAGGGAGGGCAAGTGATGGAATAAGAAACTCGTTTTCGCCCTGGATGCGCAGCACCGCTCGGCTGGTCACCAGCATCTTCAACTCAGGGCAAGACATTAACAGGTCAGATAGTAGGGGAGCCGCCGCCACCACTTGCTCAAAGTTATCCAGCAGTAACAGCAGGCGCTTACCTTGCAGGTAGGTTTTCAAGTGCTCGAATAGTGGTCGATCTCTGCTTTCCCAAAGACCGAGTATCTGGGAAATGGTGGAGATGACCAGGTCGGGATCGCTGATGGGAGCAAGAGAGACAAAGTAGACACCGTCGACAAAATCTTCGAGCAGGTCGATGGCTACCTGCAAGGCCAGGCGGGTTTTGCCGACACCACCAGGTCCAGTGAGAGTTAAGAGGCGCACATGTGGACGTGACAGGAGAGCACACGCCGCTGCCACCTCCTGCTCACGCCCGATCAGTGAAGTGAGTTGGGTCGGCAGGTTGCTTATAAATCCCTGTTCAATTTCGGGTGGCTTTCGTGAAGGGAGAATAAATATTTTGTCCTGCATAGTCAGCTGCTCACCATAGTGCCTTCTTCACTGCACGAAGGTTTCGTTCGATCCTTTTGTACCGAACACCCAGGCTTTCTATGCACTATCCTATACCAGGACGAGAAGTGCGTCAAGATATTGGGTTAGAGGAAATAGTTATTGTGCCGTCCTCCCCCCATCAATCGGCACCACCTGCCCCGTAATATAACTCGCACCCTCCGAAGCCAAAAACAGCACAGTAGGAGCCAATTCACCAGGTTTGCCAATGCGCTTCATCGGCATGGTTTCGGCAACAAGGGCTTCGGCGCGGTCGAGAATAGCCTCAGTCATGCGTGTTCTGAACATAGCCGGCGCGACCGCATTGACGCGCACACCTCGGCTCGCCCATTCCAGGGCCAATGCTCGCGTGAGGTTGATGACCGCGGCTTTGCTGGCATTGTAGCCGACCGTTTGCATCTGCCCGCCGCCCAGGCCAGCTATGGAGGCAACATTGACGATTGTGCCTTTGGTACGCTCCAGCATGTGGCGGCCAACGGCCTGTGACATCAAAAACGTGCCGGTGATATTGGCGTCGATCACCTGCTGCCAACGCTCTAATGGATGGGTCTCGGCGGGAGCACCCCATGTCAGGCCTGCATTGTTGACGAGTATGTCGATCTTGCCACATGTTTCCAGCGTTTGTTGCACGGTCTGCTCGACTGAGGAGGCATTAGCTACGTCGCAGGTCATGGCATATACAGTGACACCGAGGTCTTTCAACTGCCGCTCTGCGTCTTTGAGCCACTGCTCGCGGCGTGCGGTGATGACAACGGTAGCACCAGCATTACCGAATGCCTGGGCAATTTCTAAGCCTAATCCACGTGAGCCGCCTGTAATGAGTGCAACTTCTCCTGAAAAATCGAAGGTGACGGTGCCCATGGTGTGCCTCCTCTGTTTCTTTTGGGTCTCATGAAAAGAACCCGCAAATGGTACCCCTACGGGTTCGTTTTTTGACGCTTCTATAAAAACAATGTTATGATCAAATCCATGACAGTGTTCCTTAGTATATATCACAGCTATGAGAAATGAACAATAAGGATTTTGATAAAGTTACAACACATCCACCGGTACAGTTTCAAATGGATGCGGACAACCGGCATCGGCTGGAAGGTTTGCCGTGGCATGTTCCTCTGGAAGAATGGCCGGAACATGGGGTTGTGCCACTTTCGATACGCCGGGGTGAGTCGCGCCATCCCGTTCTCTTTGTAGAGCGGGATGGCGTGCGCTACGCCATCAAGGAGACGACTCCGCGCATGGCTGAACGAGAGATCACCCTTTTGCGCGAGATCGCACATCGCGGTATTCCCGCTCTCAGTCCGGTTGGGAGTGTGATTGTCTCCTCACCGCCCCTGCTGTTAGAAGAGCGCGGACCTGGCGGCCTCCCTGAGTATATCAGCGGTGACCGTGGATATACGGTGACATGGCTTGCCCCGCGTGTTATTCCACAGTCTATGCTCTATAGTATCCCATTTACGCGGAAAAATAAGCAGCGTCTCCTCTCGGCGATTGCCCTGCTGCTGATTGAACTGCACGAACACGGGGTGTACTGGGGCGATCCCTCGCTGGCCAACGTTTTAATCCGCATTGATGGGCGGAGTATCATGGCGATCATGGCCGACGCGGAAACAGCCGAGCTTTTCCCAGGGCCAGTAAGTGATGCTTTACGGGAACAAGACCTGGAATTATTTGGCGAGTCGCTGTTGTGGCAAGCTGAGGACCTGCGAAACGCTCGTGGTTTACCTGAAGAAGAGGAACTGGTGGATGACAAAGACTTTCGCTATCTTAAACAACGCTATCGCTGGCTGCGCCGGGAGCACGCACAAGTATCCTCACCTTCTGGGTACACCACACTTTTTCAGGCACAACGCATGTTAGAAACCCTGAATAAGTGGGGCTTTTCGCTGCTGGGGATGAGCGGGCACGCCTTTCAACAACTTGCTACAGTATTGCCGGGTTGGTATCAACAACGCATTCAAGAGCTGTTAGGAATCACCGTGCCGCGCATGTACGCGCGCCGCTTTTACAACACTATCTTGAGCCACCAGGCACTGATGAGCCAGCGTGAAGGGCGTGAGGTGAGCGTTGAAGAGGCGGCTAAAGACTTTTATACACGCTATCATCTCCCGACTATTCTGTTTTTGCGCCAGATTCTCACCAGTGGACAAGATCCTTTGCAGGCCTATTTCTCGATTCTGGATCTAAAGTGGAATATGAGTCTAAAAGCGAGACATGAGGTTCCTATGCAAGAGGTGATACTGGCCTGGGCAATGCAACAGGCAAAAACAGGCAAACTCGGTGAGGTTGATCCTGCTACCATAGCGACATGGTGGCGCGATCGCGAGCCGGTTATCTCGGTGCTGGAGCCTTCGATGATTGAAAGCGAAAAATTGGAGCCGCTCCTCTCTAAGGAAGAGCAGCCCCTTGTTCATCTACCGCCGCCTGAATTGGACCAGAAGCTAACGAAGATTCTGGAACAGCAGGAAGAAGATGGCTGAGCAACACTCATTTTGGTGTGTCTGCGAGATGTGTAGCCTGCGGCTGCACATCTCGCAGACACACCAAAACTATACCTTATAACTCTTCGTCGAGCATGTCCTCTTCTTCAATTCCTTCGATCTCACCGGCCTTGAAGGAGACGATGTTGCCGCGGATCTGCTCTTCGATGGCGGAGGCGACATCGCTATTCTGGCGGAGAAAATCTTTGGCGTTCTCGCGGCCCTGGCCGAGGCGAATATCGCCGACGTTGAACCACGCGCCGCTCTTTTTGACCAGGCCCATCTCCAGACCCAGGTCGATCAGCCCACCTTCGCGAGAAATACCCTCGCTGTACATGATATCGAATTCAGCGACGCGGAAGGGGGGCGCAACCTTGTTCTTGACCACCTTGACCCGCGTACGACTGCCCATAAAGTCCTGTCCTTGCTTGATGGAGTCGATACGGCGGATGTCCAGGCGCACGGAGGCATAGAACTTGAGCGCTTTCCCGCCCGCCGTGGTTTCAGGGTTGCCAAACATAACACCGATCTTCTCACGCAGCTGGTTGGTGAAGATGACAGAGGTGTTGGAATTGCTAATGGCAGCAGTCAGCTTGCGCAATGCCTGGCTCATGAGGCGCGCTTGCAGACCGACATGGGAGTCTCCCATCTCGCCTTCGATCTCAGCACGTGGAGTGAGGGCCGCTACTGAGTCGATCACAACCACATCGATGGCGTTACTGCGCACAAGCGAGTCGACGATTTCCAGAGCCTGCTCTCCCGTATCCGGCTGCGAGATCAGGAGATTATCGGTGTCAACACCGCAGCGGGCAGCGTAAGTACGGTCAAGGGCGTGTTCAGCATCGATAAATGCCGCGTAGCCGCCAGCGCGTTGGGCGTTGGCAATAATATGCTGGCAAAGCGTGGTTTTACCAGATGCCTCAGGGCCATAAATTTCGGTGATGCGGCCTCGTGGCACACCACCTACACCCAGGGCAAGGTCGAGGGCAATCGACCCGGTGGGAATGACATCAACATGGATATGCGTAGCGTCTCCTAATTTCATGATTGCGCCCTTGCCAAAACGGCGTTCGATCTGCTGCAAAGCGAGGTCTATCGCCTTATCGCGCTCGGTGGGGGCAACTGGCATAGTAGAATTACTTCGTTCCGTAGTGGATTTTTCCTTTTTACTCATCAGCATTGTTTACTACAGGGTCTAAGGTATAGACAGGGTTGTTGCCATCCCGCTCTTCACCGCCCTGCACTCCTCCTTTTTAATGGTGAGAAATAACAAACAAGTGCATAGCTATTTGCTGCACTGCTTCCCTGGTTCCCTTGTTTGATGGATACACCTGAATATTCTTTTGCAGGGCTGGATTTGTGGAAATAGACCTCTCTCCCTGTCTTTTCCTCAAAACTAGAACAAGTGTATCATACATGCATGAATGTGTCAATAACTCTTCTCAGGTCTCACCCACACTACATATCGCGCCGACCTTCGAGGGCGCGGCTGAGTGTGCCTTCGTCGGCGTATTCCAGGTCTCCCCCCAGGGGAAGACCACGTGCCAGGCCTGTTACTTTCAGGCCAAATGGGGCCAACTCATCCTTGATATAGTTCGCAGTATATTCTCCCTCGAAGTTAGGGTTTGTGGCAAGGATGATTTCCTTGATCTTGCCACCGCGCACGCGCTGCATAAGTTCTTCGATGCGCAGATCTTTGGGGCCAATGCCTTCCACAGGAGAAAGTGCCCCGTGCAGGACGTGATAGAGCCCTTTGTAGACTCCCGTCTTCTCTAAAGCCAGCATATCCAGTGGCTCTTCTACGACACAGATCAGTTCTTGATCGCGATTGGGATTGCTACAGATAGAGCAGGGATCTGTTTCGGTAATGTTGAAACAGCGCGAGCAATAGATGATACTCTCCTTCACGCGCATGATGGCTTCCGCCAGGCGGCGGGCCTGGTCAGTAGGGCTGCGCAGGATGAAAAACGTCAGACGCTGCGCTGTTTTCACGCCGATGCCTGGAAGTTTTGAGAATTCTTCGATCAGTGCCGCCACTGGCGGTGCGATATTACTCATCTTTAGAGCATTCCAGGAATTTTCATACCGCCCGTGGCGCTGCTGAGCAACTTCTGTTGAGCTTCACTGGCCTTGTTAAAGGCATCTCGAGCCGCGGCCAGCACCATGACCTCCAGCTCGGCAATGTCTTCCGCGTTAAAGGCTTCGGGGTCAATCTTTACAGCCGTGACTTCAAATTTGCCGCTGACGGTGATGGTCACGGCCCCACCACCGGCGGTGCCGACGAACTGGCTTACTTCCAGCTCTTCCTGCATCTTCATGAGCTTCTGCTGCATCCTCTGGATTTCACGCATATTCATGATAAAATAGCTCCTTCCTTATTGCATTACTTGACGACTTACTTCGGGCGAATATGTACGATTTTCGCGGCAAAGGTTTTGATGACCTCCTGTACTACCGGATCACTGTTCGCCTTCTGCTCGATCGTTTCCAATGACGGCCGTGATGAACTTGCTGGTTCACCAGTAGTATTTTCTCTCACAAGGTTCTTTTTGACAACTGGCGAGTTTTGGTCGGCAGCGGGTGAAGGGACAATAGCGGAGGGTGCCTCCTCCGTCACCTCAGAGCTGCTCTCCTTCTCAACCTGCCTGGTCTCTGTATGCGATGGAGGAGTTGAGGGAGCCGGAACAGCTCGCTCGCGATGTGCCGACTGTTGGGGCGCGGCTGGCATAATAGCATTGGCCGAGGAACTGCCGGACGAAAATGCTGGAGCAGTTGGTACAGGCTGACCAGGAGCCAGCAGGCGCACACGGCATTTCTGATCAAATTCTATACCTAATGCCCACTCCACGTCAGCGGAGTAATTATTCTCATGCATATATTTATAATGTAGAGTATGAGCGGCCTGCATGATCACAACAGTGGTGTCACCATCACCCTCTACGCCAACGATGGTATAATCATTTAAGTACGCGGCTGTCTTAGGTCCGGTACTGTTGTTTTTCCCTCTCACCCGTTTTTTGACTTTTTCCCACGCATCTTTTACCTGCTGCAAGGTTACTGATGGCTCGCTCCCATTACTCGCTACGGCAACATACTGTTGACTGAGAGCATCAGTTGCAGATAGGTGTGCCGCTTGAGTTGCGACCTGCTCAGACTCTTTCTCACTCCCATCAACCGGAGAAAAATTAGCCGGATCAGAAATGGAGTCGGGCCAGCCTTCATGCGCTTTGGGAGATGAAGTCTGACTGGCCGACGGAGGCGATGATTGACGAAGCTCTGGCGATACGGGAGACTGCGCTCTTGCTCTGGAGTCGGCTGGAGGCAATTGCGCCGGTGGCGCAGACTGAGCGTGGCGATGCAGTTCGATACACTGTAAGAAGGCCAGTTCCAGGCCAAGCTGCGGCGTCCCCTGGTTCTTTTGCACCAGGTCGTTCTGTGCGAAGATACGCGCACACTCCGTCAACTGCTCCAGTTCAAACAGGCGGGTCATGTGTAGAATCTCGCGGGCCTCATCTTCAGTGAGATCAAGAATGCTGGTGACATCGGCACCGGCCTTAGCAAGCATCAGGGCACGCCAGTATTCCCCAACCTGGTTGTTCAACTGGCGCAGGTCGGCTCCTGCTTCGGAGAGTTCGTGAATGAGATGCAAGACGGCAGCACTGTCGAGTTGAGATACATGGGTGACAAGCTTGTAGATTGCACGCGGGTCAGCCACGCCGAGCATGGCCTGTACCTGCGATAAGGAAATTTCAACTCCTGAGTAGGCAATCGCCTGGTCTAACAGGCTAAGGGCATCGCGCATCCCTCCCGCCGCGGCCCTGGCAATCAGTTCAGCAGCAGGACGTTCAATTTTGATCTGTTCCTGGTCGGCAACATATTCCAGGTGTGCCACAATCTGGCGCGTGGTGATGCGTTTGAAATCGAAACGCTGGCAGCGCGAGAGGACAGTGGGCAGCATTTTATGCACATCGGTAGTCGCCAGCACAAAGATGGCATAGGGTGGTGGTTCTTCCAGGGTCTTGAGCAGGGCGTTAAAGGCCTCGGTGGTCAGCATGTGGGCTTCGTCAAGCACGTAGACTTTGTACTTGCCGGTGGAGGGAGGCATCATGACCTTCTCGCGCAGGTCGCGAATGCTATCAATACCGCGATTGGAGGCGGCGTCGATCTCGATGACGTTGAACGAGTTGCCCGCGGTGATCTCACGGCACTGCTGGCACTGATTGCATGGCTCACCATCGATGGGATTGCTGCAATTGATGGTTTTTGCCAGCAGGCGGGCAGTAGTGGTCTTGCCGGTGCCTCGCGGTCCGGTAAAGAGGTAGGCATGAGCCAGCTTGCCGCCGGTGAGCGCGTTTTTGAGCGTGCGGATAACCGGTTCCTGTCCAACGAGGTCTCCGAAAGTCTGCGAACGCCATTTCCGGTAGAGTGATTGTGAGGCCATACTATACTAACTCCGCCTGCATGCCACTGCCTTTTTTGCTTACCTGCCTGGGACGGGCCACCCCCTTTCAGAGGGAAGGCATTTGGAACGCCATCGAGGGTCGCGTAGGGAAGGTGATGCCCCTTTCCATACAACGTTGAAGACACAGAAAACCGATTTTCGCCCAGTCCTGCCGATTAGCGCAATCAGGCAACCCTACGGCACCCAGAGAGGTCCACTTACCGTTGCTTCCTCACGGACCTAGCGGAGTTCACAGACATCTGCCGCGTAGGACCCAATTACGCCAATCGACAGGACCGGAAGAAAACCGGTCTGTTCCACTGGAATAAATATCATCACGGCGGAACACGGTCATTATACTCCTCTTGCCGCGCATTGTCAAGCGAGATACTTACCGATCAGCAGGCGATATTTCTCCTTTGCCTGCGCCGGTATCCTGCTGTGATCGGTCATAATGGCGGTGGCGAGTGCGCTTGAGCAGTCACAGGCGTTGGCACTGCGGTCGCCCGGAATTTTCTGGGCGACGCTGCGTAGAATGCGCTGGGCGTTGGCAATATTGGCACTGAGGTTGCCGATAACCATCTCGACGGTGACGGATTCCTCGGACTCGTGCCAGCAGTCATAATCGGTGGCACAGGCGATCATGGCGTAACACAACTCGGCCTCGCGTGCCAGCTTTGCCTCCGGCAGGGCGGTCATACCGATGAGGTCCATGCCCCAACTGCGATAGGCGTTGGACTCTGCCTTTGTGGAGAACAGCGGGCCTTCCATGCAGACATAGGTACCGCCCTCGTGTACCTTTACGTCGCCGAGCTCGCGGGCGGATTCCAGCAAGAGCTGGCTGAGTGTGGAACAGAAGGGCCGGGCAAAGGTGACGTGGACAACGACTCCACCCTCGTAAAAGGTGTTGACACGGCTCTTAGTGCGATCAAAGAGCTGATCGGGAATAACCAGGTCGCGGGGTGCAATATGTTCGCGGAGACTACCCACGGCACTGACGGAAATCACCCATTCGACGCCCAGGCTTTTAAGGGCCCAGATATTGGCACGCACAGGTATCTCTGTAGGGCTAATGCGATGCCCTCGTCCATGGCGCGGCAGAAAGGCCACCGGCACGCCTTCCACCTTGCCAATCGTAATCACATCGCTGGGGTCTCCAAAGGGCGTTTCTACCGCGACCTCCTCCACGTCGGTCATGCCTTCCATACGGTAGAGGCCGCTTCCACCAATGACGCCAATTGTGGCATGTGGCATGGATTCAATCTCCTTTATCAATGTAGGGACGCAATGAAAGGAATAGGCCTCGCGTAGGGGCGGGAGTGGGGTTGGGGGTGGTGGGGGCCCTTGTGGCCGCCCGCCGTACACATCTTGTCCTTCACCCCTGCCATTCCCGCTCTCTCTCCCCACCCACGGGCGGCCACAAGGGCCCCCACTCCACATCCTCTCCACCCCCGCCCCTACGCGATGATGTCCCTTCCCAGGCTCCTTCTCCAAAAACCTACTCTCTGAAAGAACCCAACCCCCGCCCCTACGGGAAAACGCAGCACCCCTACGCTTTGATCCTGATATAATGCAGCTTTCCAACCTTGAGAATAGCTCCATCGCGTGCTGGCACGATAAAATCAATATCGTTGATGCGCTGTGCCTCGCTGTTTTCTCCTTCGGGAAAGAACGAGACGCCGCCTTGTTGCACGTTGCGACGCGCCTCACCCTTGCTCGTTGCCAGTTTCGCATCAACCATGAGCGTGAGAATATTCACCGGCTCGCTGAGCTGGTAGTCGGGGATGTTCGCCGGCAGCTTGCGCTGGGAGAACTGGCGGATAAATGCTTCCTCTACCTCCTGCGCCGCGGCGGCGTTATGAAATCCAGTGACAACCTCGCGCGCCATACGCAGCTTGACATCTCTTGGATTTACTGACCCTTCAGCCATTTTACGGCTAAACTCGTCGAGTTCGGCCTGCGGCACATCGGTCAATGCCTCAAAGTAGCTCATCATGGCATGATCGGGGAGCGACATGAGCTTGCCAAACATATCGTTGGCCGCCGCGGTCATGGCGATATAGTTACTCAGGGACTTGCCCATCTTTTTGTAGCCATCAAGCCCGACAATTAACCTCATCGTCAATATCTGCTGTGAGGGCTGCCCAAAGAGCGGCTGTAATTCGCGGCCAACCAGCAGGTTGAAGGTTTGATCGGTGCCGCCAATCTCAACATCGGCACGCAGCATGACAGAGTCGTACCCCTGCAAGAGCGGGTACATAAACTCGGAGAGGTAGATCTCGATACCGCTCTTGTAGCGATTGGAGAAATCATCCCGCTCCAGCATCTGGGCTACCGTTTTGTGGCTGAGCAATTTGATGGCGTCGCCCAGGTCAAACTTGTCAAACCACTCAGTTTGATAGTGAACTTCGGTCAGGTCGCGATCAACGATTCTGAAAAACTGCTCAAAGTAGGTCGCAGCGTTGGCCTTGACTTGCTCCGCCGTGAGTGGCTTACGAGCCTCCTCCCGGTCGCTGGGATCGCCCAGACGGGCCGTCCAGTCTCCGATGACCACAACGGCTTTATGACCCATTTGTTGATATTGACGCAGCTTGCGGAAGACTACGGCATGTCCAATCGTCATATCGTAGTGTGTCGGGTCTACACCAAGTTTGATGCGCAACGGCTCTCCCTTGTTTCCCTCCAGCAGCAAACGCCGCAGCTCATCTTCCTTTACGATTTGTTCAACGCCCCGCGTCAGGACTTGTTGTATGGCTTCTTGTGTTGGTCGTTGTTTCACCGTCACAATGCACTTCCTCCCTGTGAGTATCTAGTTTCTTTGAGGCATTGTAGCAGTATGCTCATGAGAACGCAACATGATATCCCTTCATCGGCCTCCCATCAATCCTCGTATATCGTCCTAACCTCCTGTATACCAGGCCTGACAGCTATCTTGACTCTGACGCAGCTTTCGTGAAAGCTCTAGTATATCTCACTCATGATTATACACAAACTGGCTTTATCAGAGCTTCGGCATATCTCAAAGTTTCCTTGACCGCTTTAGAATCACGAAAGTTGCGTCAGAGCCTTTAATGCCTCCAAAAATTTGGCAATAAAAGGTGCTTTTCTATTACTGTCCACGTTCCAAGGAGCATCAACGACAAAACGTCCGCGAAGAGATGTAAGCATATATTGTGTTCGATGAGAGTGACTGTTTATCTGCCAGCGTTGGTCCTCCACTGCGAATGCTGCATCATTCGGACCGATATAGGCCTGACGTAAACGTATGCCGACACCAACACCACGAAGTCGTATCACTTTCGGCTCAGGAAGGCACATCTCGACATAGCCGACTTCAGCTTCAAGCCGCAACAAAGTCGGTGTTGCAATTTCGGTGAATGAGACTGGCGTATTATCAGAGAGTAACTCTACTTCGAAGAGTTCTCGCCGGGCGATTTCACCGTGAATAGTTCGTAAGAAACCCTTGCCTGATCTTGATCCCGATGGTGGCAAATGGGAATAGGCGAAATATGAACCATATCGGCTGAATGGAGTTTGCGTGACATCAAAGTACATTTTTCCCTCCTTAAGTGAGGATTTAGAGATTTCGATCCCATTATTGTCACAGAATTATCTCACGACTCGAAAACTTGCAAATATTGACAAAGGAGATAAAATCTATTAAACTACAATATACTACTATGAAGATGATATAACTCCCCGCATGGCGGGAAGTTTCGGCGGTCGAGGAGTAACGGCGAATCTGTTTGAGACGCCAGAGGGCTTTATTCTCCAGATTCCGATGCCGGGTGTAAAGCCGGAGGATGTTGAGATCACGGCACAGCAGGATACGCCGAAAACCTACGTTCCCGAAGGAGCTACAGCTCATTGGCATGGCTTCCAGTCCGGCCAGTTCCAGCAGTCGTTCACACTCCCAGCACCAATCAACGCCGAGCGTGCCGAGGCCAGTGCTAGCGACGGGGTATTGACCCTGAGCCTGCCCAAGGCTGAACATACCAAGGCCCGCACAGTCAAGGTGATGGCGAAATAGTAGTATAGCCAATACAAAAAGCGCAACACGGTGCAAATTTGCACCGTGTTGCGCTTTTTGTATTGGCTATACTACTATTTCCTGCATCTTGTGTACCGCATGATAGAGGATAATCAATTGGGTGAGGGCAAGGGGGTCACTTTGGCGGAGCATAGTACCAACGTAGAAACGACCTAAGACACCGAGACGGTCTGGGCGCAAGTGGCTGGCATTTTCCATATGTGCCCAGATACAGTCTTCCAGCTCACACGCCTTCTGGTGAGTAATATTACCATCGATCGCCAGGATATCGCGCATTTCTCCGGCATATACTTGTTCAATCTTCCGTACTGCTGCTCTCCCTCCTTGCTGTGAGACTTCCAGCACGTCGCTCAGGTCAATTTTGGGGGCGTCTTTTGATTCAATTAATCGGACATCCAGGTGTGCTAAATCCCGGGTACGATAATAGAGGCTGCCCCGCGAGAAGCGGATGATGATATCGGCGTATTGCTTCTGTGGTTGAATGTAAAGGCGGCTATCACGACGGCGAATGGCCATTTGCTGGCGCACTTGCTCAACGGTGTAACCGCGTAAGGTGCTATCACGCATGATTTTCCACTGTTGCAGCAGGGCGGTTTCGGGGTCAAGATAGATACGCACATGCGCAAGGTTGCGCAGTTCTGGGGTGAATAAGGGGTGGAGGCCATGCACAATGATAATGTCGGCTGGCTGCATCTCTACAGGAGGCGCAAAGGTACCTGTTCTGTGATCGTAGACAGGTTTGATTACTGCCTCTCCGTGGGCCAGACGATGCAAGTGCTCTGTCATCAATGTAATATTGTTGGTGTCTGGATGCAGTGCAGTGATACCAGTACGCAGGCGTGTAGCCCGATCAAGTGTATGATAATCATCAAGACAGATATGTGTAACACGTTCCTGTCCGAAAACTTGCACCATGCCGTCGATCAGGGTCGTTTTCCCTGATCCACTATCACCACAGACCGCGACAATTAGAGGTTGTTGAATACTTGTGACACTTCCCATCAACTAGAGCTTCTGCCTATGTCCGATTCCCTTGCCTGTTTTATCTGGTTCATTCGGCACCAGCAGTGCTTTCAACAATGCCGTGAGATGGATGTTTTCAGACCTTTCTGAGCATCCACTTTATCAGGAAAGATTGAGAGTGATGCGCTCTGATAGAATTCATTCTATAAGTATAGCATCCAGTTTTTAGAAATATAGCAAAATATAGACAAATCTGGCCTTTTATGACAGTTTGTCTTAAGCTTTTACCCTAACCACGTATCAATTTGGACTCTGAAGTTCGCTCCAAAGTGACTACGAGTGTAAAGCTTCATCGGTTGTTACCGAGCACCTTTAGCAGATCTAGATTTGGTATCCTTTACTGTGCTCTGTTGTTGTCTCCACTGCTCAAGTGCTTCTTTGTAGTTTTTGAACACTCTTTCATTTGAGTTCATTACATCCAACTCGAATGTCATTTTCCCATTCTCCTGGGCCTCTAGGAGATGGAAGCCTGCACTCTTGAGTATACGTATACCCGATGGGGTCCTGCTCGCTCCGTAGATTTTGCTAATCTCTACACCCTTCGCCCCCCAATCTTCCAGTACTTGTATCAGCTTGTTAAGCATATAGCTCGCATATCCCGCCCTTTTGATTGGTTCTACCCCCGGGGTGGTCAGCGCATCTATCATGAGGCATTCGAGAGGTTTGCCCGGCATAAATTGTTCAATATCGTCCGGGTGAATTTGCCAGGCTCCAATTCTGCTTTGCAAGAAGTCCATAATCACCTCATGTTTGAGAGGCACTATATGGATACACCCAACGAAGTTACCGTTATCATAGAGGTAGTAATCAATATCGGGGTTCTTTTCTAGAAACGCTTGCTTGCCTTTTCGTATCTCTGGTGTATCGGCATTTTTCCCAAAGATGATGCGTGCTAATGCGTATTCTTCCTCCAGGTCATCAATGCTGGCTTTCTTAAATTCCAGACCAGTCGGTTTTTCCACGATTGACGCTAATTCTATTCCCCGCGCTAGGCCATCAATTTCTCTCTTCGGGTAAAGCGCCTGCTTCCTTGGTGGGATATACTTTCTTGTGATACGTCCTGTCTTCCCCCAATACTGGAACGTGTCTTCGTCCACACCGAGTACTTTCCGGGCTTGTGCAGCGGTGTAGTAAGACTCCGAAAGTTTTCCTAACTTCACGATGATGTTTCCCTCAAATTTTTTTGTTGGTTGCTATTCTGCATTATAGTCTAGGATGAACGGTATTTGCAATATGCTTGGTTTATCCCACTTGCTTGATTAGTTCCTGACTTATCTTACCTTCATTTTTTACGATTTCTACAACTTCTATTGACATTTCGACTTTTTCGTGTTACTCTTATAGCAAAGGCATATCCTCTTCCAGATGTGCGCCACCGAGAGAGCCAATTGAAAAACTGGCCGATGCGCGAACACCGACCAGTAATAAGCATCTAGTCAGTTGTAAGCCAACCTAGACACTCATCCCCCGTAGTATGGGGTCAGGGATGTCTAGCGTCAAGCACAGAAGGAGCTTGAAACATGTTGAATTATGCAG